>Ga0194129_10000675_pt1 | contig 63290 bp, 59 predicted proteins | sample TA2KigCa35mmetaG_FD_150862 | JGI IMG/M metagenome (GOLD analysis project Ga0194129, IMG submission 150862) | Freshwater microbial communities from Lake Tanganyika, Tanzania - TA2015038 Kigoma Deep Cast 35m | ecosystem: Environmental > Aquatic > Freshwater > Lake | place: Tanzania: Lake... | reverse complement strand
TGCATGACCCCTCAACAAGCACGCGCATACAAGACCGTTTTTTAAATATTTATAAACTATTTTCACTATACATTATAAATATTTCACTTTTTACTCTAAAACACATTGTATTTCTCTCTAATCCATCGTTTCAAAATATCTATATCACATGTTTTATAATCTTCCCCGGTTTCCTTTCCGAATTCTTTAATATTGAAAAACTTAGGTGCTTTCATCTTTGCAGTTTTGAAAAAGATATAGTCTTCCCCTTTTTTACTGGTGCGTATAGAAAGATTCTCATTAATTTTCCTACCTTGGGAACTCTCTGTAGAGAGAATAAGTAATACATCTTCTAGAGTAATACATTCCATAGGACGATTTCCCAACTCTTTTAAGGATTTATTATTTTCACCCCAGGTTACATAGAGTCCATACTTGCCTTTTCTCAAAATAACATCCTTTCCTTCATGTTTCCCCAAAATGGATTGACAAGGTTGTTTTTTCTCTCTATCATCTGCAATATCTTCTAGCTTGCATTCTTGTTTTTCTAGTTTTGTCATATCAATATCCTTTTTAACACCCTTAAAGATGGTTAATGTCTTGCCGTCCTTTTCTTCTATGCATTGAATAACTGGTCCATATTTTCCCATAATAAGCTTATTTTTTTCATCAATTTCTATTCCGACCTTTGCCATATTTGTTAAAGCATCAATCAGTCTATCCAATTCTCCATTGCATTTCGCGCATAATTCTTGCCATACCTTTTCTCCTTTTGAGATCTTATCTAACTCATCCTCCATGTCTTTTGTATAATCATAATTAAATATATCATTAAAATTTTTATCTAAAAATTCAGACACGACTATTCCTAGTGGCCTTATAACCAGTTTATTTTTCTCGCCCCCCATTTCTCTCTTCACCTCACTTTCAAAAATATCCTCGCCCTCTAACTCATATTCTTTGCATTCCATTTCCACCCCTTTCACATCTGTCTTCTCCACATAACCTCTTTCCTGAATTTTATCTACGAGCGAAGAGAACGTAGATGGACGTCCGATACCCTTCTCCTCCAAAAGTTGTACCAGTCGCGCTTCCGTGTAATGCGATTTCCCTCCCACAAATCCCACTTTCGTCACCATCTTCTTATAAGGGACTACACTTCCACCCCGCATGGTCTGCAAATATTTGTATTCGCCACCAACATTCAAATGACAACCGCTCACAATTTGCCAGCCAGGCCACACGTTCAATTCGCTAGTAAATAAAAACCTCGCATTTTTTGCCGCCGAAATAGTCGCCTTTATGGAATTATACTTTGCATCACTCATGCAGCTCTCTAAAGCGTTTTGCCATATCAATTTATACATTCTTTTCTCTCTTGATCCTACTTCCTCAGGTAGCTCAAAGAGAGAAATATTCGTTGGTCTTATTGCTTCATGGGCATCTTGTGTTACCACCTTTGTCTTTATTACTTCCTTTTTACCCTTTGGCTCTATTTTATCCTTTTTATCATTCAAAAGCTTATCTATATTTTCGCTTATATATTTCTCTCCATTCTCTGGATATGTCTTCTTTATGTATTCCTTCACATCGTCAATAAAATCCTTACTATATGTCTTACTATCTGTTCTCATATAAGTAATGTAGCCTCCTTCATAAAGCGTTTGACATAATTTCATTGTATCTTTTGGTGAATAATGCAACTCGTTGCTCGCGACCTGTTGTATGCGACTTGTTGTGAAAGGTTCTGGCGCCTTTTTTACAACCTTTTTCGGCTCACTACATTCAAAAATATGTTGAAACTTTATGCTTTCATCCAAAAACTCTAATATTTCTTCTTCTTCTGAATATTGAGTATCCAATTCAAATGGAATATTCAAGTTTGTAAAATAACCCTTCGTATTATATACTTTTTTGGGGGTCGCCTTTTCTATTTCCTTATGATTTTCATAAACTAAACGCAGTGCAGGCGTTTGACATCTTCCAGCGCTTAAACTATGCTCTGATTTACGTGTTATATATTTCCACAACATAGGAGACACCTTGAAACCCACCAGCAAATCCAGGACTTGCCTTGCTTGAAACGCATGAACTAAATTCATATTTATTTTATTTGGACTTCTTATTGCAGCCTTTAAAGCTGTCTCCGTAATTTCATTAAATGCAATGCGCTTTGTTTTTTCCACGTTTAGTTTTAAAAGTTGGCATAAATTCCACGCAATACCTTCACCTTCGCGATCTAAATCTGTTGCTAAAATGACTTCTGTTGCAGAGCCTGCCTCTTTTTTCAGCAACTCTAATTGCTTCTTTTTTAATGCATTGTCAATAATTGTATAATTGATTTTAAAATTATCATTAATATCCACATTTTTGAGAGAAGAGATCTCCGTCAAATGACCAAAAGAAGCCATACATTTATAACCAGTTCCTAAATATTGCTCTATCTTTTTACATTTTGCAGGGGATTCAACTATAACCAACGTAGTTGTGGTTGAATATTTTTTCGGCATATAATCAGTAATGCTTTATGTTTATATAATTTATTAATATATATTTCGCTTATAAGTATTTCATTTTTTATTTTTATTTTTTGATGAATATCTCTTTTTTGTACGCCTTTTACTTGTACGCCTTTTACTTGTACGCTTTTTATTTGAAAGCCTCTTCTTTTTCGTTCTTCTTTTATTACCACCCTTTACCTTTTTCTTAAATGCAAAAATGGGAATATTGGCAGCTTCGTTATAATAAATCCGGTCTGTCCTTATTTTTTTTGGACCTGTTTCTATTTTTGGACCTGTTTCCTCTAACTTTGTTGGTGACCCTGGCACTATTTTTTTTGAATGTGGTTCCACTTTTGGACCCATTATTATTTCAGCACTTCCTCCTACCCATGTCTCACTATTCACATTTTCTTCCAACATATTATAAAATTTTGCTATTTCCAAAGCACATTTAGAACCTTGCTTGTAAGCATTTGGAAACGATACATCATTCATGGTGATTGACGATTCGTTATATATGACCATATACTGCTTTGAAGGGTCTAATTCTCTATTATAAATTGAAAAGAGTGGATATGCCTGCAAAGATTTACTTATTAAATTCTCGCGATTTAAAGATTTAATCAGGTCTTCCATATTGTCACAAACTTCAAATGTATCCGTACCATCTACATGATCTATATATTCAAAAATAAAATGATCCGACGGGGCATTGTCTATTTCTTGTTTAACCATTTCATCAAATGTATTGTAAATATTCTGATAATCCGCTGCATCTCCATATTTATGATAATTGTAAGGAATGAGAACTATTTCCGGAATGCCATAGGTACGAGCTTTGAACATACGTTCTAAAAAATTATATCCTTTCGGCTTGTCATATATCGCATTGTTAAAACAAGAACATTCAAATAATAGACTTTTTTTCAAATCTATATTATATATCATTTCTCTTAGTATGTCCTGATTGTCTGGATGTGACATAGAATCTTGGTATGCAATACCAATATAACCATTCAATTGCAAACCATCTATTATTTTGGACGACATACATAAATCATAATCACGACTTTGACAAATATATGTTGCTGTATTTTTATAATAAGGCTTATTATCATTATTTACTAGATTTATTTTTGCACTATCCTTGTCACCACGTGTCATCGGTGATGGACTTATTAAACATAATAATCTTATATCTTCTGTTAAAGTTACTACATCCATTTTTACATAGTCAGTTCCTACAACAGGCGTCATAAATGGCGTCGGAAAAAAATAAGTCATCACATTTTCAAAATTATGTTTTTTATATTCATCTAACGTAGGATTTCCATATAATTTATATAAATGAAAATATGACTCTGATAAATTCGGCGAATGCATTTCTCGCGCTGTAAAAAGCATGGTTCCTTTTAAAATACTTATAATAGGATAACTTTCTCCTTCAAATTCCTCATAATGAACAAGATATGGATTATTTTGTCCATGCAATATAGAATCTCTAATATAACCATTGTTCTTATTAATTATTGTTTCTGGTTGCATTTTGAATTTAGACATCATTTCGTCAAATTTATCATAAACTTTATCATATTCTTCCTTTTTAGTTAAAATAGGATAATATGTCATGATTGGATTGTCCGTTAATGTTAATTTATATTTGTGTATATTTAGCAGCGCCTCTGGAACATTAGAAATCAAATTGTTTTCCAAATCAATCTCCTTCAAATGTCTTAGACTTGCAATCCTTTCACCTATTTTTTTTATAGCATTGGATGATGCATAGAGAGAAATTAAGCTATCTAATTCTCCTATTATATCTGGCAATTCACGAATATTATTATTTGATATATTCAACATTGTTAAATTCTTCAGGGTACCAATTTCATTCGGAATATATTTGATCAAATTATGTGAAACCCATAATCTACTTAGTTGATACATATTAACAATATTTGATATATCTGATATACGATTATTTGAAATGTATAATTCACCTAAGGATACCATTTTATTCAGATTTGCCGGAATTTCTGAAATATTATTATTTGTAATGGATAAACTAATTAAATTATTCAATTCACATACTACTCCCGGAATATCAGCAAAAAAATTATCATTTAATGTTAATACTTTTAAATTTGTTAGTTTAATAAATGTACTAGGAAGTGCATTTATATATGTATATGTTAAAGTCAAAAATGTTAATTTCTTCAAATTTTCTATTTCATTTGGAATATTTGTGAGTTGTACATTAGTAACTAATAATTTGTTTAAATTTCTCAAATAAAACACATTTGCAAAATCGGTTATCCTTGAATGTGAAATTGTAAGGTTGTTTAATGTAGGTGACAAATTTTTTATTTGAGGCGATATTCTTAATGGCGTCCGATTTAAAGATATTGTTAGACTATTTATTGTCGGATTATTATATACCTCTGCCGGAATCTCACTTATATTTTGACCATGAATTATTACAGTTTCTTCCGGCTCTAATAACCTTTTCTTATTACGTTTTTCTACTGTCTGCATGTAATATAATTAGAAAACAATTATATTATATCTTAATCTATTTATTTTTTCATTTTCTTGAATTGCTTCCAGCTTATTTTCAATTCTGGTTTTTTGGGTTCGTTCTTTATTTCCCCACTATGTTCTTCTTCCAATTTCTCTGCCTTCTTTAAAGCACTATCAATATATATATTTTTCAAAATGGTTCCTACTTTGAATGATCCTTCGTGCTGATCTAGCTCACCATTCTCTATTTGCTTCAAAACATCTATAAAAGTATTTAGCAGCCCCAAATCTATTTCGTCCTTTTTGACCTTGTTAAAAATCTCTGTATAATAAGTAAATAGAAAACCACATTCATTAACTAATTCCGCGTTCATTCTCTCTGGTTCGTCCTTATATTTAGATTTAATAACAAGCATATTGTTTATTTCACTTCTCAATACTTCACTATGCTTCAATTGTCTAATCAAATCAGTTTGATCCTCTACATTGTTTGCCTTAATCATATTTTGCAATTGTAATCTCTGATTGTCATTCATCTTCTAAGATATAAATATATATTTATCAATATTTTTAAACTTATTTAATTTTTACTTTTTAAAATATTTTCATATATTAATGACTGTGCCTGGATTAGTACAACCGACCGTTTCATCTATGAATGGCCCAACACCCCAAGCGGCTGCTGCTGCTGAAGGTTCCGCAGCAAATCAAAAATTAGCCTTAATGAACAGCAAACTAGCCGGAGGAAAAAGAAAGAAATGGAGGGGTGGATCAAACGGAACTGTTGCGGTTCCACAGTTTCAAATGGGTTACACGCCTCAAAATGGACCCAATCAAGACCCAAATACACAGATTAAAGATTTATCTGCGATTAGCACACAAGCCACTGCAAACGCCGAATATGATAGTCAAGCTACCAAAATGGGAGGTCGTAGGAAAAAGAGAGGCGGCAATCCTGACTGGAATTGGGGATGTTACAGCGGTGGAAGACGAACCAGAAGGAGAACTAGAAGAACTAAGAGATCTAAGACAAAGAGATCTAGAAAATCTAGACGCTAAAATAATCATTTAGAAATTTATATTGCGAATAAAATATATTAATAATATAGTTATGCCATCTGGACAAAATTGGTTGAACTTTTTATATATTAATATTGCTTTTATTGCTTATGTTGGCGCTATTTATTATTTTATTGCTCTTAAAGATATAAAGGAAAATTGGCCTCTTTATCGTTGTAATCCTATGTATATGCCTCTCGCTGAAAACCCTCAAGAAGATTTTACTTATTGTATTCAAAATATGCAGAGCAATTATATGGGGTATCTTTTACAACCAATCACATATATTACAACTGCATTAACTAGTTCCATGGGAAGCTTTGCCAATGAACTCAATATGGTTCGCGCTATGTTCCATAAAATACGCACATTCTTTTCCTCTATTGTGCAAAATATTTTTGGTGTATTTTTAAATTTAGTTATTGAATTTCAAAGAATTACTATCGGCATCAAAGATTTAATTGGAAAAACCATTGGTATTATGACTGTACTATTATATACTTTAGATGGAAGCATTAAAACTATGAATAGTACTTGGAATGGGCCTCCTGGACAACTTGTTAGAGCATTAGGCAAATGTTTCCATCCTCAAACGTTGATACGTCTTAAAAATGGTGACGTTGTATATATGAAAGACCTTTCTTTAGGCGATATTTTAGAAGATGGATCAATCGTGGAAGCAACTATGAAGATTGACAACAAACGCGAACCTGTGAATTTTTTTACTATTCAAAATTCTGGGGTTTATAACCAAGATATATATGTAACAGACTCTCATCTTATATTAGATAAAAAGAGTGGCAAATTTATACCTGTATCCGAATATCATTTAGCCGTACCATGTGATAAAACATGCGATTGGTTTAGCTGTTTGATCACTTCCACTCATCGCATTCCCATTGGAAAAGAAACATTTTGGGATTGGGAAGATCATTTTATGAAGTAAATAATTCATTTATCTGCAAAAATTATGTAATATAGTCAATGAATATTATCCATTTACTATATATGGAGAAGAACACAAATAAAATAGATATTAATAAATTATATGAAAACCTTACTTATTTTGATACCTATAGTGGATCCTTTGTACTTTTTATTATCATAACATTAGTTGTCATTCAACTCGTTATTTATTGCCTTATTATGATTAATGTAGAACCTATTAAAAATGATTGGCCGAATCAACGATGTAACCCATATATCATACCTATTGCGGGTCTGATTAATAAACCAAATAATATGAGCGTTAATGATTTTACTCAAGAAAATTTCAATTATTGCACGCAAAATATATTGTCTGAAATTACTGGAGATGCATTGACGCCATTAACATTTATTACAGATGTACTTCAAAAAGTTGCAGAAGGTTTTAAAAATTCACTCAATGCTATACGCGGCATGCTTGATAAAATAAGAACTTCTATTAGAGATATTGCAGTAGAAATTATGGGACGTCTTATGAATATGATGACGCCTCTGCAACAAATAATTATTGCGTTCAAAGACATGATGGCCAAAGTTCAAGGCATTTTGACTGCTTCCTTATATACATTGCTCGGTTCTTATTATACACTTCAATCCCTGATGGGCGCCATTGCAGAATTCATTATTCGCATTTTGATCATTTTAGCTGCGTTAATTGCCGGTTTTTGGCTTTTTCCATTTACATGGGGAGCCGCTATAGCAAATACTGTCATTTTTTTAGCTATATCTATCCCTATGATTATTATTTTAGCGTTTATGTCAAATACTTTAAAGGTGAAAGCCGGGGGCATACCACGTTTGAAATGTTTTGACGATGAAACACTATTGGCGATGAACGATGGTTCTATGAAAAAAATCATTGACATTTGCGTTGGCGATATTCTGAAAAATAACAATGCTGTGACTGCGAAAATGGTTGTAACAAGTGCGGACTCAGTCATGTATGATTTGAATGGGGTAACTGTTTCTGATACACATTTGATATGCATTGACGGACAATGGATGCGCGTTTCTGAATGCAAAAATGCGGTCAAATTGCACGAATATAAGAAACCCTTTTTGTATTGCTTGAATACGAGCAAAAAGATTATTGAAATCAATGATACGCTATTTAGCGATTGGGATGAAACTTTATATGACGATATAGAAATATTAGAGTTATATCATTTTTATAACAAATTTGGCACCAATCCTGAAAATACAAGAATTTTTGAAAACAGTATGTGTCATGAATTTTTTGATGGTGGATTTGCAGGTGACACTCCTATCCAATTAAGCGATGGTAGAACTGTCAATATTTCAGATGTTAGAGTAGGAGATATTTTAGAAGGAAGAGAGAAAGTTTATGGAATTGTAGAAATAGATGGTTCAACATTGAAAAATCAATATACTTATTATTTAGAAAATAAGAATACTCGCTTCGTAGGAGGTCCCTACTTGGCCTTTTGCGACAGGAATATATTGCTCAGTTCTACTTTCCAGTTAGCAGATTGTTTTAAAGAAGTCAATGCGTTGAAGAGAGAAAAAGTATATCATTTATTGACCGACAAAGAAAGTTTTACCGTTCAGAATATCCGATTTTACGATTATAGCGCATCCAACGACCTACTTTTAGGCAAAAATAAAGGAAAATTATTATCTATGAAATATGTATAATATGCAAGTAACTATACCCATAGTTAATTATAAAATTGATCTTGAAATTCTAATCCTTATTGCCGTGATTTATATGATTATGTCTATTCACACTGTGTGCGGATGCTGCAGTTTTTATAGAAATATAGAAGGCATGGAGGCCAAAGACAAGAAGAAAGAGGGATTTTCAGGCGCAAACACCAACTATGGTATGTCTTCTCCTTATGATGTCACCAAAGACACTCCTATTAACACCGCCAATTGGATGCAGCCCAATTTGACCATCACACCTGGCCAGCCTATTGACCCTGCGGTTCAAGCCATTTTGGACAGACCTGAGCAGCCTGTGCCTCTTCCTGAGGGCGAAATGTTGATGTTCGCCAACACACCTTTTAAACCTGAATGTTGCGGACCAGCTGGAGGCGGAAGTGCATATAGTAATTCATCAGGATGTGCTTGTATGACAGTTGGTCAATATAATGGCCTCATAACTCGCTGGGGCAATAATGTGCCATATTCAGAATATTAAATAAAATATTGACATAAATCTTTAAATATTTTATTCAAATTTTTCAATTAAAATTCCTTTTCTATCAAAAATCCAAATTTCATACTTATATCCTAATTCTTTTGCAGCCTTTTGTTTTATAAATATAATATTTTTTTTATTTTGCATAGTCCATGTTGATTTAATCTCAATGCACCTATTTTGAGATTTAATAAAAATATCTACATAATGTTTATGTTTTTTACCTTGATCATCATTATACCATATAGTTGGAACATTTTTGTAGGGAACCTTAGGTTCCCCTACGACCCCTCCTCTTTCTATATTTCATCAAAATATAATTGAATAACTTCTATCATTTTATTCGTTTTATTTTCTTCTTTACACCAATATTCTATTTGATTTTTTAAATTTTCTAAACGATTATTCCATTCTTCCAATTTATTTTTTTGTATTTGAATAATACCTTTATTATTTACTTTCCAACAAGATTTTATATTTTCATTATTTTTATTTATATAATCATCTGGATTGAAACGAATAAAAATAATTGGTCTATGTCCCACATCTTTAGATATTTCCATTAATCTTTTATTTTCACAAGAACAATCATAATTCATATGTTGATTTTCATCAATTTCAATAATGATAATTTGAAATCCTAAATCCAAAAATAAATCGGGACGCCTTTTTGAACAACCACCCTGAACCTTTTTATCAATAATCCAAGAAAAATCACTAAATGAATTAACCATAAAATCAGTTACACTTTTTTCTTTGGTTTTATAATTTCGTGTAGTAGGTTTATCAGGAAATAAATAAACAAAGCATCTTAAACAGTAATTTTCATATTTAGAATTTTTCATAGTATCACAAAATCCAGAAATACATAACTCGCTACCATCACAAATTCTACATAGCTGTAAAATTTTATTATGATCACACGTGTTCTTCGCTTTTTTATTTAAATATGCAGTTCTTGCCCATTTTTTTTTATGCTCTTCTGATGGTGTGTATTTATAATTTTCTTTGTATTTTTTCACCTTTTCAATAATTTCCTCCTTGTTATTTTCGTAATATTTTTTTGAATTTGATCTATACGCATCCAATTTATTTTTCACACTATCCAACTCTTCTTCTAATAATTTAATTTTATCTTTTAAATTATTATTCTCTGTGATGAGATCATCCATATTCATATTCTATATTATATACTACTTATAATATAAATTATAATTTTAAGTTATTATCCTTAAAATTAAACTACATTTTATATCCTATTAGTATATATGGGAAAAACCGCGAAAAAAAGAAATACAAAGAATAAATCCAAAAAAAACAAAACTATGGATGCCGAATGTCCCATCGGTTTAGAAGCTTTTCAGAAGGAATTAAGCAAAAATATTGGATCTAAGACTCTTGTAAAAAGCAATCAAGAGAGAATGAAGGAATTTGTCACTGAACTCAAGACACGCTTCTCCCCATCCAGTGTGAAACCCCAAAATGATTTTTATAACTATATTAATTATCTTTGGCTCAAAAACATTAGCATTGCCGACCAACAAAAGTATATTACTCAAATTGACGACTTTCGTTTGGTTCAAGACAAGGTTTATAAAGAATTGAATGAAATTATTTTGGATTACATCAAAAAGAATAATAACCCTTTAGCTACAAATTTAAAAAATTTCTATAATTCGGTTATTGAAATGAACAGCAAAACAGAAACCAAAAGACTTGCTCGCGAGGCTGTGGAAACAATTGAAAATTTTACCACAATGAATACTAACAAGACAAACCCATGGAAATTACTTGCCTACATTAACAGCGATGAAATGTTGGCACACTCTGCCCCCTTTGTATGGTCACTCAATCCTGACGACAAAAATTCCAAATATTATTGTTGTTATGTTTCCTCTCATCAATTCGCCATATTGGACTTGAATGTCTATTTTGACGATGGCACTGACATGGAGTATAAGAAAAAATATAGGGCTGCATTCACAAAAGCCAATCAGAAATTATTTGACACTCTTTTAGGTCCTAACCAATATAATGCACAAGACGTTTATGATGTGGAAGTAGAAATTTTCACTGCACTCGGTTGCATCGGGGTCACAAGAAAAGAAGAGGAAAGATATAATAAGGTCACTGCAAAAGAAGCCATGGAAAAATATGGGTTTGATTGGAAACAATTCGCCCATGAATTGGGCTTCAAACGAACCCCCGATTATTTTATTACTAGCAGTTTGAATTACTTAAAATGCGGTACCGAATTGATGCTCGCTAATTGGGACAGCCCTAAATGGAAGACCTATTGGCTTTGGATACTTTTACGTCGTCTTGCTCGTATAACGAGAGACTGGGAGAAGATCAATTATGAATTTTCGGGTGAATTTGAAAGAGGCCAGGAAGAACTCAACCGCAGTGATGCTGTTAGTGCTTCTCTCTACTTATCAGTTCCATTTAATACATTTTTAACAAAACAATATGTGGCAAGACATGAGAACCCTCAGGCAGTCAAATATGTTACCATATTATGTAATGAATTGAAAGAGGTATTTACACGAATTATCAAGCGTAATAGTTGGATGTCGCCTTCTACGAAAAAGTATGCAGCTTTGAAACTTAAACACATTACTTTTATGGTGGCAAAACCAGAAGAATTGCGTCCTGATCCACTTCTTGGTTATGGTAATAGTTTGTATGTTAATATGAAGAAAATTAATGATTGGAGACATAAGCAATTTATTGAGTTGGAAGGAAAACCTGTCATTGACATTCCTCAAATGGACTGGTCACAATATCCAGTGAAAATGGCCGGAAACCAAGCCTATATAGTAAATGCTTCTTATACTCCTTCCAAAAATCAAATATACATCAATTTGGGCTATATTCAAAAACCATTCATTGATTTACAAGAGAGAGGCATTGAATACAATTTGTCACATATTGGATACACGATCGCTCACGAGTTGGGACATGCATTAGATGATTGGGGCAGCACATATGGGTATGACGGTAATTTGCATAATTGGTGGACACCAAGCGATAAGAGAAAATTCAAGGCCATTCAACAGGATGTGGTCCGCCAATATGAGGAATTTGCTGCACGTGATGGTGTCATATTTGATGCGGAAATTGGTATCGGCGAAAACATGGCGGATATTGCCGCGATGGCTATCTGCACAGAATATTTAAGAGATTTCCAGGATAAAAATAATACCATCCCTCCTGTGCGTGCATTGTCTCTTGAAGCCTTTTTTATGTATTTCGCTTTCCAACAAAAACAAATTGTCGGTAAAAAAGCTCTCAGTGCTCAATTGAAAACGAATCCACATCCTTTGAACAAATACCGTTGTAATATTCCTTTGTCGCGTTCATTGATATTCCGTTCATTATATAATGTGGTGAAAGGAGATAAAATGTGGTGGCACAATACCAACCAAGTATGGTAAAAATTTATATAATATATCTTTTATTATATAAATACAAACATAAATGCGACTTGATTTTATATTTTCATATTGGATATTTTTTTGGTATTTATTATATCTTTTTGGTTTAGTGACACAATATAACCCGAAATTTGCGATTATTTGCGGTTTGATTGAAAATGCATGCATATTATTTCTTATGCTTTATTTTCATACACGCATAAAATTGATCTTATTATTTTTAATCATGTCTATTCTATTAAAGATTATCCCCTTATACACGCTTTGGAATACAAAAATAAAATGGCACGATATCCAGATGTCATTTTTATTATTTTTTGTCTATTTATTTTGGACATATATCAATAATCAAAAATACAATGATTTCATGAAACGAACGCAAGATCTTATTTTATATAATAAAAATACATTACCTGGCATGAAATTTCTAGAAAAATGGATATTTGTCAAAAATTGAATTTAAAATTGAAATACTTTTAGATTCTGAACATAAAATAAACACAATTGAAAATGAACGACGATTTGAGATTCAATTTAGAGCACGGTTATTTATCCAAGACTACTCTTGCAGAAAATATTGATGAAATGGATTATGATATTATTGACAAAATTTTATCGCAAATGGATTGCGTAGATGGTGATAAAATTGAATGTTATCATGGATGCTTACATTCTGGTTTGACAGATGGAGAGATGGTATTTGATTATTTAATATTATATAAAACTGCGGAAGGATTTAAGCCAATGGTGGTGAAAAATGGTGTGTCCTGTGGATGCTATATGAATTATTTTGAAAAATATTTTGAACCTTCTGAAATATATTTTAGTATGAATGAATTGGTTGATTTTGTTTGTCATAGTTCTAGAGAGAAATTATACAAATTTTTAGATGAAAAATATAATAATATTAGACAAGAAGTTTTGTTGTTTTAAGTTGTCTAATCTATTATGCATTTTGAATAAGAATACCATTTTCATAATAATTATACGTAGGGACATATCCGGATTTGTTAGCAGGTTTGCCAAAAATCTCAACCCTACTTTCTGGGTATTTTATAGACATCTGAATCGCTTCCTCTTCCGTTAAAAATATAATTGCATCTTCCCATTCACTGCCAAAAAGTAATACATAAATAAAATCCATTTGTATTTATTATAATAACTATTTTTTATATTATAATAACTTATATTTATAAATTTTTTAATGCGATAACATTGCTTTATCAATGGTGACTTCTCTCGCGATCTTGCGTATAATTTTTTCATTATGTTGGGGTTCATTATCTCCCTTTCCTCCCAAAACCTCCACCACTAATTTATTATATTGATCGGACCTCTTTGAATAACTTTTAATACAATCTGGGTATTTTTCTTTAAACACATTCAACATTTTGGCATTCTTATGCATAATGTATTTGAGTGCCTTCTTTATTTTATCCTTATTTTCTGTTTCCTTTTCCCATTTATTTTCATCTTTGATATACATGATTTCTCTCTTTGCGTCTGTACAATGGAGCGGCCTTTTCGTGACATCCAAAGATTTCAGATTCTTTAAAATAATATTGGTCATTCCATTCACATAACCCAATTCACCAACTTTCTCCAAATCATCTAGATTAATTTCCATGGAATTCACAAAATCCATAATATTCATGGCATCTTTACAAGTCTCATTTAAAAAAACATTTAAATTAAACGTTTGGTTATGTGAATTCGTGTGCGTTGTATTATTATTTCCGGCATTCTTCGCGAGTTCAAACATTTGTTTATTTTGTTCCATCATCATCATTTTGAATTCTTTATTTTCATTTAATAAGAAGTGAATTAGCTCATCTTTATCAATATTATTTTCATATTTTTCTATGATTTTATTTTCATTTTCTTTATCCAAAATATTTTGTTTATCGCATTTTTTACTATGTCTCCATAAACTGGTGCGATTATTAAACAATGTATCACATTTTTTGCAATTATACGTCTGGCTGATTTTTGGCTGATTTTTGTTACACTTTTCATTTATCGTGCAAAAATGAATTTTAGATTCTTCAATGTCTGACGTTTGAAAGTCACAGTTTTTACATAAAAATTTCTGGCTGATTTTTGTTACATTTGTGTTACATTTATGTTTTTTGCTCTCAAGATGTTGTTTGTAATTGCTTAACTTACACGTATTATAATCACATAATTCGCAATGAAATTCCGGCTGATTTTTGGCTGATTTTTTGTTACTAAATGTTACCATTTAAAAATGTACATATTTTATTTTTAAGTTATAATTTTAAAAATTATCGTCACAAACTTTGAAAAACTTTTTTTACGACCAGACGCTAAATTTTTTTTATCGTCACAAATCAAATATTTTCCGGTATTTTGGGTTCACTTTTCAAAAATGGACAAAAAAAATGTCCTTTTTTCGAAAATGTTTTTCAGAATGGACCCAAAAATATTCAATATTTCGATAGGGGTCTTTAAGTTACTTTGGCAATTTATTATATTTTAATTTTCCTATTTAAAGAACCAATGTTAATTGCATTTGAGAAAGGTTCTGAATTCATTTTCCTTTTTATCTATGGAATTTATGGATGGGGTTTCACATAATATGCCATTTGCATATACGCCAAAACGTTGGTCTCCAGTTTCACTTTCCAATGCAAAATTATAAAATTCATAAGTATCAGAGTCCATCATTTTTTTGAATTTATTGCCCACAAAGGCAAGGAGTAATTTTTTATCATCTATTGTTTCTTGAAATCCTAATTGTTTGGTTCTGACTCTCTCTCTGTCTTTGTAAGTATCCACTAAAATAGAATGCTGACCAGTAAGAATTAAATCTTCTATTAATTCAGGATCATCTTCTTTGGACAATTTGTACATGCAAAACAAATGATTTTCTGGATTATTTACAAAAGAACCACTGCCAATACGTTTCACCTTTTTATATCCATGTAAATAAGTTTTCACAAGGGTATTTAATGCCAGATCATCTACATTCATCCATTTCTCAGCATCATTCTCTAAACATAATATTTTGGTTCCTTTATTGAAACAACTAGCTTGATATGAAATGGTAGCAGTGGTAAAGTATAACGCTTGCAATTCTTTCATTTCATCATTTAGGTCATTATATCCTCCAGGCGCATAATAATAAGTTACTGTAAGTGGATATAAAGATGGTGAAAAAAGATCGGACTCAATTATATTAAGTGTATTAGGAGATTGAAAATAAATGGCATTTAATGGACAATTCAAAAAACATTCCATATATAAATTTTGAACCCCTGCGCCTATATTAATAGAAGTAAGATTAGTGCAACCTTTAAATGCGTAAGCAGAAATAGAAATAACTGTATCTGGAAGGAAAACGTTTAATAAATTAGTTTCATTTTCAAATGCATTATCACCAATAGAAGTCACTTCATAAGTAGAAGAACCCACTGTAATAGTGCTAGGTATAATCAATTCCCAATTTGTAGGTGGGTTATCACTTCCAATTACAGTAGCTACTCCAGCTACATAACGGTATGTTATATGACCAATGCTTATTGTTTGTCCCATATATAATTATTATATAGAATATAAAATAAAAATGTTCTTTAAGTTATCTAGAAAATATATTATTTTTTAACTTAAAGAGCCAATACAGATTTGTCTATGGTTACTTCCCGTGCAATCCGTCGGATAATCTTTTCATTATGTTGCGGTTCATTGTCGCCCTTTCCTCCCAAAACTTCCACTACTAATTTATTGTATTGGTCAGACCTCTTAGAATAGCTTTTGATACAATCTGGATATTTTTCTTTAAACACATTCAACATTTTGGCATTTTTATGCATGATATACTTGAGAGCTTTTTTGATCCGATCTTTATTCTCCGTCTCTCTTTCCCATTTATTGTCATCTTTGATATACATAATTTCTCTCTTGACGTCGGTGCAATGCAATGGTCTTTTCGTAATGTCTAATGCCTTTAAATTTTTAATTATTATATTGGTCATTCCATTGACATAACCTAATTCTCCCACTTTCTCCAAATCATCCAATCCAATTTCCATAGAATTGACAAAATCCATAATATTCATGGCATCTTTGCATGTCTCATTTAAAAATACATTCAAATTAAATGTTTGGTTATGCGAATTATTCATATAAGTATTATGTGTCCCTGTTTTTATAACTTCCATCATCATATTTTTCAATTCGTTATTTTCTTTGATCAAAAGCATCACCAAATCTTTATCTGTAGGCTCTAATTGTTGGGTTGTAGATTGTAATATTTGGTTGCAGAGTTCCATCTGTTTATTTATGGGGTCATTGCCCTTCTTTTCACATTTCTTTTTGTGATGCCATAGCCCGTTGCGCGAAGAATATTTTTTATTACAAAAATCACAAGTGTGATGTAAAATTTTGTCACAAGCGTTAGATAGCGTTAGATTTTGGTGTTTCAGTGTCAATAGGTGTCTATTCCAATCGCCCTTTTTGCTGCATTTAAAGTCACAATTTTCGCATGAAAAAATTTTGATGTTTTTTGATGTAATTTTGTCACAGAAAACATCCATATTTATGTGACAGAAAAAACTCCTAAATTGTTTTTTTATTAAATATAAAAAATTTTATCGTCAGAGAAATGAAAATTTTTTTTTCATGACAAGACCATAAAATTTTTTTATCGTCACAAATGAAATATTTCGGGGGTATTTGGACCCAGGTTCCAAAAAATGGACAAAAAAAATGTCCTTTTTTCGAAAATGTTTTTCAGAATGGACCCAAAATATTCAATATTTCGATAGGGTCTTTAAGTTACTTTGGGAATTTATTGTTTGCGATTTTTCCTACTTAAAGAACGTTTGCGACGTTTCCTACGCGTTTTCTTTTTCCCACCATAGACCCTTTGTTTTTTATAAGAACGCAAATCATATCTTGGAACTTTTAAAAACGATAGATCAATAATTTGGGATTGTGGTGTCAAATTTGGTTTCTCCATTGCCATCTCAGGCTCACTCCAATCTGGACACATGCTAGGAGTGTCATCTACATTTAAATCAAACCCAATCCTTTCATATGTTGGTTTAAGAAATGTGACATTAGATGGATCACGGTCAATGTATAATTTAATGTTTGTTTTTCCAAGATTTTGAACAGCGAGTTGTTCAATTAGGAAAAATAACGCTTTAAATGGCTTACCTTCGTCTCCATTTTGAGATATTCTACATATATCGTTTGCCCAAACATCTGCGTATTCAATGTTATGTGGAGAAGGAGAAGATGTATGACACCGATTAATAATTTGTATAGTTCCAGATGCAATATTATTTATGCCTAACGGTTGAACCATTAAAAACGCACTTACTAAATTGTTGTCTAAATAATAACGGACTGTAGTTTCATCCACATCTAAACAAATTTTTCCTTTGCGTAGGCGGTTTCCAAAATAGCTAATAATCTCTCTTTCTTCTGTTTTGGGCAATTTCCTAATGATTGGAACTAAATAAAAAGTATATTTGTATTCCATTTCATCATATTGAAATGTTCCTTCAAATTTTGTTTGTGATGTTTTGTTTATAAAAGGTATTACAGACATATATTATATGTATAATATTTCATTATTCAATATTATACATTTGATTTATTTTTATTTTCATAATTATTTTGTGATGGAACACTTTTTGCAATAGGTTATTTTTTCAGATCTTTCTACATCTACATCAATATAATCATCAACGAAATCATGTTCGCAGAGAGAAGCGCCCAATATTTTTTGTGCCTTTTTATTATATAAATTTAAAAAAACATCAATTTGTTTTATTTTGTCATGATATGATTTTTTTCCATGCATCATTAATTCTAACTCATAAATGATATTTTTATCCTTCGGTGATTTTTCTAATTCTAAATTTAACATTTCTATCATGTCTTCATAATTATTTACTATTTCACCAATATGATAGCTAATATTTTCATATTTTTCTTTCATAGATAAAAAAATTTGTATATTCATTACTATAATAAACTATTTATTTTTAATATAGTTTTATGTGAGTAAATAAGAAATTGCTTTGTTTTTCGGGAAAACTATTTATATAATTACGCATTTCTTCTAAATTATCAATATTTATTAGTTTATCCTTTAAAGATGTCATATCAGTTGAATTATCTAATTTTCTCTGCGGACTAAGACCTATATCATATATATCATATCCTAAACTTTTTATTTTTAATGCCATTTCATGATAATTGTCTCTTAAAGTAGGACTAATTTCTAATATTAGATAATCAATGGTTTTGTTTTGCAATCTATCAAAAATTTTTTCTACAAATTCTATTTCATAACCTTCAATGTCACATTTAATTAGTCTAATATGTTTATCCTTAGAAATAATATTGTTCAAATTAAAATTTTCATTAACATATTGTTTAAAAAAATTAATTTTATCTTGAAAATTATTTATTTCTACATTATGTAGAAAAATATTTGAACTGTTTTCATTTATGTCTATGCTATAAACATGATTATTCAATGATGCTGCTAATAAGGAATAATATCCTATGTGACTTCCTACATCTAAAAATATGTTATTCCCCCCTTTAAGAATTTCCTTTGTTATCTCTGTCTGATATGGTTCCCAACAATTGTTTGTACTTTTTATGCAATGAGATATAATATCTAAACCATCGTTATTAATTTTTTTTTGTGAATAATAATTATAATCATATATACGCATTTTTATCGTTGCCCCAAAAAAATCTACATTAACGTCGTCGCATATCATATTATATATATATAAAATATAAAAAGTATAATTATTTTTTACGCAAAAAATAAGTTAAATTTTTATATATTTTTGTTTTATTTATTAGAAAATCTAGATCTAATTGATCTTCTTTTACAACAGGAATGATGTCGTTGTTTATTATATATCCTAAATTTAGTAAGGTTTCAAACTTTTCATTTGTAAATCTTGAAAGATAATTGTCATTTTTAAACGTTCTTTTTTCAAAATTATAATCTATAAAAATAGTCTTGCAATTATCATAAAATACCGATTCATAACCAGTTGATGTATATCTAGATGATATAATTATATCTGCCGCATGATATAAAAAAGATAATTGAAATGGTGTAAAGTCAATTATGAAATTGTCTAATAAAATTTGTGGAAATTCTTTGTTAATTTTTATACCTAATTCATTAAATGGATGAAACCGCAAAACTACATTATAATTATTTTTTAAATTAATTAATTGATTTAATATATTTAAGCAAACCAGATTATCAAATGTATTTAATTCCTTTGAAGTTAAAAATGGATTTAAATAATTTTCACAAAAAATAATTGTTTTTTTTTCCTTATCAATTTTATAAATTTTATTAAAAATAGATTCTTGTTTTTCAATTTGAATTATACTTTTTTTAATATATTTATGTTTATTATTTAAAAGTTTTAAAAATTTGTCCATTTCATTTGAAGAGCCCATTTCATTTGAAGAACCAGAGTGAAAAATTGTTATTTTTTCATAATTGTCTAAACAATATGCTATTAGATCTTCCTCATCACATCCGTGACATATTTCTTTAAAAATTATAGCACCATGAATTGAGTTATTATCGTTTGTATTTTCATTTTCATTTTTATTTATTTCTTCTAGGGAAATAAGATTATATTTTTCTGGGTTAAATTGTAATTTTAAATTTGGCGAAAAATTTATAGGCATATTTAAATATATATTATTATTTTCAGAATATAATCTATTTAACTCTTTGTAATATACATATCTGATAGTATAATCAAAGTTATATTTAATAATATACTTCATGCTACATTCTTGATAATACAAATAATAGTTTATAGAATTTTTAAACATTTCGTCTTCCTCAAAAACTATGTATATCAAGGTAATTGGTTTGTCTATAAAATTAATTAATGTATGGTTAATGTGATATGTATAATCTAATAAAAAATATGCAAAGTTATACATTTTATTTAATACAGAAAATATAAAATAAAATTATACTCATTAATAATATGAAAAAAATAATTACATTTGGAACATTTGATTTATTTCATATAGGACATTTAAATATTTTAGAAAGAGCTAAAAATGAAGGTGATTATTTAATTGTTGGAGTTTCATCAGATGAATTAAATGAAAAAAAAAATAAAAAATCCATTATACCTTTAAAAGATAGAATTAGAATAATAAGTGCTTTAAAATGTGTAGATGAAGTATTTATTGAAGAAAGCTTAGAAGACAAAGATAAATATATTAACTTATACAATGCAGATTTGCTTATTATGGGGGATGATTGGAAAGACAAATTTAATTGGGTTAGTTGTCCTGTAAAATATTTAGAGAGAACTCCAAATATATCAACAACTTTATTAAAAAATTTTGTAAATAAATAATTTACTATAATAAATTATTTGTTTTTAATATAATTCTATTTAATTATTTTTACACATACATACTTGACAAAGCCGAATAGCTGTCCTTCTCCTTTTTAATCATCTTATCTACTAAATCTTTGGTTACTGTATAAGGAAACTCTACTTTAAGCGACATATCTTGCTCAAATAGATTTGTTCCTGGTCTCATGAGTCGGTAGAGATTGAGTTTTGTATGAATGATTTCTAAACATCGTTTCAAGTTTCTTACACCATCCTCCTTATCACAATGATTTTCAACAATGTAATGAATTGTACTGTCAGGAATAATAATGTCTTCTGAATTGAATTTCACTTGCTCGCGAATTCTTGGCATCAAATAATTATTTGTAATTACTGTCTTTTCCTTTTGACTATACCCTTTTGTTTTAATTCTATACATTCTGTCTCTAAGAATAGGATTGACCTTGCTCTCATCATTATAACTGAAGATAAATAAACATTTACTTAAGTCAAAATCAATTTCGGCAAAATATTTGTCATGGAATTGAGAGTTTTGGGTTGTATCTGTCAAATGAGTCAATATGCCCGCAATTTCTTCGCCCCTAGGCGTTTCACTAATCTTATCCAATTCATCAAAATAGATGACAGGATTCATGCATTTGCTATCAATCAGAATTTGCAGAATTTTGCCCCACGTGCTACCCTCATAAGTATAAGAATGACCTTCTAGAAAACTACTATCCGTGGCACCACCGAGAGCAATAAATGCAAAGGGACGATTTAGAATTTTACTAATACCCTCCTTCACAAGTGTAGTTTTACCTGTTCCATAAGGTCCATGAATAGCAATTGCCGTGCCAATAGATTTGGGGTTGGTAATAAGTTGCCCTAACATTTGCATAATTTGCATTTTCGCATCATTTAGACCATAAACTGCGTCATCTAGTGTTTTCTGTGCCTTCTCCATAAAATCGTGACATTTCTCTACGCCATCGCTCATGCTGATAGGAAGGCCATCAAATTTTCCAAACGGAATACGCATAAAAGTATCTACCCAATTCTTGATTTTATAATATTCGCCACTTCCAGGCTCCATATGACGAAGAGAATTGACCTTTTTCATTGCTGCTGCCTTGAACTGCACCGGAATAGTGGATTCTAGTAATGTCATTCGGTATGGCTTTTCAATTCGCGTGATCTTATTGATTTCTCTCAATTCCTTGATAATTCTTTTTTGATTTTCAATATCTAATTTTTCATAAAAGGTAAAATCATTAGATGTATTCTTATCCTTGACAATTTTTCTGAAAATGCGCATATTTTTATCCTTCTGCTTTTTCTGCTTCTTTTCACGCTTTGCAGTTTCCTTTTCAATTTCTGCCTCATACATTTCAATACATTTCTTTATCGTTTTATTACTTTTATTTGCTTCTTGAAGCTCTTTAAGCTTTGCAAGAACCTCTTGATTTTCCGCTCTTTGTTCATTTTTCTCTTCGTTAATTTCAGACTTTAATTGAGATAATAATTCAGCAGACTTCTTGTCTTGTGTCTTTTTCTGATTTTTAGATGTTTTTTTCGGTTCTTCCTCTTCTTCACTGGATGCAGAGGAAACGGATGCATCTTCATCTTCAGTTTCACCGTCGGAATCCACATAATTTTCTCCATATTCATCATCTTCGTCCTCGGTAACCCATTCGTCTTCATCGCCGCCGCCACCACCAATGGTAAGAATAATATTCAATTTTGATTTTTTACCTTTTATTTCTTCTTCTGCTTCATCATCATCTTCATATTCTTCGTCATAATCGTCTTCTTCTGTATCTTGAGAACCGAGTGTAATTTCTTCATCATCTTCTGTTTCACTTTCTACAACCTTTTTATTCTTTTTGCCTTTCTTAACTACAATCTCTTCTTCGTCACTTTCATATTCTTCTTTTTTGGAACCCTTCTTGGACCTTTCTCCGTCTTTAATTTTATTATTTAAATACTTAGATGGGAATATTTTCGCCAAAAACTTGCGATATTCTTGGGTGTCCATTTCTTCCTCGGTTTCTTCATTTGGATCATAATCACTATCGTCTTCGCTATCAGAAGTGTCATGCTTCTTTTTATTCTTAGACAATTCTTCGCGTTTTGCACGTCTGATTTGTTCCTTCTTTGAAAGCTTCATTTTATTCTCGCGGGTCATTACTGTTATTTGTTATATGTCATATTTGTTTTAAATCAAAATCAATTTTATTTTTATAAAAAAATAAAAATAAAACTGTTCCTATTGAATAAATACAATTAAACTATATTTATTCAATTAAAATAAAATTGAGAAATAAAACAATCTAAATCTAAATATTATAGTATATTAAGAGATGTCCAAGAGTTCCAGTTCTAAGATTATGCCTAACAATTATTCCAAGATTATTGGGATACAGTTTAGTATTTTGTCCCCGGAAGAAATTAGAAAAGGTTCTGTCGCTGAAATTACCAGCCGCGACACTTATGTCAATAACAAGCCTGTCATTGGTGGATTGTTTGATCCGCGAATGGGTGTGTTAGAACCTGGCCTCATTTGTCCTACCGATGGACTTGACTACATGCTGACGCCTGGTTATTTTGGTCATATTGAGATGGCACGACCTGTATTTTATATTCAATATTTAAGCACTATATTAAAAGTGATGCGATGTGTTTGTTTCAAATGCAGCAAATTACTGATTAGTAAGAAAAAATATAAGCAAGCGCTCAAGTTGCAGGGCGATGCGCGATGGAAATATGTGTTTGGGTTGGCAAGCAAAATGCGTCGCTGCGGCGAAGATACCGAAGACGGATGTGGATGTTTGCAGCCAAATAAAATTAGAAAAGAGGGATTGGCAACCTTATTTGCCGAGTGGAAGAATGAGGGGGAAGGTTCTGAGCCCATTATTATTAAAGTTACTCCAGAAATGGTGTTGAAAATATTCAAGCGTATTTCGGATGAAGATGTTAATTTTATGGGGTTTAGTCCTATTTGGTCGCGTCCTGATTGGATGGTTTGCCAAGTCATGTCTGTTCCTCCTCCTGCAGTGAGACCATCTGTAAAGCATGATGCACAGCAACGTTCTGAGGATGATCTAAGTCATATTTTGGTGAATATTATCAAGACCAATAAGACACTTCAGGAGAAAATTCAAAACAATGCGCCTGCAAATGTGATTGATGATTGGACGACGGTGTTGCAATATTATGTGGCGACGCAAGTAGATAATAAAATTCCAGGTGTGGCATCTGTGGCTCAGAGATCAGGCAGACCATTGAAATCAATTAAGGATCGTCTGAATGGAAAGGGCGGACGTATGAGAGGTAACTTGATGGCAAAACGTGTTGATTTTAGTGCGCGTTCTGTTATTACTGCGGATCCGAACATTTCCATTCGTGAGCTTGGAATTCCTATGAAAATCGCGAAAAATATTACTAAGCCAGTGACAGTGAATAAAATGAACCGCGCATTTTTGACAAAGTTGGTCAGGAATGGACCGGATGTTTGGCCGGGTGCGAAGATTTTGGAAAAGCAAAATGGTGAAAATATTACGCTTAGATTTACAGATCGCGAATCCATTGTGCTGGAGGAAGGTGACATTGTGCATCGTCATATGATGGACGGCGATGCGGTTCTATTTAATCGTCAGCCTACTCTCCATAGAATGAGTATGATGTGTCATATTGCTCGCATTATGCAGCGAGGTGATACATTTAGAATGAATGTAGCCGATAGATTTAGTGTTGGCAACAGGGGACGTTCAAAAGCGTGTTATCCCCTAGTGTTAAATCTTTATTAAGAATTTAATGCGACACATCCAAATTGCTGGAAGTTCCTTAGAGCCTTTACTACCACTCACACTTGGAAACATATGTGAGGAACACGGTTAATTGCCGTATCCAATGGTAAAAATGTGAAGGATTGGATAATCAGCAGCCGAGCCCCTAAACTCGTTATGGTAAGAGCATGGGGAAGGTTCAACGACTAAACGTTTGTGGGTCTCATATGATAGTCTAACCAACTTGATGAGGCATAAGATATAGTCTGGCCTTACCAGAAATGGTAAGGAATTTGTAAGAAACGACTAAACCTTACAATGCGGACTTCGATGGGGATAAAATTTGTCTTGTCCCCAACAGGGAGCGTTAAAAGCGTGCAACTCCCTAGTAAAAATTTCAAATATATATTGAGGCAAAATAACTTAAACAAAAAATACATTAAAGATATAATGGATACGAAACCACAAAGTGTCAAAACTTGTTTAAAATGTTCAGAAACAAAAGAAGTAAAACTCTTCTTGACAACACATAATATTTGCAAAGATTGTAATAATGCAAGAAGAAGAGAAAAATACAAAAATAATGAAGAACATCGTGCCCTTTTAATAAAAAAGGCTATTGAAGTTAAACAAAAAAGAGCGAGAATTAAAAATCAAAAAAAAGCAGAAGAATTAGAGGCTTTGGAAGCAGAAATTGGTTCTGAAAATACGATATGCAAATATTGTAATGAAATTAGACCCAAAACACGCTTTCGGCACAATAGATTAAAATGCAAAGATTGTGAGCGTGATGAACCATTAGAAAAACTCAAAAGATTAGTGCGTGCAAGAATATTTGCTGCATTAAACAACAAAGAAAAGAACACAAACGAATATTTGGGTTGTGACATTCAAACTTACACCAACTGGTTATTATATAATGATAAAGGGTTTACAATGGAAAACAGAGGTTCTGTTTGGCACATTGACCATGTAATTCCCTTATCAAAATTTAATCTAGAGGATGAATGTCAACAACTTATTGCATTTAATTGGAGAAACACCATGCCACTAACTTCTTCTGAAAATTTGAAAAAAAACAATCGCATAATAAAAGAACAAGTTGAAGAACACCTTGAAAAATTAAAAAAATATCATGCAGAAAAAAACATAAAATTGCCTCAAATATATATTGATTTGTTTTGCGACACATCCAAACTGACTGGAACTTCCTTAGAGCCTTCACTACCACTCACACTTGGAAACATATGTGAGGAACACGGTTAATTGCCGTATCCAATGGTAAAAAAGTGAAGGATTGGATAATCAGCAGCCAAGCCCCTAAACTCGTTATGGTAAGAGCATGGGGAAGGTTCAACGACTAGATGTTTGTGGGTCTCAAATGATAGCCTAACCAGCTTGATGAGGCATAAGGTATAGTCTAGCCTTACGAGAAATCGTAAGGAATATTCATGGAGATGAATTTACACATGGCGCAAGATCCGGAGTCGGAAGCGGAATTAAAAAATTTGGCCGCAGTGCCATACCAAATAGTAAGTCCAGCGAACAACAGTTCAATTATTGGTATTTACCAAGATTCCATGCTTGGATGTTATCAATTCACGAGGGAAAATATTACCTTCAGTCCTCGTGATGCAATGAATTTGTTAATGATGTTTAATAATGTAAATGAGAAGGAATTAATTGAAAACACAAAAAATCCGAAGGGCGTCACGAGTTTTGATATCCTGACGCAAATTATGCCGCCGCTCTCATTAAAATATAAGACCAAGGCTTTCAAAGATGACAAGGACGATTTCAAAACGTCCAACGCGGTATTAGAAATTAGAAATGGCAAATACGTGAGAGGTCAAATGGATAAGGGCGTTCTTGGTGCAGGAACCAAAGGTTTGTTGCAGAGAGTATGTAATGATTTTGGTAATATGGCATCTGCTAAGTTTGTAGATGATTTGCAGAATGTAGTTACGGAATACTTAAAATCAAGTGGTTTTAGTGTAGGAATTAGCGATCTTATCTCGGATAAGAAGACGAATGAAGAAATCGTAGATGTTATTACGAAGAAAAAGACGGATGTCAAGAATTTGATTGACCAAACGCAGATCGGCATCTTTGAGAACAACACCGGAAAGACCAATGAGGAAGAGTTTGAAACGCAAGTGAATAACATTCTCAATCAAGCGACGTCGGAATCGGGAAAGATTGGTCTCAAGAGTTTGAGCAAGGGCAATCGTTTTGTTACGATGGTGAATGCGGGATCCAAGGGTTCGGATCTTAATATTTCATTCATGATTTCTTGTTTAGGTCAGCAAAACGTGGATGGTAAGCGTATTCCATATGGTTTTGAACACCGAACGCTTCCTCACTATTGCAAGTATGATGACTCGCCCGGAGCCCGTGGGTTTGTGGAAAGTTCTTACATTAATGGTCTCACTCCTCAAGAACTATTCTTCCACGCGATGGGTGGTCGTGTGGGTCTTATTGATACCGCTGTTAAAACATCTACTACGGGTTATATTCAGCGTCGTCTTATCAAGGGTTTGGAAGATCTGATGGTGAATTATGATATGACAATCCGCACCAATAAAAATAAAATCGTTCAGTTTTCATATGGTGATGACAATATTGATACTGTAAAAGTGGAAAATCAAATGATGCCGATTGTTACCATGAGTACGCAAGATATATATGCTCACTTTAATGTTCCCAATGAAAATGGTAAATTGAAGGCGTTATCTAATATATTCTTGAAGAATGTGATGACACGATACAAAAAGCAATTGACTGATTTTGAAAATAAATGCCAGAAATATACGGATATGATGCTAGAAATGCGTAAGGAAATCATTGTTAATGTTTTTAAGAATAAGGGCGATAGTGTTGTCAATTGTCCGGTTGCATTCTCCTATATTATTAGTAATATTCAAGGCCAATGCAATATAAATGAGTCATCTCTTGTGGATTTGACTCCGCTAGAAGCTTATGAATTAATTGAGAAGTGTTATGATAATTTGGAGAAAATCTATTACGCAAAGCCTACCATGTTATTCAAGACGTTGTATTTCTATTATCTTTCACCCATGGACCTTCTTCTTGTCAAACGTTTCAACCAAGCCGCATTGAAATTGCTATTGGATACCATTACGATTGATTACAAGCGCGCCATTGTTTCCCCAGGTGAAATGGTGGGAATGATTGCGGGTCAAAGTATTGGCGAGGTTTCTACTCAGATGACCCTGAATACTTTCCATTTTGCAGGTGTGGCGTCTAAGTCCAATGTAACTCGTGGTGTGCCGAGAATTGAAGAAATCCTTTCCTTGTCAAGCGAGCCCAAGAATCCTTCACTTACTATTTATTTGAAGGAAGAAGAGCAGACGCAGAAGGAAAAGGCGCAACTCATCATGAATATGTTGGAGCATACCCGTTTGGAAGAAATCGTAAAATCCATTGAGATTTGCTTTGATCCTGATGATTTGAATACGTTGATTGAAGAAGACAAGGAAACGATTAGCCAATATCGTGCTTTTGAGAATATGGTGGCAAAGTGTGCCGAAGTAGATCTATCTAGTGATGAAAATGAGAAGTCCAAATGGATTATTCGCATTATCATGGACTCCGAAGTTATGTTGGAGAAGAATATTACGATGGATGATGTGAATTTCACATTGAATAACTGCTACGACAACCAGATCAGCTGTGTATATTCTGACTATAATGCAGACAAACTCGTATTTAGAATTCGCATGAATGAAGTCATTAAAAGCAGCTCTGGAAAAGGATCTACGAAGAAGAAGATCAACCCGCTTGATCAGTCAGATCAAATTTATATTCTTAAGAATTTCCAGGATCAACTATTGCAGAATGTTGTTCTTCGTGGTGTCAAGGGAATTAACAAGGTTATTCTACGAAAGATCAAGGATCATGTACGCGAATTTAATGGTGTATATAAACGCGATGATATCTGGGTTCTTGATACGGTTGGCACTAATTTAATTGATGTCCTAGGTCTTGATTATATTGATAATTCGCGAACTTTCAGTAATGATATTGTGGAAATCTATGAGACGCTTGGCATTGAAGCTGCTAGACAGTCTATCTACAATGAATTGGTGGATGTGATTGAATTTGACGGCACATATATTAATTACCATAATTTCAGTGTCCTAGTAGATAGAATGACATTTACAAGCAAAATGATTTCAATCTTCCGTCATGGTATTAACAATGATAATATTGGCCCAATTGCGAAGGCATCTTTTGAAGAGACACCGGAAATGTTTTTGAAGGCTGCTAGACATGCGGAGTTAGATACGATGCGTGGTGTATCCGCAAATGTGATGTGCGGCCAAGAGGGATTCTTCGGCACAAGTAGTTTCCAAGTGGTTTTGGATTTGGAAGAAATGCAGAAGCTTACGGAGACCAGCGAATACAAACCTGTGGAAACGAGTGAAGTAATTGAAGAATTCTTCGGAACCGCGCCAAGCACAGACGATCCATGCTCTATTAGTAAAATCGCGATACAAAATAACGTGGTTACAATTAAGACAAAGGATATGGGAAGCGACGATGATTATAATCCAGGATTTTAACGTATAGACAACCCCAATTTATGAATTATATTTATTTAATGTATTTATTAAATATGTATTATATATGAACGCAATTTGTCTAATAACTTTTAGACCAAAAAAAATATGGTGTGATTTTTTAAATTTATTTAATAAATATGATATATTTATAATTGTGGATGATAATAGATTTGATTTATGTGAATTCAAAAATAGTTACAAAAACATAAACTTTATAAGTGTAGATAAAGAAAAATGTGAATTAAATGGGTTTAAAAATGTAAATTTTATTACTCTTGGCAGATTAATAACCGGATGGGATAAAGCACTATATTATTTTGGAATTGAAGAGAATAAATATCAATTTATTTGGTTTATGGAAGATGATATATTTTTTTTTAATGAAGATACAATTGTAAATATAGATAACCAATATATTAATTATGATTTATTGTCTAATGGGTTCGGTGAAAATATTGATGGAGATAAAGAAATTTGGCTTTGGCGAAGAATAAATATAGAATATCCACCTCCATATTACGCAGGCATGATGTGTGCTGTTCGTTTTTCAAATAGTATGATGTCATGTATTACAGATTATGCTAAAAAACACAAAACGTTATTTTTTTTAGAAGCATTATTTCCAACGATAGCAGTTAAAAATAATTTGAAACGGATAAGCCCTTCTCAATTTAATAATATACATTTTAGACATGATTTTGAAAAACAAAATATTAATAATCATAATTTATATCATCCTGTAAAAGATTTAAATGATCATATTTCTTTTAGAGCGTAATGTTTTTTTAATTATTATGCATAAATTATTAAATAAGAATAAATATTAAATAATAAATAATAAATATATTCATTGACAATAATGAATACATTTGACATTATAACAAAGAAAATAATTCATTTAGAAAATAATCCTTTTTCTTATGAAGGAGAGAAAACAGACAATATAGATTATTTTATTAAAATACTTTTTATGAATTTGAATAATCGCAAATTTTATAAAAACAAATTCCATTTTTTGTTTAGTGCGCAATCTGGATTTTCAGGTGAATTACTTGGTGAAAAAGGGAAAACAGACTTCCAGAATTTATTTTATACCATTCAGAGAGCGTACCATGGATTTCAAAGGTTTTATTATTTATACAAATATAAAAAGGCAAAATACATTGTAAATACAGACTTATGTTTGAACCCAATTAGCACTGATTTAAAAGATGTCCTATGTATTTTTCAAGATAACAATAAATATTTATTCCGTGCGAGGGAACTGATCAAGATTATAGAAACCGCGCTAACCAATGCACCTGGTTTTTTTTGTGATCCATTGAAAATAAAAAACCCATACAACAATATGCCGTTGAATAAATCAACGCTTTATAATATTTATTTTTTTGTAAAATACAATACACATATTTATTCAGAATTATTTCATCATTTTTTCATGTGCAATTTCAATTTGACTAAATTTTTTCTGGAAAACGAGAGTTTATTGAGGGAATATGCAATTGACAATTATATTAGAAATGGATCTACTATTGCATTATATATGGACATTATAGAAATGTTGGATTTTTATAATGAAGAATGTCAAATTACTCATAAGCCAAATAAAATAATGGTTCATGAAGATTTCCCACAAAAAGAACTAGTAGAAATAATGAAACCTTACTTGAAATTGTATCTTCATTACATATATAATATGGCGAATGTGAAAAAGCAGCATTGTAGGCGTATTCTAATTAAAAAATTAATTGCATTTAATAACCATAATAAAGGTTTTGGAAAAAAGTTTTTTAAATTAGGGAGGGATAAAGAAACCAACCAAGTATCTATGATACCAGATTTTCATAGAGATCATGTTAAATTTATACCGGGAAACAATACGACATTTATGAATTCTCATTTGGAAATTAATCATAATTTTGAAGAATATCCAGAAGAACAAGAGAGAAGACAAACATATGGCACATTTTTATACGAATTTTTATTTTCATTTCCACTTTCCAGCTCAAATAATGAAACCGACGTTGAAGAAACCGAAAATGATGAAAATGAAACTCATGATAATGGGTCTATTAGTTAATAAAAATATAATAAATTCAATATATTTTTATTATTTGAACAATTACATATATAATATAAATATAGTAAGGATAAAAATGCAAATAAAATTAAATATATAACTATATCGCTCGTCTTGATTTTTTATATTATCTATTTTAAATCTTAGCATTTCTATAATAGATTTTAAATTATTATTTTTCTCTTTTTCTTCAACAATAACAGTATCTTTGCATTCATTCTGACTTTTAACATTATCTAAATCTAGTTTAAGTGTTGAAATAATAATATTCAAATTATCATTTTTCTCTTTTTCTTCAAAAATAACAATATCTTTGCTTTCATTCTCACTTTTAACATTATCTAAATCTAGTTTAAGTGTTGAACTAATAATATTTAAATTATCATTTTTTTCTTCTAATTTTTTGATATTATTTTCACATTCTATTATTTTATCGGTTTTACATTTGATTTCTATTTCGCATTTTTCTTTTAGTTTTAGTATTTCATGTTTATAATTTTCATTGCTTGAAATTAGCTTATTAATCATATCAATAAGATTATTTGAATGTATTAATTCATTCATATCTTGTTCGCTTGCACAATGCATGTAATAATCTAAATATATTTTTGGATGTATATATTTGTGTATTTTTGACCTACATTCAATCAATTTATTTGTCTCTGCAGGGTAGGATGGAGTCATACCACCAAATAAGTATGGAGAACCGCTTCCATCAAAAATGCCATATTGAAAATCAATTTGTTTATCTTCTGTGTAGATACGAACCCTAACCATTATTGGTCCATTTTGTCTTGGTATCGTGATTTCAACCATTAAGTTTGTGTTTGTGTAAAACACGAATGTGCCCCATGACATTAAAGACATTTGTTTTGTATTTTCGTTACTTAAATATAACAATACGTCTATTTTTTCTAGATCATCTTGAATTCTTTTTATAAATGGTTGATCAGTTAGTTTTCCAAATAAAATATCTTCTTTAACTAGAATTTTTGCATTGATTCTATTCAAATGTAAATGGGTTGCTAATGAAGTTTCTAAAATTTGGCTTACGCTTCGCTCAATTTCACTCATTAATAAATTCATTCTTATTCTGTTGTTATACTCTTATCAATTACTTACTCGTTCTTTTTTGTTTTCAATTTTTTAATTAATCTAATGAATAAAAATATAATAAATTCAATATATTTTTATTATTTATTTCGCGTCACTAGTGTCTTCAATGACATATTTTGGTTTCTTCACATTTTTCCGCGTTTTCTTGCCTTTAATAGTAACGACCTTTTGTTTTTTCGTCTTCTTTGGCATTTCTACTGCAATTGTTTCTACTGGTGAGGTTTCTTCAATAATCACCCTTGGTTTGGTTTTACGTTTCACTTCCACTTCTTCCTCATCATCATCTTCAATTACAAACTTAGGTTGTTTCTTCTTATATTGTGTCAGTGTAGGCTTCTTGAAAGTTTTCAAATAATTTTCTATGTCTATTTTCTCTTCAAACGCCTTTTCAATATTTTCGTTACACGCATCATCCGTTATTTCATCTAATGGTATAAACGAATTACCTCTTTCTGTCTCAATTATCTTATAACTAGGCACGTTTTCAGGTCTCAATCCAGGAACAATAATAAAGCAGAATTCATCTTTTTTATTTCCATAAGCAATATGCACACGATTTTGATAATTCGTATGCAACAAAAATTTAGTACTAATAAACATTGTAGGGATTTCATATTTTTCTACCAAAATCCATATATCAAGAGGTGTTAAAAAATAATTATCCGTGTATATGAAACTAGAAAAGGTCAATGTTTCGGCTTTCACTTGATCGCCCAACGTTTTCTTTCCTTCTAAAATCAATACATCTACAATTTGTTGAAAATAATTTGTTAAATATTTTTTATATCCGTCATACAATGCATTTTTAATTTGATTTGATGTCAGCATTTCACCTGTCTTTTTTTGTATGAGTTCTGCCATGAAAGTGAATGTACAATACCTAGTTTTTCCATAAGAGACTTCTTTATAATCCGCAGGGAAACATTTGGACCAAATGCCAGATGTAATCTTATCCTTGATGGTTTTTTCACATATTTTTTCATTTCCCAGACCAATGGCTTGATCTAAAGATTTTACTGAGTTATCATAAGTTTGTGTTATTACTGGCTCGGCTTCATCATAGGAGTTATATTTTACATATTTATTGATTGTAGCATAGGTTATATCTTCAAAGTATTCTTGTGTCAAGAGAGACTGAATGAGAATGATTTCATTATCTCTCAAATTATACCCGATATTTCCAAAGGACAAATAAACTTGAGGCTGAAACATGAATGTTTTTATACGGCTATAACGGATTAATTCGTCAGCCATTCTGCCAAAATAAATATCTTTATTCTTCTTATTAGTAATAAGATTTCTCTCTGGCAAAATTAAATTACATGTACCATTATCGGAAAAAGCACATACATTGGACGCCTCCTTGCACTTGTCTTGGCTTTTGACAATGCACGAAGAAATATTTTCTACCATTTTATAATAATTTTCATCCCCAATAAACTGTATTTTCTTTTGCACTAGTTCTTGTAAAAGATCAATTACATTTTTTAATTTTTCAGAATAAATAATATATTCTTTGCCTATTTCCCCTTCTATTTTCTCTCTAAGCTTCACATTCTCATAGTCATTCAAGAGTATTCTTATTGTATTTCTAAAAACATTATAGAATTTAGTCTCTGACTTTATCTTCTGAATAAAATCAACTCGTTCAGTATCCACATCGGTCTCTGTTGTAATTTTCACATCGCTTTGCAACATAGGTCGCGCATCTTTGTTGAAAATATAATTTTCATTTTTTAAAGATGGGATATTATATTCTTCGCTTATTTCATATTCAGGTACAGGTTCAGATAATTGAATGAATTGATTTGTTTCTGTAATAATGCCAACAAGTAATTCATCCTCAATGACTTTAAATACAGGAGTGCAAGGAATATCCGCTTCTCCTGTTTTCTTTCTCAATTTGCTTCGCTTATTTAATTTCATTAAAAAATCAACTGTATTATCATAAGTATTCCATATGCTTTCATCTGTCATAAAAACAAAATCCAGATTTTTCTTAATATTATCATCAATGGCTGATGGGTAACAAGGAACGAAACCACTCATTTTATTTCCAGGTGCTTCGGCTAAAACGCCAATGACCTTGTTAGAAAAATTGACGACAAGTTTTAAAATTCTATATTCGTATTTATCCAATTTTTGTACCAAATTGTGAAGCAAAAGAGGACGTTTGGCTTTATAAACGCCAGGCATACTGTCAAGGGGTTTGCATATCATTTCAAAAAAGGGTTTTATAATTTGTTTGAAAACAGCGCTCATGGTTTTAGATAAGTGCGGATCGTATTCTTTGAACTCTTTGGTGACGATAATTTTTTTCTCATTCATATAAGAATAAATGGGCTCATAATAATTGTCCTGTTTTACCAAAATAATGGTAGGCTTGCGGGCTTCATAAAACTGGCTAGAATAATGATTGGTTGGACATAATAATTGCACATTATTGGTAACATCATCATTGGGTATTTTGAATATTACAAGATTGACACCTTGGGGAAATAAAAATTTATTTGGTTTTGAAACAATATCCCAAAGATATGTATGATCAATAATTGCCTCATCATCATTTAAAAAATCAATAAAGTTTTCATAAGCGGACACAACCTTTTTGTAATAGAACAAATCTTCTTCTTTATTGAGATCAAGCCTGGCATACAATTTTGTATCTTTATATTTTTCTATATTTACGTCTATTTTTGAGTTATGAAAATCATTTACCAAATTGCCATTTTGATATTTAATAAATTCGTCAATATTCATTGATTTTATCATTCTCTCTTTCATCTCTGGAATAGTCAAGATTTTTGCCATATTGTTTGTAAGATGACCTTCGCTATCTACCAAACGTTTTCCGTAAAACAATATATCAGAAATACATGCAATGAATGATTGTTTATCATTGACTTCAACCCCGTGTCTTAGCAAGCAAGGATGATTCGTTTTAATATTTGCATTTGTTTTACTAATTTGGCAATCCACATTGGATTCATGGAGCATTTTTTGTATTGGAACTGGCAAAAACCCCCAGCGTCCGGATTGTAATGGAAACTTATCAGGACCTTTGATATACTCATCTTCTCTTATTTCTTCTTCCTTTTCTGCTTTCTTTTCTGTTTCATCGGGTGCCTTTCCAAGACATCTATCTTTCGCTGCAATTCGCGCCTCGGTTAAATATTTATCAAAACAACAAGGAAGACAATAACCATCTGGATGTTTGTCTGTTTGGAAACCAGGGTAACGTTTATAGTCAGGATCACCTTTTTTAGGTTCATAAAATTCATATACGTAATGGCCTGGAATGACTTCCTTCGCATTTTTTGGCAAAACCTTTCCACAGTTTGGTGTTACTAATTCTTTTTTTCCATTGACAATGACTTCTTTAATATCCTTTGGATCTACGGGTTTATTTGTTTTTAAGCACCAATAACGAGGACAAACATAATTAAATTGTTTTTTAGGATTAGATCCATATTTAACAACATCTTCATCTCTCAAAAACATTTTTTGATCCTTTCTAATTTTCTCCAATTCACTATCCGTTAAAATAACAGGTTGTCTCCGTGTGTCGGAACTACATGTTCTTGAATAGGAGTTATATTCTGGTGTATCTTCTTTGATAATGAGAACAGGATCTTTTTCTTCAATTTTGGTCTGAAAATAATATGGTTTTTTCAAGCGCACATGGTCAATATTGAGAACAGTTTCCTCTTCAGACTCTGGTTCCTCTTCAGACTCTGGTTCCTCTTCAGACTCTGGTTCCTCTTCAGACTCTGGTTCCTCTTCAGACTCTGGTTCCTCTTCAGTGTCTGATTCCATTTTTGATCCTTCTTCACTTTCACTTTCAATAATAACTTGAGGTTTTTTAGTAGGCTCTTCAATAATTACTTCTTTTTCTTCTTCAGGACTGGGTATTTCTTCTTCTTTTTCAGAAGACAAACTAGATAAACTCTTTTCTAGACTTGGCACTTCTTCTTCCTCTTTTTCAGAAGACAAAGTAGACAAACTTTTTTCTAGACTGGGTTCAGGACTTGGCAAATCAGGGTCGCTTTCCAAACTAGACAAACTCTTTTCTGGACTTGGTTCAGGACTTGGCAAATCAGGTTCGCTTTCCAAACTAGATAAACTCTTTTCTGAGCTAGCATCTGGTGGTGATTCTGATTTTTCCGAAGATATACTTGAACCGGATGAAGATGGCTTACCACCTGCCAAATCTTCTTCTTCTTCCTCTTCCTCTTCCTCTTCCTCTTCTCCGTAAAACATATCCAATATATTTTGCATCTTTTCTCCTGCTTCACTCTCAATGCTATCACTCAATTTTTGGTATGATAATACCTCATCTTCTATGGATGGTATTTCCTGAGATGAAACAGGTCTCTCTGATAAAGATATAATGTCTTCCATTTGAATATCTTCTTTTTCGCCTGATCCACACAATTTATTGATTTCCTTTACTGGGTATTTAGTGCTATTTTTATCTTGTGTTAAACGAATTAAAGTGTCTAAATAAATAGGAACTGTTTGCAAATAGTTTATATCATTTATATTTTCCATAATAATCGTGATTTTTCCAGTTTTTTGATCTAAGTTAATCACCGTTTTAAAACCAGGATTGTCCTTTATCTTTATTTCGGTTCGCTTCACTCCTCTCTCCACCTGTAATTCATTGACGACTCTTCTTACTAATTCAACCGCATCATTTCGTGTAAGATCATCAGGGAAATTTTTTTCCAACTCATCAAGAATTTCTTCCGGTTTGTATCTATTTTCTATTTTTTCTATAATGAAAGCTTCTTGGCTTGTAACCTTATTAAAATTAGACACTCGTTTAAAACGCAAATGTATCCCTTGCTTATAAGTGCTTGTTTCATTTGTGAAAATACTTGACACACACCCTTTATAAGCATCCAAGTTGATAGGATTTTTAATCATTATTTGAGTCTCATATGTCAATTGTTTGATCTCTACATTTTCTGCATATAAGCTCTCAAATAGCATTATCTTATATCCACTTTGCTCAAGCAAGTTTCTTATTTCTTCAATAATAGGATTAATCATTTCTTTAAATAATTTGTTAATCTCATCCACAGAAATAACAGTGTCAAATTCAGAATATACCGTCATAAATCCATTCTCTTCAAATTCACAAACCAATGCGTTTTCGCCTTTTTCTATATAGACTGCAACCGATTTTGTTCGTGCAATATTTTTGACCAACTTAAATATGGTGGCTTTTTTGAGAAAAGGTATTTTTCGGCCATCTGTGGCCATTTTATCCGTATAAAGTCTATATATGTTTTCTTGCCTTGTAGATGGATTATATTTGATAAGTGGATTATTTTCAGTTGCATGCACAATTTTAAAAATAACTTCCAACGGTATTTTTACATCAAACTCTGGCTTGATTTCTGCTTTTATATATTTAATACCATTTGAAACATAATTTAGATCATTTTTGCGCATATCATATACGCTGTAAAACATATCAATCGTAGTAAAATTATCATATACTTTTGTAGTAAGCATTTTATCATTGCTCTCTCTTAAACGGATCTCGTTTTCTTTCAACATATCCAAATTATCAATGTTTTTATTATGCAAAAAGGGAAAATAAATCTTTATGGTAGTTTCTTGTGAAATGTCTGCCTTTTCGGCATAATCCAATACATCTTCCGCCAAACACAAATAAATATTATTGTTTATTATTTTGCCTGTATTGAGCAATAGGTGACTATTCAATGTGGATATTGTTTTCTTGGCATTTTTCTCTATGAATGAGTCATACATTTTGTTTTCATAAGGATTGCATACAAATGGATATTCATTCTCAACTATGAAAAATTTCTGCCCTAAAACTTTATTCACAATATATTTGTTTCTCTCTAAGTCCATCTGAAGAATATCATCATAATCGTAAATTTCTTTGTCAAGAGAAAATTCAAAGGGTTTTCCATTCTCTAAACTAACAATATTAGAGAGAAATTGGCTAAAACGTAGCTTAGTCAGATCTAACTTTTTATTTTGAGTAAGTGTTCTATAAATTTGAACCGAATTAAAGCTTTCCAATTTTTCACAAAATAAATATATTTGTTCAATAGATGTTGTATTTTTAAACTCATTAAGTATTTTAAGTTTTGCCACGCCAATGGAATCATCAAAATGTATTTTTTGGTTAGAAATTTGCACATCTATTTTATCCTTTTCAATTCTTTTTCTCTCTTCATCATTAAATATAGTATTCATCAGCTCTGATTTTTTGGTTTCATCTGCAAATTTTCCTGCAAATACAATAATTCTTTTAATTTTATTATTCACCAAATAATTGACTTTATATATGGGGTTGGAATCTTGTTTTATATTTTCTATAGGACTTGTCATATATATAACATTGTTATTATTTTTAAATGTAAATAAAAACAATTAAACTAAATCAAAATATGGATTATCATTGATTGTCAAACCACAGTATTCTTGCGGTTTTTTTTTATAATCCACTGGGTTATAAATGCCCGCTGCTTTGGCATTTTCCAATAAAAATTTGAAATTCTGCCAAAATTCCTGTTTATGACCTACGGATGCTGTCATAATGTGCGACAATTCATGTAATGCTACAAATGTGAGTGTATTCAAATCTATTAATCTATTTCCTTCCTTTGTCGTGTTCAAACAAAAGGCAATCTTTTCTCCTTTATTTTCACTATATGCCGTCAATTCACTCGTAGGCAATGTCTCGCTTATTCTTTTTGGGTCAAAACCATCTACTAAGCGTATAGTTCTCTCATCTCGTGGATGGGTTTCCTTCATATAAGTTACCATATTTTTCATTTTTTCGGTGACAGAAGCCAACAAATTGGCGGCTAATTCTAATTTTTCTCTCTCGCGAACGCAATAACGGTTTCCGTCTTTGGATGCAATAATGCATTTGAGATTGAACGCATCAGATTCGTAGTAGATCCTCAAACATAACAATAATATAAATGCTAAAAATATATAAAAAAATAAATCTTTTTTTGTCATATATTGTGTTTTGATAAAAAACATTGTTAAAAATTTTATTATAGTCCTAAATTATTTATGCAAATAATAATTTAATCTATTCATGAAAATTTGATATTGTTTGTCGTTTGTAAATTGATGTTCTTTGATGCCCCTAAAATCCATCGGGACCTCATAACTCTCATTATTTACTACTTTTTTTTTATTTACTCGCAAACTATAATTTCCGTTCATTTTATAAGGTGACGGTTTATGTAGATTAATGCTAATTTGTTCTTCTACAGTGTCTCTCAAATTTCCATATTTATCCTTAAATGCAATATGTGTGCATACATTTGAGAAATTATTAGGAATATATCCATGTGGAAAAGGATAAACCCAATCGTTTTCTTCAATTGTGAGACATGAATGGAAAAAGGGTCCGTCAATAAAAGATACATAATGATTAATTATTTCGGTATTCTGCGCATAAACCGTTTTTGCAAAACAAACAGAAAACTCCTTCTTTTTTTGAGAAACATATCCATTTCTTAAATAACTGTATGCGTGAGGGATCAACTTGTTTGCGAATGTATTTTTAAAATTCCAGATATTTAGCATATGCATACTTGTTTGAAGAGAGAAATCTTTATTACATTTATCAAAAATATTAAATTTATATCTACATATAATATATCAATATGTCAAAAAATATTGAATCTCCTGAAATGTCTATTTTTCGCGACAAAACAAGCATTGATGCTGTATTAGAGAATGAAAAAGGTTATGCGCCTACCTTAACTGAAGAAGAGATGGAGATTTTTAAAAATGCTATGAACGAAGGCACTCCTGCACAAGTATTGGAAGAGGATGCTGCAATGGGTGGCCGACGAAGACGTAGAACACATAAAAAACGTGTTTCCCGCAAAAAGGCGAACAGAAGACGTCGAACGCATAAGAGAAGAAGATAAATGTCCTCGGAGTTTTAATAAAAAATTATAAAATTGTGATAATTTATTTGCAGTATTTTATTGCACCGACCGAAAAGTAAAATGGGACAATTTGAATATAATTTTATATAAATAAGTTAACGATTTTTGATATTACAAAGACTGGAATTATAATTTATCACATATGCCTTATAAATTTCTTCTTTATAATTTTCAATATTCCATAAAATCCATTCTTTCTCAAAATAATATACACAAAAAATATTGTATCTACCTTTAATTTTAATTTCTTTTATTCGCCAATATTTATCACAAAAATCATCATACGATTTTATTTCTATTCCATGTCCGTATTTCTCACTACAAAATTCGTACATCACATTTATTATGTATCTTATTATCTTGTCATCCAATTCTTTTTTATCGCAACTATTAGCCGTAACATATATGTTAATATCTCTATTGTCTTCACTAGAATTGGCTTCTTGAATAAAATATGGTATCATCGTTTTATATAAACATATAAAAATATATTTATATGAATTTTTCTTAAATTAATCTAGTGGCAAGATCAATAAAATACATATTGTTAAAATTATATATGATAATAGGGTTCAAAATATTTATATGTGCAAAAATGATGAATATAAAGATTTTGAGATTTAAAAATTTATAGTAACAAATAATTAATGCAATTTTTATTTTTTATTAGCATTTATGCTCACTGAGAACCACTACCAATTTGAAGCGGCGGTCTCATAAAATCTGGTTCAATTGTACTTTGGTTCCATATTGAAACGCTCATCTGCGGATTAGGTGGCTCTGATCGGATCTGAAGATTGGCATTTCTCAATGTCTGTCCGATGGTATCAATACCGATGTGATAGCCTGCCTTAAGAAGATTGACATTGGCGAGCTCACCTTTGCCGGAAGGGTTCAACTGAGCCCACTGGGAGTTAGTGTCCTTGGGAAGGAGTTCGGCTGGGTTTTGGATGTTAGGCTGAGAGCATGTGGAGGGCATACCGGGCATGCTGGTCTGGGTGCCATTGGCGGACGCGAACACTTCATTTTGACCTAAAGGTTCGGAGGGACGGACACCAGCAGAAGCGCCGGCACCAGGGTTTTTGTATTGTCCCTGCATTTGCTGATTACTTTCCATACCATAAGATCCCTTCTTGGTTAAATATTTGGCGAATAAACTAACGCCATAGGCGACAATTAGTAAAACTATTATAGCACCAATACCATAATCATTCCAAAGCTTCTTTAAAGAGATACTCATTATATAAAATTAATGATAAAATAATTTTAAAAATAGATGTTAATTATTTTATGAATTGTTCTAAAGTTATAACCCTTCTAATTCACTTTCAGATACTTCCTCAATTTCGGCGTCAAAATCACTGTCACTATCATTCATACTTTCCAACATATATGTTTTCTTAATGTTTTTGGCTTCTAAATAAGCAATGATGGCACTTTTTTTGGCTTCTTTAGCCTTTTTTCTAGCTTCCTTGTATAATTCATAATAAATTTCATTCGGTTTTTTGAGTTTGATTGTTTCTAAATGACTTTCATTCGTTGCATCTAAATCCACTTCTAGTATTTCATGGGTAGGTTTTTCTAACTCTTCTAAATTTAATTCTTCTATATCTAAATTGATTTCATTTTCGGTATTCATTTCATTTTCAGCATTTATTTCGCGATCATTATTCGCTCCATTATAAGTGGTTGTTTTATTGAAATCGTTCATTTCTAATTCACCAGTTAAATCTTCCTCAATATTATGTTCTTGTTCTAAAGAATCATCTTTTTCTTCTTTCGTTTTATCATGTTCTATATACGCATTCTCATCTTCTACGATTGTCCTATCAGTCTTTATCAAACAACTATTAAAAAGAGGTTCTTTATCTAAAACCATTACCTGTTTAACATCGATTTCAATCTGGAAATTTCTGGTTGTAAATTTAATACCAGATATTTCTAAAATAGATATTATATAACTTTCCGTTGTAAGATCTGCCATAGAGAGAGAGTTTTCATTCTCATCATATATTTTAAGCATAGGATCATTCGTTAAAGAATTATTCTTAACATTAGTTCTAACGAGATAATATTTTCCAGACTTATAAATGCGTATTACGGGATTGAATGCGGTATCCACATCATTCTCTTCTAAGGTTCCCTGAAACCATTCGTTGCTTTTTGCAAAAATTAACTTATGGCAAACCTCTTCTAATTTTTCAAACCATGCAATATTTTCAGACGCATTAATATCAAACATCAAATCTAGGTAGTATTTTTTACCACTTTTCACAAATCCTTGACGTGTTAAGCTCTTGATCGTTTGTATATACAACGGTTTCCCATGATAATCTATTTTTGTAAAAAAGGATCCTCCTTGAACAGCTATAGGATGTGCTAAAGATAAATGTGTGAAATCAAAATTAGCGTTAGGTTTAATAATATTTTCCATTGTTATTTTTAAAAAAGATATTTTTAAATTTAATAACACGCACAAAATGAATAAAATAAATATTTTGTGAAATTATGAAAGACACATTTGTTTCTCAATGTTTAGATATATTGAAGAGAGAAGACATAAAAAACGAGTTCAAATGTCTTATGAAACCCATCATGGATTTTATTTTAACTGAAATTTACCCATACATTTATTTAATTGTTATATTGGTATTTTTAATCTTTATGATGATTTTAGCAATATTATTTATTTTAATTTTTGGATATCGCAATAAAGAATTATTTATTAAAAATGCTTAAATATTAGGATATAAAAATAATTTATTTCTTTGCATTTTATATATGAAACATATGAGTCTTAGACATCGTCGTAGATCTGGACTTGCTGGAGGTGCTGGTGCGCCAAATCCAACCAGTTATAGTTCAGCTGCTACTTATCAAATGGCTGTAAATGGAAGTGCAAATGATCAATACAATCGTGTTTTTGATGTTGCTGGTCCAGATGGATCATCCCAGTCAAATGCGATTATAGGTCTTCAGGGTCAGAGAGCAGGTATGCGCCGTTCTCGTCGTCACAAGAGAGGCGGTTTTTGGGGAGAGGTCATTAATCAGGCTGTTGTCCCTTTTAGTCTTTTGGCCATGCAACAGAGATATGGTAAGAAAGGAAAACGCGGAGGTTCTAGAAAGAAATGCATATGCAACAATAATAATGGCGGATCTCGTCGTCGTCGTCGCGGAACAAGAAGGCGCCGCAATAATTAAATATTTGGATAAAAGAATATAATTATTTTGTAATAAAATTATAAAATAATGAGTTTTGAAAGTCAAATACAACAATGGGTATCTATCGACAACCAATTAAAACAATTGAATGAGAAGACAAAGGAATTAAGAGAGAAAAGACATGCATTGACAGAAAATATTACAAAATATGCAGAAACAAATAATCTCTCTAATGCAACGGTTAAGATAGGTGATGGCAGACTAAAATTTACAAATACACGTGTTCCAGAACCTCTGACTTATAAATATTTGGAAAAAACTTTAGGCGAAGTAATCAAAAATCCTTCACAAGTGGAAATCATTATGACACATTTAAAGCAAAAACGTGAAATAAAGATTGTTCCTGAAATTAAGCGATTTTCTAACAATTAATTTAATATAAGCAAAATATATATGAGCTTTGAGCCAGGAGAATTAATATTTTATAATGACGATAAAGGAAATATTCATAGTGGAGGATTTAGTGTGAAATCAATGATGATAAAAAATGGCATGTCCCCCATAATTACAATGAACGATCCTTATAAAAAACAAAATGGAGGTGCCGATAATGTATCTGATTTATTTGATAATATTGTGGTTCCGAATTGGGCTTTTCATTTGCCCGCTCAAAACGCTGGTGGAATAAATAGGCAGCAGGAAGAAGATGAAGATGATGTTATTGATGATGATTTACATGATAAATTATTAGAACTAGTGAGACCAGATATGAAGGAAATGAAAAAAGGATCTGCGAAGAATAAAAAAAGAGTAGTTAAAAATAAAACAAAGAAAACAAGAGTCGCAAAAAATAAAGAAACGAAAAAATAAACGCTTACTAATATTATATTATTTATTTGCATAATATAATAATAATAATATGCTTTACAGAGTAGTAGAACATTATGACACAGAAAATGATTATATTTTAGATATGTCTAATGAAATGATTAATGAAAATGAATGTTTTATTTGTCTTGATTTAATGCTTAATGATGAGAAACCCATATTACTTAAAAATCAAAATATATATTGTAAAACTTGCAAATGTAACGGATGCATTCATAATGAATGTTTAAAAAAATGGTATTTGCGAAATGAGAGTTGTCCAATATGTAGAGAAGAAATGTTGCGACCTGCAACAATGACTGATATATTTATACATCAGAATCCATTGATTATATTTATTTATTCCTCAAGATTTGAGCATATGGTAAAATTAACAAAAAAACTAATCCTAGCGTCGTTTTTATTTTGCTCTATAAATGTTATTTTGGTAATAGTGAATTATCAAATGATGTATGATAAATATGACAAAAACTACAATAACACAAATTATTAAATTTTATTCTAAATCTTGAAAACTTAAATGGGGTTGGTGTTTCAATACATATTCAATGGTAACCTTATATTTTTCTTCTACACATTGATAATCTTCATTCAATATATATTTTTTACAAAAATCCGCATCTAATGTTTGCCAACGCAATAATGTAGCTAACGATAAGTGTTCTACATTTTTAATCAATATTTCTATGGGATACTTTTGTTTTCGCAAGTTTGCATCTGTTATTTTGATATATTCTAATTCCATGTATAAAATAAGCAATTATTTATCTAAATAATTTCAGTTATAAAGAATCTCTAAATACTCAAAGAATTCCATCTCATATTTATCTGCAAATCGTTGAATACGATCTGGATGCATTGTATATTTGATTAAATCTAGGTAAAATTCTCTATTCTGTTTTCTCATTTCTTCATAATCTAAATCAAATATCAAATGAAGTGCGTTTGGGTTAGATAGCAGTGAATGCCAATATATCTTCTCAGGATTTTTTTCTAACATATGAATGGCGTTTGGATTGGAAGATAATGCGTACCAATTAACCCTATCTAGATTTTTTTCTAACAGCTTAATTGCATTTGGATTACATGATAAACCATACCAATATATTTTTTGTGTATTTTGATCTAAAATAGGAATCGCATTTGGATTGCGAGATAAAGAATACCAATCCACTACATGCAATGCATCTTCCAATATAGGAATTGCATTTGGATTTAATGAAAATTCCTTCCAACAGATCATATGTAGTTGATCTCTTAAAATATGAATAGCATTTGGGTTTTTTGACAAATGTATCCATTCGGTCCGATAATATGACTTTAGTTGTTTCTCAATCAAATGGATTGCGTTAGGATTTTCCGCTAAATATATAGGATATATTTTATCCATATTTTTCTCTATTATGCGAATGGCGCCTGGATTGGTAGATAAATTTACCCAATTAATCTTATCTAAATTTTTTTCTAAGATATGAATAGCATTTGGATTCTTAGACAATTCTTTCCAATTTATTTTGTCTATGTTTCTCTCTAATATAGGTATGGCATTTGGATTTCCAGATAATTGTTGCCAGCATACCATTTTAGAATATGTAGGTGATTTTAAATCGCGTTCATATTTAGGTTTGACATATTCAGTAATCTCACAATAAATTGGTTTTCCAATCATATTTATTATTTTAAATTTATATATAAAAGAATAAATCATTTCAATTTTTTTGTCATAATTATAACTCACTCCATTATAACTCTCCCCAAGTATATTTATTAAATGGGGAGACCAATATATCATCCACATGATCTTTCCAGAAATCCACACGTTTGTCAAAGACAATATCCTTCATAGTGACAGGATAACCTGGTGTATTTTCCATCATTTCTCTCTCTTCTGGCCTTATTCTAGGCTTATTTCCATAACAATTTACACCAAATCTTGCATTGGGATTGGCAATATAGCCACCATTTACTCCTGGCCTACCACAATCGTTTTCATGTCCAGGTATCGTTTGCAATCTATCAAACGTTTTTTGTTGCGTTGGAAATAATACCATTTGTTTATCAGACCATCCATAATTGCACCATTCTGCTCCACTTTCATAAGCCTCTTCCAATTGTTTATAAGTTGCTAAATCTGCCCCATATGCCTTGCATAATGCCTTTGCATTTTCATAATCATAATAATTTCCAGGAACATTAAATACTTGTTTTTTCCATCGGATGGTTGGAACTGGCGCTGGCTCATAAGGTTGATTCACAACTATCTGCATTTTGGGTTTATTACTAAAAACATCCTTCATATATGCAACAATATCCACGCTAAAAAAGTATTTGAATACATTAACAACAATTAAAACAATCAAAATAACAATTACTAAAAACATAAATATCTTTTTCGTAGTACTATATTCACTATCTAAACCAATTGCATTGTTCCCTAAAGAAGAGAAAAACGCAACATAGGCAAGTATTATTAAAACAACAATCGTTATTGTAACTGGATTGATCATTGGCATGGGATTGTTTGAAATGGTTGGATTTATTTCCATTTATATATATTATAAATACTTAAAAGTTTAACTTCCACTCTTTTTTCTATAAAATAAACAATATGCTTTCGGTGAAATGATTGTTTCTACTAAACCTACTTCGGATATACTAGTATCGTTAAAATGATACCATTTTCCGTTCGCATTTTTTACATATGCAGTATAATGGCCGCCCATAACGCTTCCAGAATGATTACATACACCATATAATTCATATTTGTAGGTATGTTTTTTATACCCAACTACATAAGGTGAAAGATCTAAATCATCTATAGGGAATGTAATTAATATTTGATTTTTTTGATTTCTTGCGTTGAAACGTTTAAAATCAATTACTAAAATCGTGGGAAAAGACCAGAACGCAATTTTTTTATGAACGTCTTCTTTTTGCCCGGTTTTTTCATTATACCATGCATTTTCGCCGCTTAAAATTTCTCCATTTACATAATGATTGAAACAGTCTAACAATGTGGGAGATTTGTTTTCAGGAGGTACCGGCAAATCAATCATAAAATAAGGATCTGGTTTAATAGATAACTTCTCATTGGTATTCAAATTGTAAATTTGCGTAACAGAAATTGCATAAAACATATTCCATATTTCAGAATAATCATTTGAATACATATTTTTAATTGTTTCAAAACATTTGACAGCGGTTTCATCTGTGTCATTTTCAACATTTCCGGAAATATTCATAACAATTTCTCTTGACATGGATTCGTGAAAACAATCAATAACAAACAATAGGAATTCTGGCAAATCATTTTGTGAATATCCAGTAAATAAATCACGACCTTTAATTTCTGCCACCTTTTGTATCGTCTTTAAGAATTTATTCGGCGCAATAATACAATTATTTGACCATAATAATTGGCGAAGATTATCCCATTCTGTCAATAAAAGTGTTTCTGGTTTTTGCTTGAGACGTTTTTTGTATTTTCCACTATTTAAAAAATCATTTAATTCATACGTATGAGACAATACTTGCATGCACGAATTAATAAAACAAGTATTTCCCAAATTTGCAAGGCCACTTAATCCTTTATTTTTATAAATATCCATTTTATATTACATAATATAGAAATATATATTTAAACAGATTTTCACAATATTATTATATTTGCATAATGAGTTCGCAAACAATTTTAGGAAATGAAGATTTAATTTATCTTACCATATTGACTGCTATGTATAATAACAATGATGCCCAAATTCAAAATTTGCAAAGGGCAAATGATACCATTCGTTCCACTATGTTGGCAATCATAAATCAAAATGTAAATAATAATCGTCCTGTTGCACCACTATCGTATAACACTCCTTCTCTCTTTCCATTGACACCGCCATTAACGACAACTTTCCTGAGAAGAAATGTGAGCCCTCCTAGAGCACCAGTACGTAATAGAAGAAACATTATGCCTCTTAACCAATTAATGGATAACTTTTTCTCTCCTATTGCTATAAGACCAAGTGAAACACAGATAGAAGCGGCAACTAGAAATGTACGTTTCAGTGACATAATTCGGCCGATGAATTCATCGTGTCCGATTTCTTTAGAAACATTCAACGATAACAGCCAAGTTACCATGATACGACATTGCGGTCACATATTTAATCGCGAAATGTTGAATTCATGGTTCCAGAGCAATTGTTTATGTCCAGTTTGTAGGTATGACATTCGTGATTATGTTCCTAGCAATAGTTTAAACGCAACGGAACAACAAAATATTCGCCCTACTTTGGTAACCCAGATGAACAACGAAGAGAGAAATAGTAATTCAATACACAATAGATCAGTAACACCAGATGTTTCGCCATCAGAATTAAATAGTCGCCTTTCAGAAGACGAACAAGATAGAATAATAAATTATTTAATAAATAATTTAGATGCAAATGTATCAAATAATTATAATAATAATGTGTAAAAATAAAAATTGAAACAAAACTATGCTAACAACAAGAGAGAAACAACTATGCCAGTTAGAACCAGACACTTTAAAAAGATGGATATTATGAATAATGATGATCCCAAATCTGAAATTGAAAATATAGAAGTAAATGAAATCTTATATACAAAAGAAAATGAAAACATTCTTCTCTCTATTTTAAAAACAGTAGGTCGTTATAGTTATATGATTATCAAGTTTTTAATGAAAATATCTGGTGTATATTTATTTTGGATTTTATTACATTATGGTGCATCTCATTTATATATTCAATTTTGTGTTCCTTCCAATTTCTTTGGATTTTTAATATCTCCCTTTATGACTGCTTCACCTCATTGTCAAGGACTACGATGGATTATTTATACAGGAGCAAATACTATTAATAATATGTGGGTGATATTGGGGACTTGGTTATGTAGTTATTTGTTAAATTTGAAAACAAATAATGATGATATTGCCTGATGTTAATGTAAAATTACTTTCAAAACAATATAAAGACAATATTAGTTAATATAATATTATTAGAATGACTGCAAATAAGAGAGCTGGATTTAAGTGGGGTGTGAATGAGTGTCTTGCGCTTCAGCGTGAGTATGAGCTTCTTGGAATGACTGTTACCGAAATTGCGGCGAAGCATCAGAGAAGTGTTGCGGCTATCTTGAGCCGTCTATGCGAAGAGGGATTTATTAATGTGTGGGAGGATGCGAGAGGATTTAATGAAACTGAATTTTTTACTCCTCCCGCGCAGGATACTACCGCGGATTTTTACGTGGAAGATTGTGCGCCGGAATGGAGTCTTGAGACGTCACTTGTTGAGCTTATTGAGAATTTTGATATGAGCGAGATTAAACAGATTCTCAAGAGGGCAAGAGAAATGTATTTTTCTGCATCTGATCAGGAATATGCTGTTTAATAATTATTTTTTTAAAATAAAATAAAATAAAATAAAATATTTTATTTTATTAAAAAGTTTGAAATACTTATCTACGATACCTGCGCGTTTTTCTAGTTTTCCTTTTACGCGTGCGTCTTCTTCTCCTTCTTCCTCCAGCAAGAGTAATATTGTTTGCTTCTATTTTTGGACCCATATCTATGGGCGGTGCAACATCGGCCGGGTTAGGTAATGGAACAGGCTCTATAGCCATAGGTTCGGGTAATGGAGCCACCATGGGCGCATTCTTCATTGCAGCTACTTCTAAAGGATCCTCTACACCAACAAATTCCTTTTCCATTCCTTCTCTCTCGGTTGCAGCCTGCGCATTTAATTCAACTTGTTTGCAATAAGGAGAAGTATTCTTTCTCATTCCAAAAAATGTTTTGGGACAACAGGTCTGATAATTTTCTCTTAATTGTTCAGATGTTTTTAATTGGGATAAATTATTGGGATCACATGAAGCAGGAACAACTTTGGAACTAGAACTACTAAAAAAATCAAAAAAACCACCACCTCGTTTTATTTTTCTAGAACGACGTGTTGTTCTTTTTGACCTTTTTGTTTTTTTATACATCCTTCTTTTAGATCTCATATATATTTACATAATATTTTATTATCTCTTTTGCTATACCTTTTTCTGAAAGAATTTACTTACACTTTGAACGCCAGATTTTTCATTATTTGTCTCTCTTAAATATTCATCAAACAATAGTATTTTTACTTCTTTATTCTTCAAGTCTTCTATTTTATCTTCTATTTTTTCAGGATCAATATTTTTGCGCATAGTTTCTACTTCTTTTCTAAACTTCATAAGCTTTGACTTTTTATTTTGCATTTCCCATATTTTTTCCAAGACAAGTGCAAATACTTGCTGGACTGGTTTCATGATTTGATTTGTAATGTAAAAGGAATAGTCTATTTTTAGTTTGTTTTCTAAAATATAAGTTGGTGTTTCTATTTTATCACCTTGGAGTGCCTTCTTATTGCTATTGTGAATATATACAAAAGGTATTCTATCGCCTGGTCCTGGCTTATTACCTGGATCTCGTGCAGTAATTCTGTCCGCAAGAACCTTGTGAGCGATTGACTTCGGATTTTTGTATCCTGAACGCAGAGACTTTGTAATAATCAGCTTATCAATCGGATAACTTTCATTGACAATGTTTTGTAAGCATGACTTCAAAAAGTCAATGGCTTCTTTGATATTTTGCTTTTTCATCAATATATCAATGATGCCGCCATAAATGTCTTTTACTATGGGCGCATTGTCTCGTCTTTTTAAAACAATTCCCATTTCTTTTCGCTTGCATTTATTGGGATCGGTTTCATAAAGCATACCTACATAGCGCTTTTTTGAAAGCAAACAGAAAGGCATGAATGTCTTCTCATATTCCAAGTCGTGCGGACCTTTCAAGAAACTAGATGCTAAGTGCCCGGCTTCTTGTGCCAATTCAATGGTGATTTCAAGCGCTTCCTTACCTCTGATTGGCTTACCTTCTGGCGTCTGCAAATTGAAGGTGAAGAATACAGAATCAGTGTTATGAACAATTAAATTGCCAATACCAGCTGCAAAGTGATGATTATCGGTTGTAAGGTCATATACATAAGGTTTTCTATCAAATGCATACATATCACAATTTTCAATATAATCATCTGTAATTTCATACATATCAATTATGTTATTTTTGAATATTTTATTTCCATGAACTGCATAGCCTCCTGATATTTGAATTTTCATATAATAATCCTTTACGTTTTCCACGCGAAACCCAAACATTTGAGCAGTTATGAATATTTCAGATGACAATAAATCGTCGTACAGACCATTAATACAAATAAATATTTGGTCTTTTTCTTCTTTTCTCTCTATATATGAATTCTTTGGCAATCTATTATTCAAATATTTTTCAAATATTTTTTTTAAACAATCTACATGGTAATATGATTTGAAATAATCTATGTCTTTCAACCAAACACAATTATCTTTAAATACAGATGGAATTGCGCGATACAACAATTCATCCCCTATATTCAAAACATTTGTAGATACTTCTTTTCCACATTCATTTAATAATGAATGATCATCTGTTACTTCTACAGTGCCATATTTAGTTACAATTCGCATCATTTTTTTATGAGGAGCTAATTCATGTCGGATAATTCGGTGCAACTTCGTCCAACCCTTCTCACTCCAGGTTTCAATGCCATCTAGTTCGCACACTTCTTTTTCTTGTTTTCCTGGCTCTAAACATTTGCACCATTCATTATTTCCATATTTGATACCTAGTTCTTCAATAGTTAAAATTTCTATTTGATTATTTACTCTTATATAAACAGGAGTGTTATATGAAACGCTATCCCCATATATATATTCCGCTTTTGTCAAAACTGGCCCATGATCCTTGGTATTGCAAATTGTATCGCCATAACATTCTTCTATGATCTTCTTCGCATAAGTCAGCAATTTGCGCCCAGTCGCCGTCGTACAAGCTGCAATATCCTTTTCATAGAATGTGCTCGTTTTGGCACCGCATTGACCATACAGAGAATTGGCAGTCACCTTATAACCGAGCTGCCTCTGCTCCAAAACCTGCTTCATAAACTCATCCGATTGTTGTGGGATTAATTTTCGCGTATCCTTTCGCGCCTTCAACAACTCTTTCAAAATGGAAGGCATAATAGCCTCACCTTCTATATTCGGATCATTAGAATAAGGCTGTGCAAATCGGCATGTTTTGTGTCCGGCTTTTACCTTTTCTGCTGCGGATGTAGGACTTTTTCTTACATAGCGAAAAGTATCATACGTAATATCTACATATTCATAACCTGGTAAATTATCATATATGTATTCGCCTTTTTCATTTTTATCTCCCCATTCTTCAATTAATTCCCCATTTAAATTATATTCTCTTGTCCATACTTTACTGTCATGTGATAAATTTTCACTGATCATGGAACTTGGATAGAGAGAAGCATAATCCACACAAGCCACTGGATTATCCAAATAAAGATCACACTTGGGCTCCAAAACAATGGCGCCCTCATAACCTTCATCTAACCCGCCCTTCTCAATGACAGGCATCAAGGTGCGTTTTTCGCGACACTTTTTCGCAATGTAACTGGTCAATTTGATACCTTGACCTCGCATTACCAAGAAATTAATGGGAACGCTGCAAATTTTCGCCATCTCAATAAAACCAGTAAGGACATCAGATTTGTTAAACAAATAATGCACTAAGTTACAATCCTGAATACAATATTTCGCGATAATTGCGCGATCATCTGCTGTTCCATTTGTCATTCTGAAAATGTCTTTCGGCGTGACGTCATCCTTGGCCAAACACCAACGCACTTTTTTATTAAAGTCAGGATTTACAATACCGTCAATTTTGAATTTACCTTCTTTTTTATCTACATATGCGACGACAAATTTGTCGCCATCTTTATAGTAATCCACTGAATGACCAATTTCTTCAAAGTGAATATAACTTCCCACCAGAAGACCTGTCATATTGGTAGTCTTAATTTCAGACTGATTTTTTAGATTGTCATGAGCAATACCTTTTACAAAATCACCAATAAAATTACCCGCTACATAATCTAATTTGTAACTGGTCAAATTTACTTCGCGTCTGTAAAAGTTATACAAATCCACTTGAAGACGACCATTCATTTTTATGAAATGCAAATCATGTTGCCCACTAGCTAATTGAATACTCGTTTCTTCCATTTTATAACGCCCAGTATCTCTATCTACAGTACCACATATTTCGTCCTTGTTTCGCGACAATTTCAAAAAGTCTTCCAAACAGTTATTTTCTTCAGCGCGCCGAAACATGAATTCATAATCAAAACCAAATATATTGTATCCAATAATAATGTCTGGATTTTCTCTCTGTATCAATCGTTGCCATGCCAATAATACTTCTCTTTCTGTATCATACGTTTCTACAATACTATTTTCCATGGGCAAATTACTGCAAGAATTCAAAACAATACAATGATTCATCCTAGGTTCGGCGTCTCCATAATTCATAAATGTGGAACCAATAAAAGTTACCTTATCTCCTTCTAACTTAGGAAACACGGATTTCAATGATAGATTGATTTCATTGAGTTTTCCTTCACGCTCAAATTTGTTGTCACATAAAATATCTACAATCGTTGCTTTTTTATCGGCATATTTTTTTACATAGTTTTTATGATCTGCATCTTCCTCTTCATCTGCAGCCATTCGTTCAAACATATTTTCAATTGTTGTTACTTCTGCAAATTCATCTGCCTTGGTTTCATTTCTCACTTCCTTTTTCAGCCATTTTTCACATAGTTCTTCTACTTCGCCTCGGTTTTTTGGTGCCTTGATAGGATAGACAATATCAATTTGTTGCATATTTTCGTATCCAAATGCAGCCAAAATAATTCTACGCAAAATATTACCGCACAATTCCTTTGTCATATCAATTTCCAAATTTTCAAAATATTCCACAATATTGGTCGCCAGTTTTTTATAAGATTTAATCGGAACCGGGAAATCACCATGACTACTACTTGCCTCAATATCAAAACTACATATTTTATAAGGAACACGAACCTCCTTATTATTCAACGACATCACATATTTTTGATTAATAATAAATTCAAAGTTGCATGTCGTCTTTTTGGATTCGCCCTTAATTTCACGGGTTTTGCTTTTAGGAAGTGCGACCCAACCAGAAGGGCTAATGTCGCGAATATGAAAGAAACGCAACAATGGCGGTATATTTGCTTCATACAACATAATATTGGTATTGTGAAATTGATAGCCGTTTTTTAATAAAGTATGCCCTTTTTGATAATCAGAATACCATAAATTTTTGGCTTTGTTAAATGCGCCCATATTGGCAAATTCAAATTTAATAAATTTGTGTTCTTTTCCACCATCAAACCCATATAATTTCTTGCGTTTTATAATAATGCATTCTGTGATTGAATTTTCATAATATTTACCCATTTTTTGCTTGATGTGAAATAAGAATGAATCTTTCATTTGCAACGTCCATTTGTCATTCACCATTACGTAAAAGAACGGCTTAAAATCTTCCACTGTTATAGAGCACGTTTCCCCCGATTCATTGAGGCCAAACATTTGAATCACAAATTGATTTTTGTCTTCATGAACCTTTTGTTCCTCGTCACTGCTCTCATCCAATAACGACGATTTTTCATTATAGATGTTAAAATCTACCACGCGGAAAATGTGTTCCATTTGTTCTTGATACTAATTATTGTTATCTTCCATTTAATTCTATTTTTATAAATCAATTTTATTGAAAAATACTATATAAAAATAATATAAAAATAATATAGTATAATTATGATCAAATCAATTTCAAATACTTCATTACAGGAAATAAATTTGCACGAAAAATTATTGGATAAAACTAATAATACAAATAATAATGAAACTAACAGTGAGAAAATTAGTAAAATAATAAAATACACCAGCTTTATAGTTGTAGTTGGGTTTTTAATAGGATATTTAATTTTTATTGCTATTTCATTAAATCAGTGAATTTATAAATAATTATATGTATTTATTATTTATAAATTTTTATTTTCGTCCGTACTTACAATATTGTTTTTGAGAGAAACCCCGAGGTTTTTTGCAATTAATGCTGCGTTTATATTTGAGCGACCATTTGCCTCCTTTTTTGCTAAGTTGCAAAGGCTTATTATGTTTTGAGCCTCCATATATCAAACCTTCAAACATTTTATTTTTTGCAGCATTAGATAAAGGTAATAAGGGGAATTCATCCGGGCTCCTTGTGTGAAGCCAATCAAAATATTGGACAGTTACATTTATAGCGTCTTCTCTTCTTGCGAAAAGATCTAATAGAGAAGGATTAATCGCTGGTTTAAATTCATCTATTGCTGCATTTGTTCTAAAATCCCAGTAACCAGCCATCCATCCGTATTCATATTTATAATCATACATTGAAAGATGATCGTTTCTGCCTAGATGAAATATTATTCGCAATATGTCCAATAGTTTTCCTTCTTTAAAATGTTTTTTAATCATATCCATGTATTTAGGAGGAATTTTTTTGGAATAACCAAAATCAATCATCAAAGGAGCGCCTCTGACACCTGAAAAATAAGTAGTAGAATATGGGTCTATAAATAAATTTCCTATATGATGATCTCCATGTACATAACCGGTTTCTAACGCAAGACGAATTAATAAATACATTTCCATAAGAATAGCATAATCCTGATCCGGGGTATTTATATATTGTTGAAGCAAAAAATAATTAGATGCGAATTCCATAGCGATTAAACCTACCCGTGTAAATGTGTTTGAGAGAGAAGGTTCGCGGTATTTAGATTTCACAAATGCTATAAATTCTCTTGTTTTTTCATCCCCTTTTTGTTCCATGTGGTAAAATAATTGATCAATTAATTCAGAGCTATTATAATCATGATTTGCATAAACAATTGCAGGACATATAGGTTGTAAATAATTAACAGATTTTAAAAATATATCGGTTTGTATATTAATTTCATTTTTAAATTCATCAATAGAAGCGGTTCTAATTTTTTCTTTATTGTAAATGTCATCTGTAAGATAAATATCTCCTTTATGTTGTCCGGCATTTTCATCGTACAAGAGAGAAAATTTTAAAAGTAGCTCGGTTACTGGTTTATTGAATGCATAAGGCTTCATATGAGTATATTTGGATAAATAATCTCTATTAGCAAAGGCCAAAATGGCAAAACCATGCGATCCTTTGGCACGATAATGAAAACTATCGCAATTCTTTATAAAATCCATGTAGGCTTCATAATTTCCTCCTTCAATAAAAATGTCGCCTTTTTGCATTTGCATTCCTCCTTTTTGATATTTTTCATGATTGCTATCATTTTCATCAGTCATTGCAAGTGCTTGAATAACCCTTTTCTTTTTTGGTTTGCTAATTTCTCTCTTTGAACCTGTTTTAAGTTCAATCCATTCCATAAAACCATCTATAGTTCTCTCTTTATTTTCTACTTCACTGTCTTCAAAATCTTCCGATATTTTGCCTCCATCGGTAATAAAACGCATTGTAGGGTAACCAAGTGGTTCGGATTTTAGACCTTTGATTTCAGGAATTAAACGATTATCTATATCCACGATAATAATATTGTCATCTTTTTTCTTTAGAACATTTTTTATTTTTTTCCATTCTGGACGTGTCATTCCGCATGGGCCGCATCCTTCCATGTAAAAAAGAATGAATATTTTTTTATTAGGATCCTTGATATATTCATTTAATAAAGAAGTTAATTTTATATTTTTATCTATTTTATATTTTTCATATTCTTTTTCTAGTTCATGATTTTCATTATTTTTTGGATCTATATGTAAAAATATCATTCGCTATAAAATAATAACAGAAAATAAATTACACCTTTTGAAAAGTATTTTATCCTAATAAATATATATGACAACCATTACATTATTCGTTATAGTTTTATTTTTAATAGGGTTATATTTTTATGCAAGGACGAGCGACCCTAAATACTTGGAAGGATTAAGAAATAATGATAATTCTTCTAATGTAAGATGTCCTAACATTTTAATACAGAAAGGTTCTCGTTTTTATTTATATAATTCCAAAATTGCCAAGGTTCCTGGTGTAAATCCTGTAGAGTTTGAGAATTTAGAAGATTATGTAGAATTTCTTCAATGGCAGCGCAGTCAAGGAATACGTTGTCCCGTTTTGTATTTGCAGGAAACATTTGACGCGCAAGGCAATCCAGTATATAAAGTAAGACCCAGTGTTACTGAGCCCCAAGCCGGTCTTCCGCCTAGCATTGCAAGTTCCATTGGCGACCCTCTCTCTGAAATGACTGGAATTGACCGTCCTCTTCTTAATCCGAATCCTACACTCTTGGTAGATGCTACTCGCAATGATCCGCCTTATAATTGGAATTCCTATCCTTCCCATGATCAAACATCCTACTATATTGGACAAACGACCCCCTTAGATGTCATGAACTTCAAGCAGGAGCAATTACCTATTAGTCCAGATGCGATGGATCCAAATTGGGGAGGTGCTGCTTATACACAAGACTTGGTAGATCGCGGGGTTTATGGTCGTAATGAAGTGGCCATTAAAGTTGCGTAAAATTCCCTTGTTTCCAGTGAAAATAGAGAAAATTAGCCAAACCAAAGATAACATCTATTAGCAAATAGATCCATGCATTTCTATTTCCACTGATTGCATTTGTTGCAAACGCAAAATATAAAAATGCATGAACCGGTCTCAAATGATTCCACCAAATTTTATCGCCAAAAACTTCGCCCCCTGTTTGTCTTGTTCCAGATAAATACAAATATACAAATCCGATTGCTGGTATTAATGCTAGATAACCCAAATAAGGCAAATAGCGGACATCTATTGTTTTGGAAATATAAACGAAGAGAGAACGCGTACCTATGCATCCTATCAAAAATAATAAAAAACGCTTCTGAATATTATTCATAACTATATAAATAATATTATATTATATTTTCTAATTAATTATGATGCCGCGTCAATAAATTTCATTACATTGTTTAATGCATTTTTGCTCTCATTTAACATTACGAGTGTTTTGAGAGCCTCTTCAGGTTTATCCTTATTGACGCTGAGTGTCGTTCTCAACATAAGATTATTCACCATGTCATCCATTGCAATGACCGCATTTTCGTAATCTTCTCTGTATTTGCTAATCAATAATGTATCTTGAATGCGGACTGTCTGTGATTTAATAGTAGCAACATAATTGGCTGCATTTCCAGCAATGCCATTATTAGATGATGATGCGGATTCATTATTGTTTGTCATTCCTTCTATCTTATTAAAACTATTAAAAACAAAATAAAGTAGGAAACAAATTGCTAAAAATAGTAAGGCATTTGTAATTACTTGGTTCATTTATATTATTATTGTGTAAAATATTTATTCCTTTTTATTTGTCAAAAATTTAACTATATTGCTAATTGCCGGCTTTGATATTTTTCTCACCTGTGATTTGTTTGTCGTATAGGCAACGTCATTGAGACAGTTTGGATTCTCATGAATGGCGCTACATAAAGTCTGGAGAGAACCATTATATTTTTCCATAATAGCAATAGCGGTAACAGAACTAACGCCTGGAATTTGTGAAAGCATAATGGACCCAATATTATCGTTGGTTATGTTTTCTTTTTTCACCTTTTTAACTACACTTACATAATCATTTGGGGTTTCAACATTTTCAGTTGCATTTTCTACTGTATTTTCTTCTTGATTTTCTGCAGGAGCATTTACAGGAGGTGTATAAGAATAGAATGCCTTTCTGCCTTCGGCTTCTCCTTTTTTCAATTTATATGCACTATTACATATGAAAACCGCGGTCTCGTCTAAACCCAACGTACGTATTACACTAAACCCTTTGTAATAATTTAATGAAAAAATGGCAGAATAAAGGGTCATCTTCTCTATTTTATTATCCTTGAAGCGGTTCATCTTATTAAGATCTCCTTCAATCAAATAAATAATGTTATGATTATGATGCGGAAGTCCATTCAGACGGAATGACTGTTCTTCATAACGCCCGTCCTTAATACTTGCGTTTAGATCATTAATTGTTTTTCTCTCTATCCACAACCTTGATTCGCCATTTAAACAAATGACAATGTCAGCAATAGGCAAATTTTCTACTGTTATTTGGATATCCTTATAAGAAGGGATCGTCTCCACCAAATATTTTACTTGATTTAAAAGATCCGTCTCGCGCATATCCATTTTGATTTCCATTCTTATTTAATAACTTATCGCGAAGTTATTAAATTATTTTACATACAAATATATTATATCATTTTTCAAAAAATGATGTAATTCAGAAAACTATGGCTTAATGCTTTTTGCTACGACGATTTCTCGTTTTGCGTCTCTTATTCCTTTTTTTATTGCGTTTGGTTTTACGTTTAGACCCTCCATTAGATTTAGACCCTCCCTTGGGAGTTTTACCTACAAATTCCCCTGTATATCGTTTAATGTCGGTAGGAAATTGGCTTGGCATTTGACGCGTCATGCTAGTAAGCGCCATCATTTCTTCAGGCTTCATAACGCCAAATAATTCTTGAGGTGATTTATTTAAATCGGATAAAAGACGCTTCATTATTTCCAATTTTTCAACATCCGCTGTATATGGATTAAAATCTGGGTCTGGATCGTCCGGCTCTGGATCGGGATAGTAGTATTCCCAATTACGTCTATCTTTTAACTGATAATCTATCATATCAGCATAAGTTTCAAAATATTTTTTAACCATTGGAATTTTTTCTAAACTGTTTTTTTCTCCATTCATCGCTCCATTCACAATGTCTCTAATTTGTTCCGGAGTTGTTGCTACATCAGAATCTATATACATACTATGCAAATGAGTAAGCGAATTAAAATCCGCTAAAAAATCTTTCAAGGTTCGTGACATAAAATATCTAAAGATTATAAAACCCTGTCTGATTAGATCTTTTCAAAAATTAAATATATAACTTTTGAAAATAATGTTATTATTTTAACCCATGTTACCACCAATAGTAGCACGGTAACCGTATTTCTGTGTCTGAATAGTTCTGTTAGGAACACAAATAAGAGGGAGGCTCTGAGGAGCACCAATTAATGTTGGGTTTGACTGCATAAACCAACCGATACGTGGGGCAATCCCCGCCTTTTTATTACCGCCACATACGTTGGTTCTATTAACAATTGAAGCCTGATTACGGCTTGCGCGTGATCCAGACATATACACCATTTTATACACTACAATTATATTTTATTTTTGATTAAAATATAATTTTTAATCTAAATATTTCCAGACAAACCCTTTTGCTGTTTTTCTTTTATTTAATAACACTCCCTGAATATTGCTTTTTGATGTATTTAATTCATTTACAGCTGCAACAATAGATTGAAATTCTTTTACTAAATTTCCTTCTAAATCATATTGACCAATTTTTCTTGTATAACTATTTGCTAAACCCATTTTAAATTTATGCAAAGTATTTTCTGAACAAGTAGCCCATTCTAAATTTTCAAGCTTGTTATTTAATTTATTTCCATCTATGTGATTTACTTGTTCTTTATTTTCTAAATTTGGTAAAAACGCCATTGCTATTAATCTATGCAATAAATAGGTTTTATTATATATATAAATTCTAATATATCCATTTCCATTTACTTTGTAGTTATCGTTAATTATTCCTTCACTATTTTTAAATCTTCCTAAATTAGATACAAAATATTTTTTATCATTATCTATATTTTCAATAATTAATTGTTTCCAAATCTCTCCTTCTAAATCATGATGGTTATCATCATACTTCCATGAAAATCCATATGCAAAACTAGATAATCCTTTTAAGCAATTTCCAATTGCATTTCTACCATTGTGACTATTTTTAGTTAAACTATTGTTAAAAGCCCATTCACCTGCTTCTTGAATAGAATTATAACATTCTAAAACCTCATTTGTATTTTTATCTAAACGTGTTATTCTTTTATTTTTATTAGTTGTCAATATTGCATTTTTACAACGATGCATATTATTTTCTTTACGTGTATTCCATTCTAAATTATTTATATTATTATTTTCTGGATTGCTATCAATGTGATTAATGTCTGATTTATTTTTTGGGTTTGGAATAAACGCTTTTCCTACGAGACGATGAATTTTTAAACTCTTTTTTGTATCATTATTTTTTAATGAAATGTGACAATATCCGCCTTTTAAATTTACCTTCATAATTTTATCTCTTATGTCATTTCTTACTCTTCCATAATTGCTTATTGAATAATTAGGAAAATCTTCTATCTTTTTCCACACTTCGTCTTCCATGAATGGTATTTATGATGTATGTTAAACAGCACTCTTTAAATCAATTTTTTCAAAAATATATTTATTATATCATGCATTACGTAACATCCTTAGAACATTTCATTCTTAATTTTTTTAAATCATAATCAAATTTGTACTTCATACCATAATAATAAAATCCGTCTTCAAAATATTTCCTCTTCCATCCTAAACGAGTCAAATATTTGGATAACCTATTTTGGAATGTAGATGCGGCATTTTCTTTTATTGAAACCACAAAACTATCCTGTATCATTTTACAAATCGTATATAATTTTATCTTATCCTTTTCGTCATTGCTACTTTCATAATAATTATCTAAAAAATCACGCACTTGTTCTTCTTCCATCTCATATTCAGCATTTCTACATTCACTATTGTATTCATCCTCCTCTACTAAATGAATAAAATCGGATAAAACGTTCAATGTTTTATTTAAATCCGCAGCATTTTCAAAAATAACATTATTCAGCTTTTCATAGATAACCTTTACTATTTTTTCATTTGTAACTGGAAGCGAAAATAATTTCAAAAAACCATATTCCGGATGTTTATTTAGCATATCCAAATGAATTAAAAAAGGTTTTTCTAAAACCAGTGTATTCCAATATTTCAAATTGAAAATGACAACTATATTTTTTGCGGCCTTTTTATTCTCTTCTTTTTTGATATAAGCATTGTTATATGGAACAGGATAATTGTCTGTTGCTAAACAACAATTGTCTGAAAATTCAGGATATAAAGAATTAAATATTTCATTATACGGATAGTACAGATCTTTTAATATATAATTGTTGCATTTTAAATGACTATTAAATGCTGGTATCATGTCAAGTGTATCACATTTTTCATTTTTTTGATATTTTGGAAACAATTTTTTAATGTATTCTATTTTTTTGTCTTCTAATTCATGCATTTTTTTTTCTGCAATATTATCCGGTATATTTATACCTAATTTTGTAATAATATTTTGAGGATCACTTAAATCTGTTTTCGATTCTTCCTTATTTACATTTTGACAATTAGAAAAATAACATTCTTCAGACAATGCAATTTCATTAGATAGTTCTTTATGTTTCAGCAGCAAAGGCAAGTAGTTGTCTATAAAATTCTTCTTTAGACCAATGCCAATGTCGCAAAATATTTTGTCTCCAAAAGGATTGTTTATATATTTAACATGATAGGATGTAGGTTCAATTTCCAGTGGAATATTACATTCATCATATAGTTTTTTACACCTTTGCACATTTAAAACGCCGACTTTTGAATTTTATATTTCAAATGATAATTAAATATATATTTAAAAACAAAATGTATATTTAATTATTATATACATGAATGAAACTATTCC
>Ga0194129_10000673_pt1 | contig 63366 bp, 71 predicted proteins | sample TA2KigCa35mmetaG_FD_150862 | JGI IMG/M metagenome (GOLD analysis project Ga0194129, IMG submission 150862) | Freshwater microbial communities from Lake Tanganyika, Tanzania - TA2015038 Kigoma Deep Cast 35m | ecosystem: Environmental > Aquatic > Freshwater > Lake | place: Tanzania: Lake... | reverse complement strand
GAGTTGTCTGCGCGACCTGCGGGTCCGGGTGGCTGGATGAACTGAACTCGGCCAGGGACTGGCCAATCCTGAATCAGGAAACCGCGCCTGCGATTGCCTCACCACGGGCGATCTGGGTGGGCTTGTGCCGAGCGGTAACGGCCGTGCCTCAAAACAGGGTTTTGGAGCCGATGAAGGGGCAGCGAAAAGGCACCAGAGACGTCATTCCAAGGGGCCGGATCCAAAAAACAGCATCCCAGCGGTCTATGCTCCGCGGCATCGCAACAGATGACCTGACCCCAACCCGACCTCTGCATCTGCAGATAGATGACCTGACCCTTCTGCCTCAGATAGATGACCTGACCCTTCTGCTCCCTTCTGCTCCTTCCGCTCTCGCCCTCCCACGCTATTTTGCTCCCTTCGCTGTCTCGAGCAGCTCCAGAGCAGCAGGAACATCTTCAGGACCACGTATCCAAAAACTGACCCATGGCGAGCACGAGAGCACATGGTCCGAAGGGCTCGTCCCGAACCCACCCATCGGTCCCGATCGGCAGATCCCAAGCGGACATCGAGGAGACCATTTCCGTGAAGGTGGGCAATCTCGTGTTCCTGCCGCACGAACCCCATGCCGCCGAGACGGTGGGGACGGAGCCGGACGCTGGGCATGGATCTGGACCTGTTCCATGGCCGAAAGACGTTCAGGATGGATCACTGTAGTTCTCAAAAGCAGGGGACCATCAAACACCTGCGGTATCCCTGGAATACGCTTCAAGAGGCCGAGATGCTCGACGGCGAAGCGGAACATGGGTTCAGGATTCCGAGAGTCGCCGGACATGACGCATTACCCGGAGATGCACCTGCCGGGTCATGTCGCGGGTCCAAAGGTCGAGGTACCAGAGCGGACGAACGTGGAGCGCATACCAACTCGTGCCGATGAGCGTGGTGGTGACGTCGCGGTTATCACGCAGCACGAACCGACCCCGGTACAGCGCAATGTGACCGTAGCTCTCCAGATGAGGCGGCTGCTCTACGATGTCGAAGGTCAGTCTCTCCCGCGGAACGAATTCCGAGATGCGTTCCTTGATAACGATTCCGTCACTGAAGATGCACTGGCGGTCGGCCCCGACGCGGTCGCCCCCGTTTGTGGTTTCCATAGGGAATGGAAGGCCAAGGCGGAAGATCCAGTATTCGGGCGGCTCCTTGATCCGCGGGAAGGCCAGCACATGGGGCCAGACACGGGAGGGCGGAGCGTGGATCAAAATCTCGTCGACCACCGAATCCTGCTGATCGACCCGAAACTGCGCTCCTGCATGCGCAAGGACTCCCAGCAGCGGGAGCATCACCAAACGTAGTCCTATGTCCCGTGGACGGAACAACAGCCGCCCCAAGAGGCTATTGGTCATGAGCATGTTATTGAGTCCCGGAGCGGCAACGACGAGGTACACGGCATCCTGCCCGAGAAAAACAGCCGCCCCGGCAATCCCCATAAGGGTCATGGTGAAGGAGTGGCCAAGACGCACTCCGACGGTGAGATCCAGCCGCCGCCAGAACCAAGAGGCCACCAGTCCATCGAACACCGAGACCAGAAGTAGGCTGGGCACGGCGAGAACAGGTCCCGAGAGTCCCTCGGAGCGCTCGAATCAATGTTGGACCCCAAGAAAGAGCCCCGCCGTAGCAAGGTCACCGATCAGCATCCCCAACCAGAGCCAGATGAGACGCATCGGTCTAGGGACCTCGCGCAATGAACCCGAGGGTAAAGGGCAAAGAAAACAGGTGTCTATCAACACACCGGTGCCGCCGTGCGAACTACCTCCCGGCTTCCACCGGTCCACGAGGAAAAGTCTCCAAAGTCGAATCGGCTGCGCTCCTGCAGTCCCGACCCTCTCCTTCCGCCACCCTCCGAGGCTCGGCAGGTCCACCGACTTCCCAATGCCTACAACGCGATCGCGTTGAGGGCAGCCTGGATGTCGGAGTCGGCCACACGCTGGCCGGTCAGGACCTTCCCGATGCGCTCGGCGAGGACGAACTTGAGCTCCCCGCCGCTGACCTTCTTGTCCAAACGCATGGCATCGAACAGGGCATCCCGCTTCTTCGGCGCCAGCTTGATCGAGATGGGCAGTCCAAAGGCCACGAGCAGATCGCGGATCCGGTCCGCCTCGGCCTCGGGGAGGGTCGAGAGGCGGGAGGACAGGCGCGCGGCCGCGACCATGCCGATGCTGACTGCCTCGCCATGCAGGACCTCCTTGTATCCGGAGACCGCCTCGATGGCATGGCCGACGGTGTGGCCAAAATTGAGCGAAGCCCGCGCCCCTGTGGTCTCGAATTCATCCTCACCCACCACCTGCGCCTTCAGCGCGCAGCAGCGGGCGATCACGTTGGAAAGGACCGCGACCTCCCGTTTCAGGATCCTTGCCGCATCGCGTTCGAGTCGACGGAAGAGGTCAAGGTCCCGGATCACACCATACTTGACCACTTCCGCGAGGCCTGCCCGAAGCTCGCGGTCGGGAAGCGTGCCCAGCGTGTCGAGATCGCAGAGCACCGCACGGGGCTGGTGAAAGGCTCCGACCAGATTCTTACCGGCCTTGAGATTGATGCCAACCTTGCCGCCCACCGAGGAATCCACCTGGGCCAGCAGCGTCGTGGGAACCTGCACGTAGGGGATCCCACGGAGATAGGACGCGGCCAGAAAGCCAGCGACGTCGCCGACACAGCCGCCTCCCAGCGCCACCACGAACGAACGCCGCTCGAGACGCTTCATCGCCAGCTGGTCATAGCATTCGCCGAGGACCTTGAGGGACTTGGCCTCCTCCCCACTAGGCACCGTGACGACATTCGGAACAAACCCGGCCATCTTCAGGGCCCGGACGCAGGCATCCGCATACCGCGGTCCCACGGTGGCATCGGTGACGATCGCACACCGCTCCCCGAGCTTCAGTCGTCGGCAATGGTCCCCCAGCTTCGCTAGGAGACCGGAACCGATATGGATCGTGTACGAGCGTGCCCCAAGGGACACCGGAACCGAACTCATACGTCGACCTTATAGAATTTCTGAGCAGGACGGAAGCCCTGGCTTCGGAACCCTATCGCCTGCGCTGGTGGATGTGGGTGGCCCTACCCAGCGCCGCCTCGGCCGACTCGAGGATCGTCTCCGACAGCGTCGGATGCGGATGGATCACCTGGGACAGCTGTTCCGCCGTGGCCCCCATCTGGACCGCCAGGGCCCCTTCGCCAATCAGCTCACTCGCGCCAACACCCACAATTCCAACCCCGAGGATCCGTCGGGAACCGGGTTCCAGGATCAGCTTGGTGAGTCCGTCAATGCGGTCGAGGGTGATGGCACGTCCTGAGGCCCCCCAAGGGAACTTGGCAATCTCCACCGGGGTCCCAGCCCGCGCCGCCTCCTGTTCGGTGAGCCCCACCCAAGCCACTTCCGGATCCGTGAAGACCACCGCCGGAATGACGGGGGCCACCGAAGCACCATGGAACCGCCCACAGATCCGGTCGGCCGCAACCTTTGCGTCCCACGTCGCCTTGTGGGCCAGCATCAGCCCACCCGCCACGTCACCGATCGCGAGGATGCAGGGGTCGGTGGTCTGGAGCTGGGCGTCCACACGGACGAAGCCCCGGTCATCCCGTTCCACCCCAGTATTCTCAAGGCCGAGCCCCTCGGAATTGGGCAAACGCCCCACGGAGACCAGGACTCGATCAAACTCCTCCTCGACATCCTTGCCCTCGGTCTCCGAGGTCACCCGGACCCGGTCGGCCACGAGTTCCATCCGAAGCACGCGGGACTTGAGCCGCACGGACTGGAAGGCCTTGCGCGCGAAGAGTCCCACCGGTCGGACCAGATCGGGATCCGCCCCGGCAAGCAGGGCCTCCTGGGCCTCGATCACGGCGACCTTCGAGCCAAGCGTCGCATAGACCGTTCCCAACTCCATGCCGATGTACCCGCCGCCGACGATGAGCAGGCTGTCGGGAATGTCTGGTAGATCGAGCGCCTCGGTGGACGTCATGATGCGCGGACTGCCCAGATCAAAGGCCTTTGGCAGCACCGGACGCGATCCCGTCGCCAGAATCGCCTTCTGGAAGCGGAGGTGCTGGACCGCTCCGTCCGCGCAGGCAACCCGAAGGGTCTGCGAGTCGGTGAAGGTGGCCGTCCCCTGCATCACCTCGACACCCCGCATCTTCGCCAGACCTGCGATGCCACCGCCCAGACGTTCGAGAATCCCATCCTTCCACTTCCGCAACCGGACGAGATCGAGGGTCGGTTCACCGAAGGAAATGCCCCGGAGCGCCGATTCCTTGGCGGCCCGGATGGCATGGACCGCATTGAGAAGAGCCTTCGACGGGATGCAGCCCCGGTTCATGCAGACCCCGCCCAGCCGCGGATCGCGTTCGACGATCACCACGCGACGTCCCTGATCGGCCAGGCTGAACGCCGCCGCGTAGCCGCCAGGTCCACCCCCAACCACAACAAGGTCCTTCTCGATGCACTCCATGATGGAGCCGGAAACTACCGGTCGGCCTCGAGGGAATCAGGCCAAAACTGGGGAAAACCAAGCCGACACCGGGTCGGGATGATTCACGGGGACAGCCGGGCCATGTTCACCTCGAGCGCCTCGAGGTATTCGTTCCGGCCTGTGACGGGGTTCTCGAGGAATCGGTGGACCCCTTCCAGATCCGACTGCATTCGGGGCAGAGCATAGAACCGCCAGAATCCCGGTGTCTTCGCCAGCAGGTCCTCCACGGAGTCGAAGGTCTGGCCCTTGCGTCCGAAACGCACCTGATGTTGGGCCGACTCGGCAAACTCCCGGAACAGGAGCGGCAGTTTGTCGAGATAGTCCGGGGCCGCCATCTGGGCCACGAGATCGGCGGTGCCCAAGGCGCGCCCGAGGAACGCCAGTTCCGGGGTATCGAAGGCCACCGTGGAGACCTTAACTTCAAGGGCCGTGCACTGAATCATGCCCCGGATGGCCCGGACCGCAGAATCCGCGAAACCCATCGAACGGGTCACCGTCCGGGCGAGTTCGGAGGAACGGTCCACGTGGACCACCGTGTACTTGGCCCCGGTGCCCTCGGTGTCCTCCTTGGCGCGAAGGTATCCCGCGTCATGCAACAGCGAGGCGACGAGGGCCCAACGGACCGATTCCTCGGAACACACCGGCTGAACCCCACGTGCCGCGCGTCGTGCAATCAGGGTCATCAGGCAAACGGTCACCTCCAACGTATGCGCGAGATCGTGGTAGGGGGTGTCGAGTGCATGGAACTCCGGATTCCTGCCCGCAAAGGCATCGACCCCCCATCGGAAAACCGGCCGCACCTCGCCCAGATCCCGTCCGGCGAAAACCGTGGCAAAAACCCCAGCCAGGTGGTTTTCCACGGCAGCCGGGCTCTTTGTGTCGACGGCAAGCGGCATGCCGGACGGATAGCCCAAGGCGGAGGACCGGTCACGGCTATTGTCCTGTCGATTCGGCCCTTCAAGGCATGATTCCCCCATGGCCACCCGTGTGGCGGAGGAACCGCGCGTGCCGATCCTGCGACCACGCGGCCTCAAACCACGGTGAGGGTCACTGACGGAGGCGGAAGAAGCGGGCGGGTTGCCACCGATGGGCAGCAGGTCATCGATCGCACCGGTCTCGGCCTGGATCCGGAGGAGATACCCCGTCTGGCCCGGCTAGGCTCCCGGCTGGGTGGCATAGATCCAAGGCGCACCGGGATCCGCTGTCATAGGGTTGATCGCGAGCGCCTTCACCGACAGCTCGACCGGGATCACCAGCCGCTGGCCCTGGAACGTCACCTCCACGGCATTCGTCACCGAGGCAACCGGAAGGGAGGTCGTGTCGAATTCAAGGGTCAGCTCCCCCGATGAATTCCCGGAGTCTGGGCGGACCTTCAGCCACGCGTCACCGGCAACCCGGGCCGTCCAGGGAATTCCGGAGGTCAGGATGCGGACAACCCGGTCCTTTGGGGAATGCCCTTCGATCGACAGAACATCGAACCGGGTCGGCTGGATCTGCATCGGAGACACGGTGAAGGACCAGACCGGCCCCTGACGGATCTGTCCGCCAAAACCCATCCGATCCACCCTCCAATACGACACCTGTCCGGGAAGTGGTGCGGTGGGAATCGCGAGGGTCAGACCATTGGTCCGGACCCGGTACGCAGGCGAGTTGGTCCCAGCCGATGCCACGGCGACCGCGCTGTCCGCATAGTAGACGTCATAGAAGAGCGCCGTGGGGGACGCCGACCACGACAACTGCACAGGGATCTCCCCCAGCACGGTCCATCGGCCGGCACCGGAACAGAATCGGGTCCGGCAACCGAGGCAATAGAGGCCATGTCGTGGACCACCAAGCCGGACCCTGGAGCCCAGCGGAAGAGGCGCTTCTGGTCGGTCGACAGGACCTGGACCGAACTTTCCACGACGAGGTTGGTGATCTCCCGCGCGGTCTGTGTGTTGAAGACCCGGGTGCTGCCGAACGCCACCGAGCCATCGAGCGACACCGCATAGAGATTCTCCCTGAACTGATTCACGACCAAGGAGAGGTCGCGGGTATCGAACATCTGCTGCTTGTTGAAGACCCAACGCTCGGCGGCATCGAACAGGATGGGGGTGTCGAAGGGATCCCGTCGCCACGAGGCGAGCGACGACTCCCGAGCCACCGGGGTGGTCCCACGGATGTCGAGATGCGTGACGTAGGAGTTCACGTTGCCCGCACCCCATCCGTACTGACGCCAGACGTAGAGGTCATTGACTTCGCGGCGGATGGCCAGGCCACCCACCCCTTCCCCGTCGTTGTAGCTGCCGACGACCTGGCCCTGGGCGAAGTCCAACACGGTGACCATCGGCGCCCGGGCCCCGTCGGTGAAATACAGCAGTTCGTCCCGACCTGCGGCCAGGTGCAGGGGATTGGACGGATTGTAGGTGCCCGGGGTGGTGATCGGCTTCTGGTCCTCCACCACCAGGGTCTGGGGACGGTGGCGGGCGATCGTCCGACTCCCGGTGTGGATCACATAGAGGGCGGCACCGTATCTGCCGAAGGTCATGCCGGTTGGATACCGACCGGTGGCCACCTCCCCGACCACGGTGCCGGTCGAGGCATCCAGCTCGAGAAGACTTCCGGCCGTGTTTCCGTCGCCGGCATTGAGGGCATACACGAGGGGGTTCACCAGATCGGCCAGCAACTTGCCAAAACCCTGCCCGGCAAAGGGTGGATCGACACCTGCGCCGACACAGGGAGCGGGAGAAGGGCCAACAGGGCGACAACGCCCCAGAGAAGACAGGATGGAGGATTCATGGAGGCGGGGAGGAGGCCGACCGGCCGGGCTTCCAGGACGTCAGCCCTGGCCGAACAGACTGGCGGCCGGCCAGGCCGATTGCAAATGGCCGATCCGAACCCACCGCTTGGAACCCAGTCCACCTACTCGGGTCGACCGCCCTGTCCCATCGGGGAGCCATGGATTCCATCACCAAGCCGGCGCTTGTGAACATGCGCGGATTCGGGATCCTTCCACAAATCCGTCCCATGCCCGCCCATCCCCCTACCGGCCACGAGTTCACCACGGTCTTCGGACGCAACCTGGTCGCGGAGATCCCCAACATCGCTCTTAGGCCCTGCCTAGTCGTCACCATGGAGGACCTCTGGCCGCGATTCGCCGACCGGTTCGCGGGACAGGTCACCCCCTACCTGGTGCGCACCATTGATGGCGACGCCCTCGCCCAGGAACTGCCTTCCATCCCACCCTCAGCCTCCGTGGTCGGTCTGGGTGGCGGACAGGCCATCGACGTCGCCAAATACATCGCCTGGCAACGCCGTGCCCCGCTCTTCCAGATCCCGACCGCCATGACCGTCGACGCCCCGTTCGGACATCGCTCGGGACTCCGCTTCGGAGGTCACGTGAAATACGTGGGCTGGGCCGTGCCGGAGGCGGTGTATGTCGACTTCGACGTGATCCAGTCCGCCCCCGCCGCGCTGAACCGCAGCGGGATCTGCGAGATCCTCTGCTTCCACACCGCGCATGCCGACTGGCGGCTCGCACGGGATCGGGGTCGAACCGAACCGCAGTGGCCCTATGACGAGGCCCGGGTCGCGGAGGCGCGGGCGGTGATGGACGGACTCCTGCCGCAGCTCGACGAGGTGGCACGGGTCAGCGAGACCGGGATCCGGGGGCTCATGACCGCGATGCGCTGGGCGGGTGCCTCGTTCCACAACGCCGGGTGGAATCCGCGTCACATCGAAGGGGTGGAGCACTTCATCTTCTACGCACTGGAGTACTACACCGGACGCAAATTCATCCACGGCCAACCGGTGTGTCTCGGTATCGTGGCCGGGTCGATGCTCCACCGCGATGGCGCCGATGAGATGCTCGAACGGATCCATCGCGTGGGGGTGGATATCCGTCCGGAGGCCATGGGACTGACCTGGGCCCAGGTGGAACACGCGCTCGTGAACCTCGGCACGTTCGTGCGGGAGGCCGGCCTCTGGTACGGGATCGCCCACGAGGCCGAGATCACACCCCGGTTCGTCGCGGAGCTGCGCGACCGGATCACCGCCCTGTACGGGCCCTGGACCGCATGAGCCTGTCGGACCGCGACGCCCAGGACCTGGTCGGGTTCGGGTACGCCCAGCAGCTGCGGCGCACGCTGGGCGGCTTCTCGAGTTTCGCGGTCGCGTTCTCGCTGATCTCGGTCTTCACCGGAGTCTTCGCCAACTTCGGACATGGCCTGCGGCACGTCGGAGGCGCCGTGGTGTGGTCATGGCTCGCCGTGCTGGCCGGACAGTCGCTGGTCGCCTGGGTCATGGCCGATCTCGCCCGACGCATCCCGCTTTCAGGGTACGGCTACCAATGGTCGAGCCGGCTTGTGAATCCCCACTTCGGATTCGCGGTGGGATGGCTCCTTCTCCTGCAGCTGCTGACCGGGTTTCCCGGCATCTGCTCCACGCTGGCCAGCCAGGTCACGGGCGCGTTCGGTCTCGGCAACACCCCGGGAGTCCGCGTGGCCACGACCCTCGGAGTGATCGCGCTGGTGACCTTGGCGCAGCTCTGGGGGCTACGGGTGGCGGCTCGGGTCAATGATGTCGGGGTCTGGACGGAACTCCTCGGGGTCGCGGGCATCAGCGCGGTGCTAATCGGGCTCGCGCTGCGGGTCGGGCATCTCCCCGATGCGTGGTTCGACGCCCGGGATGCCGTGTCGGGGACCGTCGCGGGCCCCTCGGCCTGGGCGTTGTCGCTGCTGCTCGGGGCGTGGTGTCTCACCGGCTTCGAAGCGGCGGCCGACCTGGCCGAGGAGACGCTCGACCCTCGCCGTACCGTGCCACGGGCGATGATGGGATCGCTGCTCGGATCGGGTCTGGCGGGGTTCGCACTTCTGGCCGGGGCGGTCGGCTGCATCCGGGATCTCCCGGCGGCCCAGGCCTCCGACAATCCCCTGCTCGACATCCTCCGCCAGACCACCGGCGGGGCCCTGCCCCTCGTGCTGGCGATCGTCGGCATCTCCATCTTCGCCTGCGCGCTCGCCTGCATGGCCGCCACCAGTCGACTCCTCTTCGCCCTGGGCCGCGACCACATGCTCCCGGGATCCTGCTGGCTCTCGCGGGTCGAGTCCGGGAGCCAGAATCCCCGAAATGCCGTCCTCTTCATCTGGGCCGTCTCGTCCATCGTGGTGCTCGGAGTGCCGACCCTCGACCTCGTCACCCAGATCTCCGCCGTCGCCGGATACCTCGGGTATGCCGGCATCCTGGGAGCCGCACTGTGGGTGCCGCAGGCCTCCACACCGACACCGTCCGGACCGGGTGGCCGTCGGTTCCGGGCAGTGGCCGGATGCGCGTTCCTATGGACCTGGGGCGTCGTAGGGGCTCTGACCCTGACACCGACCTCGGTGCCGGGGATCACCACCCTGCACCTGCCGGCGTTGTCGACCGCGGGAGGCGTGCTCCTCGGATCAATTCTCTATCTGGGCCTCATCCGGGGACGTCTCCAGCGCGGCGAGGCTGGTCCACCCGTTGCCAAGTCCGACCGATCCGATCCATGAACGCCATCCCAAGCCCTTCCAGCAGTCCTCGACGTCCACCCCATCGCGAGCTCCCACCGGAATTTCCAGGAGCCGCTCGGTATGCCGAAGAGGAACTGGAAGCGGTCGCACGGGTGGTTCGGAACCGCTCGCCGTTCCGCTACTACGGACCTCGTTTCGGCGGCGAGGTACGCGAACTGGAACGGGAGTTCGCCCGATTCCTCGCCAGCGCGCCGGGTGAGCCCTGGCCGGAGAGCTCACCGTTCCAGGTCACGGCCGTGAATTCCGGCACCGGGGCCCTCGAGGTCGCGCTCGACGCCCTCGGCGTCGGGGAAGGCGACGAGGTTCTGGTCCAGGGCTTCATGTGGATCTCCAGCATCTCCGCGATCGTCCGCCAGCGGGCGATCCCGGTGCTGGTGGATTCCGACGACACCTTGAACATGGACCCAGCGGAGATCCGGCGTCGGGTCGGTCCCCGCACCCGGGTGGTGATTCCGGTGCCGATGTTGGGCGGTTGTGCCCGGATCGGAGCTCTCATGGCCACGGTGCGGGAACTCAATATCGAACGGGCCCGCGAAGGACTTCCGGTGATCCGGGTCCTCGAGGACTGTGCCCAGTCGATGGGTGCCCACGCCTTCGGCACGCCCGGATCCGTGACGCCCACCGCTCCCGAGGGCATCCACCGCGTGGGCACCTTCGGCGACGCCGCCATCTTCAGCCTCCAGATCAACAAGAACATCACCGCGGGCGAAGGTGGCCTGGTCGTCTCGCGCGATCCCGGAATCGCGCGCCGCATCGAGGCCCTCCACAACGCCGGCTATGCCCGGGATGGCGAGACCCCCACGAACTGGTACGGCGACACACCCATCGGCTGGGGCCATGGCCGACGCCTCGGGGAGATCCAAGGCGCCCTCGCACGGGTCCAGCTCCGTCGACTCGACCCCCTCCTGGAGGCCATGCGATCGAGTCACGATCGGATCGAAGCCCACCTGCGATCCCTCGGACTGGCCACCCGGGCCCGGGCTGACGCCACCCACCCGGGCGACACCGGCTACTATTGCCAGTTCCATCTCCCGGAACGGGGGGATGGGGATGAGGCGCGCCTCCGGAGAGGCCGCGCCGTCGCCGCCGCCCTGGGGGAGTTCGGACTCCGCCCGTGGTTCCTCCACGATTTCGAGGTCCACGTGTACTACAACATCGAGCCGCTCGTGGGCCGCTGGCCGCTCAATGGAGGGGGCCCCTGGCCAGAGGCCACGGGGGCACAAGACAGCCGCTATGGATACGACCGCGGCACCCTGCCGCACCTAGACCGATGGCTGACCTCGACCGTCGGGATCAACATCCCGAGCGTGCTCACCCCGGAGGACGAGGCCTACATCCGGGCCGCCCTGTCCTGGGTTGTGTCCACAACGGTCGGAGCGTAGAGGTCCCTTCTCCCTCCGCGACGTTCTCTCACGGCTCCAGCCAGGAGCCGCTCCAGCCGGCACCCTCCCGTTGGAATCCCGCGCGGCGGTGGCCTCCCTCCCGGAGCCACAGCCAGTCAAGACGTTGGATGCGTCCGATCAGGACGGCGAACTGATGGGCGCTGCCCGGGGAGAGGACCCGTCCGGCTCCCGGGGCCTCCAGTCCCTCACCCGGTGCCTTCTCCGACAGGTAGTTCGACCGGTTCGCCTCCGGCAACCGATGCCAATACGTGTCCACCACGGTGTCCTCGACATGGACCCGGACCTCCGTGAAGGCACGCAGCTGGACCCGCTCCCTCGGATCGTAGAAGACCCAGACCGCCGAATGGCGGTGCCCCAGCTCGGACACCTTCAGGGCACGCCGGTCCGAAAAGGCCATCAGCTCATGGCCGGGCCGTGTCACCCCCCTTAGGACCACGGTCCGGGCGTTGGGGCCATGGCTACCCGAGGTGGCCAGGACCGGCAGGCGCCAGGGGTGATCCCGGTCACCATCGATCCGCGCCAGTTCCATCCAGATGTGTTCCAACAGATCCGGTAGCGATTCCGTGTCCCAGCGGCGAATCATGCGTCCCCGACACTGGGTCCACCCCGGATGGGACGCAAACCCGGCGGTACGGGAACGCCAACGGAATCACCCTGGCTGGACTCTGTCGCGCCCAGTGATGCAGGGCACTGCATCACCCACCAGCACAGGCCTCCGGCCCTGCGACGCCCGCGACTCCCTCCAACTCTCAACTTCTCACCCCGCCTCCACGCCCCGATAGTCGGCAGGCGTGAGCGGAAGCCTGGTCGTCAACGAGGTCTATCTGAGCCTGCAGGGGGAAAGCACCTTTGCAGGGTTGCCCTGCATTTTCGTGCGGCTGACCGGGTGCAACCTCCGGTGCTCGTACTGCGATACCGCCTACGCCTTCACCGAGGGATCCCGACGGCCCGTCGACGAGGTCCGGGCGGAGATTCATCGCCTGGCGGCCTCGTACGCCGATGCCCGCGTCGACGGCCTCCGTGTGCCTCTGGTGGAATTCACCGGCGGGGAACCCCTGCTCCAGGCTGCCGCGCCAGTGCTGATGCGCGAACTGTGTGATGCCGGCTTCACGGTGCTGGTCGAGACCAGCGGAAACCCGGACATCGGAATCCTCGATCCCCGGGTGAGACGGATCATGGATCTCAAGACTCCCAGCAGCGGCGAGTCGGGACGGATCCGCTGGGAAAACCTCCCGCTGCTGCGTCCGACCGATGAGGTGAAGTTCGTGATCGCCACCCGCGAGGACTACCTCTGGACGAAGTCCACCCTCACCGAGCACCGCCTCGTCGAACGGTGCCCGCTGCTCCTCTCCTGGGCGGCTCCCCTCGCTGCGCACCAACGGGACACGTCCCTCAAGACCGTCCCTGAGGGCCATACGCCGCTGACCCGCGCCGAACTGGTCGAGGCGATCATCACAGACCGACTTCCCGTGCGGTTCCAGCTCCAGATGCACAAGTTCATCTGGCCCCCGGACCAGAGGGGCGTCTGAGTCTGAACCCGATGTCCCAAACCCACGCCATCACGCTCGCGCAGCTGCGCCGATACGAGTCGCGCAACGTGACATTCGTCGATCCCGACGGCTCGTGGCCGATCGTCTGGGATCGGGCGAAGGGATGCCATGTCTGGGACACGGCGGGCCGGCGCTATCTCGACCTGACCGCGGCCTTCGGCGTCGCCGCGGCGGGCCACGCCAATCCGTCTGTGGTTCGCGCAGGGCAACGTCAGATGGGTCACCTCCTGCACGCCATGGGGGATGTCCACCCCCACGCCCTGAAGGGGGAACTGGCCCGGGAACTGAGCCGCTGGACATTTGAGCGGTGGACGGCAGAGCGGCCATCCCGCCAACGGCTCCACGGCAAGACCGTCTTCGGCACCTCCGGCTTCGAGTCCGTCGAGATCGCGCTGAAAACGGCACGGCTCGCCACTGGCCGGCCGGGAATCCTCGCCTTCGACGGAGGGTACCATGGACTCGGCTACGGGGCGCTGAACGCCACGGCCCGGCCTCTTTTCCGGGAACCGTTCCGGAACCAGCTCAAGGAATTCGGGACCTTTCTGTCCTGGCCTCCGTGCGGGACCTTTGACTGCTCCTGTCCTGTCGCCACCTGCCAGCCCCTGTCGCGTCTGAAGACGGACCTTCGGCGACACCTTCGCAAGGGAACCATCGGAGCGATCCTGGTCGAACCGGTCCAGGCGCGGGGAGGAATCCGAATCCCCCATCCGGCGTTCCTGCCCCTGCTCCGTGAGATGGCCACCGAATACGGGGCGTTGCTGATCCTTGACGAGATCTACACCGGGTTCGGCCGGACCGGCCGCTGGTTCGCGACGGAACACTCCAGGGTCGTGCCGGATCTGATCTGTCTGGGCAAGGCCCTCACCGGCGGATTCCCGCTGTCGGCCTGTGTGGGTCGGTCCGATGTGATGGACCAGTGGCCCCCGAGCCGCGGCGAGGCGATCCACACCAGCACCTTCCTCGGCCATCCCGTGGGCTGCGCCATGGCCCTCGCCCAGCTGAAGGAACTCGAGCGACGAGGACTCCCGGAGCGGAGCGCCCGCCTGGGAACGGTGCTGATCGACGCCCTCCGTCGGCTTCCCTCCCGGTTCGGCGACCTCGAACTCCGGGTCCGAGGCCTGGGACTGATGGCCGGCATCGAGCTGAGACGTGCAGGCCGACCGGCCGGGAAGGAATCCATAGAGGCCATGAAGCGGCTGCTCCACGAAGGGTTCTTGGTCCTTCCCGAGGGCGAACACGGCGAGCTGCTGAGCCTGACCCCACCACTCACTATCCCAAGGGGGGAACTCCTGGGAACGGTCGACACGATCGGAACCGTCCTCGAAGAGATTGCCCACCCTCGCACCCGAACACGGAAGGCACGCCGCCCATGACCCTCTCGGAGATGCGCCGATGGATCGATGCGCGGGGTCTGCAGCTGACCAAGTCGCTCGGGCAGAACTTCCTCCACGATGGCAACCAGCTGCGGCGGATCGTCGCGGCGGCGGATCTCGGCACTGGGGACCGGATCCTGGAGATCGGTCCCGGACTGGGGCCGCTCACCGAATTGCTCGTGGCCACCGGACTTCCGGTGACGGCCGTCGAGAAGGATGAGCGGCTGATTCCCATCCTCGGGGAGCGATTTCAAGGGAAGGAGTTGCTCACGCTGCTGCATCGCGACGCGCTTGAGTGGCTCCAGGAGACGCCCTTGGACTGGGACGACTGGAAGCTGGTGGCAAACCTCCCGTATTCGGTGGGCTCGCCGATCCTGGTGGAGCTGGCCCTGGCGGAACGACCGCCGCGTCGAATGGTGGCCACGCTCCAGTGGGAGGTGGTGCAGCGGCTCGCGGCGGCTCCCGACACCGACGCCTACGGACTCCTCACCGTGCTGGTCGGGCTCCAGTTCCAGTCGGCTGGGTCCTTCAAGGTGCCCAAGAACTGTTTCTTCCCGGCCCCGGACGTCGAATCGGCCTGCATCACCCTAGTGCGCCGTCCGGAACCGCTGCTGCCGCCGGCGTTGATTCCGTTGTATTCGCAGATCGTGAAGACCGCCTTCGGCCAACGGCGCAAGATGCTGCGGAAGCTGCTCCGGAACCGCTGGACGGAGGACCAGCTGACCCCGGCCCTCGCAGCGGCCGGGATCCTGGAGATGGCGCGGGCCGAGACCGTGGACGTGGACGGTTGGGTCCGACTGACCCTGGGTCTCGCGGGACCGGTGGGTGCCATTGTGCTCAACGGCACTGGGTGCGGTAGCACCCATTCGAGATAGGGACCCACTCCGCTGGGCCCCCATCTTCTCCGTGAGGGTCAGGAGGACCTTAGGGCTGGCCGGGTTGGTCTGACGCATCCCAAGCCCCGTCCATCTTCAACGGGGTCACAACAGGTTATGCCTCTAGTGGGTGCACCCGGTGCACCCAGTGATGCAGGGCACTGCATCACCCACCCACTCAAGGTACGGACCCACTCCACTGCATCACCCACCCACCCCGGAACCTCTGGGCCTTCGACGTTGAAGTAGGTTTCCACCGATCCTAGCCTGAAGGCGTGTTCAGCGAGCGGGACTCCACGGGTGCCTTCGGCGGATTCGGCCAGCGGTCGGCGACACTGTGGCTGACCATTGGGTTCCTCATCGTCTTCGCGCTCCAGTGCATCAACGACGTCTATCTGCACACCCCGGTCGAGGGGTGGCTGGCCCTGACCCGTCGGGGCGTCCTGGATGGATGGGTCTGGCAGCTGTTCACCTTCCAGCTGCTGCATGCGGACTTCTTCCATCTGGTCTTCAACCTCATCGTCTTCTGGTGGCTGGGCCATTTCTGCGAGGGGTTGATGGGCGTCCGTCGCTTCCTCGTGGCCCTGTTCGGGTGCGGTGCCGTGGGCGGGCTGCTGCAGGGGGCGCTGATGGTGTTCTTTCCCCAGCACTTCGGGGCGGCGTCGGTGGGGGCCTCCGCGGGGGTGTTCGGACTGCTGTCGGTGTTCGCGCTCTGTGAACGGGATGCGGAGATCCGGCTCTACTTTGTGATCCCGGTCCGGGCGATCTGGGTGCTGTGGGCCAGTCTCGCCATCTCGGCGTTCTTCACGCTGGTGCCCACCCCCCGCGAGTACGGTGTGGCCCACGCAGCCCACCTCGGCGGGATGCTGGCCGGCATGCTGTGGTACCGCATGGGTTGGCATCACGAATTCCAGCCGCTTCCCGGGACCGTGCTCCTTCAATCGCTTCGGGAACGGTTCGCGCGACCGCAGACCCGACCACGTCGCCCCGCCGACCGCTGGGCGTCCCTCGAGATGGAGCCTGGACGACCCGTGTCCCGTCCGACGAAGGCCGGCACACCCGCGGAGCAGGACATGTCGCGGGAGGTCGATCGGATCCTCGACAAGATGAACGCCAAGCAGCCGTTGACCGATGCCGAGCGGGAACTCCTGCACCAGGCAGGACGCCGGATCGGGCGCCGCTAGGCACACACTTGGGACCGGGGGCGCAACAGGTCAGGCAACGGAGGCCCGGATCCATTCCAGATACCGCTGGCTGCCCGACTCGATCGGCAACACGACGAATGCCGCGGTGTCGTAGGGGTGCGAGGCGAGCACCGCCTCCTGAAGCGTCGGGATCCGATCCACCGTGGTCTTCATCACCATCAGGACCTCCTGTGCCGACTCCAGACGTCCCTGCCACCAGTAATGGGACTCGATGCCGGGGACGAGATTGACGCAGGCCACGAGTCGGGCCTCGAGCACCTGGAGTCCGAGGCGACGGGCGGTCTCGGCATCGGGCGCGGTCACCAGGACCACGCGGGAGGGCTCGGTTGGGATCATCCCGGGATCGAACCATGATCCCGGCACCGGATCAAACCTGCCCGTTGCCCGGGCCTCCGGGTCCGCCTAATGTCGGCGCGCCATGTCCGAAATTGCCAACTACGTGATGCACGGTTCCGCCCAGGTCACCCCGTCGATGCTCGACAAGGTGCTCCGCAATCTGCCGATCTGGAAGGTCGAGTTCGCCCAGATCCAGGCACCCGCCTTCCCGCATCTTGTCGACCAGCTGGAGTTTCTGGCCGACGTCGTCGAGGATGTCGCCGAGGGAGCCTACAAGGAGCTCCCCTACCACGCCCTGAGCTCGGCCGTCTTCGCGCTGACCTATGCCCATCGCAAGACCGACATCATCCCGGACTCCATCAGTACCCTCGGGCGGGCAGACGACTCGAGCGTCGTCCGTGCGGCCCTGATCCTCCACGAGAAGGCGTTCCGGAACTATGCGGAGAAGATGGATTTCGACTGGACCCGGATCACCAGCAAGGCCTGAGGGCCACGGGTGCATGGGTCCTGCCGGGCGCGTTTGGATCGGACATGCCGCCGGCGACGTGTGGACCGATCCGCACCCCGCCTCAGAGATCCTTCAGGAAGCGCTGGAGCGGCTTGAGGTCGGGATCCTCCAGTCCCATCGAACGGATCTCCTCCTTGGGACGGAGCCGGGCGGCCATGAGGATCCAGTTCTGCGCGCCGATCTCGTCCCCGAGCTGACAGGCGTAGCAGGCGAGGTTGTAGGGGATGATCGAGTCCTTGGGAAACCGGGCGATGATCGCCTTCAGGCCGTCGAGGGCCTCTCGGGTCCGACCCAGCTCATGGAGGCTGTAGCTCCGATTCACCCAGCCATTCACCCGGTCGGGGGCGATCCGGATCAGTTCACCGGCGATGTCGACCGCGTTGTCCCATCGTTTCTGGTGGGCGAGCACGCGCCACAGGATCTCCAGGACGTCGGGATGCGCCTGATGGGCCTTGGAGATCCCCTCAAGCTCCCGCACCGCCTCCCCGATCACACCCAACTCAAGCCAGCCTTCGGCCGAGGAGGCATGGTGCCGATCTGGGTAGGGAAGCTCCGTCACGCGGCGCTCCGTCTAGGGGCATCGGGCGCATTTGGCAAAAGGCTTTTGGGGTTGGCACTCGGGATGGCCACCGTCGCCGCGACGTCGATCCTCCTTGCCCAGGCCCCGGCGTCCGGGGCTCCGGAGGCCGCCTCCACGCTCCCGGTGCTCCGCTCGCGGTTGCAGACGGCCCTTTCCGGCACGGGCTCACCCTCTGCCCTCTGGGGAGCCCAGGTCACCTCCCTCGAAACCGGGGAGACCTGGTATGCCACCAACGCAGGAACCCGGTTCATCCCGGCCTCGACGGTGAAGCTGTTCACCGCGGCTCTGTTCCTGGATCGCCTAGGGCCGGGATTCACCTTCAGAACCCCGATCCGGATCCGCGGCGGACGCCCGAAGGACGGCATCCTGAAGGGACCGCTCTGGATCGAGGGAACGGGGGATCCGACCTGTTCAGCGCGATGGAACCAGGGGCGATGGGAACAGGCCTTTGCCCCTGTGGCGGAGGCGCTCGGAGCGGCAGGCATCCGCCGGATCGAAGGGGACCTGATCTGTGACGAGGGCGGGTTCCGGACGACGCCGCTGGGTCGGGGATGGGACTGGGATGATGCGGCCTCCAGCTTCGCACCGTCGGTCTCTGCGCTGTCCGCCGAGGACAACTGCGTCCAGCTGCGTTTCCTCCCGGGCCCAGGTGCCGGATCGCCGGTGGCGATCCGAATGGACCCGGTGTCCGCAGGATTCCGGCTCGAGAACCAGCTTGTGACCGGTCCGACCGGGGATCCTCGGCGGCTGGAACTCCATCGGCTGCCGGGACACGACCGGCTGGTCCTCCGCGGGTCGATCCCCGTCGGCGGGGATCCCACGACGGAATCCACCCCGGTGCCCGACCCTGCACGCTGGTTCGGCGACCTCCTTCGTGAAGCGCTTCGGATTCGCGGAATCCCGGTGACGGGATCGGTGGTCGTCATCGACAACGACGACCGTCGACGTGCCCACCCATCGACCAACGGCTGGACCGAGCTCGTGTCCCTGACCTCACCGCCCGCGCTCGAGATGGTTCGGGACATGGTAAAGGCCTCCCGGAATCTTCCCGCCCAGCTGCTCTGGCTGACCGCCGGCGCTGCCGGGTCGGAGAACGCCGCCCCCACGGAGACGACGACCGACGAGCACTCGGTTGCGGCGCTGGGTGTGTTCCTCCGGGACAATGGCTTCGTGCCGAACGACGTCCTGATCGAGGAGGGATCCGGTCTCTCACGTCGGAACCTCGCCACGCCACGGTCCCTCGTCCACCTGCTGCGCCGGATGTCGGAGCACCGGTGTCGCGAGGCCTGGGACCAGTCGTTTCCGGTGGGCGGAATGGATGGAACCCTTTCCCGGCGCTTCACCCGCCCTCCCACGCTTGGGAACGTCCGGGCAAAGACCGGCACATTGAGATACACCGGGAGCCTGGCCGGCTACCTGACCAATGCCGTCGGCACCCCGCTCGCCTTTGCCATCATGGCCAACGGCTTCGCACCCACCGCGGACGGGCCAACGGTCCGGGACGAGATCGACCGTTGGATCGAGATCCTGGCCCAGTCGAAGGTCCGATGATCAGCCGAGACCCTGCTGCGTGAGCCACAGGGCCCGGAAATAGCGCATCACCCGGATGGGGTCCGGACTCTCGCCGATCTCCGCCATCGTATAGCCGCGGAACCCGGAGTCGGACAGAAGACGGAACAGCCGGCTCCACGGGTATTCGTCGAGGTAGAGATCCCTGAGGTGGACCGACACGATGCGGTCCTGGACCCGGCGGAAGTTCGCTTCGAGCCCCTCGCCCTCCAGATCCGTCTGGTTGGAGTTCCAGCAGACGCCCACGTTCGGATGTCGGGCGTGGTTCATGATCGTCTGGACGTGGGGCAGCAGCGACGTGCCCGAACCGTGGACCTCGAGCCGGATGACCTGTCCATGGTCCTTGGCGAATCCTCCGAGCTCGAGCAGCGAGGTTCCAATCTGCTCCAGGGTTTTTTCGACGGGAACCTCCTTGGGCAGGCCATTGGGTCGGACCTTGACCCCGGAGGCCCCGACGTCGTGGGCGAGCACGATGTACTCCTTGGTCGCGGCGATGTCGGCCCGGAGCTTCGCCGGATCGGGCGTGTGGTAGTCGAAGGCACTGCCCAGGCCCATGAGTTCGACCGGGGAGTCGGCGAACCGTCTGCGGACCTCGGCACGCGCCTGGGGATTGAGGGTGACCTCGACGCCGTGTCGGTGGGTTGTGCGGAGCTCCACCCCTTCGAAGCCGGTGGCGGAGCAGTTCTTGAGGAGGGTGGGCACGTCCCAGTCCTTGGCGAGGTTGTAGGTGACGAGCCCCAGCCTGAAGGGGGAGCGGCGGCTCAGTCCGGTCGGCTCGGCGGCGACTGACGGAACGTGGGTGCCCGGAACCGTCGAGGCGGCGACCGCGGCGAGCGAGAGGGTCCGGAGGAAGTCACGACGCTTGGGGGTCATGAGGGAATGATTCGGAACACGGATTCCTTTGCAACGACCGAGGCATTCACCGGGCGCGCAGCGGCTCTTGCGGACGCTTCATGGTCCACCTCGTCCCGTGCTCTTTGCCCTGTGATCCCTGGGCTGGCGTCGTTAGCGTTTGGAGGCATGCCGCGCTCCCGAGGACTGTCGACCCTGGTGCTCTCCACCTTCTTCGTTTCGGGCATCGCCGGCCTCGTCTACCAGGTGGTCTGGACCCGCTACCTGGCCCTGTTCCTCGGGCACACCAGCTATGCCGTGATCGCGGTCCTCGCGGCCTTCATGGGCGGACTCGCCCTCGGCAACGCCTGGCTCGGCTCCGTCGTGGACCGGATGCCGAGGCCGCTCCAGTTCTACGCGGGACTCGAACTCGGCATCGGCGTCTTCGCACTGCTGTTCCCGATCTACTATGAGCTGGTGCACCGAGGCTATGTGGCGCTTCTCGGCATGGGGACGCCCCACGGGATGCTCCGGCTCGGCATCCAGGGACTGTTTGCGGCGGCGACCATCCTGATTCCGACGATTCTCATGGGGGCCACCCTGCCGGCGCTGACCCGGTTCGTGACCCGGTCTCTCTCCGAACTTCGGGGTCGGGTGGCCACGCTGTACGCCATCAACAGCACCGGAGCCGTCGTCGGGGTCCTGCTGGCCGACTGGTGGTGGATCCCGGGACTGGGTCTTGAGGTGACCCTGTATCTGGGAGCCGCCATGAGTCTGCTGGTGGGTCTTGTCGCCCTCGCGACCAGCCGCGTCGTCGAGCACGGGTCTGGTCCGACCTCCGGCACGATCGCCATGGAGACACCAGAATCGTTCTCGCCCCGACAGCTTCGGACGGCAGTCTGGGCGATCGGCGTCTCCGGTTTCGTCGCGATGCTCTACGAGGTCGTCTGGACCCGGCTGCTTGGATTGGCGATCGGGTCCAGCACCCACGCCTATTCCCTGATGCTGGCCACCTTCATCGGAGGCATCGCCACGGGGGGCTGGTTGATCCAGCGCTGGAGGACCCCGGGCAAGACCCTTCTGGGCTTCGCGGTGGCCGAGCTGGCCCTGGCCGCAACGCTGGCGGCATCCCTCTGGTTCTACGAACTGATCCCATGGTGGCTGAGCCGTCTGGCGGGTCTTCTCACCCGGACACCCGCTTCCTATCCCCTCTACGAACTGCTCCAGGGCGCGCTCTGTGTGGCCGTGATGTTCGTTCCGACGGTCTGTCTGGGCACGACACTGCCCTTGGCCAGTCGGATCGCCACCGCGGAGCTCGGGCGGGCCGGAGGATCCGTCGGACGAGTCTTCGCGGTGAACACCCTCGGGACGGTTCTCGGAGCCATTCTCACCGGGCTCGTCTTCCTGCCACGACTCGGCCTCGCCCACACCCTGGGCCTGGGAATCGCGCTCAATGCCGCTGTGGGTCTCGTGCTGCTCTCCGAGACCCGACAGCGCGATCGACGGCTCTGGATCGCCGCGGTCCTGGGACTGTTGGTCGTGTTCTGGGGCACATCGGTGCTGTCCCCGAGGTGGGAAAGGGCCTTTGCACTCGGAATCTGGCGGTCGAAGACACCCCCGGCCACCTGGGAGGAGTATCGACGACAGGTCGACGGCACCGTCCTGCGCTACCACAAGGACGGGGCCGGCTCATCCGTGACGGTGCTCTCCAGCATGCAACTGGGTGAGGAGAACCTGCTCCTGAGGGTGAACGGGAAGACCGATGCGACGTCGGTCGGCGACGCCCCCACGCAGGCCCTGCTCGCCCACGTCCCGCTGCTGACCCGCCCCGAGTCCACGGACGTGCTGGTCGTCGGACTCGGGAGCGGCATGACGGTCGGCTCGGCGCTCCGACATCCCGGAGTGAAGCGGGTCGACGTCGTCGAGATCTCCCCGGAGGTGGTGGAGGCCACACGACAGTTCTTCACGCCGTTCAACCACGGGGCGTTGGAGGATCCCCGGACCCATCTCGTGGTCGAGGATGCCAAGGCCTTCCTGAAGGCGACACCCCAGCGGTACGACGTGGTGATCTCGGAACCTTCGAACCCTTGGATGGCCGGGGTGGCCGGGGTGTTCAGCCGGGAATTCTATGGGGACATCCGGGATCGGCTGAAACCCGGCGGCATCGCGGCCCAGTGGCTCCAGATGTACGAGATGGACGACCGCACGGTGGACCTGGTGATCAACACCTTCACCTCGGTGTTCCCCGAGGTGGGGATCTGGATGGTGGGGGGACGGGATCTCGTGCTGCTGGGGACGCTGGACCCCGTGGTGGTGGATCCGGTGCAGTTGGGACGTGCGGTGGAACACCCGGAGGTGCGGGCGGACCTGGCCCGGGTCGGGATCCGGGATCTGACCTCGCTGCTGAACCTCGAGCTCATTCCCATGGGGGATGGGATCTTCGTGCCCGACCCCGCGACCCCGGTCCACAGCGACCTCAATCCGATCCTCGAGTACGCCGCGCAGCGGGCGTTCTTCACCCGGGGCGAACCCGGCAAGATCTTCGCGTTGTCGGAGGGTCGGAACCCAAGACCACGCGGCCTGGCCGCTCGACATCTTGCAGGACGGCGGATGACCACCAATGAGCTTTGGGCGACATCGACACTCTTCCGCGCCTCCTCGATGCCGGAACCCGAGGTGTTCCGCTCCCAGCTGCGCCTCTGGCTCGCGACGGAGCCAGGACAACCTGAACCGGTGCGGCTGCTTTCGGCCCTCGAACGCAGCGTCGCCGCGCCCGACAACTCGGCCTTCGCCGAGGCCGACCTTCCGGGCTGGAAGGAGGCACGGGACCGGGGTGACCTTCCCATGATGAGGTCGCAGGCCGCGGCACTGATGACTCAGCATCGCACCCGGCGCTCGGCCCACTACCTCCCCGACACGCAGGAGCTGGAGCGGACTCTGAGGCGGCTGATCGACGACGACCTCGCGCTCAGACGGGTACACCGGGCCCGTCTCGCGGAGGTCCTCTGGGACCGTGGCGACGACGTCCAGTTCATGGCGATGGCCCTGAAGGCCTTCGCCAATGACTCCGGCGAGAATGGTCCCTACGACTTCTCGGCCGATCCCCGGGCACCACGGCTGGTCATCGCACGGATGCTGCTGGTGCTCGCGCAGAAGGAGGACTGGAAGACCGCGCTCCAGCTGGTCAAGGAGGCCGTGGAGAAGGGGTTCGCCGGGGAGGAGGCCGCCTTCCGGGAGCCGCTCCTCGAGCACCACGCACGCCAGATCTTCTCCAGGGCCACCGCCATCGGCGTCCAACGGTCCCCGCTGCCATGACTCCCAACCCTCATCCTCTGGCACGGTCCCAGCCCCTTCCGCCGGTCGTCCTGGCCTCCCAGTCCCCACGCCGGGTGTCCCTGCTGAGGGAACTCGTGCCCAAGTTCCGTGTGAACCCCTCAGACGCGACCGAGCTGCACGACACGAAGATGGGGATCCGTCGCCTCTGTGAGGTGAACGCTGAGCTGAAGGCGTTCCCGGTCGCCCGTCAGTTCCCGGATCACCTCGTCATCGCGGCCGACACCCTCGTGTTCCTAGACGACCAGGCGCTGGGCAAGCCCGCGGACCTCGACGAAGCCCGCTCCATGCTCCGGCGTCTTTCGGGCCGGATCCACGAGGTCATCACCGGGGTCTGCCTGGTGCAGGCGTCGGTACGACGGATGCGTCGGTTTTCGGACACAACGCATGTGCGATTCCGGGTGCTGGAGGAGACGGACATCGCCGGCTACCTCGAACGGGTCCATGTGCTGGACAAGGCAGGTGCCTACGCCCTTCAGGAGGAGGGCCATCGGATCGTGGATGTGGTCGAAGGATCCCGCGCCAACGTCATCGGACTCCCGGTGGAGTCCCTGCGTCGCGAGCTTGAGTCGTGGTAGAGGGGACTCCTCCCACGATCCGACCTGGCCGAAGGCAGTTCTCTTGCCCCGGCTCTTGTTCCGGGGAAGCTTCCTCCATGCCGTCCCCAAGGTGCCGGACCCTGTTCACCGGACTCCTCCTCGCCTGCGGAGCTATCGCCGGTGCGCCATCCCCGTTCGGCTTCTCCGGTCCCGAGGCCTTCCCGCTCGAGTACGGCATCGCCTTCCTGCAGACCGCAGACCTGGATGGGGACGGACTCCAGGACATCATCGCGGTGAACAACGCCCGGTCGCGGATCCACCTGCTCCACAACCGGACCGGCAACACGAATGCCCCGGCGACCCCGGCAAAGGCGGGTCGGTCGGACATCAACCAACTGCTCCCCGATGCCCGATTCAGGGTGGAATCCATCTCCTCCGAGAAGCGCATCACCTCGATGGTCGTGGCGGATCTGAACCATGACGAACGTCCCGACCTCGCCTATTTCGGGGAACCCAAGGAACTCGTCGTCCAGCACAACCTCGGCACCAACGGCTGGTCCCAACCGCGGCGATGGCCCATCGAGGATGGCACCCTCGATTTCAACGCACTCACCTCGGGTGACCTCGACGGCGACGGCCGGAGGGATCTGGTGCTTCTGGCGGAGAAGCATCTCTACCTCATCCGGCAGCTTGCCGATGGCACGCTCCGAGAACCCGAACGACTCCCCTACACGGGCACCATCAAGGCGGTACAGCTCCTCGACCTCAACCACGACGGACGCCAGGACCTTCTGCTGGTGAACTGGGACAGCGCCACGCCCTTCCGTTTCAGGCTCCAGCGCAGTGATGGCCAGTTTGAACCGGAGGTCCACCTGCCGCTCAATCCGATCCGGAGCTACTGCGCGGAGGATCTCGACCACGATGGCATCCCGGAACTGGTCTGCATCGCCGCGAAGTCGGGCCGTGCGGCGGTGTACCATCCCGTCCGGAAGCCGGCTGACCCGTTGGTGGAGGGGCTCAGGGATGGACAGTTCTCGCTGCTTCCATTGACGCGGACCGACAAGCCCCGACGGGGCGCCCTGTGGGCGGATCTGGACGGAAACGGACTCGCAGACCTGCTCGTCGCGGACCCCGGGACCGGACAGCTGTCATTCTGGCGCCGACGCGACAGCAAGGACCTCGAGGAGCCCCGGAACTTCCCGTGTCTGACCGGCATTTCCGAACTCGCGGCCGCCGACTGGAACCGCGACGGCCGCATGGACCTCTTTCTTCTGAGTCCGGATGAGCGCCAGCTCGGAGTCACCCAGCTCGACGACCAGGGTCGACTCCCCTTCCCCAGCCTCATTCCCCTGACCGGACGCCCCCTCGCCATGACGGTCGGGAGCCTGTCGTCCAACCAGCCACCGACCCTCGCCGTGATCCAGGAACGGGATGAAAAACGGCTCGGCAGTTCCGGCAAGGAGGAGACGGTTGTGATCCGGGAACTCGTGATCCGGGGAGCGGACGGCGACACGACCACCCAGCGACTGGCGGAGGAGTTCAAGGGGACCCCCGCCCGCCTCGCGATCCACGACGCCAACCAGGACGGCCGCCCCGACCTTGTGATCCTCACCCCCTACGAGCGGATCAAGGTCCTGGTGCAGCGCGCGGAGCCGAGGGATGGCTCGCGATTCGAGGAGGCAGACGTCACTCCTCCCGGGGGAAGCCTTGAGTCTCCATGGATGCTGGCCGCCGATGTCGACCAGGATGGGAAGGACGAGCTGATCCTGCCTCAGAAGAGTTTTCTCAGGGCCGTCATCCTTTCGGGCAGCGGAGGAGATCGGCCCTCGTGGAACTTTGTTGTCCGGGACCAGATCAATGGATCGACCGGCACCTCCCGCATCACCGGAGCCGCCATGATCCAGCAGTCCCCCAGGTCGCGGCCCTGGCTCGTGCTGCTGGATGCCGACCGCAAGGCCCTGTCGATGGCGAGTCGGGACACCAACGGTGTCTGGCAGATCGCACGCAACTCCCAGCTCACCTCGACCGACTTCACCTCCGTTGTCCCGGTCGCGGTCGGCACCAGCGAGCCGCCCGCCCTCGCCCTGATCGGCGTCAATACCATCGGTTGGAAACAGTTTGCCTCGGACCCGTGGGAACTCAGCGAGATTGGCGGCTATGAGACGCCGATCCGTGATGGTTGGCTCCACGACGTCACGACGGGCGATCTGAACCAGGACGGCCGCAAGGACCTGGTGTTCCTCGAGACCGCGAAGAACTACGTCGACCTCGTCCTCTACGATCCTGTCCGGGGACCGGAACCGGGCAACCGGTGGCCCGTGTTCGAGGAGCGGACCTTCCGTCAGCGCAGGAACGACGTCCCGGAACCCCGCGAGGCCGCGGTGTGCGATGTGACCGGCGACGGCAAGCCGGACCTCCTGCTGATCGTCCACGACCGCATCCTGCTCTACCCTCAGGAGTGACGCCCTGCCTGAACCTTCCGGCCGTGCACAGCCAGGGCCTCCCGCCCTGAAGCCAACGGCCATTCCCCTGACCGGCCGCGGCTGGTATCGTGATCCGCATGGACAAGGACCAGGTGGCGGCAGTGCTGGTGGAGATCGGGACGCTCCTCGAGCTGAAGGGTGAGAATCCGTTCAAGACCCGTGCCTATCACAACGGGGCCCGCATTCTCGAGGGGCTGACGGAACCTCTTGAAAAGCTCGTCGCGGAGGATCGTCTGCGTGGCATCAAGGGCATCGGGGAGGCCCTTCAGGAAAAGATCACCACCCTCGTCACCACCGGACGCCTTCCCTACCACGAGGATCTCAAGGCCTCGGTCCCTCCGGGGCTCCTTGACCTGCTCGGCCTCCAGGGTCTGGGGCCGAAGAAGGTGAAGCGCCTCCACGAGGAACTGTCGATCGACTCCGTCGAGACGCTCGAGAAGGCCTGCCGCGAGGATCGGATCGCGCAGCTGGACGGCTTTGGCGAGAAGTCGCAGTCCAAGCTCCTGGAGGCCATCGCCTTCCGGAGAAAGTATGCCGCCCAACACCTTCTGGTCGACGCCCTGACGGCCGCCGAACCCATCCTCGGATCTCTGAGGGATCATCCCGATGTCACCCGCTGCTCAATTGCCGGGAGCCTGCGCCGTTCGAAGGAAGTGATCGGTGACATCGACTTCGTGGTATCCTCCCGCAATCCGGGCAGTGTCCTGTCGTTCTTCGTCCAGCAGCCCGGCATCGCCTCCATCCTCGCCCAAGGCGAGACCAAGGCCAGCGTCCGACTGGACTCGGGCATCCAGGCCGATCTCCGGGTGGTCAGCGACATCGAATACCCCTTCGCCCTCGCCTACTTCACCGGCTCGAAGGAGCACAACATCGTGATGCGCCAACGGGCCATCGCTCGGGGTCTGCGTCTGAACGAATACGGCCTGTTCCGGAGCGCCGAGGAGACCCGCGATCCCGAGCTACGGGTTGCCTGTGCCGAGGAGGCGGACCTGTTCCGCGAGCTGGGGCTCGACTATGTGCCCCCCGAGCTCCGCGAGGATCGCGGCGAATTCGAGGCCGCCGAGTCCCACCGTCTTCCCCGCCCGTTCGAGTGGACCTCCCTCCGGGGATCCCTCCACAACCATTCCGACTGGTCCGACGGGCGCAACACCCTGTCCAACATCGCGTCCCACGCCGCCGACCTGGGGCTCGAGTACTGGGGCATCACGGACCATTCCAAGGCGAGCTTCCAGGCCCAGGGTCTGGACCCGAAACGGCTTCGCCAACAGATCTTGGCCATTGCGGAGGTGAATCAACGCCTCCGGGACGAGGGCGTCGACCTGCAGCTGCTCAGCGGGACCGAGGTCGACATCCTCAAGGACGGCCTCGACTTCGATGACGACCTGCTGTCGGAGCTCGAGGTCGTCGTGGCCAGCCTCCATGTGCCTTCCAGCGACGAAGCCGAGAACACGAAGCGGTTCATCCGGGCGGCGGAGAACCCATACGTCCACATGCTGGGTCACCTCAGCGGTCGGCTCCTGCTGGAGCGGGATGCCTACCGGCTGAACCAGACCGCGATCATCGACGCCTGCGCGGCAACGGGCACCTGGATCGAACTGAACGCCTCGCCCTACCGGTTCGACCTCGACTGGCGCCTCTGGCAGTACGCGCGATCCAAGGGGGTGAAGTGCGTCATCAATTGCGACGCCCATCGTCTGGAGCACTTCGCCTGGCTGCGACTGGGGGCCTCGGTGGCGCGGAAGGGATGGCTGGAGGCCGGGGACATCATCAACACCCAATCGCTCGTCCAGCTCCGGAGATCCCTGGCTCTCAAGCCGGGGCGCTCCCGCTGATCGCCGGCGGACGCGGTTCCGATCCCGATGCGGCTCCGCCCCACGCGTTGAGGGACCGCTCCTCGGCGTCTCCAATGGACGACTCCCCGAGAAGCTCGAGGGCCTCGCCGATCAGATAGAGGGATCCGGTGACCAGCACGACCGGGTCGGCCGCTGCCCAGCGCAGGGCATCCGCAAGAGATGAGGCCGCTCGGGCCGGACGACCTAGCCCCATCGCCACAACGGCCGCACGGATCTCCTCGGAACCCAGAGTCCGGGGGTTCGCCACCGGCACGGTCAGGATCCGGCCCGCCAACGGGACCAGTTGTCCCAGCATCGGCCCCACCTCCTTCTCGGCCAGCAGTCCGACGATGAGCGTGGGACGGGTCGAGCCGCAGACCTCCGGCAACCCTTCACGGAGTGCCTCCACCCCGGCGCGATTGTGGGCCCCGTCGAGGATGATCCTCCGTGCACCGCGTTGAAGGACCTGCATCCGCCCAGCCCACTGCGCCCGAGCCAGACCATCCCGGAGCGCTTCGTCGGTGACCGGCAGGAAGACTCTCAGGAGACGGACTGTCGCAGCGGCAAGTGCTCCATTGACGCGCTGGTGGGGGCCGAGGAGTCCGACATCCAGCCGGAAGGCGGCCACCTCTGACGGCCCGAGATGAAGGTAAGGCGAGTCGAGCTCCCGCGCCTTGAAACGGAGGATCGCCTCGGCATCGGGATCCATCGCCGCAGTCAGCACAGGCACGCCGGGCTTGATGATCCCCGCCTTTTCCGCGGCGATGGCGGCAACGGTCGATCCAAGGACCTGCATGTGATCGAGGCTCACGTTGGTGATCACACTCGCCAGGGGGGTGACGATGTTGGTCGCGTCGAGACGTCCACCAAGCCCGGTCTCCCACACCACGAGATCGACACAGGATTCCGCGAAGTGGCAGAGGGCGAGAACAGTGGTGAACTCGAAGAAGGTCGGAGCCGGCCCACCGAGCCGGTCGACCACGGCCTTCAGGGTGGCCACATGCCGTGCAAGGTCCGAATCGGAGATGGGGATCCGATCCACCTGGATCCGCTCGCCGAACCGCACGAGGTGCGGGGACGTATAGAGGCCCACCTTGAGTCCCGCGTTGCGATACACGCTCTCGAGCAGGGCGCAGACCGAACCCTTTCCATTGGTGCCTGCGACATGGATGAACCGAAGACGGGTCTGGGGATCACCCACGGCCGCTGCCAGCCGTTGCGTGGAGTCGAGACCCAGGACAACACCGGCGGGCTGGAGGGAACGGAGGTAGTCAACGGCCTCGGATGTGGTCACGGGCCAGACCATTGTCCGACCCGTCTCTCGCGCAAGCCTCGGATTGCCCCCGGGAATCCGTCCCCGTGCCTGAGCCCGGGAACGTCGGCGGTGTCGAGGACTCGCGGTCAACCCGGGCCCGGACGTGGTCCATCCGAGCCCGGACGATGAAGTAGAGCTGGAGCAGCAGGAGAAGCACCGCGAGCCATTGCTCCACGTGCAGGGACCGGAGACGTTCGAGTCCCGGGGGCGCCTGCCTCCAGGAGGATTCGCGCAGGAGAAGGAACACCGCGGGCCCGCTCACGAAGATCCAGAGGATCGCGAGGATCCGATGGTTGAGCGGGACCGGACCCGTGGGGGAGGTCGGACCGGACCTTTCGGTTTGAACTGGAGGGTCTTCTCGCAAACTGTGGCCGACCTGTTCTGAACCGTATGCCGTCCGAAGCAAGCCCAACCCCGGAACCCCCGCGGAAACCCAAGGAGAACGTCTGGGTCAACCTAATCTGCAACGCGATCCTGCCGGGTGTCCTGCTCACCCAGCTGAGCAAGCCCGAGCGTCTGGGACCCATCTGGGCCCTCGTCGTCGCCCTGTCCATCCCCATCGGCTACGGCATCTACGACCTCGTGAGCCGCAGGACGTGGAACATGTTTTCGATCCTGGGTCTGGCCAGCACACTGATCACCGGACTCCTCGGTCTGACAAAGGTGTCGAACTTCTGGTTCGCCGTGAAGGAAGCCGCCATTCCCGCCATCCTCGGCATCGCGATTCCGCTCACGCTCCGCACCCGGCAGCCGTTGGTGAAGACGCTGATCTACAACGACCAGGTCCTGGACACGGATCGGATCGGCCGGGTGCTGGAGGAGCGGCAGGCGACTCCCGGGTTCGAGGCACTGCTCCGATGGGCCTCATGGGTACTGGCCGGAGCCTTCGGTTTCAGTGCGGTGCTGAACTACCTGCTTGCCCGATGGATCGTCACCGCCGAGCCCGGATCCGCCGAGAACGTCGCCCAGCTGGGGCGGCTCAACTGGATCTCCTATCCCGTGATCATGATCCCGAGCATGGCGATCATGATGTTCGCCCTGTTCCGGCTGATCCGCGGGCTCGAACAGCTGACCGGGCTCCGGCAGGAGGAACTGTTCCATCCCCCACATCGCCGCTGACCCCACCCTTCCCCATGCCGGTAGGCGCTGGATCCGGGGTGGTTTTTGATCGTGCCGGGACCGCAAACCCGTACCGCCGGCAGAACTCCTCGGAGTCGGCGCGGATCAATCTCGGACGACGTTGAAACGGATCGGGATAGCGGATCTGGACAGCCCGCAGCGCGAGGCCGCGATTGTCCGGACGGCCATACAGATCATCACCCAGGACCGGACAACCGCTCGCCTTGAGATGCAGCCGGATCTGATGCGTTCTGCCCGTGACCGGATGGGCCTGGATCAGGGTGAGGCGATCACCGCGGGCCACCACCTCGAACCGCGTTTCCGCTTCCTTTCCACCGGTGGCGTCGACACAGAACCGACCCGTTTCCACGGCATCGGGCCCAATCGGATCGCGGCGCGTCCAACGGTCCCCTGGAACGGTCCCATCCACGACGGCGACATAGGTCTTGTCGACATCGCGTCCCTCGAAAAGCCGGGAGTACGCGGCCACGGCGCCCGGGCTCCGAACCCCCAGCAGGATGCCGCTCGTCTCGGCATCCAGACGATGGACGAAACGAAGGAAGCGCAGGTTCCGCGACTGCGCCCACCAGTCACCGTTCTCGAGGCTGGACCGCACGGCGAGGGAGAGGTTTCTGCGCGTGTTGACCCAGTCCTCGGGCGCCACCATCCAGCCGCTGGGCTTGTCGATCACAAGGACCGACCGGTCCTCGTAGAGGATTGGGATCCGAGTTGAGTCAGGAAGTTCGATGATCTTGGGACGAGCCACTGCGGGGAGGAAAGCAGACGTCCCTTCACAACGCGAGCCATCGGATGGATCGAGGTGCGGCTCCGACCGGTGTGGTGGACCACTGAGACCGTGCGCTCCCATCGGATCGGGTCTACCTTCCGGACGTGCTTTCGCTTTTGGATCACAGCGAGCTGGCGCCAATCGTCGATCGGATCGATCGAGGTGAACGGCTCGGCGAGGAGGACGCCGTCCGGTTGTTCGCGACGCGCGACCTGAACGCGCTGGGAGCCCTGGCAGATCGGGCCAACCGGCGTCGCAACGGGATGCGGGCATCGTACATCGTCAACCGCTACATCAACTATTCCAACTACTGCATCCTGAGCTGCCAGTTCTGCGCCTTCAGCCGGAAGCGCAGAGATGCGGACGGATTTGAGCTCTCGATCGATCAGATGGTGGAGAAGGCACGCCAGGCCCTTTCCCTAGGAATCACCGAACTCCACATCGTGGGCGGTCTGCACCCCAGCCTTCCCTTCAGCCACTACACGGGCTTCCTTCGGGCATTGAAGGCGCTCGACTCCCGACTGCAACTGAAGTGCTTCACGGCGATCGAGATCCTCCACCTCGCCTGGCTCGCCAAGAAGAGCGTACGAGACACCCTTCAGGAACTGAAGGATGCCGGGCTCGAATCGTTGACCGGTGGCGGTGCCGAGATCTTCCGGAAAGAGATTCGCCAGAAGATCGCACGCGGCAAGGAGTCCGCCGAGGAGTACCTCGATGTCCACCGGACCTGGCATGGGCTCGGTGGACGGAGCACCTGCACGATGCTCTACGGTCACCTTGAGTCGCATGCCGACCGGGTCCACCACCTGTCGCTCCTGCGCGGGTTGCAGGATGAGACCGGTGGGTTCACCGGCTTCATTCCCCTGCCCTATCAACCGGAAAACAATGGAATCCCGGTGAGGCATGCACCCACGGGAGCCGAACAGCTCCGGACGCTAGCGGTTGCGCGCCTGTTCCTCGACAACTTCGACCATGTGACGGCCTACTGGATCGGCATGGGCATGAAGCTCGCACAGATCGGGCTGAGCTACGGGGCCGACGACCTGCACGGCACGATTGTGGAAGAGCACATCTTCCACATGGCCGGGGCGCAGTCGCCACAGCTGCAGACCGAACAGGCCTTGGTCCGGGCGATCCGAGAGGCAGGGCGGACTCCGGTCCAGAGGAACACCTTCTATGAGCCGATCCGGACGTGGGACTCGGACCCATCGCAGGCCAGCGGTCAGGGCCGCTTGGTTTCGGAAACTGGCCAGGCTATCTCAGGGACATGACGACGATCGAGACCCGCATCCTCGAAGTGCTCCGCCTGCTTGAGACCGAGGTGGCCTCAGTGCCCCGACCCGACCTTCGGCCCCGACTCCGGGAGCTCGACGAGTTGCACGGAGGCCTGCCTTCGGATGCGGATCCGGAGCTGAGGCACTTCCTGCAGCGACGAAGCTACGAGAAAGCCCGATTGCTGCTCGAGGATCGAGCCGACGAGATCCAGCGCGGCGGCTGCACCCGTCACAGACACTGAACAGTCGCCGTGCATCAGGCGTCCTCACATTCCGATACGATCGCCGCTGTGGCGACCCCCGCTGGAACCGGTGGCATCGCCATGATCCGCATCTCTGGAACGCGGGCACTGGAGATCGCGGACGCCGTCTTCCGACGAATCGGGAACCCAGCTGGAACCCTTGCCGAGGCGATTTCACACACGGTCCACCACGGCTATGTCGAACGGGAAGGTATCCGCCTCGACGAGGTTCTTGCGACCGTCCTGAGGGCCCCTCGAACCTTTACTCGGGAGGACACCGTCGAGATTTCATGTCATGGGGGGCGGGTCGTTACCCGTCAGGTCCTGGAGTCCCTACTGGCAGCCGGGGCCAGGCTGGCGGAGCCGGGAGAATTCACGCTTCGGGCATTCCTGAACGGCCGTCTGGATCTGACCCAGGCGGAGGCCGTGGCCGACCTGATCGAGGCACGAACCTCGCTCGCGGCACGGGCCGCGGTCCAGCAGATGGGCGGACGCCTTTCAGAACGACTCAGAAGCCTTCGTGAGGACCTCCTGAACATCCTCGCCCATGTCGAGGCCCACATCGATTTTCCAGGGGAGGACATCGCACCCGACAGCCGGGAGCGGATGCTCGCACGACTTGGGGATGCACGGGATCAGGTCGAGCAGCTGCAGCGGACCGCCTCGGAGGGACGAATCCTTCGCGAGGGAGTCCGGGTCGCAATTCTGGGCCGTCCAAACGCCGGGAAATCCTCCCTGCTCAATCTGTTGCTGGGCAACGACAGGGCCATCGTCTCGGCGATTCCAGGAACGACGCGGGACACCGTCGAGGAATGTGCCACCGTCCGGGGTCTTCCTCTCGTGTTCATCGACACTGCCGGACTTCGGGAGACCGAGGATCCCATCGAGGCCGAAGGGATCCGGCGCAGCCTCAAGGCGGCGCGCGAGGCCGACCTCATCCTGCATGTCCTCGACGGCACCCAGCCACCGACCACCACGGCGGACTTCCTGGGGGAAGATCTGGCCCTCAAACCCACCATCCGTATCCGCAGCAAATCCGACCTTTCCACCGTCTGGGAGGATCCATTTCTTCGGGATGCGGTCGCGGTCAGCGCCACGACAGCGGAAGGGCTCGAGACCCTCCGATCGACCATGGACACACGACTGGGGACCCAGCACCTCTCGGCCGACGAATGGAGCGTGACAGTCAATGCCCGACAGGCCGCGGCACTCCATCGGGCAGAGGACAGCCTGACGCGGACGATCCGATCACTGTCCCATGAGGCCTCCCTCGATCTGGTGGCCCTCGATCTCCGCGCCGCCTTGGGTGCCCTCGGGGAAATCACGGGCCAGGTGACGACCGAATCGCTTCTCGACGCGATCTTCGGACAGTTCTGCCTCGGCAAATGAACCTCGGTTCCCGTCGAACCCGGGCACAAAAAAACCCGCACCCAATTGGGTGCGGGTCTTTCGAGGTTAATTCTTATCAACCCCCATTGTTGCCGATGGCCTCGACGGGGCAGCCTTCCATGGCTTCCTTGCAGGCGGCCTCCTCCTCGGGACCCTCAGGCTGCTTCTTCAAGTAGCTGTAGCCGCCGTCTTCCCAGCGGGCGAAGTTGTTGGGTGCCGTCTCGCGGCAGAGGTCACAGTCGATGCACTGGTTGTCGACGAAGAACCGGCCAGCGACGTTTTCGGAATACTTGTTGGCGATGTCAGCCATGGAGGTTTCGATTTTGGATTAAAACAACAAGATGATGGTTGGTCTCATCCGTCGACCCGGCAAGTGGCATTTTTTGAAAATCAGAGATGCCTGATCGATTCCATTTCGGAACACGCCCGGGCCTGGAAGGCACCATGCCTGGGACCTGGCCTTCGGACTTGGGATTGACCCGTGCCGACAAGTTTCGTTGGCTGGGTTCATCCCAAATGATGCGAAACTTCCTCCTTGGCCTGCTGTTGTTCGGCACGGTCGGAATCGGGCTTTGCGCCCCTGTCTGGACACCTCATCCCGGCGGTCGGAAGACCCAGCTCGCGGTCACTAACGGAGAGAAGGTCGGGTTCACCCTGATCTCCCCGGCCGACATCGGGATCGATTTCAGGAACGCGCTCGCGCCTGAACGGGCAAGGCTGTTCCAGAATCTGTTGAACGGATCCGGACTCGCTGCGGCGGACGTCGATGGAGATGGACTCGTCGACCTGTACTTCTGCCACAAGCAAGCCGCCAACCAGCTGTACCGGAATCTCGGTGGCGGACGCTTTACGAACATCACGCAGTGGGCCGGGGTGGGCTGCACCAACCAGACCTCCGTCGGTGCGGTCTTTGCCGATGTCGATGGCAACGGCTCCCCGGACCTCGTTGTCAGCGCCTTTGGTGGACCCAACACCCTGCTGCTGAATGACGGCCATGGGCAGTTCCGGGACGTGACCGGCACCTCGGGCATCATCGGGAAATCGGGCGCCACTTCGATGGCCCTGGGGGACATCGACAGCGATGGCGACCTCGACCTGTACCTCTGCAACTTCGCCGTACAGGCCATCCTGCGGGACGGCGGGGTCATCTCGACGCGAGTGGTCAACGGACAGCCCGAGGTCACAGGAAAATTCGCCAACCGCATCCGCATCATCAATGGCATCCTCTACGAATTCGGCGATCCCGACATGCTGCTCCGGAACGATGGAGGCGGCCATTTCAGCCCTGTGCCGTGGGAGACTGCCTTCATGGATCGCTCGGGGAAGCCGATGTCGGCGCCCTCGGACCTTGGCCTGGCGGTCCAGATGCGGGACACCAACGGGGACGGCCACATGGACATTTTTGTCTGCAACGATTTCCAGACCCCGGATCGGCTGTGGCTCGGCGATGGGAAAGGACACTTTCACGAGGCCGGCGAGTTCACATTCCGAAACATGAGCCTCGCTTCCATGGGGGTCGATTTCGCCGATCTCGACCGCGACGGGCGCTACGACTTCTGCACGGTCGAAATGCTGAATCGCGACCTGAACCAGCACCTGCGGACGTCGGGCGGGCGAATGCCGCTGCAAAGGACTCCAGGGCTCGGGCAGGAACGGGAGGAATTTGCACGGAACTGCCTCTACTGGAGCCGTGGGGACGGCACCTATTCCGAGATCGCTACCTACGCCGGTGTGACAGCGACAGGATGGTCCTGGGCACCTGTGTTTCTGGACGTGGACCTCGACGGCTGGGAGGACCTTTTGGTGTCGAATGGACACGCCCACGACGTCAACGACCGCGACATCAATGAACGGCTCAAGTCGCGACCCAACCAGAACGTGCAGGCGACAAAGTCGGTGCTGTTCGAATTCCCCCGTCTTGAGGTCCCAAAATTTGCCTTTCGGAACCGACGCGATCTCAAATTCGAGGATGTCAGTGCCGCTTGGGGATTTGATTCCCGCCGGATCGCCCATGGAATGATCACCGCCGATATCGACGGGGACGGGGATCTCGATGTGTTGATGAATGCCTTCGAGGGTCCACCCCTGATCTATCGGAACAACGCCAACAGTCCCCGGGTCGCGGTCCGACTGAAGGGCGCCTCCCCGAACACCGCAGGGGTCGGAGCCGAGATCGTAGTCCGTGGCGGCCCGACTGAGCAGCGTCAGATGATTCTGGCCGGGGGCACGTACCTGTCGCACTGCCAGACACAGCGGACGTTTGCGGCAGGTGAAGGTTCGATGGAAATCGAGGTGCGCTGGCCCTCGGGACGTTGGTCGATGGTGCCGGACATTCGAGCCAACCACCTGTATGAGATCGACGAGACCGCGTCGGGTAATCCAGGAAACGGAAAACCCAATCCAGTCTCACCGCCGACGCCTTGGTTCTCGGATGCCAGTGCGCGCCTGGACCATCGTCACATCGAGCCATTCTTCGACGACTACGCGACCCAACCACTGTTGCCACAGCGTTACAGCCAGCTTGGTCCAGGTGCCGCCTGGCTGGACCTCAATGGCGACCGACATGAGGACCTCATCATCGGATCGGCCCGAGGGAATTCCCCGTCAGTCTTTCTGGGCGATGGCCAGGGGGGATTCATCAGGAGTGTCGTCTCCGGATCCCCCTTCCCCGACGATCTCGGAGCCTTGGTGGGATCCCTGCGGGATGATGGAACTGCATTCGTTCTCGCTGGATGTGCTGGACTCGAGTCCAGCGGCACCACGCGGAATGCATCGATATTGCGCTGGACTTGGACATCCGGGGGGCTTGCACCGGAAGCACCACTCCCCCCCCTCCCGGCCAGCATCGGGGCACTGACCTTGGGGGACGCCGATGGCGACGGAGACCTCGACCTCTTCGCAGGCGCACGCCTCAAGGTCCGCCGATGGCCGGAGCCCGGAGGATCCCGTTTCTTTCGAAACAACTCAGGAACATGGGTTCCGGAAGGGGACGAATTATGGGCACTGGTGGGTCCCGTGGCCGATGCCGTAATGGCCAATGTTCATGGGGATTCGCGCCCAGAGCTGATCATCGCCACGGAATTGGGTCCCATCGAGATCTTCACGCGCGGGACCGAAGGCTGGAGTCGGCTCACCCAACGGCTTGGACTGGCCACACTCACGGGATGGTGGAACAGCGTCGCGGTCGGGGATTTCGATGGGGATGGACGGTTGGATGTCGTTGCGGGCAACCGCGGCCGCAACACCAAGGCCGAGATCTGGGGGGATGGCAAGGTCGGCATCCTGTGGGGCGAGACCGATGGCAGCAGTGCCATCGCCGTGCTTGAGGTCGCATCCCAAGGCAACCGACAATATCCGCTCAGGGATAGGCGACAGCTCTCCGTCCAGCTCCAAGATCTCGCGACCCGAATCCCAAGCCACGCCACTTTTGCCTCCTCCGACGTGCCGGACATCATCGGCAAGGCAGCGGCAGGGCTGCAACGAGCAGCTGCGGCTCACCTCGACTCGGTGGTTCTGCTGAATCGCGACAACCACTTCGAGATCCATCCACTGCCCCGGGAGGCCCAATGGGCGCCGGTGTTTGGCATCGGTGTCGCCGACTTCAACGGTGATGGATTCATGGATTTGGCCCTTGCCCAAAATCTCTTCGCACTCCATCCGGACGACTGCCGACTCGACGCCGGATTGGGTCTTTTGCTGAGCGGCAATGGGAAGGGCGAGTTCATTCCCTTGCCGGCCAGCCAGAGTGGAATCCGTCTTAATGGCGAGCAGCGAGCAGCAGCACCGGCAGACTATGATGAGGACGGACGCGTTGACCTCGTCATCACCCAAAACGGAGCCGGATCGGCGCTATTCCACAACGAGTCTCCAAGGCGAGGTTTGAGGGTCCGACTGAAGGGACGGCCTGGTAACCCGATTGGCCTCGGAGCCATTCTCCGGCCGCTTCGGTCAGGGAAAGCCGGTGCCTCACAGAGTCCTACAGCGGGAGGAGGTTATTGGGCTCAACCGAGCCACGTCCAAGTGATCGGAGGCGAACGCCCCGACGCGTTGGAAGTCCACTGGCCGGACGGTCGAACAACCCGCGAAACGATAGGCCCGGGAGCCAAAGAAGTCTTGATGGACTGGGCGACGAGCCCGGTGCGTCAGTAGCCGAGAGCCTGCTTCCGTTCCATCGCCTTCCGGAGCTGTCCTTGGGCTGGGCCCATGGAGGGCTCAAGTCGGATTGCGGTCTGGAAGGCGGCGATGGCTTCGTCAACACGGTCCAGCACGAGCTGGGATCGCCCGAGATTGAACCACGCCTCGGCAAAATCGGGATTCAGCTGCACCGCCTTTGCAAACTGCGGAATGGCATTAGTCATTTGACCAGCACTCGCAAACGCACTACCAAGATTGTTGTAGGTCCGGCTGTTCTTGGGATCGGCCGCTAGGGCGGTTTGGAGGTGATGGATAGCCTCATCGAACCGTTTTGCCCGAACAAAGAGGTTGCCGAGATTGCTGTGCGCCTCCGCATATGTAGGCACCAGCCGGATAGCGGTCTCGTAGTGGCTGATGGCATCGTTCGTCCGGCCCTGACGCGCATAGAGGAAACCAAGGTTGAAGTGCGCTTCCTCGTAGTCCGGTGACTGCTTGAGAAGGGTCAGATAGGCCGCCTCCGCCTCTCCGGTCCGGCCCTTGGAGGCGAGCTCGTCGGCCGCGATCAACTCAGCCATCCGGGGATCCGCAGCATCACCGAGATCGGGCAACGGGGTGGCCCCATCGATCCCATTCGTGGATGCAACAACGGATGGAGTGGACTGGGGCGAACCCGATGATCCGTCCGCAGTCCGCGTTGAAGGAACATCCTGTCCGCAACCCGAGAACAGCAATATCAATGACGTTGCCGCAGGAGCCAGTGAGCCGCGAAACAATGCCAAAAAGAGAAAACCGCAGGAGAGTCCGCCCGGCCACATTTTGACCGAGACAGTTCCTGCGGTTCGGAGGGGATCGGGACTACTTGGCAGGAACTGCGGGGTTTGCATCCGGTCCACTCTGGGCGATCGAATCCACCCACTCAAGGACGGCCTCCTGAGCCGAGTCACCAGGACGCTGGCCTAACTTGACAATTCGGGTATATCCGCCAGGGCGGGTCTTGAAAACAGGGGCGATGCGCTCAAAAACGATGTGAACGACATCGCTCGAAGCACGCCATTTTTCGCGAAGCACTTTGCCTTTTACAGTTGGGGTGCCGACGAAATGGCTCCTAGGTTGTTGGCGCAACTTGGCGGAGACGAGCCGACGACAGTGGACGTTCTTGGCAATCGCCTTGGCCTTGGCCTTCTCGTCAGGAGCAGCTGCTGCCTCAGAAAGGGCCTGTTGGCCCTGCTTTCCGAGCGTGATGATCTTCTCAGCGACCGAACGGGCAGCCTTGGCCTTGGGTACGGTGGTGATGACGCGGTTATGCTGGATTAGGCTGCACACCAAGTTCGCGAGCATCGCGTTCCGGTGGTCGCTCTTGCGTCCCAGTTTGTTCGTCCGCTTAAGGTGGCGCATGGAATTGAAATTGAGTTAGAGGGTGCGGGAATCGGCGCCTGCAGTCTCGGCGAGGAGTGCAGGGTCGATATTCATACCTAAGGCAAGGCCCAAGGCGGAGAGCTTTTCTTTGATTTCATTCAAGGACTTCTTTCCAAAGTTCCTATACTTCAACATCTCTTGCTCAGTCTTCATAGCCAGTTGGCCGACCGTTGTGATGTTGGCGTTGTTGAGGCAGTTCGCTGCCCGAACGCTCAGCTCAATCTCATTGACCGACATGTTGAGCAGCTTGCGTAGCTTCGACTTCTCGTCATCGACTGGTTTCTGCTCCTCCTCGAACTCCACAGCGTTTTTGTCATAGCCAACAAACACATCAAGGTGGTGCTGGAGGATCGCAGAAGCTTGGGTCAATGCGTCATCCGGAGAGATTCTGCCATCAGTCCAAATCTCGAGGATGAGCTTGTCGTAATCCGTCTTCTGACCTACTCGGGCTTGCTCCACGTTGTAGCGGACGCGCGACACAGGAGAGAAAAGCGAATCAATGGCAATTACTCCGATCGGTTGATCAAGTTTCTTATTTTCATCACCCGGACAAAACCCTCGACCCACACGAACCTCGAGCTCCATTTCAAACTTCTTTTTCTTGTCTATCGTGCAGATGTGCTGGTCAGGATTCACAACCTCAACACCCTGATTCAATTCAATATCACCCGCCGTGACAGCACCCTCCTTGTTGACGGAAAGTAGCAGCGTTTGAGTCTCGCGACTGACGGCCTTGAAACGAACCTTTTTAAGGTTCAATACTATATCAGTCACATCCTCAACCACTCCGTCAACCGTGGTAAATTCGTGCATGGCTCCGTCGATTTTTATCGAAGTGATAGCCACCCCTTCAAGTGAGCTTAGGAGAACACGACGGAGCGAGTTGCCAATGGTGTGCCCATAGCCCGTCTCAAATGGCTCCGCAATGAAGCGTGCATAAGTTTCGGTTGCCGTGGTCTCATCCTTGGCGAGACGTTTGGGTAATTCAAACCGAGCGAGTCTAACTGGCATAATATTTTGGGTGCAATTTCAATCTGAACGATCCATCCCTCTCCCGCAGGTGGGTCATCCCGTATAATTGCTTTTGGAGAACTTCTTGCACTTGGGGACTTATCGGGAGTAAAACTCGACGATCGCCTGCTCATTGGCGACCGGATTGATCTCCTCACGAGATGGAACGCGGAGGAGTTTGATTTTGAGGTGGTCCCGGTCAAGTGCTACCCAGTCTGGAACAACCCGGGCAGTCGATCCCTCAAGACATTTGCCGGCCAACTGCTTGCTAACTGCGTGATCCTTGACCTCGACGACATCGTTTACCTTTACCAAGTAACTAGGAACACTGACCTTTCGGCCGTTTACTTTGACGTGACCATGGCTCACAAGCTGTCGGGCCTGCGGACGGGTAATCCCGAAACCGCCATGGTAGACGACGCTGTCGAGACGAGTTTCCAATAGTTGAAGCATCTTCTCGCCGGTGACACCGCGCATCCGAAGCGCCTTCTCATAGACGCGGCGGAATTGGCGCTCCTGCAGCCCGTAGAAGTAGCGGAGCTTTTGTTTCTCCATCAACCCGATCGCGTAATCGCTGAATTTGCGACGCGACTTAGGGCCGTGGACACCCGGAGGATAATTGCGGCGCTCCAGATATTTTGATGCCCCAAATATCGGGATGCCAAAACGGCGACTGACGCGTGTGCGAGGACCTGTGTAACGAGCCATGACTTTGAAAGGGATTGGTTATTAGACGCGCCGCTTTTTGCGGGGACGGCAGCCATTGTGAGGAATCGGAGTAATGTCCCGGATCATTGATATTTCAAGACCTACGGCTTGAAGGGCGCGAATCGCGGATTCCCGTCCCGAACCAGGTCCATTCACGCGAACCTCAACCTCACGCAAACCGTGGGACATTGCCTGCCGTGCGGCATCTTGCGCAGCCTGCTGTGCCGCGAAGGCGGTGCTCTTGCGGGAACCCTTGAAACCAACCCGCCCAGCGGTACTCCAACCGATCGTGTTGCCTTGGACGTCCGTGATCGTAACCACCGTGTTGTTGAAGGTGGCCACTATGTTCGCGATGCCGACGGGAATGTTCTTAGCGCCCTTGGCTCGGATGATCTTGGCTGGCTTTAGCTCATCACCCAGCAGCTCTGCAGCGGTGGGAGCAGCTGCAGCGATCGGCGGAGTTCCGGTAACTGGAGCCGGGGTGGGGGCCTCTTGGAGAGCAGCGCCCTTGGACTTATTTTCTTCAGCCATATGGAATCGGAGATCGAACTTTGGATAAAATCAATGTACGCCCGTCTTGGCGTTCGGGTTGCGCTGAACACCGACGGTTTTTCTCGGACCTTTTCGGGTTCGTGCGTTGGTTTGGGTGCGCTGACCACGGACCGGCAAGCTGCGCAAATGACGCTGGCCTCGGTAGGACTTGATCGCTTGAAGACGCTTCAAGTTGATGCCCAACTCTCGGCGAAGGTCGCCTTCGATGACATATTTGCCATCTTGGATCGCCTTCACGATTTGGGACAGCTGTTGCTCCGTCAAGTCCCGGGCGCGGACCGAGCGGTCCACTCTCGCCCGCTCGAGGACCTCGACCGAGTTGACCGGGCCAAGGCCGTATATGTAGCGAAGAGCGATGTCGATTCGCTTTTCACTGGGAATGTCAACACCAAGGATACGTGGCATAATTGGGAATTTCTAACCTTGCCGCTGCTTGTGACGCGGATTCGAGCAGATCACGCGGATCACGCCCTTCCGACGAACGATCTTGCAATTCTCGCAAAGCTTTTTAACTGACGCACGAACTTTCATTTTGAAATTAGGCTATTCTCGGAAGCCTCAATAGAGAGGCTTCCCTTCATCTCGTGTCAAAATCTCTGGGTCACCATCCGTCACCAGAACCGTATGTTCGTAGTGAGCTGATAGTTGGCGGTCCCTTGTAACAACAGTCCAGCGATCCTTCAATATTTCGACTCCAGGAGTCCCAACATTTACCATCGGCTCGATGGCAATTGTTAATCCGGAGACGAGCCGACAGTTATACCGATCGTCAACGTAATTTGGAATTTGGGGTTCTTCATGAACCGATCGCCCAACTCCATGGCCGACAAATTCTCGAACTACATTGAAGCCGTGGGTTTCCACATGAGTTTGGATTGCTTTGGAAATGTCGGAAACCTTATTGCCAGCTCGAGCTTGCGCGATGCCCAAATAGAGGGAATCGACGGTCACATCCATTAGTTTTTGAGCCGACGGGGAACAACCACCGACGGCGACCGTCATGGCAACATCCCCAACGAACCCACGGAAACGGACTCCCACATCCAACTTTACCAAATCGCCATATTGAAGGCGGCGCTCAGAGCCGATTCCATGCACAACACCCTCGTTAACGGATATGCAACAGTTGGAAGGGAAATTGCGGTAACCGAGGAAGGCGCTTACAGCACCTTGGGATTCGATTAACAAACCAACTGTGCGATCTAACTCCAATGTTGTGATACCAGGGCGAATTGTTGCAGCAGCATCGCGCAAGACTTTAGCCGCAATGAATCCTGCCCGCCTCACCAACGAAACCTCGGACGGTGTCTTGGGCTGTGGTGTGGGCACCGGTAAAAAGTCGATTATCAACCGACCAAATTTGACAAAGAACGGAGACGAAAATTAGCCGCGACCTTTGACTCTTCCCTTCTTTAGGAATCCGTCATAGTGGCGCATCAATAAGAACGATTCCATCTGGCGCATGGTATCCAACAAGACGCCGACTGTGATCAGCATCGATGTTCCTCCAAAAAACTGCGTTATGGAATAGTCCAAGTTCAGAAACCGGGTCATCAAGGTGGGGATCAAGGCGATGATCACCAGGAATACACCCCCCGCGAAGGTGATTCGATTCATGATTCGATGCAGAGCATCTGCGGTAGCCTGTCCTGGGCGGATTCCAGGAATATATCCACCATGTTTTTTTAAATCGTCGGCGACTTGAAGCTCATTGAATTGGGTAGCCACCCAAAAATAGGAGAAAAAGAGGATCATCAATGCCTCGGCAACGAAATAGAACCAACTTGAGTAGCTGAAGAGTGTACCTATCTTGATAAACACTTCCAAATTGTAGACCTGCCCAAGCTTTTGGAAGAGCATACCCGGGATCATCAGGATAGCCTGAGCGAAGATGACTGGCATCACCCCGGTGTAGTTTACCTTGAGTGGGATGTACGAAGTACCACCGGAGTAGACTTTCCGTCCCACGGCTCGTTGAGCGTACTGTACCGGAAGCTTCCTCTGCCCCTGGCTAATCATTATCACGCCAGCCACAACCACAACCAAGAGAATGAGAAGGAATACCCCATACATCCAATTGGTGGTTCTCGGCATATCAGCAGGAGGGAAGAACTTGAACCAAAGATCTTTGATGGCGATTGGAAGACGAGCCAAGATACCGATAGTAATTATCAACGAAACACCATTGCCAATACCGCGCTCTGTGATTTGCTCTCCAAGCCACATTAGCAGCAGCGTCCCGGTAGTGAGGATCACAGTCGTCTGGATTCTGTAAACCCATGGGTTGTCGATGAGCACAAGACGACCCGTAAATCCTGGGAAAGTCGCCTCAGGGTTCTGCCACCCAAGGGCCATTACCAATCCTTGGCCGAGACAGAGCAAAACAGTGAGATACCGCCCGTAGGCTACTATTTTAGATCTCCCGCCCTCCTCCCGAACAAGTTTATTCAATCCTGGAATTACGGCGGATAGCAATTGTATGATGATGGTGGCACTAATGTAAGGCATGATCCCCAATGCACCCACGGCACAACGCTCAATGGCACCACCCGTGAAAAGACTGTAAAGAGCGACAACGGAGTTTCCGCCTCCGCTTTGCTCGGCTAGCTTTTGGAAGTATGCGGATAGCTCTGCTCCGTTAAGTCCCGGGACCGGAGTCATCGAGACAAGACGTGCCACGATCAAGACAAGCCCCGTGAAGAGGATTCGGGAACGAAGCTCCGGAATCTTCAAGCAATTCGAGAAGGTCTTGAAAAGTTGGCCGAGCATTGGGGAACAAAATAGGATGACTGCCGTTTAGGAGACGGATTCAGCGTGGCCACCGAGACGTTCAATCGCTTCCTTTGCCGCGCCACTGAATGCCGATACCCTTACGGTCAACTTCTTGCTGAGAATACCCCGAGCCAAAATCTTGATCGGCAGGACTTGACCGTTTGCCAACCCAGCCCTACGGATGGTTGGCTCGTCCACTACAGCACCATCGGCAAACGCGTTCAAAGAGTCCAAGTTTACCGGGGCATACTCAATTGCAAAACGCGCGTTGTTAAATCCGCGTTTCGGCAGCCGGCGAATCAACGGCATTTGTCCGCCTTCGAAACCGATCCTTATTGAACTACCGGACCGTGCGGACTGCCCCTTGCCGCCGCGGCCTGAAGTTTTGCCATGGCCGCTAGATTCGCCAGCACCTAAACGCTTCCTTCGATGTTTGGCACCCGGACGGGGTTTGATGGAATGCAGTCTCATATCTGGTCAAGAGGATTGGTGGGCCGAATTTCGGACCTCGATGCCGCGGGACCGGAGGATATCATCTCGATGGCGAAGCTGCATGAGTGCGTCAAGTGTAGCTTTGGCGACATTAGCGGGATTTTTTGACCCCAACGACTTGGAGAGAACGTCCCGGACACCCACAGACTCGACAACGGCTCGGACTGTCTTGCCGCAGATCAAGCCAGTGCCTGGACTGGCGGGCTTGAGGAGAACGCGTGCCCCATCGTATTCAGCCAAGACCTCGTGAGGAATTGTCTTGTCCTTCAAGGCGACAAGAGCCAATTGCGATTTAGCCCCTTCTCCAGCTTTGCGAATCGCATCGGCGACCTCATTTCCCTTCCCGAGACCGAGGCCAACACGCCCTTGTTTATCACCTACCACGACTAGGGCGCTGAAGCTGAAACGACGTCCACCTTTGACGACCTTTGCGGATCGATTGACGAAGATCGTCTTTTCAACAAATCCGTTATCGCGATCGCCTTCGGGCTCTTGGTTGCGACGACGAGGACGGTTCCCACGATCGCCACGATGATCACGACCTCTATCTGGACGGTCGCCTCGAGAGGGGGGCGGCACTGGCGGCTGCTGGATTGATTCTACCTTGTTTTCTTCAGACACAATCGTTCCTCCGATGGCGGTTAGAATTTGAGGCCCCCTTCGCGGGCGGCATCTGCCAAGGCCTTCACCTTGCCATGGTAACGGGCGCCACTCCGATCGAACACGACTTGGGATATTCCGACCGCTAAAGCGTTTTGGGCGGCACGCTTTCCGAGGACTAGGGCAGCTTTTCCATTGGCACCCTTCTGCTCCCCAACAGCGACCTTGTCGCGGGTTCCAGCCGACGCGAGAGTCCGGCCGCACAAGTCGTCGACAAATTGCACGTAGATGTGCGCTCCTGTGAACTTGACGCTCATTCGAGGTCGATCGGCTGTGCCAACCACCTTTTTCCGCAGACGCCACTGGCGCAATTGGAGGCGACGGGCTTTTTCTTGAGGTTTCATCAAAACGATCAGTGTTGGAATTATTGGACGGTCTTGCCTTCCTTGCGGATGACCTTCTCGCCAACGTAGCGAACTCCCTTGCCCTTGTAGGGCTCTGGCGGATAGAAGCTCCGAAGCTCGGAAGCCACCCGGCCAACAAGTTCCTTATCTATGCCTTCAATGGAAAGCTTAGTATTCTCCTCGATCGTCACCTTGATCCCATCGGGTATCGGATAAAGAATGGGATGGCTGTATCCGAGGGCCATGTTCACGATTTTACCTTGAACGGCAGCCTTGAATCCCACGCCTTGGATTTCGAGCTTCTTGGAAAACCCGTCGGTGACACCCTTCACCAAGTTGTTTACCAACGCACGGGCCAAACCGTGCATCGCCTTGGCTTCCGAACTCTCACCAACGCGGGAAATAAATACGGAGCCATCTTCAACCTTGGCGTCGGTTAGTTTGGGAAGCGAGAGATCGAGCTTGCCCCTGGGACCCTCGACCATAACACGGCAACCGCTGACCGAAACCTTGACCTTCGGCGGTATAGCTACAAGTTTCTTTCCAATTCGGGACATAGGCGTTTGAGGCTTCGAACTACCAAACAAAACACAAGACTTCCCCACCCAGCTTATTCTTCCGGGCTTGAACGTCAGTCATCACCCCTTTCGGCGTGGAAAGAACAGCGACACCCATACCACCGAGGACGCGAGGAATCTCGCGGGAATTGACGTATCTGCGAAGCCCCGGGGTACTCACCTGACGTAGCCCGGTGATAACGCTTTTCCGGCCCTGATAGCGGAGGGAAATTTTTAGCGACTTCTTCACATCGCCCTCGACGTCCACTGAACCGAGATAACCCTCCCGGCTGAGAACACGGGCGATGGACTCCTTGAACGCAGAGTGCGGCAACGACAAGTCAGCATGGCCCGCAGTACCGGCGTTCCGGATACGGGTGAGGAGGTCGGAGATGGGATCGTGCATGGTGATAGGAATTACCAGCTAGCCTTGGTGACGCCCGGGATCAACCCGTTCAGCGCGGCCTCGCGAAAAGTCAGTCGTGAAACGCCGTACTTGCGGATGAAGGCATGTCTGCGGCCGCTAAATTGGCAGCGATTCACGAGCCGAACCGGGCTTGCATCTCTTGGAAGACAGGCAAGGGCCTTGTAGTCCCCCTTGGCCTTCAATTCGGCGCGCAAGGCAGCGAACTTCTTGACGGTGGACGCCTTGCGCTTGTTGCGTTCAAGCCAGCTTTTTTTTGCCATAGGTCCTAAAGGTTCCTGTTACTTGGAGAAGGGCATTCCCATCATCTTGAGAAGATCATAGGCCTCCTCGTCAGTAGAGGCGCTGGTCACGATGGTGATGTCCATGCCTTGCTGCCGCTTGATCTTGTCGAGCTCGATCTCGGGGAAGATTGTTTGGTCCGGCAATCCTAAGGAATAGGTTCCGCGACCGTCGAATTTTCTCGATGATATTCCACGGAAGTCACGGATCCTAGGCAGGGCGGCGGTGATAAGCCTATCGAGGAATTCGTACATGACACCCCGTCGAAGAGTGACCTTGCAGCCGACATTCTGCCCCTGACGCAGCTTGAAATTTGCGATGCTTTTCTTGGCCTTGGTCACCACGGGCTTGCGCCCCGTGATCATTCCCAACTCCTTCACCGCCTCCTCAATGGATCCTTTTTCAGAATCCGACCGAACCCCCATGTTGATGACAATCTTCTCGATACGGGGCACTTGATGGGGATTGGCGTAACCTCGCTTGGTTTTTAGCGCAGGCGCAACTTCGGTCGCGTACTTGGTCTGGAGACGTGGAATCATGGTTCCGGAATACGGGTGAAATCAGACAATCAGCTCTTCTTGGAATGGCGGGCTTGGCGGCGTTCGAATTCGTCAACTTTCATTACATTCGAGACGTGCACAGGACCTTCGAGCCACAAAAGGCCGCCTTCAGCATTCTGTTGACTTTTGCGCAAGTAGTGGAGCACTGGCTTGACCAAACGACGACGCTCATCCCCCTCTCTCGAGCGCTCGTCAGCTCCTTCCAAAACCACCGAGGAGCTCGAGGTAAGAATCTCGCGGATTTTACCACGACGCCCTCTAGCGGACCCCGCGATCACTACGACCTCATCGCCGCGGCGTACATGGAAACGCTGTTTCTTTTGATCGCTCATATCTATTCCTCAGATGACCTCTGGCGCCAACGAGATGATCTTCATGAATTTCTTCTCGCGGAGTTCCCTAGCAACGGGGCCAAAAATGCGGGTTCCACGAGGATTGTTTTCTTTGTCGATGATCACGACCGCATTGCGATCGAACCGAAGATAAGAGCCGTCAGCGCGGCGGATAGGCTGACGAGTCCTGACAATAACAGCATTTTGAACCTCACCCTTTTTCACCGAACCATCAGGAGCAGCTTCCTTGATGTGGACCTTAATGACGTCGCCTACGTGGGCATAGGCCTGATTCTTACCGATCACGCCGATCGCCCAAGCGACCTTGGCGCCGGTGTTGTCGGCCACATCGAGACTCGAACGGATTTGGATCATAAAATCCCAGGTTTACTCTACTTGGACTCGGCTTTTACGGAACCGTCCCTATTGAGAACTTGAACGAGCCTCCAACGCTTGGTCCGGGAGAGAGGGCGGGTTTCCTGGATCCGGACGATGTCTCCAACGTCAGCAATCTCACCTTCGTCATGGGCGTAGAACTTGCCGAATGAAGTGACCACTTTGCCGATACCCGGATGACGGAAGCGGCGTTCCACTCGGACCACGATCGTTTTGGACATCTTGTCGGAGACGACTTCTCCAACGCGCTCTTTGCGATGCCCTCGGACTGGGGTTTGTTCAGCCATGGTAATGTTTTGTAGGGCTTAGGCGCGCTGACGGAGTTGAATGATCCGAGTTTCGCATTGGGCGATTTCTCTACGGATTGCGCGGAGACGATGGGTCTTCTCCAATCGAGCTGTCGCCTTCTGGACCCGGAGGTTGAAGAGCTCTTGACGGAGATCCCGGGCACGAGCCCCGAGCTCTTGCGAGGTCAACTCCTTCAAATTTTGAAACTTAGCCTTAGCCATATTGCAGCGGATTTACGCCAGCTTGTGACGCACGATGAATTTTGTTGAGATCGGCAGCTTGTTGGCCGCGAGACGCATAGCCTCGCGAGCGACCGCCTCAGGAACCCCATCAACCTCGAAGAGGATGTTTGCAGGGCGAATGACGGCAACCCAGGATTCGACTCCGCCCTTTCCGGTTCCCATTCGAACCTCAAGCGGCTTCTTGGTGAAGCTCTTGTCAGGGAAAATCCGGATCCAGACCTTTCCCCGACGCTTCATGAAGCGAGTGATTGCGACTCGAGCAGCTTCAATCTGCTTCGTGTCCATCCAGCACCGCTCGAGCGCCAGCAGACCATACTCTCCGAATGCAACGCTGTTGCCCCTCGAGGCCAAACCTCGTCGGCTTCCGCGGTGCATCTTACGGTACTTAACCCTGGCGGGCATCAATGCCATACAAGAATCTCCTGAAATTTAGGGTTTTGCCGGTGGGGCGGATTCGGAACGGGCGCCAGGAATGATCGGAGAGGCAGAAATCGACTTGAGGTCGGACCGCTTGACCTCCCCTTTGCATATCCAACACTTGACTCCCAGCTTTCCATAAACCGTCTGGGCTTCCGCGAATCCAAAATCGATGTTGGCGCGAAGAGTATGAAGCGGAACCCGACCTTGATGGTAGGTCTCAACCCGTGACAACTCAGCCCCGCCAAGCCGACCCGAGCAACGGATCTTGATCCCTTCGACACCAAATTCCATCGCAACTTGGATGGACTTCTTCATGGCGCGACGGAACGAAATGCGACGTTCGAGCTGCATCGCGACGCTCTCTGCGACCAATTGAGCATCGGTTTCCGCCTGCTTGACCTCTTGGATGTCGACGTAGACCTCCTTGCCCGTGAGCTTGGAGAGCTCCTCCTTGAGCTTGTCGATTTCGGACCCTTTTCGCCCGATCACAACACCGGGACGAGCAGTGAAGATCGTCACACGACATCGACTAGCCGCCCGCTCGATCTGGATTTTGGGCACCGCCGCCGCTTCGAGCTTTCTCTTGAGGGTGTCCCGGATGATGCGATCCTCGGTGAGCAGACCACCGAAATCACGCTTGCTTGCATACCACTTGGAACGCCACTCACGGTTGAGGGGGATCCGGAGGCCGATAGGGTTGGTTTTCTGGCCCATGTTTAGATTCTTTCGGACAGGATGATCCGGACGTGGCAGGAGCGCTTGATTATAGGCCCCGCTGATCCGCGGGCCTTGGGAGTAAACCGGCGAAGACCTCCAGCGGTCTCCGCTGCGGCCCGGGAGATCACCAGATTTTCCGCCCTGAGTCCGTGATTGTTCTCGGCGTTCGCAATGGCTGAACGCAGGGTCTTGGCGACCACACGAGCGGACTTTCGGGGAACATGCTGGAGAATGGCCAAAGCCTCCCCTGCAGGCAGACCCTGCACCTGACGCACGACTTCGCGCATCTTTTGGGCGGACATCCGGAAGTTTTTAGTTACGGCCTGGACTTGCATGGTGTTGGGCTACTTGGCTTCGGCCTTGGCGGTGTGGGCACCGTGCTTCTTGAACGTGCGGGTGAAGCTGAATTCCCCCAGCTTGTGACCTACCATGTTTTCGGTGACGAATACGGCGTTGAAGACCCTGCCGTTGTGAACATTGAAGGTCATCCCTACGAACTCCGGAGTGATCGTCGTGCGACGAGACCACGTCTTGATCGGAGCTCTAGCCTTTGAATCCTTCGCCTTGTCGACCCTTCGTTGCAGGCTGGGATCAACATACGGACCCTTTTTGAGTGAACGACCCATAGTCTTCTTACTTGAGTTTCATGGGACGGCCATCGCGCCGGACCAATATAAACCGATTAGAGAGTTTCCTCCGGTTACGCGTCCTATACCCCTTGGCGAGCAAACCCCAAGGCGAGGTCAGGTGCTGACGCCCACCGCCACCCTTGGACTTACCCTGACCGCCACCATTGGGGTGATCGACAGGGTTGCGAACCATGCCTCGAGACATCGGTCGAATTCCCAGATGCCGAGCCCGACCAGCCTTGCCCAATACGACATTCTCCCACTGAGCATTTCCCACTTGCCCGATCGTGGCGAAGCATTGTTCGTGAACCCTTCGAATTTCCCCCGAGGGCAATCGAATCTGGGCGTAGCCGCTATCTCGAGACATCAACGTCGCATGCGAACCTGCAGAACGAACCATCTGAGCACCGCGCCCAGGGAGAAGCTCGATATTGTGAATCGCCAATCCAACGGGGATGTTCGACAACGGAAGTGCATTCCCGGTGGTGGGAGAGGCCGCCGGACCACTCATCACAGAATCACCCACCCTCAATCCGTCCGGACAGAGAATATAGGCCCGCTCGGAATCCACATACTCGATCAACGCAAGACGAGCCGTTCGATTCGGATCGTATTCGACCGCAATCACCTTCGCCACAACACCAACCTTGCCGCGGCGGAAATCAACCGTACGAATCTTTCTTTTGTGACCACCACCCCGCGCACGGACGGTGACGCGGCCATGATTGTTTCGCCCGCCAGTCCCCTTCTTCGTAAAGACGAGGGACTTCTCGGGACGAGACTTCGTAACGTCCGAAAAATCTTCCACCGTGACATAACGGGTCGACGGCGTGAGCGGCCTAAATGTTTTCACGAATTGGTCAGCGTTTGCGCGGGACGTCTGTCCTCGCGGATCCGGCCATCACTCCCGCTTGCTTGGGGCTCACGGTTATCGGCTGGACTCGATCCGATTCCTCTTCATGAAGAAGCGAAACGGAGCGAGGAGATTACCCACTGAGCAACTCGGTTCAATACCTTTTTGAAGTTTTTTCAGGGTGGCGCGAAGCGGCGGAGGCCGGGGCCTCCAGTTCTCTCAACCGAGGGGTTCACCTATTCGCGCCAATTCACGGCGGGCCGCCTGTCGGGTCCGGCAGAGGATGGTGTCCACTGTGCCCCTGCGCATTCCGAAATGCTGGGCCACCTGGACCGGTGTCCAGCCATCGAACGAGATCAGGTGGTAGATAGTGAAGTCCTTTGGCGAGACGATCTGCCGCAAGCGCGGGAGCAGGAGCTGCTTGAAATCGCGGTCGGTCACATCCGCGAAGGTGTCACCAGCCAGTGAGGCCGGCGTGCCGACACCGTCCGGATTTCACTCCTCACCCGATTCACTCTCGATCGGACTGGTCTACAGACGCCTTCTCCGTTGAGCGTCGATCGCGCACCACATTGTCAGCTGCCCCAACCAGCGTCTGAAGGCCCCGGGCCTTCCTCCCGTCGCGAACAGACCCATGTTACGGGCAACCCGCGAAAAGACTTCCTGCCCCACCTCATCAGCCTCGGCTGTCGTCAAACCCCGCTGACGTGCGATGTTCAAAACCAAACTGCGGTATCGGTCGTAGAACTGCCGCCACCCATCGTCGTCATCCAGATCCTTGACCCGGTTGATCAATGTCGCGCTCGTGCGTCGACCGATATCCAAAGACGTACTCACAGCTTGGAGAACGACGGCTGCGGTAAATTTCCTACAGAAGATCATCGAAGCCAATCCCCGAGGCGCAGCGCTCGCCCTTCGGCACTTCCTTTGAAACTGAGGAGCTTTAAAAAGGCAAGCCGGGTATTAAAATGGGTATTAGAATGGGCATCGACCATAAGTCTGCCATGCCGGCAGCGGGCATTCCAGTGGCGAAACGTCTTCCATCAAGGCTCATGGAACGAATTCAACGACGGACTGTCCGTCCGGTGAGACCAGAAGCAGCGCCGCCTCCCGACTGGTTGACCTAGAGACCGATCCGAGAACCTTCAGGTAGGTGGCCTCGAGGGCCATCAACCTAGGATCCCCACCCATCCGGGTTGATGCCACTCCGCCCTTCCAGTGGAGCTGTCCCGACTTGGGTTGATCGAGGGTACCGAAATACCGGTTGATTGGCGCCTTTCCGGAAACTTGTCCATCGGCAGCCCATAGAAAAGTGATCCGGACTCCCTCTGGAATAGGCACTGGGACCTTGCTGGAGACGATTCGCACCACCCTGAGTTCTTTGTCCCTCCAGGACACCGAGTCGCGTGCTGGCGAACCGCAGCCCCATCCGACGGAGCAGGCGACCATGACTCCCACAGAAACCGCGGTTTTCCAGAGTCCATTCATGGGTGGATCTTGCACAGAACCATCCCGCCCGTCACCCACACGATGAAGGTTCTGCGCCCAAAAATTGGATTATCCGACTCATGTGACTCATTCCGTCTTTCCTGGCCTTTAGGATCCGGGGCAAGGTCTCCCTGTCATCCGTATCGCATGAAGAATGTCGTTTTGCTCGGAAGCACCGGGTCCATTGGCACCAGCACCCTCAAGGTCGTCGAGGACATGCCAGAAGAGCTGCGACTGGTCGGGCTCGCGGCCGGCAACAACAGTGATCTGCTTTGCGAACAGGCGCTGCGACATCACCCCGAGGCGGTATCCCTTCAGGATCCAGGAGCGGCACAGGCCCTGGCCAGCCGGCTACCAGGTATTGCCGTCCGATCAGGGCCTGAGGGTCTCCTCAAACTCGCCACGCTGCCCTCTGCCGACATTGTCCTGATCGCGATCGTGGGCACGGCGGGGCTTGCGCCAGCCTTGGCGGCGATCAGAGCCGGCAAGGATATTGCGGTCGCCTCGAAGGAGATCCTCGTCATGGCGGGGCAGATCGTCATGACGGAGGCCCGACGGCATGGTGTTCGTGTTCTGGCCGTCGACAGTGAGCACTCCGCCATCTTCCAGTGCCTCGACGGGAAACCCACTGGATCCGTGCGACGCCTCATCCTGACGGCCTCAGGTGGTCCCTTCCGAACGACCCCAAAATCGGAATTCCCAGGGATCAGTGTCGCAATGGCGCTAAAGCACCCTTCTTGGGTGATGGGACGCAAGATTACGATCGATTCCGCGACGCTGTTCAACAAAGGGCTCGAAATGATCGAAGCGCGGTGGCTTTTCGACATCGAGATGGGACGGGTCGACGTGGTGGTCCACCCCCAGAGCATCGTGCATTCCCTCGTGGAGTACGTTGACGGGTCGATGATCGCCCAGCTCTCGACCCCCGATATGTGCCTCCCGATCCAGTATGCGCTCTGCTACCCGGAGCGTCGCTCGAGCGACCGAGTGCAGACCCAGTTGGCGCGTCTGGGAACCCTGACCTTCGAGGAACCCGATACCGACCGTTTTCCATCCCTGGGACTCGCGCGTCGTGCCGGTGACGTCGGAGGAACCCTTCCAGCGGTGTTCAATGCGGCCAACGAGGTGGCGGTCGAGGCGTTCGTAAGCGGGGCGCTTTCATTCCCTGGCATCTTCGACCACGTCACGCGGGTGATGGACCGGCACCGGGTGATCGAGCAGCCCACACTCGAACAGATCCTCGAAGCGGACCGTGATGCACGTCAGGGGACCCCGGGCTGAGTCCCCTAGTCATCCGCCCCGGGATGGCTGGGAAAATAAATCCCCTGAATTCAGGAACCCACTTGACGTCTCTCTGCCGGCTCCCGACAAAGGAAGGACCATGGTTGCACGTCTCATTTGCTGTCTTCTCCTCCTCCCCATTTTCCTGATCAACAGCCAGGCCCAAGCAACCAACGAGGTTCCGATCTTCCCCGACAAGAATCTGGAGGCTGCGGTACGTCAGCAGGTCTTCGCCAAGCGCTATACCAACTCGCCGCTCACTGCGGCCGACGTGGCCAATGTCTCCACGGTGATCGGTAATTTCCGTGGCATCACGGACCTGACCGGCCTCGAGCACTGCAAGGCGCTGGCGGCTCTGGAACTGGCTGGCAACAAGATCAAGGACCTGAAGGCCCTATCCGGTCTCCGACAGCTTCAGCAGGTGATCCTGACCAGCAACAAGGTGTCCGAGATCACCCCGCTGGGCACCCTGCCGGCGTTGCAGTACATCGAGCTTTCCCACAACGGGATCAAGGATCTGGTCCCTCTGGCAAGGGCCACCAATCTTGCGTCAGTCTACGTCGGCCACAACAAGGTGGCCTCCATTGCGCCTCTAACCGCCCTGCCCCGTCTTGTGACCCTGTACGCGGAAGGCAATGGGATCCGCTCCCTCGACGGTCTCCAGAACCTCCGATCCCTCTCCGGGATCTCCCTCTCGGGCAATCGCATCAGCGATGTCCTACCGCTCGCGGGCCTTCGCTCCCCGACGTTCATCTTTCTTGAAAGGAACCGCGTGAAGGATCTCTCAGGCTGGTCGGGATGGGTTTCAAAGGACCTCGCAGGACCTCGGTCGTTCGCGCCCTATCTGCAGCTCTACCTGAAGGGAAATCCCCTCGGCACGAAGAGCAAGGCCCTCCTCGCAGACTGGTCCAAGCAGGGAATGCGGGTGAGCCAGTGAGCGGGGCCCCGTTTGACACGACACGACTCCGCCCCATCGTGATGCCATGAGATCCTTCCCTCGACTCCTCGCCCTGATCGCCTCCGTGAGCACTCTCCTCGCCGCCAGCAACCTCCAGTCGATTCCGATCCGCGACATCGATGGAAAGGACACCTCTCTGAAGACGTTCGATGGAAAGGTCGTTCTGTTGGTCAACGTCGCTTCCCAGTGCGGCTACACCCCCCAGTACAAGGGTCTCGAAGCGCTGTTCCGGAAGTTCAAGGACAAGGGCCTGGTCGTTGTTGGGGCACCTTGCAACGACTTCGGCGCCCAGGAGCCGGGCTCCGCCAGCGACATCAAGGAGTTCTGCTCCAGCAAGTACCAGGTTACCTTTCCTCTTCTCGAGAAGATCCACGTGAAGGGCTCCGAGCAGCACCCGCTTTACGCTGCGCTGACAGGACCCAAGGCCAGCTTCCCAGGGGACGTGAAGTGGAACTTTGGGAAATTCCTGATCGGGCGTGACGGCTCCGTTCTGAAGCGTTTCGACTCGGGTGTGGCTCCGGACTCCGGTGAGCTGACCCAGGCAATCGAAGCAGCGCTCGCCCGAAACTAGGCGGCAGCGCACACGACCGGTGCGTCTTCGGGCTCCCACGGGCCCCAATTCTCTTCACGCACCGAAAACACCCGGGATGGGTCCCAAAAGTCCCAGAAAATCAGTTCTTTGCCGGATCGGCAGGGGACCCTCGGCAAGCCACTCCTTGACCACCCCTTCGCATTGGCTTCGACTCACGGGGTTCCCATGAGTTCGTTTCCCCCAGCCGCGGGCCCGCTCCCGGATGTTCCTTCCGGAGACTGTCCGGCTGGATCTTCCAGCCGAGACCCGGGATCTCGTCCATTCCCCGGTCTGGGTGTTTCGGGCAGCCAACCGGGCGTTTCAAGGGCTTTTACGTTGATTGAACTGCTCGTGGTGATCGCGATTATAGCAATCCTCGCTGGCATCCTCCTTCCCGCCTTGGCCAACGCCAAGGAGCAGGCAAAAAAGACCCGGTGCTTCAACAACAACCGACAGCTAATGCTGTCCTGCCTGCTCTATGCCGGGGATCACTCTGCCTTTCTGCCTTGCGGTTCGATGGCCAGCACACGGGTTCCGAAAGGCTATCTGACCTGGGACGAACAGATCGTGCCCTTCGGTGGCATCACCAATCTTCTCCTCTGTGCCAGCCACAAACTCGGCCGACGGCACTACTGGGCCAACGCCAACATTGAGAATGGCCAGCAGGCCGAGAAGAATCCGCGTCAGACCGGGGTGATGGCCCTGGGCTTCTCGGTCAAACCCGAGACCCTCGCAAACCCGACCGGCGTGATCTCACTGACGGAGATCCGGGACCAGAACGCGACCTATGCCTTCGGTGGGGTCTCGAACCCAGGGGAAGGCTGGGGATCCATGCTGTTCGCCTACGAGGATCTCTTCATCCTGCAGTATCGTCACCTCAAGCGGGAAACGATCTCCTTCTGCGACGGACACGTGGAGAATGCGAAATCGAACATCCTCATGGGACCGAAGACCCCCTCTGGAAAGTGGAGCTTCGAGAAATTCTACCGCGATCCATGCCGGGTCCCAACACGATAGGACCCGACGATGTTTCTTGGGACATCCGTAACCGGAATCCAGGCTCCGGGTCTGATGGGATGTCGGTAGAATCGATGCGTATGGACGACTCGGAGACGCCGGTGACGGAACTCGTCGCCCGGATCCGGGTGGGTGACGAGGCTGCGGCCCGTGCCTTGGTCCTGCGTCTGACCCCTGCGGTAGGGCGGATCGTCCGGGCCAACCTGCCGCGTCGGACCGACGAAGAGGATCTCGTACAAACCGTTCTCACGAAGGTGTTCACGCATCTCGACCAATTCCGGGGCGTTGTCCCGCTAGAGCACTGGGTGGCCCGCATCGCGGTCAACACCTGCCGCCATGCCCTAGCGAAGGAACGAAACCGTCCCGAACTCCGCCATGCCGACCTCTCGGAGGAGCACGCGGCGGTTCTGGACCACCTGGCAACCGAGTCCTCGGATCTCGATCCGCAGCAGGGGATCGCCGCCAGGGACCTGACCTCCCAGCTGCTCTCGGGATTGAAACCCGAGGACCGTCTCGTTATCACCCTGCTCCATCTCGAAGGCCGCAGCGTCGAGGAGATCCGTGATGTCACCGGGTGGAGCATCCCTCTGGTGAAGGTCCGGGCCTTCAGGGCGCGTCAAAGGATGAAAAAGCACCTGGATCAACTGCTGAAGGAGAAACGCCTATGAACGACGGAAACACACCCCTGGATCGCCTGCTCCGGGCGGCTGCCCAGTCACCTCGCGAGGCGACCCTGTCCACGCTCCCATTCCCGGCCGAGGCCCGGGTGCTGGCCGCCTGGAGATCCAGCCGGTCGGAGGGATCAGGCTGGATTGGACTCTGGCTCCAGACCGGATTGGCCGGAGCTGCGGTGGCCTTGGCGCTGACACTCGCCGTCACCTGGTCCCATCTGCGTCCGGATCCCGAGGACGATGAGTACGCGGTGGCCAACGCCACACTTTACGTGGCTGTCTCCCCATGAACCGGATCACTCCACGACAGCTCATCGCCTACCTGATGGCCATCTTTGTGTTCAGCACGGCGGCCGGGGCGATCGGTGGCTACAGCTTGGGAAAACGCTCCGTCGCCCGGTGGCCCGACCGGTCCAAGATGCGGGAGAAGATCCAGGCTAAGATCACCGCGGATCTGGGACTCTCCTCCGAACAGGTTGCGAAGCTGGCTCCGCTCATCGACCGCCACATGGAGGAGCTGAATTCTCTCAACCAGGAACACCATCGGCAAATCGGCGCCTCCATGTCGCGCCACCGCGATAGGATCGCCGGAATCCTCACTCCAGAGCAGCGGATTGTCTTCGAGGCGAAGGAACGAGAGCGCGAGCAGCGACGCTCCCGCCAGAGGGGACCATCGACCGAAGGAACCACCAACCAAGGTCCCGGGAATCCTCAGCCCCAGTCCCGACCCTGAACCTAGGATCACGGAGCTTAAAAAGCCTCCGGGATCAGCGCTCCGCTCCAACACCCTTGGCGGGCGCATTGGTCCGACCCGATCCGCCGGTGGATCGCGAGGCCGGCTTCTGCTGCGGTCTCGAGCCCGCGTCTTTCGACGGTGCTCCGGAATCCTCCGTTGAGCTGACGCTCGTCAGAAGACCCGCATCTTTGGCGAGCCAATAGGCGAGCAGATAGTCCACGCCCGGGTGTTCCACGAACGTGCGATCTGAGCCCTTCCCAGACCCCAGTTGATACGGGGATTCAAACCACTGGAACGGAGCGACGGGACGACGATCCAGCAATTGGGCATGCCGAGCCCATTCCCTCCCGTTGGCCATCAGCTTGGCGGGGGGATCATTCGTGGCGGAGGTCGAAATCGGCACTCGTGGCGGATCCGGGAACTGGGCCAAAACACCTTGGAGGATGGTGATCGCACCTGAGTTGTTGGGACGCCGCTCGAAGGCATCCATGTAGAGGGCGGCCAGGAGCGGGTTAAGGTCGGGCTCTGCCTCGTCCCAGATCTGGGTAAGTCGCCTTCGGTAGAGCTCAACCCGGGACGATTCAGGGTCGAGCCGGGCCAGGAGGAACAAATTGGCGAAGACCGACACATTGCCGGCATACCAGCCGTACCGTGTCATGGACGGAGATGGCAATTCCAGCAGCCCGGCCGCCATCGCGCGGAAGGGCACGAGGTAGATCCTCGGCTCTGTGTTCGCCCCGGTGCAGAGAAGAGCCGTCTTGAGCAGGGGGGTGACGAAATTCGTCCGGCCAAACCCATCCTGGATCCGCCAGCCATCCTCCCGAAGCCGTTCCAGCATGAGACCCACCGATCGGGCGACCCGGTCCCGGATCACGGGTTCACGGACCAGCTTGTGGACGAGGCCAAGCCCCATGTTGAGCGCCGCATAGGCCTCCCGGTCGGCCCCACCCAGCCAGATCACGGGGACACCATTCGTCGACATCCCTTCTCGGGCCAGACGTCCAAAGCCGGGTCGATCCGGATCCTCGCCTCCGTGTTTCGAATAGACGACCCGGTAGGCGGGATCGGCGGCGGCACACACGAACACGGGAAGAAACCCGGGTCGTGGACCCGACGACAGGAGCCGTTCCACCCCCGAAAGAAGATTGCTGATCACCACCGTCGAACCTGCGTCCCGGGTCATGGCAAACCGGAGGGCTTCGACACTCAGGAGATACCCGGTCTGGGTCGCCGAAAGATCCAGAGCCTCATAGGACGAAACGCCTCCTGGCGTCACTCCGTCCGCGCGGAGGCTTACCACCAGTCCATCCCGCAGATGCCGGTCAACCAACCGCGACCGGTAGTCATCCGCTCGTCGCTGCATGACGGCGAACTGGTCGTCGGTCAGCTCCTGCCAGCGCCCCACATAACGCCCCCGCGCCACACCTGTGAGCACCCGTTCCTGGCGATCCGTCAGCTTGGATGTGGACGACGGAGCGTCTTGTCCCACCAATGCAGGCCCCTGGAGCGTGATCAACAGGAGCAAAAGGCAGTGATTCAACACAGGGACCATACCGGATCAACTTGGTTCGCCAGCCCTGCCATTGGCAAGCCCGGGAACATCGCTCCGCTGGTACGCGACACGCAGCGTCGGGATGCCTCGTGAGTTGAAGTCGCGCTCAAAATCGGTGACGACGGAGGCCACTTCGGACGGATAGTCCGTCTCCACAAAGCGTGCGCTCCTTCCGAACACCTCCCGCATCTGCGTGAAATAGGGCTCGTTGTCGGTGCGCAGGAAGACTCGTCCTCCGAGCCTCAAGATCCGTGCGGACTCCTCCACGAAGGCCTCATTGACCAGTCGGCGCTTCCAGTGGCGCCGTTTGGGCCAGGGGTCCGGAAAATAGACGTGGAGGGCAGAGACGGTTCCGGATGCGAGCTTCCACCGCAGCACGTAGCCCGCCTCCAGCCGGAGCACCCTGAGGTTGGACAAGCCCCGACGAAGGGCCTTGCGCTCCAGCTTCCGGAGGCGTCCCAGGAGACGTTCCACACCGAGGAAACCACGTCCCGGATTCAGGGCGGCATATTCCGCCAGGAACGAACCGTCGCCGGATCCCAGCTCGACCTCGACGTCACGCACGGCAGGGAAAACCGCCGCAAGGTCGAGCCGTGAAAGGATGTCGGCCGGCAGACGGACCCCGGGGTCGATCGGCAACGGCACCGGTTCCGCGGGTTGGGACTCGTGGTTCACGCGGTGACAAAGAGGCCCAGCGACGCCGTGTAGCCATGGAGGAAGTTCTTCCGCCCCACGGGCCCCAGTTCTCCATTGCAGAAGAAACCCGACACCGGCAGCGGACCGAGCTGCTCCTGGATGAGTCCCGCGTCGTGGTTGGGACGTCCGAACAGACCCGAGCCACGGCCATTGCAGACTCCCAGGACGCCGCCGAAGACCGTCCCATCCTGGATCCGCGCACGGGCCGCGGACAGAGCCGCCACAAGATCCTCGGACGCCGACTGGGAATCGCGTCGATGGAATTGTATCGTCTGTCCGGTCCGGGGCACAGCCCCGACCGCCAGCATGCCGTTCTCGGGATTGGCCCCGATCAGATTGCGGACGAGGAAGTCGCCCCGGTGGAATTCCTCCTGGTACTCGTTGCTGGCAAAGCCAACGAACAGGTTGCCCTGGACCTTCCCCTGCTCCTCCTTGGGCAGGTCGTTCACGGTCTCCAGCAACACCTCATAGGCCGGACGGTTTCCGACGGTGAAGATCAGGTTCCGATCGGCACGGGTGATGGTCCAGGGACAGCCGATCGGACTGCACCCCTGGGAGACGACGGACTCGAGACGGACCCGCCCCCCGATGCTGAGGGCCACGATGCCTTCCTCATGGACGGCTCCATCGAGGTACAACTGCGTCGTCTGCTGCTCAAAGACACCACTCGCCAGGCCTCCGACACTCGGCACCCCGGGATACGCGGCGTTCCACGCCTTCAGCCACCGCTCGCCGTCGAGGTTGAAGGGGTCGGCAAGGACCAGCCACCCCTGCGACTGCGCGGGAGGGACACCCGTCAGACGATGCCAGTCCGACTCCGTCTCACAGGATTCCATCGCCTCCTGTCCGAAGTGGACCGCCCGAAGATCCGCACCCGGCAGGTGGAAGAGCTGGAGCACCAACCCGGGCTGGTCTTCGAACTCCTCGCCATTGGCGATGAGCGACTGGCTCGAACATCCGACGAGGACCGGTACCCGTGCATGAAGCCGAACCAGATCAAGGACCTCCGCGGCCACGTCGAAGAACCCCGGCGTCATGAAGAGGATCCCGAGGCTCACCGCTGGGGCATCGAGACGCGCCCTAACGGACTCCGCCCAGCGACGGACCCGGGACTCGTCCCATTCCCCAGCGAAATGCGCCGCCGCCGAATGTGGGCTTCTCATGGTTGCCGATCCACGCACCTCAGGACTTCTTCCAGAGGAGGTCCTGCCACTTCTTCTGCTTCTCACCGGCCTCGCGGAGGAACGGCGCGAGGGCGCCCCACTTCATGACCCGCTCGTTGAAAAAGCGCCACGGATGATTCAGCGGCCTCGGGAAATCGACGAACAGGACGACCCGGTACCCCTCCGTGTCGTTCCAGACCTCATGGTTGAAGGTGTCGTCAAAGATGAACGCCTCACCCTCCCGCCACGAATAGAAGTCGTTGCCCACCCGGATCTTCACCTTCTCCCGGGGCCCGGGAACCATCAGTCCGAGGTGGAGCCGCAGGATGCCGTTCCAGGCACCCCTATGGGCCGGAATATGCTTGCCGGGCGAGAGGATACTGAAGAACGCCGTGGTCACGCCGGGAATCTTCGCGAGGATCCGCATCGTCTCGGGACACCGCTTCGCGTTCTCCGAGCAGTCCATGCCGATGCCACACAGAAAGTAGGTCTTCCAGTTGTTGTCCGACTGGATCATCCCCACCTCCTTCAGGATGTCCTGGAAGCTCGGCATGCGATCCCGGAAGACCATCACCGCATCCAGCTCCTTCCGGACCTTCTGCCAGTCCTTCTCGATCTCCGCCGCCCACGGGAAATCGCCCCTCCTGTAGATGTGGGGGTCGCCCAGCGGTGAGGCGGCGGCGACCCGCGCCTCGAGCCATCGCTGCAGCGCGAGCCCCAGGTTCTGGATGAAGGTGCGGTCCTGGCGGAGCGTGTGGTGCCGATGGCGGAGGTTCACCGGGGACGGTGCCGAGACAGGATTGGAGGCGGAGGAGATGGCGGTCGACATGGATCGTATCCCGGCGACACGTCGAGGGACGATCCCGCC
>Ga0194129_10000669_pt1 | contig 63520 bp, 56 predicted proteins | sample TA2KigCa35mmetaG_FD_150862 | JGI IMG/M metagenome (GOLD analysis project Ga0194129, IMG submission 150862) | Freshwater microbial communities from Lake Tanganyika, Tanzania - TA2015038 Kigoma Deep Cast 35m | ecosystem: Environmental > Aquatic > Freshwater > Lake | place: Tanzania: Lake... | reverse complement strand
CAATAAAGATAGAAGAAAGTTGTGTTACACTACCCGCTTCAATCGCATTTCTTAATAAAAGCATTAAAATAAAGCCGTAAATAAGCTGAGATGCGGGAACTGCTGAAAGGCCGATAAATTTTCCATGCCCTTCCTCAATTCGACTCATAACACCGTGAGATGTCATACCTGCAACTGAACAACCAATTGAAGCTCCGATAGCACTAAATGCAAGTGATAGTGCTGGTCCAATCATGTCATAACCCATAAAATTCTCTCCTTATTCTTTAATAAATAGTCTTAAAGGGCGAAACTTTCTTCCCCCTCCCTCAAAACAGTGGTGGTACCATTCTAGGAAATTCAAACGAAGCCCATGCAAAACACCTGCCATCACTGTTAACGTGATATTAATTGTGTGTCCAAAAAATATGACTAGGGCCCCAATAATCCCTCCGCCAACCATAGCCCCCATTTCATTAAACGTAGACGCCATAACCATGCCAGCAAGACCTAACGCATAGAGTCTTAAATAAGACAAAACATCGGCAAATACTTCAATTAGCTTAAAGACGATAGCAAGTCCTGCAAGTCTTTCTTGAATGAGAGTGAGAATCAACGATATCCCAAGACCACCAAAAAGAAGTTGCTGTCCCATAACACAAGTGTTGTACTCTCCTATAAAATTAAGATATTGCACAAGTGATATAGCTCCTACAATTTTTGGGAAAAAAAGATAAGATCCCCACATCGTAATAACCCAACCAATACCTGCCCAACTTCGTCCCAAATTTCGAATAAATGCAAAACTCAAATGAATAATCCCGACTAAAATAGATATTTCTAACAAAAGATTATCAAACATTTCATTCATGAACTTATAAACTTTTTTACCATTTTCTACTTTTACCCCTTTTTCTAAAACTTCAAGAGGGGTTTTCGCTTCAGAAATTTGGGGATACTCTTTTTCCCACTCTTTAAATGTCTCATCAGAAAAGTTTTTGTGATAATCAATTTTTTGCAAAGCTAGATGGTAGAGTATCGAAGTTTTATTCACTTTACTTGCAGGGTCAAATTGGATGCTAAAATAAGAAGCAATCAAAATTCCCCATGCAATACTTGTGCAAGATAAAAGTGTAGCAAGATTTAAAAATCTCTTTTTTACCCCTTTTAGATTCGGAAGTTTAAAGCGTGCGTATAAAGAGGCAATTAAAAACAAAAGACCGTAACCTGCGTCAGAGACGATCATACCGAAAAACAATGCGAACGAACAGAGCACATAAAAAGAGGGGTCTTTATCTCTTGTAGATGGAACATCATAAATCTCGACAAGATCTTGTCCGATTTTTGCAAACCCCTTATTTTCCAAATAGGTTGGAACTATATCTCTCTCTTCAGTAGCTACTTGAGTGACATAAACAGGCAGATCTTTGATTAATTTACCCACCTCTCCTAATTTATTTTCAGGTATCCAGGCCTCTATTGCAAACAACCCATCTTCTAAATAGTAATCAACATCCTCTTTTGCAAAAGTAAGACTCAGTCGACTTAATTCTTCTAACAGAAATTCTTCTAAATCGTTCCAATAACAAGTAAGTTCTCTTAACTCTTTTTCAAGCTGATGAACATAATTTATGACATTTGTTCTATCTGCATATAAATCACGCAGAGATTTTCTTATAAACACTTCTGTAAAAGCTGGGTGATTTAGCTTTTGATCCGTAATGTAAAGATAATAATCAAAATCGAGCTCTCTTTTTAGATAAATAAGATCGCTTGGGATTTCCTCTTTTTTAAGCCTCTCATGTCTAATGAACAAAAACTGAAAAAACTTACCAGTATCTTTTTCTAAAGAGTTAACCTCCTCTAAAGAAAAATCGCCGAGAGGATGCACTTTTACAATTTCTGCATCTAATAGTCTTTTCTCTTCGTGCCCTTTATCAATTTGCAGCTTTAACTCAATAATACGATCTATAACTTGTCTTGTTTTGGCTCGTTCAATTTCTACTTGAGCCTCTTTTATTGGCTGCTTTTTAAGAATTTTAATCGCAAACTTTAATTCTTCTATAGGTTTTGGAAAAAGATGAGGCTTTTGTCCGCTTACAGAAATAAATTCAAACCAGCCAATATTCTGAGCTTTTTGAAAAAAAGTCTCATGAGCATCTTTTGAACCTACAAAAAGAATTTTTTTTACAGGAACTTTCATGAAACCATCCCTTCTTCACTCATTTTTCGCTTCAATATTTTGTTCTTAGAAACCTTTGCTTGCGCAACAGCCTGAAGTTCTTGGTCGCCTATAAAAATTCTAATCTGATTAATATTGTTTTCAAGCTCTGGTATAAGCCTTTTCTCAAACAAATTGACTCGAATTGAAACAACTCTAAGCTCTTCTTCTAAAATCTCTTTTTTCTTTATGCCTAAGATTACTTTTTGGTAAGTATGTTTTAATTCTCTTACAATCTCAATGATTGTATCCACCCACAAAGGTGTCTTCATAAGATTTGTTGCTGCAGGCATAAACTCAAGTTTTTCTAGGACAGGAACTTTGATTCCTGCAATATTTTCTACACTTGTTAATATCTTTCCTACTTCAAATGCCTTTTCTATCTCTTGCATGACAGGATCATCAAAAAGGTGCGCATGATTCAATGTCTCTTTCTTTTCAAGCTCGTATATTTCTCGAAGTCTTTTTAACTCATCTTTTGCTTTATTGACCTCTGATTGAAGAAGCATTTTTTTCAGCTGCAGCGTAGGTAAATACTTGCGGAAAAGGCCAAGCTTTTTCTTAAGACGGACAAGCTCAATTTTAGTACATTTTAAACGCGCCATCGACTTACTTTTTCCAATACCTTTCAATCAAATCTTGCTTGATACCAACTTCTTCTTTCTCAAAACAGAGCGCTAAAATTTCCCATCCTAAATCAAGCGCTTCAAAAAGAGGAATATTTACTTCTAGATCCATAAGTTTCTCTTCAAACAGATCTCCGTACTTTAAAAGTTTCTCATCCCATTTTGAAAGCTTAAATCCCATACTATAAAGCTCTCTTGCTTTCAAAGACTCTGCGTAAAAACGAACAAGGGCATTCATGATAGCTGAATGATCCTCTCTGCTAGATGTTCCTCCAATTACATGTTGTTTTAATCTAGACAAAGACCCAAACACTTCAATTCGCCCACCACGCAAATAAAATTGCCCCTCAGTAATGTATCCTGTATTATCCGGAACAGGATGGGTCACATCGTCCCCTGGCATAGTTGTTGCAGCTATTACAGTAATTGACCCGAGACCTTCAATATCGATTGCTTTTTCATATCTAGATGCGAGATCAGAATAAAGAGATCCCGGATATCCTCTATTCGAAGGCACCTGTTCCAAACTGATTGAAATCTCTTTTAAAGAATCTGCAAAAGCTGTCATATCGGTTAAAAGAACTAATACTTTTTTTCCCGCTTGCGCAAACTGCTCGGCAACTGTCAAAACCATATCGGGAACAAGAAGACATTCAACTGGATAGTCTGTAGCTTTATGAACAAAAATAGCAGTTTTTTCTAAAGACCCCATTTTTTTTGCATTATCAATAAACGCATGAAGATCGTCATAACGAGCTGCCATAATTCCAATTAAAACAACATCTGCATCAGTCTGGTTAGCTATTCGCATAAGAAGCTGATTATAAGGCTCTCCAGCTACTGAGAAGATGGGTATCTTTTGAGATTGCACGAGGCAATTAAAAAGATCGATCATAGGAATACTTGTCTGTATCATCCTATGCCCAAGGACTCTTTTTACTGGATTTGCAGAATTTGTACCAATTGCAACTTCCATTCCTTCTATAGCAGGGCCACCATCAATTGGCTCCCCCATTGCGTTCAAAATACGACCTAAAATGTGATCCCCTACAACCACGCTCATAGCTTTTTTTAAAAATACAACTCGATCTGATGTAGAAAGACCTTTTGTTGGCCCAATCGCCTGAATAATTACTCTAGTTTTATCAAAACTAATCACTGACCCAAATAGTTTCGTTCCGTCATGTTTGTCGACTCGAACCATTTCGCCAATTGCAACATCTTCTGCATTGACAACAAATGTGCTATTGTCGATTTCAAGAATTTCTTCATAATATTTTTGCATCTATACCCCACTCGCAGCATGACGTTTTTCTAACTCTTCTTCTAAAGTCACAAGAAGTTTTTGATACGCATGTGATTCAAAATTAAGGAAGTTTAAGTTTTTCACTTTTGTTTGCATTTGTAGAAAATAACTTCTTGCCTCATCGTGTGAATCAAAAGTAAATTCTTTATCAAAAATCGTATTCATTAATTTAAATTGCACTTTTTGTTGCTCTAAAGAGCAATAAGCATCTTCTTTATCAAACGCATTTTGCTGTAAGTAACAAAAAGAGAAAAGTTCTGATTTAAGATAGACAATCATGTCGCTTAAGCTAATCCCTTCTTGCCCCACAACTTCCATTCTTCTACCGATCTCATCGCCCTCTTTTAACAATTTTCTAGCTCTTTCTACCCAAGATTCCCATTCAGAAACATCGTTTTTCAAAACAGCACTGAAAGTCTCAACGTATTTTGACCAAGAAAAAAGAGGATCGATTGCCGGATAAATTCTTTTATCTGAAAACTCTCTTGATAAACAGACAAATGCTCCCACAACATTCATAGTTGCTTGTGTCACCGGCTCGCTAAAATTACCACCGGCAGGAGAGACTGCACCAATAATTGTTACTGACCCCTCTTTTCCACCTTTCAAATCAACTGCACCAGCTCTTTCATAAAAAGCTGCGATTCTAGACGCTAAGTAAGCAGGGAACGCTTCATCACCTGGAATTTCTTCCAGACGCCCAGACATCTCTCTCATTGCTTGTGCCCACCTTGATGTAGAGTCTGCAAGCAATAAAACATCTAATCCCATTTGTCTATAATATTCTGCAATCGTGACACCAACATAAACAGAGGCCTCTCTTGCGGCAACCGGCATTGATGATGTATTACAAATAATGCAGGTACGATTCATAAGCGGTTCATTTGAATGAACATCCATTAGTGTAGGAAAAGTTTTCAATGTTTCAACAACCTCTCCAGCTCGCTCCCCACATGCTGCAATCACGACAATATCAACGTTTGAATACTTTGAAATTAGCTGTTGCGTTACTGTTTTACCAGCACCAAAGGGACCTGGCGTTGCTCCAGCACCACCTTTTAAAAGAGGCATCATTGTGTCTATAATTCGAATACCAGTAACTAAAGGCTTTTCTGCTTTTTTACGCCTTCCCTCCATTAACGGAAACTTTACAGGCCACTTTTGCACCATTGTCAACTCAAACTCTTTCCCTTTTTCATCAACTACTTTTGCAATAACTGTATCAACAGGATAACTCCCAGGAGTTTTAAGCCACGCTACCTTATATTTTCCATGTAGAGAAAAAGGGAGCATAATGTGATGACTAAAATGAGACTCTGGCACAACACCAATTGTATCTCCCCGAGCAAGCAAATCTCCAACTTTTGCAACCGGCTTGAAATCCCATCTTTTCACTCTGTCTAAGGCCTCAATTTGAATCCCTCTTGGCAGAAAAAGCCCTGAAATATCTGCCAACTCTTCTAAAGGAGTTTGTAGGCCGTCAAAAATTTGCGCAAGCAAACCTGGGCCTAATTCAATCTCAAGCTGCTGCTTTGTAAAATGAACAGGTGTTCCAAACTTGACACCTCTTGTATCTTCAAAGACTTGCACTTTTGCAATCTTTCCATCCACTTCAATTACTTCACATTTTAAGGATTCGTTTTCTAATTGGATAAATCCAACCTCACCTTGCAAAATATCGCCATCAAATTCTACTTTTAACAAATTTCCTAACGCTGAGACTACCTTTCCTGTAGCTTTGATATTATGAGACATTTCCTCTCTCCACAATGTTACTTAAAACGTTTTCGCCTTCCTCTCTCTTCAACGCAAAGAAATCCTCTAAAATCCAGAGTGCAATCATATATGCCAAAATTCCCTGTAGAGAAAACGTATTATTTGTAAAATAATTTATATAAAAATTAAATCTATACCTTGCAATTTCTTCGTATTGTTTAGAAGGATTTGCTTCAGCTTGACTTAAAACTTCTTCAAGATCCTCATAATCGATAGGGAACTGAAAATTACCCCCTCTATCTTTTTGCATGAGAACAGAGGCCACAACAGGATTATCTAAATCTTCAAATTGGAGCTCCTCTCCAATATCAAACCCCTTACTTTTTGCTCGAAAGCCAGCAAGAAGAACACGAACATCGTGCTCAAAAGTCAAAAATTGCATTAGATAACCACTACTTTTATGCCGCTCTTCCCTAAAATAACTTGCGATTAGCTTAGAAAAATACTTCTTCCTCTCCTCTTCTTTTTCATATGAATCAAAGAAATCAAAAACATAACTTGGAAGCTCTTCTTGGCTTGCAATAAGAGCTTTCATAGTGCTTTTTGAATAATTACCTCTAGAATCGAATCGTTTTGTGCTAAAAAGAGCATAGATATTTGAAATGTCAATCCAAAGCTTTAAGGTATGCACTTTTCTCATAGCTACATTTGAGAAATTCAACTCAAAAAGCTCTGTTAATTCCTTGCTAGATATATCAGGCAAAAGACCAAATTCAAGAGGAGGCAAGACCCCATAGATAAAATAATTACTCATTACCCTCTACTCAAAAATTTTTTCTCTAAGCTCTGGAATTACATAAGAGGCTAAAAGCTCTTTTAAAGCTTGATCAGTTAGCTCAATCGACATCTTTTTGTCTTTTAACTTAATCTCAGCTCCACCTTTGATCTCATCAAGCAAAATAGCTGACTTTTTAACTTTTTCCGCAAAATCTTGCTTTAATCGATTGCAAATTGCAGATAGATCTACATGTTTCGGAAGAAGTAGACTTAAATTAGCGCCAAGCCCTTCTTTTTCAATAAGTGTTAGCAGAACAGAAATCGCGTTTGCAACTGCATCTTCTTTTCCCATAGCAGCTTCAATTTCGTTATCAAGATTTCTTGCAAAGACTTTTTCTATCCCCTGCCTAAGAGTTGATATGCCTTGTCTAATTGCTAATTGAATAGAGCCTTCATGAACTCTCAACTCTTTTTCTAGCTCAAGCTTACTTTTTTCTTTCATGAAAAGAATTTCTTCTTTCGCTTTATGAATAATCTCTTCTGCTTCTTTCTCAGCATCTTCTACAATTTTTTTAGCTTGATTTTGCGCAGGCTCTAAAGTCTGTTTTCGCAACATCTCGCATATTTCTTTCACTTTACTATCAGCTGTCTCTAAAGGCATATTTTTCTCTCATATAATGGGAATATCCTCGCACATTTTACTTGTATCGCATTAAAAACCGAAGAAAAATTTTCCATAAGGAAAAAATTTTTCTCAATAATTTCGCTGGAGAAAAAATATAATTATTTGTAACAAGAAATTAAAAGGAAGGTTAATTATGAAAAGAAATATCACCATAACTATAATGACATTAGCCTTTCTATTTCAAACGACTCACCTTTCTGCAAACTTTACTGATGATGCAAGCTTTCAAGACAACTATTCATGGGATTTAACTGACGCTGATCAGAAAAAAATTGCAACCGGCATGATTATGTGGGGAATTTTTTTATCTCTTGCAGCTGCAATGCTTTCAGCATTTATCCCCAATTCAACTACTCCCGCGACTACACCGACTTCTTAAAACCATAATAACTTGATTTTAAAAACACCTACTCCATTTTCTTGAACACTTTGCCTACTATTTTTAAGTCTTCTAATCAATTAATTTATAATGTTTTATGAAATTTCCTTCTTTTCCTTATTATAAATAAAAACTTAAAAAGGAAAATTTTATGAGCAACCCAAGAAATTATAAATATGTAGATGGTGGAAATACTTGGTTCATTGATGCAACTAATAGTAATTTAGCAAACGCAATCAATCCTGCCACAATAGCAAGCTGCAAATCTCTGGGGTATGAAAATATTGATTTTGGTTTTATCAACCCGACATCTAGCGATTTTTCCAAAGAATTTACAAACATTACCTCTTCAAGCTTTTCAAGCCTTGCAGCTGAAATTAGCGCAATTCATAGTGCCGGCATGACAGTATCTATTTCTTTTGGAGGTGATGCAGGAACTGTACTTGGCAATATAGCTGCTTGGACTTTTTCAAACCCTGTGTTATCGGCAAATGATCTAGTAGATGCAATATCCCAATTAGGGCTTACAAAAGGAGATAATATTGATTTTGACTACGAAATTGATGACGGAAATCTATCTCCAACTCTTAAAGAGTCTTGGCAAGAGAATTTAAAAACTTTTTTTACAACCATCGCTAACAACTTATCCCGATTAGGCATAACTACAACGGCAACCATAATGGGTAGTCCAGGCCACTACTTAACTCCAGATAGTTCATATGGATCTCTTGACCTTGTTTTTAAAAATTTTGCAAATATCTTTACAGGCGGGTTAAGAGTCATGATGTACTCTGATGGCCAACATCAATGTTTATTAAACAATACCGGGAACCCAAATTCAGTAGCCAATCCCCAAAGTAGTTATTTAAACCAATGGCTCAATGTTTTTACAACTTATAACATACCAAATACAGCCCTACATATCGGCTTTACAAACTTTAATGGCGCAAATCCAATAGAAGCCTATTTAGGAGCAAAACTTGTAGATAATGGGACACATGCGGCAGATTCGTATCTATGGCTTTTAAAGCAATTAGGATTAACTGCTAGCTCGCTTGGCAGCACCTATTGGTTTGTAAATGAGAGTTATTCAGGCAACTTAATTCAAAATGCACTGACTGAAATGCAGCAATTCATAACTGAATTACAAACTCAAAGCAACCTTGCAAGCTATGACCCAACAGAACTTAGCTATCCTCTACAGCCACCAGCTCCTCCTGCTCCACAAGCGCCTCTTGGAATTTACACGTTTGCAACTATTCCAACTGCTGATCAGACTACCGTTTCTATCAATTATAAAGTTCCAATAGCCGTATTAGACACATTAAATCCAACACCAACACCATCTTCCAACATGGTAATACCAGGATATGCAGTTCAGTCAGGCGATACCTTATATAACATCGCAAAAATATTTAATGCTAAAGATCCTAATAGCATGGTGAATATATTAATCGATAACAACCAGCAAAATATTGGACCTTTGTCTGTAGGTGAGGTAATAAATTTGCCAACGCCACCGGGAGGTACATATACAGTTCAGTCGGGTGACACCTTATTTAATATCGCACAAAAAAATAATATTGCTCATTGGGAATCCGTCATAGCAGCAAATATAGGCACACCTCTTTTTCCATTTTCACCAAATCAGACAGTGCTTTGTTTACCTAACCCTTTATTAAGAGCTTATGTTGTCCAATCTGGCGATAGCATGTATAAAATTGCCCAAAGTTTCGGCACAACTGTTAATACTTTACAACAAATGAACAATCTACAGACGTCTGATATCATTGTGGGACAAACTCTTGCAGTACCACCTCTTTCAAACGTCTTTCCTTATACAGTACAACCAGGAGATTATTTATACAAAATTGCAAATCAATATGGGATAAAGGATGAAAAAAATTTTATAACAATAAATGACCTAAATCCAACTAACCCTAGTTTTTCACCGGGACAAATTCTCTTACTCCCTCTTCCTAGCACTGTAACCGGATATGTCGTTCAATCAGGTGATTCATTCTCTTCGATTGCAACTACCTATAATATAAGTGTTAATCAACTTCAACAATGGAACACTTGGGTGAATCCACAAACTCTTGCGCCAGGAGATGTTCTTATTGTTGGAGAGGGTTCATAAGATTGCCTAATAATGAGATTGATTTTGTAATTGTTTGCATAAAACAATTACAAAATCTTTATAATTAAAAAGTTAGTTATGAATTACATCGCTTTTCCTAAGCGATTGCAATCAGACATGTTGTAAGTTTTACAGATAAATTCTTCTAATTTGATAGTGTCTTTTATAAAACCTCTGATGCCATCATAGAGTTTCTCTGTAGCCATTTCATCATTACAAAGCATTAACCGAAAGGTTTTTTCATCGACAGATATTTTAGAAATCTCTAGGTTTTTAGAGTCAGCCGGGTTTAATTTTCTGGGAACATCACCGGTAGTTTGCTTTAGATCTTCTAAAAAGTTTGGAGAGATTGTCAAAAGGTCACAGCCTGCAAGCTCTAAGATTTCATCTAAATTCCGAAAGGAGGCGCCCATGATCTGAGTTTTGTAGCCAAATTTTTTATAGTAATGATAGATGGATCCTACTGACTGAACTCCCATATCTTCCTTAGCTGGAATCTCTTTCCCCTCTTTCTTTTTCTGCCAGTCGTAAATACGTCCTACAAAAGGTGAAATGAGCGTTGCTTTTGCTTCTGCAGCACCTATTGCCTGCGCCATACTAAACATTAAGGTCATGTTGCAGTGGATTCCTTGTTTTTCAAGGATTTCAGCAGCTTTTATTCCCTCCCAAGTAGAGGCTAATTTAACAAGAATTCGATCTTTAGAAACACCACTTTCTTCATAAAGAGCGATATACTCTCTCGCTCTTTTTACACTTCCTTCTGTATCAAAAGAAAGCCTTGCATCCACTTCTGTTGACACTCTACCTGGCACAATTTTAAGGATTTCCACCCCAAAATTGACAAAAAGCTTCACTATTGTTTTATCGATTACCGATTCACCGCTTTTTGTATGCATTTTCGCCCATTCGACGGCATCAGTCACAAGATCCTTATATTCAGGCATAGACGCAGCTTTGAAAAGTAATGAGGGGTTAGTTGTTCCATCTTGGGGCATATATTTGCGTACAGCCTCGATATCTCCTGTGTCTGAAACTATTACAGTGTGCTCTTTAAGCGCTTCGAACTTATTTTTAGCCATGACAATACCCCTTTTGCTCTAGATGATGCCAAAAAGTAAATTTTGTTAAATCAAATTTATGCAGAAGCGTAAGTTTTTTGCCCAGAATTTGTCTTAACGACCAAAAAGCCCGCCAAAAAGAGCAATGCCGTAATCACACAAAATCCACCCCTTAAAAAGACATCAGTTGCTTTGTCGACATCTTTTTTCGTAGGAACAGTTGGTATACTATCAATTGCTTGCATTGAAGGAGACGGGGCTTTCGTCTCCTCAGCTGTTTGCTGAGGAGGCGAGGCCTGACTAACTATAGGGGGTTCTTCTGCAAACAAAACAGCTGTTGTAAAGATAGTACAAACAAAAGCCGACTTTAATCGCACAAATTTCAATTTAACCCCCTAATACTTATGTTGATAACAACTCTTCTTCTAATTCATCTTCAAAAGAGAACTCGAGGAAGCTTTCTTGTTCTTGTTCTATATTTTTCTTCAAGCGGCGGAAATATCTCTTATGTCCGGTACCTGATGGCATTTGCTGTCCTGTGATAATATTAGACTTGAAGTCTAATAAGTAATCGACTTTACCTTCACAAGCAGAATCTGTAAGAACTCTTGTAGTCTCTTGGAAAGAGGCTGCTGAGAAATACGATTCCGTACCAAGTGAAGCTTTCGTAATACCAAGAAGCACAGGCGCTGCACCAGCAGGTCTACCACCCTCTTCAATAACTTTCTTATTTTGAAGATGGAAAGCTTTCCTGTCGATATCTTCTCCATATAAGAAGACAGTATCGCCCGGATCAGTGATCCGCACTTTCTGAAGCATTTGTCTTACAATAATTTCAACGTGCTTATCATTGATGTTTACCCCTTGCAGACAGTAAACTTCTTGTACTTGGTTAACAAGATGTTTCTGAAGTTCGCGAACTCCGCAAATTTCCAGGATCTCTTGTAACTTGACAAGACCTTCTGTAAGCTGTTGGCCTTTCTCAACATGATCGCCACGCTGTACGATTAAGTGTTTTGTAAGCGGAATAAGATGCTCTTCTTCCATACCTGTCTCTTCATCGCGAACAACAATGATACGCTTATTCTTCTGAACACCCTTAAAGTCTACAACACCATCAATCTTAGCGATTTCCGCAGCATCTTTTGGCTTTCTTGCTTCAAAAAGCTCAGCAACCCTTGGAAGACCGCCCGTGATATCTTTTGTTTTAACCGCACCTTTCGGCAATCTAGCAAGCTGTTTACCAGCCTTAACAAAAGCGCCATTTTCGACTGATAAGTGAGCACCAGATGGGATCGGATAAGATCCAACCACTTCCGTGTAATCTGCATCTTGGTACATAACCATTTGAGGATGTAGCTCAGCGCCACGATGTTGTTTCACAACAACTTCAGTCTGTCCTGTTTGCTTATTGACAGTCTTCTGAGTCGAAATACCCTCAACAAGGTCCTCATACTTCACATAACCTGATCTTTCGCAAATTATAGGGTAACTATATTGCTCTAAGTGAGCAATTTTGACACCTTTTTGAATCGTCACACCATCTTCAATGAAGATCTGAGTTCCTAATTCAACTGCAAAAGATTTTAGTGGCTCTATAGATTTACTTGCTAAAAGTTTTTTGTACTCAGCAATCGTTCTTCCATCATCTTTTACAATATGGAGAGCTCCATTTTTGTTAAGCACTAACCAAACTTTTTCATCTTCATCCCACACAGTTCTGACATCTTGGTAGACTAAAATACCATTAAACTCTGAATCAAGGTCTGGGTTAATATTAGCAGACGCGATACCGCCCAAGTGGAACGTTCTCATCGTAAGCTGTGTACCTGGTTCCCCGATTGACTGTGCTGCAATGATACCGACAGCCTCACCAAGAGCTACTTTTCTACCATTAGCTAAATTAGCTCCATAGCACTTAGCGCAAATCCCTCTCGGAGTTTCGCAAGTAAGAGCTGATCTGATTCGGATGCTTTCAATACCTGAATCATCGATAGCCATAGATTGCTCGATTGTTAAAATATCGCCAGCTTTTGCTAAAAGTTTTGTTTTGTCACCAGGCATATAAACATCTTCACAAACAGATCTTCCGAAAATTCGATCTTTTAACGAAAGAAGCTCTTCTTGACCTTGTTTAATTGGGGCAATCTCAATACCATTAAGAGTTCCACAATCCTCTTCATTGACTAAAACGTCTTGAGAAACGTCAACAAGTCTTCTTGTCAAATATCCCGAGTCAGCTGTTTTAAGAGCTGTATCGGCAAGACCTTTACGCGCACCGTGAGAAGAGATAAAGTACTCAAGAACACTTAAACCCTCTCTAAAGTTCGACGTAATTGGGTTTTCAATAATTTCGCCAGAAGGTTTAGCCATTAATCCTCTAAGAGCTCCAAGCTGTCTTAGCTGCGATTTATTACCACGAGCACCTGAATCAATCATCAAGAACAGCGGGTTTAAATCTTTTCCAGCAATCGGCTTCATGATGTTGTCATAAAGCGTATCTGATAGGATCTCTGTAACTTCAGTCCAAATAGAAATAATTTTTGACTTCCGCTCACCCTCTGTGATAACCCCATCTTCGTATTGCTTGAGGACAAGAGAGGCTTTTTTATTTGCTTCATCAATTAATTTTTTCTTAGATTCAGGAATAGCAACGTCTGCAACACCCATCGAAATACCAGATTTAGTAGCTTGCTCAAATCCAATATCTTTCAAGTTGTCTAAGAATTGGACTGTTTTTTCGAGACCTACTGTTTTGTAGATCTCTAAAACAAGCTCACCAAGCGTTTTTTTGCGAAGAGCGTAGTTTTGAAAGCCTAATTCTTTTGGAACAATTGTATTAAAAAGAACTCGTCCCGGTGTAGTCTCAATCATATTGTCATCGATCAAAACTTTGATCTTTTCATGAATATGAAGACCTCTACCTAAATCATCCTTTCGAGCGCCCTCTTTCATTTCAGATTGGCGCCAGTTATAACTTCCTGAAGCTTTCATCGCTAAAAGAACTTCTTCTGATGATCCAAATATTTTTGTTTTTCCACCTTTATCTTCTCTAGAAAAGACTGGATCAAACATGAGGTAGTAAAGACCTAAAATCATGTCCTGGCTAGGAATAGCGACCGGTTTTCCAGATGATGGCAAGAAAATATTATCTGCTGCCATCATAAGCGTTTTAGCTTCGATTTGTGCCTCTATAGATAGCGGAACGTGAACAGCCATTTGGTCACCGTCAAAGTCAGCGTTAAACGCTGTACATACTAGCGGATGAATTCTGATCGCCTTACCTTCAATTAAAACTGGCTCAAACGCTTGAAGACCTAGTCTATGAAGAGTCGGCGCTCTGTTTAGAAGGACTGGATGCCCTTTAATAATTTCTTCAAGAACATCCCAAACTTGTGGGTCAGCTCTTTGAATCATTTTTTTAGCAGATCTAATAGTGTAGACGTAACCTTGATCTTTGAGTCTCTTCACTATGAAAGGCTCAAATAATTCAAGCGCCATTTTCTTCGGAAGACCACACTGATTAAACTTCAATTCTGGACCTACTACAATAACCGAACGGCCAGAGTAGTCAACCCTTTTACCAAGAAGGTTTTGTCTAAATCGTCCTTGTTTCCCCTTTAACATTTCTGATAAAGATTTCAAAGGCCGATTTCCAGCTCCCATCACAGGATGACCGTGACGACCGTTGTCAAATAAAGCGTCAACAGCCTCTTGCAACATCCTCTTTTCATTTCGGATAATTACATCAGGAGTTTTTAATTTTAAAATGGCTTTTAAACGATTATTTCTATTAATCACTCGTCTATATAAATCGTTAAGATCAGATGTCGCAAATCTTCCACCGTCAAGAGGAACTAATGGTCTTAAATCTGGAGGTATAATTGGAGCAGAGGTCATTACCATCCACTCTGGTTTATTTCCAGAACCGACAAATCCTTCAATGATTTTCAAACGTTTTGCAAGTTTCATTCGAGCTTGAATCGATTTTGTCTTTCTAAGTTTATCTTTTAGATCGACAATGGTTGATTGCATGTCTTCACTTTCAAGCAAGACTTTAATAGCTTCACCACCCATTAGAGCTTTAAATGAATCAGGCCCCCATTTCTCTTGCGCTTCTCTAAACTCAACATCGTTTAGCAGTTGCTTTTTCTCAAGGCTCGTACGACCTGGGTCAACTATAACGTACTCTTCATAGTAAATCACTCTTTCGATGTCACCAGATGACATTCCAAGAATATTTCCAATTCGAGATGGTTGTGTTTTGAAAAACCAGATATGAACAACGGGCACAGCTAATTCAATATGTGCCATTCTTTCACGTCTTACTTTTGATAATGTAACTTCAACGCCACATCTATCACACACAATTCCCTTATGCTTAATTTTTTTGTATTTTCCGCAAGCACACTCCCAATCCTTAGTAGGACCAAAAATCTTTTCACAGAAAAGACCACCTTTTTCAGGTTTAAATGTTCTATAGTTAATAGTTTCAGGTTTTTTAACCTCTCCACGTGACCAACTACCTTTAATCACATCACCCGAAGCAATTTGAATAGCAATGCTTTCAAAATAATTGCTTTGAAACTCTTCTTCTTGTTGTTGCATCTCTGACATTAAAACTTCTCCACAAGAGGGTTAAAATTTATCCATCTATAACTGTTTCTGCACTAATATTTAGGCACAAGCCTTGCATTTCTTTAATAAGCACGTTGAATGATTCAGGTGTGCCCGCTTTGAGCGTGTTTTCACCCTTCACAATCGACTCATAGATTCTGGTTCTTCCAGCAACGTCATCTGATTTTACAGTTAACATTTCCTGGAGAAGATTTGCTGCTCCATACGCTTCTAGAGCCCACACCTCCATCTCCCCGAATCTCTGACCACCCATCTGAGCTTTACCTCCAAGTGGCTGCTGTGTCACAAGCGAATACGGACCAATAGCACGTGCATGTATCTTATCGTCAACAAGGTGTGAAAGTTTGAGCATGTAAATGATTCCAACCACAATTGGGTTATCGAATCTTTCACCTGTTCTACCATCATATAAGTAAGACTTTCCATCTCTGCGAAGGCCAGCTTTTTCCATCATGTTCCAGATTTCATTTTCTGGGAATCCTTCAAACACTGGACTCTTAACATATACGCCCGTTTTACGTGCAGCATATCCTAAATGAGTTTCAAGCATTTGCCCCAAGTTCATCCTTGACGGAACCCCGAGAGGATTTAAGATAATCTGAACAGAAGAACCGTCTTCTAAGTAAGGCATGTCTGCTATCGGTACAAGTTTAGATACAACCCCTTTATTACCGTGACGACCTGCCATCTTATCCCCTACTTGCAACTTTCTCTTTGTTGCAATATAGACTTTAACTTGACGAATCACCCCAGCTTCTAACTCAACATCACCTTTTTTGATGAATTCAGTTTCAGATTTATATTCAGATTCAAGCATTTCTAACGACTTTTTATGCTGAATAAGAATTTCTTTCATCGTGTCATAAGCTTCACATGAAGGTATGATAAGATCTTGCAAGTTCTCATGCTCAATTGCTTCTAAAATCTCTTGCGTGACTTCATCCCCATCTTTTAACAGGATGTTACCTGTTTTTCTATGAAGAATAGATGCAGGCGCTACATCATCTAAAAGCAGTGCTCCTAATTTTTCATGAAGCTCTAGCTGAAGCTCTTCCTCTTTCTCTTTAAACTCTTTCTGCACATCTTGAATGCGAGAGCGTTCTTCAACCATCTCATCATCTGTTTTAGATAAACGATCACGTCTACTAAACACTTTTACATCCATTACAAAACCTTCAGTCCCCGGAGGAGCTGTTAACGAAGCATCCTTTACATCAGCTGCTTTTTCACCAAAGATTGCTCTTAGCAATCTCTCTTCTGGAGAAAGTTCTGTTTCAGATTTAGGTGTAATTTTACCAACTAAGATATCGCCTGGCTTAACATGTGATCCAACACGAATAATACCGTCTTCACCAAGATTTCTTAAAGCCTCTTCCGAAACATTCGGAATATCTCTTGTAATCTCTTCTTTTCCAAGTTTTGTATCTCTAGCTGTTAATTCAAATTCTTCTAAGTAAATAGAGGTGTAAAAATCTTCTCTAATAAGCTCTTCAGAAATAATAATCGCATCTTCATAGTTATATCCACACCATGGCATGAATGCGACAACAACGTTTTTACCAAGAGCTACTTCGCCTCGATCTGTAGATGGACCATCAGCAATGATATCTCCTGCTTTAACTTCATCACCCACTCCTACTAAAGGAGTCTGATTAAGGCAAGTACCTGCATTTGTTCTCATGAATTTTTTCAAAACATAAGTTTTTTTCTGCATTGGATTTGCTTTTAGAGCAACGATAATATGGAAACCATCGACATATTCAACAATCCCGTCTTCTTCCACAATAATAACAGCACCTGAGTCTTTTGCAGCGCGCATTTCAACTCCAGTTCCCACGATAGGAGAATCTGTTTTTAAAAGGGGCACAGCTTGACGTTGCATGTTAGATCCCATAAGAGCACGGTTAGCATCATCATGTTCAAGAAATGGAATAAGACCTGTTACAATAGAGACTAGCTGCTTTGGAGAAACATCCATATGCGTAATCTTACTTACGTCAACTATGAGAGATTCCCCATTTAATCGAGCCCAAGTAACACTCTCTTTAAACATATTGTATTCGTCAAGAGGAGCAGACGCCTGCGCAATCACACATCTTTCTTCCTGATCAGCAGTCATATACTCAATTTCTTCAGTAACAACACCATCTTTTACAATACGATAAGGAGTTTCAATAAATCCAAACTCATTAATTTTTGCAAACGTTGAAAGCGAAGTGATCAAACCAATGTTTGGTCCTTCTGGCGTTTCAATAGGGCAGACTCTTCCGTAGTGACTTGAGTGAACGTCCCTAACTTCGAAACCAGCTCTTTCTCTATTTAAACCGCCTGGGCCTAAAGAAGAGAGTCTTCTCTTGTGTGTAAGCTCAGCAACAGGGTTTGTCTGATCCATAAACTGAGAAAGTTGAGATCTTCCAAAGAAATCTTTAATAACAGACTGGAAACCTTTTGCTGAAATTACTTTACCAGGAGTTAGCGTATCCGAGGCAAAATCAAAAAGATTCAATCTCTCTTTGATAATTTTTTCCATTCTTACAAAACCAATTCTGCACTGGTTCTGGACAAGTTCACCAACTGATCTTACTCGTCTGTTTGCTAAGTGATCAATATCATCAATATACGCTCTTTCATCACCTTGACGGAGTCTAATTACATATTTGATGGCTTGAACAATATCTTCTTTTCTTAAAATAACTTGATTTAAAATTTCATCTGAAATTTCTAAATCTAATTTTTTATTTAACTTATATCGACCTACTTTTCCTAAATTATATCGTTTTGGATCGAAAAAGAGTCTCATAATCAAAGATCTAGCATTTGATAGAGTAGCGGGCTCACCCGGACGCATTTTTCTATACACATCTTTCAAAGCAGATTCGTATGAGTCTGTCGGGTCTTTTGCAAGCATTCTAATAATAGGACTTGTCTCGTCTGCATCTTCTGCAACTCTAATCATTGAAATATCAGCATCTAAAATCCTCTTCAACATTGCAGTTGTAAGTTTTTCAGAAGCTTTTCCGTAGACAATACCATTTTCTTCATCGACAACATCTTCAGCAAGAATTTTTCCTACAATTTTCGCAAAGTCTTTGTCAGATTTAACTTTAATTTTTCTTGTGCTGAAAAATTCTTCAATAATATCTGCATCAGTTGAGTAACCAAGAGTTCTAATAAATGATGTCGCTAAAACTTTTCTTCTTCGTTTTTTCTTGTCTACATAGACGTAAATTAAATCATTAATATCAAAAGCTGCTTCTAACCAACTTCCTCTGTATGGAATAATTCGAAAAGAGTAGAGAATATTTCCTTTTGGATGCTTTTCTTGTTCAAAGCAGATACCAGGAGATCTATGAAGCTGAGAAACAATAACTCTTTCTGCCCCATTAATAACAAATGTACCACGATCGGTCATTAAAGGAAGAGTGCCCATGTAGACTTCTTCTTCTTTAATACCCGTTTCATCTGTTAACTTAAATTTTGCCTTTAGAGCTGTGTTATAAGTAATACCACGTCTAATACACTCTTCTGGCGTATATTTAGGCACACCTAAACTATACGACAAATATTCTAGGATGATTTTCTCATCAAAACTCTTAACCGGAAACACTTCTCTGAAAACTTCTTCCAGCCCAATGTTTTCTCGTTCGTGTGGAAATTTTTCGGCTTGCAAAAAGTCTCTGTATGATTTCACCTGAACTTCAATTAAGTTTGGTAAATCAATAATTTCTTCACGCTTTTTGAAACTCACCCGATTAGGCGGCCTTTTCAACATACTGTCCCCTCTAAAGCAAAGATTGTTAACTTAAAATCAAAAAAACAGAAAGTCCTTTTTATCAAGAACTTCCTGTCCTAATTACAAAACCGAAGACAAAAAATGTCTTAAACACCTTTTACTTCTACTTTCGCTCCAGCTTCTTCAAGTTTCTTCTTAAGCTCATCAGCTTCAGCTTTCTTGATTTTCTCTTTAACTGGCTTAGTTGCATCTGCAGCTTCAACAAAAGCCTTAGCTTCACCAAGTCCTAGTCCTGTTGCTTCACGAACAGCTTTGATAATACCAATTTTCTTATCAGCTGGTGATTCTTTAATGTATACGTTAAATTCAGTAGATTCTTCAACTGCTGGTGCTGCTGCTGCCGCTGCTACAGGCATTGCTACTGCTGCTGCCGCTGCTTGCACGCCCCACTTATCTTCTAACATTTTCTTTAAATTAGCTAGATCAAGCACGGTAAGTTGGCTTAATGTTTCTACAATCTGATCAAGTTGTTGACTCACGGTTTTACCTCTTTTAGTTTTAAATTCATTCTTTTTTAGCTTTATTATCCAAGCAATAAATGACGCTGGTTAGCATAGCTTGGATCGTTCCCAAAGTTTGCGTCATTGGAGCTTCTAGTAATCCTAAGAACTGCGCACGCATTTCTAGTAGCGTTGGCAATTTAGAAATTAGTTCCACATCTTGAGAAGAGCATTTTTTCCCTTCAAAATGTCCTCCTATAACAGTTAGAGCCGCATCATTTTCTTTTTTAAATGAGTAAAGCGCCTTTGTCAGGGAGAGGAAATTATCTTTTGTAAAAGCAAGACCTACATGCCCATCTAATTCATTAACATCATATTCAAGATTTAAATCCTTAGCTGCTTTAACAAAAACTCTTTTTTTAATTACAAAAAAATCTCCACCCGCTTCTACTAAGCGACTGCGAAATCCCGCAAAACCATTTGCATTAATTCCACGATAGCTAGCTAAAACAAACCCAACTGATGGATCTATTCTGCCCTTAACTTCTTCTAGAAATAGTTCTTTTTCCGCTAACATACCTTATCCTGTTTGCACAACATGATGCTCAATTTCTAGTCCTGGCCCCATAGTGCTAGACATAGCAACTGACTTAATAAAACTTCCTTTTACACTAACTGGTCTTGACTTACTGATTGCTTCAAGCAAAGATCTAAAGTTTTCAGCTAAGTGGTCTAAAGGGAAAGACATTTTACCAAAAAAGGTGTTTAAATTTCCATTTTTATCTACTTTAAACTCAATCTTTCCTGCTTTAATATCTCTAATTGCTCCAGCGACATCATTTGTTACTGTTCCAGCTTTTGGCGTTGGCATCAATCCTCTCGGACCTAAAACTTTACCAAGCTTACCAACTAGTCTCATCATATCAGGAGTTGCAACAACTTCTGTGAAATCAACCCAACCAGCAGCAATTTTATCAGCTAAATCTTCAGAACCTACATATTCAGCTCCTGCTTCTCTAGCCTCTTTTTCTTTATCTCCTTTTGCAAACACAAGAATTACAGATTTTTTACCTGTACCATGCGGCAAACTAACAGTCCCTCTAACTTGCTGATCAGCTTTTTTTGGATCAACATTTAAGGACAAACTAAGTTCCATTGTCTGGTCAAATTTTGTCACAGGAACTTGCTTTAAAACTTCAATAGCTTCACGTGCGGAGTACTTTCTCATAAGATCAATTTTACTTACGGAGTCTCTCAATCTTTTGCTTTTATATTTCATACTTCAACCTCTACACCCATAGATCTAGCAGTTCCAGCAACCAATCTAGCTGCTGCCGCTTCGTCACCTGCTCTTAAACGAAGATCCGGCTTTTTCTTTTTAACAATATTCATAACTTGCTGTTTAGTAAGTTTTCCTACTTTATCTCTATTAGGAACCTTAGAACCCTTAGCAATCCCCGCTTCTTTTTTAATCATTTCAGCAACTGGTGGTTGCTTTGTAATAAAAGAGAAAGTTTTGTCTTGATAGACGGTAATAACTGTAGGAAGAATATCACTCCCACCCTGGGTCTTTGCGTTAAACTCTTTGCAAAACGCCATAATATTAACGCCAGCAGCTCCAAGCGCAGGTCCAATTGGCGGCGCAGGATTCGCCTTCCCCGCTGGAATCTGAAGCTTAATTTCTTTTAAAACCTTTTTCTTTGCCATCGTATGTCCTTATTCAACTGCATTTTTTTCAACTTGCCAAAACTCAAGGTCGTCGACTCGTGTATCTCGACCAAAAATAGATACGAGAACGCTAAGTCTGCCTTTGTCTTGAAAGACTTCAGTCACGGTTCCCGCGAAGTTAACGAAGACACCATCCACAATCTTAACTGGATCGCCAATACGAATATCGTGCTTGTGAACAACTTCCTCTTTTTTCTTCCTTAAATCCTTGAGTATATCTTCCACTTCTTGGTCGGATAAAGGAGAGGGAGCTCCCCCACCTAAGAAATCAACAACTCCATTAATCTCTTTAATGAAATGCCAACTCTCATCGTTTAAATCCATTTTCACCAAAAGGTAGCCAGGCCAAATCAATTTTTCCTGAACCTTTTGATCACCTTTCTTCACATCAAGAACGTTTTCTGTAGGCAAAAGAATTTCTTGAACAAAATCCGTCATACCCATCTGTTCGAGATTCTCTTCAATTGTCTTTTTCACCTTCTTTTCACGGTTCGATAAGACTTGTAGAATGTACCACTTATGATTCATTGATTTAACCTATCACTTTAAATACTAATGAGTGTAACCCATTTAAACTGCCCTGCACTACTAAATCGACCAAATAAACTCCAAAACCAAACACAAATGTCGATCCCACAACTATCTTAGTAGAAAGAAAAAGCTCCTCTTTCGAAGTCCAAGAAACTTTTTTTAATTCTTCCTTAAACTCACGAATATAACCTCTTCCCATTTGACTCTTTGTCTCCTGTACTAGAGAAATGCTTACTTCTTCCACTTTATCACCAATTTTCTTATGCGAGTGCGGAGGGCTTCGAACCCCCGACCTACGGCTTTGGAGACCGTCGCTCTACCAACTGAGCTACACACCCATATAAATTTTGAGAGGAGAGATAAACTCCCCTCTCACTATTAATTACTGTACGATTTTCGCAACTGTTCCAGCACCGATTGTACGGCCACCTTCACGAATTGCAAAACGCATTCCTTCTTCCATAGCTACAGGAGCAATAAGCTCTCCAGTGATACGAATGTTATCACCTGGCATTACCATTTCTGTTCCTTGTGGAAGGTGTAATGTACCTGTAACGTCTGTTGTTCTAAAGTAGAACTGTGGACGATATCCATCAAAGAAAGGCTTATGTCTTCCACCTTCTTCTTTTGTTAGGATATAGACTTCAGCTTCAAACTTAGTGTGAGGCTTGCAAGTACCAGGAGCAGCAAGAACCATTCCTCTCTCGATATCACCTTTTTCCACACCACGAAGAAGAATACCCACGTTTTCACCCGCTTGACCCTCTTCGAGAGTTTTGTTAAACATCTCAACACCAGTTACAACTGTGTTTTTAGTAGGTCTTAGACCAACTAGCTCTGCGTTTCCGTTAATTCTAATAATTCCGCGCTCAATTCTTCCTGTCGCAACTGTACCACGACCTGAGATAGAGAAAACGTCTTCGATTGGCATTAGGAAAGGCTTGTCAACTTCACGCTTTGGTGTAGGAATGTTTTCATCAACCGCAGCCATTAAATCTTCAATACATTTTTCCCATTGCGCATCACTCTCAAGTGCTTTAAGAGCAGATCCTCTAATGATCTTAACATCTTTATAACCTTGCGCTTCAAGAAGCTCACTGATTTCCATTTCAACTAGATCTAAAAGCTCTTCGTCGCCTTTTGCAATCATGTCGCACTTGTTGATGAACACAACAATCGCTGGAACACCTACTTGTTTTGCAAGAAGAATGTGTTCTTTTGTTTGTGGCATAGCACCGTCTGTAGCTGCAACAACAAGAATCGCGCCGTCCATTTGAGCAGCACCTGTAATCATGTTTTTGACATAGTCAGCGTGACCTGGGCAGTCAACGTGTGCATAGTGTCTGTTAGCTGTTTCATATTCAACGTGGCTAGCGTTAATTGTGATACCACGAGCCTTTTCTTCCGGAGCATTGTCAATAGAGTCATACGCTCTAAACTTTGCACCACCTTTTTGCGCCAAAACCTTAGTAATAGCAGCAGTCAAGGAAGTTTTACCATGGTCAACGTGACCAATAGTACCGATATTTACGTGGGGTTTATCCCTTTTAAAAGCTTCTTTTGCCATTTAGAAATTCCTCCGATAGACCTTAAAATATTTCTTTTTCTTGCCCAAAACAGGAATCGAACCTGCGACCCCTTGCTTACCATGCAAGTGCTCTACCTCTGAGCTACCTGGGCTGAGCAACTTATTTTCGTTCCTGTTTATACTAACAAATTAAAACTTATCCCCTAAAACAAAGAATGCCCAAGAGCATACCGTTATTTCAAAAAAAAAGCAAGAGACATTCTCGAAAAAATGATCATTTTTGTCGATATGTGATTCTTCCCTTCGTTAAATCATAGGATGACATCTCAACTGTAACTTTATCCCCAACCAGCACTCGAATGTTTTTCATCCGCATTTTTCCACACAAATGAGCGTGAATATTCACCCCATTCGAAAGCTCAACCACAAACGTCATATTTGGTAAAAGATCTTTTACAACCCCTTCCAACTCCATCATATCTTCTTTTTTCGACATATCCTCGCATCCTAAGTCAATTCTGTTGAATCATAATAGTAGACATCTTATTATTCTTAAAGAAAAAATCAATAGACGTCTTATGTGCCACTAAAAAAAATCATTAAGATTATTTTTAGGATTAAAGCGGAGTTTTAAAAAATGTCTTACAGCTGCTTAACTAAACAAGAGGAGGTAAAAAAACTTTTCACCTCTTGCAAAACTGCAGAAGAGCGCTACGAACTTATTATTTCTTTAGGGCGCAAAACCCCAGCGATGAACCCAATTGAAAAGAATTTAAAAAATTTAGTAGAGGGTTGTCAAAGCAAACTTTACCTCCATGCATCCTTTAAAGAGGGCGTACTTGAATTTTCTATCGATTCTGATGCTTTAATCTCTAAGGGACTTGCCGCAGTTTTACTGATGCTTTATGACAAAGAGAGCCCTGAAATAATTATTAAACACCCCCCCACAGTACTTGCCGAGCTAGGCATTTTTTCTTCCCTCTCACCTACAAGAGTAAATGGATTAAAAAGCCTCTATCTTAAAATGCAAAAAATTGCTTTACAATATGTTGCATAGACCTAAACTCTCTTTTATAGTATAGTGTAATGAGAAAAAAGGATAGGTTATGGCTCTTGTTTCAACCCTCTCTTCCGATCGTTATTTAAACTACAACCCACTTTTAAAAAGTGATTTGTCAAAAGAGATCTCATTTCACAAGTGGGAGGCTTATAAAAACATTAGTTTAGTTGCCCTTGCCTATATAGCTTTTCTTGCGATTGCAGCTATCGGAATATGGTATGCCGCATTTTTTGCAATCGAAGCGCTCCCTGTTATTCTTGCCTTAAACACCATCGGATTAAATATTACTCACCGTATTTTTTCACAACCTCATAAGCTTGCAGCAGATCACCATTTTGAAGCGAAAGGTTTTGAAGAAAAAGTTTTTGAAAAAATCAAACATCTTTCACCTCTAAAATTTTCAAGAAACTCTTCTCTAGGTGCTCGATCCGTAGCCGCGTCGACAAAGAAAAGACTTACCCCACTTTTTGCAAGATATACAGTTCTACATGAAGAAAGCAATCTTCGCCTTAGCGAAATCAGTAGAGTATTTCATCAATCAGCAAAGTACAATCGTAAAAGAGTCCCTCTAAATTACCAAGCTCTCAAACAAAACTATTCCTCTCCCCGTCTTACTGCTTCTCAAGCAGCTTGGCACTTAAATCATTTAGCAACCTACAAAGCAAATAAAGCTAAAATTTTAGACGAGTATTTAGAGAGAAGGGTTGAGCAAATCTTTTTAGCCTATAACGCAGAAAACCCCTATAGATATGGATCTTTCAAAGAGATCGGCAGATGCTATAATGCAGGCGATCTACTAACAAGAAGATACCTTGATGATGACTCATTTTTCCTATTCAATCCAAAAAGTTGTGTCATTTCTAGAAAAGCTCTTTTAGATGCCCATAAAAACGTAGCAAGACACATCCTAGAAGAGCATGGGAGCATGCCTAACACTTATTTTAGCCGGGCTGAATGGGAAGAAATCAATCAGATTCTTACGCAAAAACAGCTAACAAAAAGAAGTAGAATCTCTGTAGATGAGGAGCTTTCTCCATTTATAGAAAAAGTTGTAAACAAACAATTTATTCAACTCTTTTCAGACCATGACGCCTATTCTCTTAGAAAAACTTTATCAAATTATCTTTTTTTAGGAGATTACCCTAAACAATCACTTGTTCCAAAAGGAGTTATATTTACAAGCGAAGAGCTTTTGGAAGCGGGTGAAATTAAAAAATCGACTCCTTACGAATCATTTCATCTAAACGAGAGAATTAAAGAAATTGTAGAAGCCAAAATTAGAGCCTATCGAGTATGATAATTTCGTATGATTCAGCTTGAAAACGTCTCTTTAGCTTATTCGGGTCTTACCCTTTTAGAAAATGTCTCTTTCACTCTTGGAAAAAAAGAGAGAGCTGGTCTTATTGGAAGAAACGGAGCTGGTAAGTCGACTCTTTTTCGCATGCTCATGGGTGTAGAAAAACCTGATAGCGGTTCTATTGGAATTGCAAAAGGGTACCGAATCGGATGGCTTGAACAACACTTTCATTTTTCCGAAAAAACAGTTCTTGATGAGACAGTTTTAGGCCTACCTTTAGATGAGCAGTGCGATGTCTATAAAGCTGAAAAAATGCTTTTAGGACTTGGATTTAAAGAGTCCGATTTTGAAAAATCGCCGAAAGATCTATCTGGTGGATTTCAACTTCGAGTAAATCTTGCAAAGCTTCTCCTTTCAGAGCCTGACTGTTTACTTCTTGATGAACCGACAAACTACTTAGACATTTTATCGATGCGCTTTCTAAGTAAGCTTTTAGTTAGGTGGCAAGGTGAACTGATCATTATTTCTCACGATAGAGAATTTATGGACAGTATTACCACACACACACTTGGGATAGTTCGAAAAAAAGTGAGAAAACTTGCCGGAAGTAGCATCGATTTTTTCAATCAAATTGCTGCTGAAGAGGAAATTCATGAAAAGACAAGAGTAAATCAGGATAAAAAAAGAGCTCATCTCCAGTCTTTTGTCGATCGCTTTGGGGCAAAAGCCTCTAAAGCAGCTCAAGCCGGGGCTAGAAAAAAAGCTCTCGATAAAATACCCTCTTTAGAAGCGCTAAAGTCTCTCTACCACCTCGATTTTGATTTTCGCATTAAACCTCTTCCTGGAGAAAAAGTAGGTGAACTAAAGTCTGTCTCTTTCGGCTATACCGAAACCCCTTTGATCGAAGAGTTTTCTCTTCTTTTAGAAAAAGGGGATCGAATTGCAGTCATTGGAAAAAACGGAAATGGGAAATCAACTCTCTTAAGACTTTTTGCAAAAGATTTAAAACCCCTTTCAGGCTCTCTTCACTACGCAGAACAGATTGAAATTGGCTATTTTGGACAAACAAACATTGAAAGACTTCACAAAGACCTTACGATTGAGGAAGAGATAAAACTTGGCAATCCAAAACTCGCCTATACAGACGTGAAAGCAATTGCAGGTCAAATGCTTTTTAGTGGCGATCTTTCGACAAAAAAAATTCAGGTGCTCTCCGGAGGAGAGAAAAGTAGAGTTTTACTTGGAAAAATCATCGCAAATCCTTGCAATCTACTTCTTCTTGACGAACCAACACACCACCTTGACATAGAATCTGTTGAGGCTCTGATTGATGCTTTAAACAACTTTAGTGAAACCTTTATCATTGTAACTCACAGCGAACTTATCTTAAAAAGACTCGAGTTAGATAAATTAATTGTCTGCCACGAAAATAGACAAGAGATCTTTCTTGGAACTTATGAAGAGTTTCTAGAAAAAGAGGGCTGGGAAGAAGAAAAACGAGGCTCTAAACCGCAAAAAACAAAACCACTTCCCAAAAAGATAAAAGAGAGTAGTGATAAAAAAGATTTGGAAAAAAAAATTTTAAACCTTGAAGAGGCACAAAAAAGAGACTTCGCCCTTCTTGCAACAGCTTCTGAAACAAGTGATTTTGCTAAAATTCAGACTCTTTCCAAAATTACCAAAGAAAGAGAGATTGAAATTGATAGACTCTATAACAGCTTAATCTCGTCTTGAATACCCCCCGTCACTTGAACCCCACTCTCTGTTAGTAAAACATCGTGCTCTAGCCGGACGCCAAATTCGACGGGAAAATAGAGCGCAGGCTCAACTGAATAGCAGCTATTTGGTATTAAAAGCCTTGTGTCAAGACTCTCAAAGCTATCAAAATTTGCGCCACTTCCATGTAAATTCGTATCAATACTATGACCCAATCTATGGAGAATATAAGGTCCATACCCTTTTTCTTCTAAAAAGACTCTTGCAGCCCTATCAACATCTGCGCCTCTTGCTCCAATTTTCACTAATTCCAAAGCAACTTTTTGAGCCTCCCTCACAGCTTTAAAAGCGTCCTTCATTTTTTTAGAAGGCTCTCCTAAAACTGCAACTCTTGTGATATCTGCATAAACAGAGTGGGCCCCCTTTTTTTTACACCAAAGGTCAATTAAGACAAAATCTCCTTGCCTGATTTTATCCCCTTTTCCTTTTGGTTCATAGTGGGGGTTTGCAGAATTTGCCCCTGTTGCAACAATCGGTGCTTGCTCTGTTACACAACCCTCTTCTTCAAACCTTCTAAGAATAAAATTACTCACATCTTTTTCATAGGGAAGAGTCTTTTGCACAAATGAAAAAGCCTCTTCTACAACTTTATCTACGATTTGGCACGCCTCTAAATGAGATTTAATCGCTTCTTCATCAAGTGAGGATAAAAGCTTTTGCAAAAGCGCGCCTGAAGAGACAATTTCCATCTCATTAAAACCTCGTAAGTAATCTATTGTACCTCCATCAACAAAAGAGATATAAGGAATATCTTTTGCATATTCCATAGCAACTCTTCCTCTTATTTCTAGCAAAAGCCTCTCTAATTCCTCTCTCTTGGCATACGTCTTCAATTTCCCGTCGACACCATCTAGCGCATGCGCCTCAATCTTATGGACAATCTTGACGCACTCCCCTTTCTGAGGAATCCAATAGTAGACTTTTCTTGTAATATGCCGGTTGCTTGGAAGGGCTAAAATTTTATGAAAAATGGGATTAATCCCATGAAAATCATAAAGAAGCCAGCCATCGAGCCCCTCTTGCAAAAGATACTTTTGAATTAATGGTATAGACATTGGATCACACTCGATGCTGCAATTGTTCTAAGTAGTGTAAAAGGCTCTTTCATAACCTCTAATAAAAATGGAATCGAATCACGATTCCCGATAAAACCAAGAGCTTCTAAAATTTGAATCTTTCTCTCCCAATCAACTTTAGCGTAGGCCGATTCTAAAATTTTTGCAGCTTTTGAATCTCCTCCATAAAAAGCCAAAGCTAAAGCGGCTTGAATTCTTGTAATCTCATTTTCATCATCAAGTAAATTTCGGATCAAATTAAGAGCCTCGCTATCGCCCTCTTCGATCAAAAGAACTGACGCTCCCGTAACAACTCCCCACATTTGTTTATTTAAAAACTTTTTGACTAATTCGCTTGCCTCTTTACATCCGGCGATACACAAAATATTTAGTAAATCAAGTCTTGTCAGATGATCCATCAAAGCGGGATATCTTGGTATTTGGACGACATGGTGGACATTACTTGGCACAAGCTGATTAAACATTGGATAAATGCCACCTTTCCACATAATCTCTTCTTCTGTTTCAAGAAAAAAATCTTTTAAACAACTAACTGCTTTAGGAAGCTCAACTCTCTCTTTGACCATTCCAAGGGCTAAATTTGCTTTTATGTAACGATCCTCAACCTTATCCATTACTTTAGCCAAGAAATCTCTGCATTTAGATCCTCCAGCGCTTAAGACTGAGGCTGCAAATCTTGCAGCTTGAAGCTCGTCTGATAAGACCCAAGAAATAAGTGCATCTCTTGCTTTTTCTGGGTCTATTCGCAATTTCAACCAAGTTGCAAGTATTGCAACCTCAGGGTGAATATCTGTCATTAGCAAGTCAAGGTCTTTTTTAACACTTACAAGCACCTCTGTCTCTATTTCCATTGTTCCTAAAACTGCTAAAACAAATGTGCGCACTTGAGGAGATGGGTCTTTTAATAAAGGCAAAAGCAAATGAACTTTATCTCTTTTATCGAAATGATCAATGATTGCAATACCAAGCTCTCTTAGGCCAGATCTTTTGTTTTTTAAAAGAAGCTCTAAATCTTTGTCTGAAACATCGTCGTAAATATTTACAAGAGCGTGAATTGCTGAAATTTTTTCTTCCTGTGTCAAAGAGGCGTTTGCTACAATCTCTTTCAAAAAAGGTGTTGCATCAGTCAGCTTCATAAATCCAACTGCTTGCATGAGCTCTAAGCGCACATACCAATTTTTTTCTTTTTTTAAGAGTTCAATTACTCTCTTTTGCACAATTGAGTCATTGTATTGAGGAGCAAGTCTTAGAGCAAAAGATCTTAAAAGAATATTTGAAGAGTCTAGCGCCTCTAAAATTAAATCGACTGTTCGACCATCGTGAGTAAGCGATGCCCCTATCAAGGAAGAAATTCTTGCCATTTCAGACTTTTCTTCATTATGTAAAAGCGTCGCCCACGCAATTGTTTCTAAAAGAGAAAAATTCTCTTTTAGATCCCTTGCTGAAAACTCTTTTTGAAAAATTTTCAAAGCCTCTAAGCTTTCACCATTTTCTGATAAAGACCTAATAATTAAAGAGTGAATTTCATGAGACTTTGGATAAGCTCCAATAGCTGTTTTTCCTAAATTTACAGCTGCTGAATAATCTTTTATCAATAAACAAGAAGTAATTCCCTTTGCAAATTCTTTTTCATCACTTTGGATAAAAGAAGTTACAAAAAATAAAAGTGGAAAAACTACTCGTCTCATCGACTATCTAATACCATTTTTAATGCTTTTAGCGCGTCTTCTTTTGTCTCCCAAACAGAAATAAATCTCCCTTTATGGCAAAATATAGCACCCGGAATGCCACTTGTTTTTCGAAGATCTTCCTTTAAAAGTCCCGCCCACTCTAACGGTAGTGGTCTTCTAACATCCATCTGTTTTTGAAATGACGGGGGAACACATCTTAATTTCCAATGCTTTCCAGATGGCATAATCACAAATTCAGCAGGGTGATTCTCCCCTCCGAGCTCAAAAAAGGCCTCTAACCAGGGCATTGCTTTTTCAAAAATGAGACACTCTTGCATGACTTCCATCACTGATCTCACTTTTTCTTTGCATTTCTGCATGTAGAAAAACTTTTTTTCTACTCTAGCTAAGTGACCTAAAACAAATTCAAGAGCTGCAAAAAAACCCTCTTCTAACTCTGCATCTGACATGATTCCGTGCTCTGGTGGAACAAAAGAAGAGACTACTGCAGAAAAAGTGCAAAGACCATAAATTGGCTGCAACCGACCGTTATCAATGTCATCAACTCCTCGAATGAGAACGCGATTTAAAAAATTAAAATAAATATCTGAAATAATCTTTTCATCTCTTAAATACTCTAAAATCATCCCAGCACTACTTAATTCACCTTGATATGCAACTTGATGATGATCAAATCTCCGTTTTTTAGGATCAAAAATTCCGCCCACATCACAAACAAAATCGCAGGAGGCTAAATGACTCAAGTCCCTTGTTCGCACAATTTTATCCTGATCAATTAGCTTAAAATGAATCAAAAGAGCAGAGGCTGTCACCTCATCTGCATGAAATTCCCCACTATGAACGCCACAACTTCTAGGAACAACACCAATTATTGTCATAAAAACACCTTTGAAACAGACCAGTATACAAAAAATAAGGAGGGAGTAAAAGAAAAAAATGCACTATTTGCATAACAAAAATTTGTTTCTTTACAAAACACAAACAAAGAAATATAAATTGTGGAAAGTTTGAATAGAAATTGTGCAAAAATGAAGAATACCCCTAGAGAGTAAGCTTTTCACCTTTAGTAATCTTTTTCGCTCTTTTCGTCTATAACTTTTTTAAGTAACTAAAATTATACGACATAAAAAAATATTATATTGTGAAAAAACTGTAGAGAACTCAACTATTTTCAATTTTTTCCCAAACAGCTAATTTGTTCATAACTTACGTTTTTTTACGTCGTTTAGCAGCCTTAACCACATCAACAAGCGCGATAATTGCTTCAAAACAGGCAAGAACATTTAGTGGATTAATTGCACAAGCCGCAATTGTTGCGGCATCTGTTCCTAATTCAACAACTAAGTCTAAAGGTAGCTCGCCTTGAATTTTTTTTACAGTTGCTTGAATTGCTCCAATTTCTGTTTTTTGTTCTTCAATCGACATGTGGGGTAAATCTTCATTAAACGTAATAATTTGTTTCTTTAAAACTTCAATGTCTTTCAAAACAAGATCGTATGGATCAGGTTTTTTCATATAGACCCACCTTTATAAAGTGACTGTAAAATCAAGCTAATATCATCGATTGTATCCATGCTATTTCTGCAAAGAGAGATGATCAAAAGTGGATTAAAATCTTTTTCCCCCATAGATAATTGCCAGTTATCCACCATTGCTTCTAATCCCATCTTTATATCCCCGTGGTCATCAGGAGAGATATTTTTTATTTCTGTTAAAAGCTGTGCATGAAAAACTGTAATGCTGTCATAAAAAACACTTACTTCACTTGCAGAGATATCATTTTCATCAATTTTTTCTGAAGAACCCCAAGCACCTCCGTATAAAAGTTTTGTAGTGAAATTAAATACTTGCGCCCAAATTCCAACCATTTGATTAAGAAAGTTTTGATATAAATCTTCAGACATATTATCTCCTCTTTGTTATAAAAGAAGAATAACATATTTCTAAAAATATATAACTTATTGGAAGTTATGAGAATATGCTCTTCAAGCGCTCTTGAATGACACTTTCTTCAAACTCGTTTGTAACAGATCTTAAAATATACTCTTCACGACCGCTTAATTTCTCTCTAATTTCTTGTAAATCATGAACTAAATCGGTATGACTTTGATTGGTTTCCATGAGGTGGTATTTTGTAAATGGCAGATTAATCTAACTATCACAACATTCACATCCTTACTAGGATAGTCTTGTTTTTTTTCATGAAAACTTGCAAGCATTTCAAGATATTCTGACGGTTTTACAGAAATTTTTTGTGCATCTTTTATAATTTCTCTCCGAATTCCCTCTGAAATAGCTCTACTACGATGCTTTACATACATAGAAACAACTGAATTTATACTAGCTCTAATCATCTCTTCAGGTAAAACTGATTGATTAAATCCCCCACCTAATTTTTCTAATGAGACATTAGGAAATACCTTAGACACATCGCCTTGAACTTTCGAAACCTGATCTACTCCTACCCTTTCCGTCATAATCAACATAATTAGCTAAAAAATATATTTTAATTAAAGATAAAGAATATAATGTGAGCTTATGCGAAAAAACATATTCTCACACCCCTACGATCTTATTAGTCCAGACGGACGCTCAAAAAAGACTAAAATATTAAGCAACAAGGAAGTAGAAACTGTTGTCGAAATTGAAAAGATAGACCCTTTTTTTAAAGGGTTTGAAATTGATCCGCACTTGGTCCAATTTAATATTAAAAGCACATTTGCACAATTAGGAGTTGATGGACGAGGAATCGCCTACGAATTTTTCCCAAAACTTGGCAGGGCTGAAGTTCTTGTTCGGTTGAAAGCGTTTAATCCCATAGGAGAGAAATTATTAAGTCTTTTTTCTGATGGAATTTACCTCGGAAAACTATTTGCTGCAGACGACCGTCGGCGAGTAAGGCACGCTGAATATTTGCATAGACTGCTTGGGAAATCTGATGAAAACGGCCATCCCCTTCTTGTCATTGGAGAAGGATACAAAACAGAGCAAATCATTGAACAAGTTGAAAAAAATAGAACGATTGTAAAAATCCCCCTTTTACCGGGCCTTTGGGTCTATGACGATGCAATTTTTGGCTTTCTTCATACAATCATTAAAGGATTAAAAAGAACAGATACTCACTTTAGATCTTCACTTTTTCTTCACCAAATTCAACAAGATGTCCCAAGAAAAATTCCTGAAAATGGAATGCTTCTTGTAAAAACTATGTGTATGTCTATTCCCACTCTGTTTGCAAGAGTTGTTCATGAAGAGCTCCCAAAAGGGTTTTGCCACGCTACAGCAGACTTACTTGAGCCTCAAATGAAAACAGGCGACATTTATGAATTCCACGGCTTAAGTAGCGAAGAAATCACCCATATTCCACTAGAATTTTACACGTTAGAGCCATATAGAGAATACTTTTTCTTCTCCGATCGAGATTTATTAAGAGAGTGTCTTGAAGATCCGGAAAGTCTTTTTCAGGCATTTGACCAAGCCCCTGAAAAACAGGCATCGACGTTTATTGTGAAAGGAGAGCACCTTGTAAAATTAACAGCGTCAGATTGGCTCTTATCTGAAATGCCTATTGAAGGAAATCTCGTTATTCCTCCCCAAGATAGAAAAGACCACGCAATTTTAAGTAGCTTCATAAAATCGCAAGCAATTTACACAATAGTAAAAGCGATGCAAGAGGGCAACATCACAAGCCAAGGGGTTATTCTTACAAATTATTTGCCCGCACCCCTTTTAAAAAGCTTTCTGCTTAACGAAAGAGTGACTCGCTGCCTTAAAGCTATCTATTTTAAAACCCCCTCCCTCCGCTATGGCGATTATTTTTCACACGATGATCGAATGATGCTCGTCGATTTAGCAAAAGCCTCTGTCGATGTTTTTTGGGTCGATTTTACCTCGCACCTTCTTCTCAAATACATCCTTAGAACAGATAAAGACTTCGGCATGTTTGTCCCTGTGCACAAAGTAAAAGAATTCCAAAAAGCTACTTTTTTTGGAATTTACGGCTCAAGGCTTACAGAGTCAAACTTTAGAGAAGAATTTATAGCCTGCTTCAAAGGGCTTATGCAGATGCAAAAAGAGGTCGATCACGAAAAATTAAATCCAGAGATCTCTATCGCAATTAGCACAGGTGGCGGACCAGGCGTGATGGCTATGGGAAACCAAATTGCAAGCGAACTTGGCATTCTTTCTTGCGGCCACGCAGTAGATTTCAAAAAACCTCACGAGACCGACGAAGAGGAAGAGCCGATCAATCCTTATATTCAAGCAAAAATGACCTACAGCTTAGAGCAGCTTATCATTAGACAGTCAGAATTTGGGCTAGACTTCCCTATCTTTTGCGAAGGGGGCGTTGGAACTGACTTTGAATTCGCCCTAGAACTTCTTAAAACACAAGTTGGCAGTAGACCTGCAGCCCCCGTCCTTCTTTTCGGATCCCCAGAGTATTGGCGCTCCAAACTCACCTCTACCTATAAAACAAACCGAAAAATGGGCACGATCAAAGGTTCTGAATGGACCTCCAACGTCTTTTTCTGCGTCCAAAACCATAAACAAGCGCTTGCTATCTACTACAAATATTTTACCAACAGACTCCCCATCGGTCCCGACTTCCCTCCAGCAGACGAAGGTTTTGTCATCGTCAGCGCAGACGATACACTTTTCACAACCTCTTAAAAACTATAATTTAACGGCTTTATATAGAAGAATAGACTAAGAAAGCTCCTAAAGGCATGATAATCGCAAGCAGATAACCGATCAAAATTGAAACTATTGGTAATTGAATATCAATATTCCCTAGCAAAATCAGCAAATTGAAATCGTTTTGATCGCTCACGAAATTCTTTACTCATTATCGGTAATGAAAATATTATAAAAAAATTATTGGAATAGAAATAAAAAAAATTGAGGCCATTTGTTTGGTCATCATAAAATCAGATTTATTCATCAGATTAAAGTGGGCAACAATTCTAACCGGAAGCTTTTTAAAAAAGAAAACCAATTGAGTTGCTATAAGGGCTATAAAATAAGTAAAAAATATACTGATTACTTTTATCTGTTTTAAAAGCATACAATACCTCAATATGTCTAATATTGCTAATTTAAACACCCTTTTTTTTCACCAATTTTTTAATCAATTTCGGTATAAAGAATCACTTGCTATTTCTCTATCTCTTCTTTATAATACAATCCTTCCTTATCGGGGGGCAATAGCTCAGTCGGTTAGAGCGTCGGACTCATAATCCGCAGGTCCCAGGTTCAAGTCCTGGTTGCCCCATTCTTAAATAGGGTCAAACAACGCGCCCTGTTATTTAGGATAAAGAAATAGAGTACTACGGTCATCCTTACATTATACCGCTTTCAGTTCAAAATATTGAATATATTAGAGGGTGTCTAAGTTGATTTGTACTTACAATTTTTGTAGAATCTAAGTTACTTTTTAATGAGGGTTTTGAATGTCTGAAAAAAAAATTTGCCTTGCTAGCGACAATTGGAGTGGAGCACACCCTCTTGTGATCAAAGCTATTACTGAAGCTAACGAGAGCTATGCTCCTCCTTATGGGTCAGATCCTTGGACAGAAGAGGCTGTTAGCCTTATTCAAAAAGCTTTTAAAAGAGAATGTAGAGTCTTTATTGTCACTACTGGTACAGGGGCAAATATTTTTGGTCTTAGAATTTGCTCCAAACCTTATGAATCGGTTATTTGCACCGATATTGCTCATATCGAGTACCAAGAATCTGGAGCTTTTGAAGCTCTTGTGGGATGCAAACTTTTGACAGTGCCTAATAAAGAGGGCAAAGTAACTCCTGATGAACTAGTAAAAAAGCTAAAAAAAGAAAGAGCTTTTGGGAAACATTCGACCTCTCCTGGCGTTTTATCGATTACTCAACCAACTGAAATAGGAACTGTCTACACTCTTGATGAACTAAAAGCGCTTGCAAAGCTTTGCAAAGAAGAAAATCTCCGCATCCATATGGATGGATGCCGTCTATACAATGCAGCAGTTAGCTTAGATACATCCTTAGAAGAAATTGTTAAAGCCGCATCAGTCGACATCTTATCTCTTGGAGGCACTAAAAATGGATTAGCAGGAGCAGAAGCTCTCATAATTTTCGATCCAGATTTAGAAAAAGGAGCTGACCACTTACAAAAACAAATGCTACAACTTGTTTCTAAGATGCGATATCTATCCGCACAGTATATTCCATTTTTTAAAAATGACTTATGGCAAACACTTGCTAGAAAAGCTAATCAAAAAGCTCAAGAAATCGCCTCCATCATCAAGTCTATCCCAGAACTCTCTTTAAGCTACCCCGTAGAAACAAATCAAATTTTCTTCATAGCTCCCAAAGCTTGGATTCCACTCATCCAAGAAAAAATCATTTGTTACCCTTGGGACGCTGAAAAAAATGAAATTCGTTTTATCGCCTCATGGAATACAACAGACGAAGATGTTGAAAAGGTCTTCTCCATTTTTTCAGAGATATCAAAAAATCAAATAACTATATAATGAATAAATTCAATGAGTTTATTAAAAGCAGTGTTAGGAGAATCTCTTAAAAGAACTTTTGTTTGGCTACTTTCATCTCCTGGATTATAGGAAATTTGTTCTTGGGAAGGGTTGAGAAAGTAGGGGTAAGAGCGTTTAAAATTGCAGAATTGTAGTCATGATTCCTTCACTGTTTGTGCTAAATCTCACTCTTCCAAGAACCGCTTAAAAGCTCATCTGCTTTGCCAGTATTTATAAGTTTATTTAAAACCTCTCTAACTCTTAAATGAACTGATAAATCCCCCTCGCTACTTTTCTTTTCTTCTATAAAAGAGGTTACATCAACAATCACACGTTCAATTAATGTTTGATCAACTTCAAACAGAATCTCTTCCCTTACATCAATGAGACGATTTTGTAAGAGCGCAGCCATCTTTAACATGCAACAACAAAGAGACTTATAACCCTTTATGCCATCTGGATCATCTATTTGGTAAGTCGCGATTTCTTTGATTGACGTGGTTTCACACAATTTTTTTGCTAGAGTAACACTTGTTACATAGGTGTTTACGGCACCACTTGCTTCAGGAATAATCCTCAATTCATCTCTAGACGTCGTTAGATCAATACTTCTAATCCTATCTTGCTCTGTAGTCGAAAATCTAACAGAAAGATCTACAAGGGAATACCAGAAAAATAACCCCCCTGTACCAAAATTATCTGGTAAAATACACCCATGATCAATTGGGAAAACTGCAGAAACCCCTTTTTCATCACGTTTTATCATAAGATTCCCTGCATGACGATCAGAATTTGCAAGACAAATATCTATCATGGCAATTGATGGAAGATGAGGCAATAAAGAGGGTATTTCGTGTTCTGTAATGGTATGAGCCTCTTCGACGTCAGGAATTATTTTTTGCATACTACACTGCTTTACTGGCTGCACACCCTCAAGATCTGGCCTGTAATGAAAATATCTATAGGAAGTTGTTACAAGTGCCGTTGGAGGAATTAAATCAGGAAAAAGTTTTGCAGAAACAACCTCTCTAAAACCACAAGTTCCAGGCCTAATTCCCTCTTTAGCCATTAAAATATCTGATCTACGAGCTCTTTGGGCGCCCAATTCTTCATCAAGAGGTTTTAAAATAGCAATTTTTTTTCCTTCTAAATCCGAAACAAAATAAGATCCTGAAGTTCCTAAATCAGTTGCTTCTATATTTTCTTCCCTCTCATAGCCAGCCTGGCATAACCGTAAGGTCCTCTCTACCCAAGTAGAATCGTTAGCTGCTGGAATATCGACTTTAAATTTAGGCTCCATTTCAACTCTTTCGGCAGGAGGTTTTTTTAAAGTTGGAAAAAGTGAAGGAAGTTCAGGAGACGGTCTTTTTGAGACTGGTTTAATACTTGGTAGAACAGGGGAAAGAGAATTCGTTCTATCCTCCAAAACTCCTAAATCAACTGAAGACCTAGCTTCAACTCTACCAGCTAATGAAGGAGCGCAAAGCTTAAGTCCTTGTGGTTTAAGATGACCTGGCAATCGGCTTCTCAATCCTTCCCTTCTCTTATCTCTTTCTTCAGTAGTCATTCGGTATATGGGCGAATGTGAAACAGGGCTTGATGGCTCCATTATTTATCCCCCTTTGTATCAGCAATAACAAACTTACGATTAGCTAAATGAAGCTCAAAATAGACTTCTATAAATGCTTTTTTAAATAGACTTCTTTCGACAACTCCTGAAATTTTAGAATCGGGTAAAGGGACATACTCTCTATTTGCATATTGATCTCGAATACCAGGTGGAATATAAATTCCGAATTGTTTTATCTCTTTTTCTATTAGTGGATTATAAAAAAAACAACGATCTTCTTCATCAAATTCTAATGCGATTTCAGGCTTAGATCTACTCTGATTAATTATATACAAACTCATAAAAACCACCTTTATAAGTTTATTTATTTAAAATTAAACTATAATTTCAACATATAATGAGAAGCTGTAATAAAACCATGGTTAAGATGCTTCTAAGGGAAAATATTGACATTTCTATATTACCCCTTGAATTTGAGGTGAAAATCAGCCAAAATAATCCAAAAACTCGAAAAAGTTAATTCTTAGAAGCTATCCTAAAACCATGATTAGGATAGGTTCTTGGACACCCTCTTAGGACAAACATGTCATTACCATTTGTTATTGTTTTTGAACGGCACTGGGATACAATCCCGAAACTTCTTATAAAAGATTTGTTACCCGACTTAAAAAAAGCGGGGTATGGAACTTTTTGTTTTGAAGCTCCTCATGACTTATCCCCTCCTGAAATTATTGAAAGGCATAAGGACTGTTTAGAATTCGACACTAAGATTCAAAAACAAGCTGAAACCCTCTTAAGAACTGCCCACATAACAGCTGAATTAAGTCAGATGAGTTTTCATAAATTAGCGCGTCTTTTACAGCTTTATGTTTCTAGCAAGAAATATCTAGAGGTTGCTGAAAAAATCAAACAATTACCCGCGTCTTGTATTCTAGGAGAGGTTTTTAGTGAAAGTAAAAGTTTATCTATTTGCCTAAAAGGAATTGATATTCGTAGTGAAGATTTCGATGCTATGACTTCTTTAGGTCTTTCTACAAGAATGAAGGCCATTGAAGATAAAGAAACTCATCGAATAACCACTATGTTTCAAAACTTATTGAAAATCGAAGAAGAAACCGCTCAAGGTGTCGTTTTCCTATGTGGCGCGCTCCATGCAGAAAAACTAGTTACTGAATTCAAAAAACATGGCCTCCAAGATAAAGTTCTCTATTATTTCCCCCATTCCTCAGCATCCTACAATAAACGTAGCGATGATATAGAAATGGTTTTGAGGGATTCTTCAGATACTTTAACAGGTCATACCCATCTTTTGACGAGAGAAGAAATCCCTCCTTTTAGCAAAAGAATCGCCCACGAAATTTCTGAAAAAACAAGGTATACAAAAGAACTTATTGATCTAAACTCTCACACTGACTTTTTATCTAGGTATTTTAGAAGAGATGTGAGAGGTTTTATCCGCCCTGGATACCATCTAGATGCTTTCGTTCCTTTTTCTGAAAGCTCTGATAAAGAAGCTATGGAAACACAACTTGCTACAGTCAGGGTCGAAAATCATATACGCTCTTTAGAAGGACGAAACTTCTTAGTTATTCCAAACGTCAACTTACGAGAGACTGCTGAAAGACTAAGAGAATTACGCCCCTTTTAACAAAATGCCCTAGCACCGTTTGATTTAAAATAGTAACAGAAATTTGGGCAGCTATCCATGAGGGCGTAAAAAAAAGGAGTGGCTTTTACACCATGAGCGAAAATAGATGTTTTGGATCAGGTCCTCGCAAAGAGTTCTATGCAGAGTATCATGATAAAGAGTGGGGCGTTCCGGTCTACGATGATAGACTTCTATTTGAGATGCTCATTTTGGAAGGAGCCCAGGCAGGATTAAGCTGGGAGACGATTTTAAAAAGAAGAGAGGGCTACAGAAACGCTTTTCATCAATTCGATGCTCTGAAAGTTTCCAAGATGCCCGATACCGAATTAGATCACCTTCTTAAAGACAAAGGCATTATCCGAAACCGCTTAAAAATTTATGCAGCAAGAAAAAATGCACTTGTTTTCTTGAAGATTCAAAAAGAGTTCGGCTCATTTGCAAACTATCTTTGGAGATTTGTTGATGGCAACCCGATTGTAACAAGGAGAAAATCTATAAAAGAGCTCCCTGTTTCAACAAAAGAGAGTGACTCCCTCTCAAAAGATCTGAAAAAAAGAGGGATGAGCTTTGTCGGCACTACAATTATCTACGCTTTTATGCAAGCAGTCGGCCTTGTTGATGATCACTTGGCTAACTGCCCTTGTTCAAAAAGGTCTTGTTAAGGAATTTCGGAGTTTGCTTCAACTGTTACGCTCCAAAAAAGCTCAGGTCTTCCTAAACAGGCTACTGCCTCATCATGAATCTCTTTAATTCGGCCATATGCGAAAGGAGACATAATATCTAATGTGCCGAGTTTCCCCTCTTTGAAATTTCGCGACCAATAAGCTCCAAGTTCAGGCTCTTTTTCGACACCGTCTCTATAGTAAAATTCAATAGAATCGGCATATTTCAAATAGGTATCCATAATACGTTGACAGAGTAAAAGCCCCTTTTCTACCACATCTTTTTCTGTTGTCTGTATAAAACTCTTATCGCGCTCTTGAATAGATGCAAAGCGAACAGAATCTGGTGCAGAAATATGAATTAATGCAATACGGTACCCTTGTCTCTTAAGAAACTCAAAAAACTTTCCTGCAGCCTCACCTGTAGAGGTTGTTCCAAAATAAAACCCATACCTCTCACGAATCAAATTCGCCAAAATTAAATGCGTAGCCGCATTTGATGCAGGACGCCATTTATTGTATGCAGCTAACCTTGCGTCTTTTGAGCCATCAGAACTTTCTATATCTCTCAAATAAGTCCTTGTTTGCCTTTTTAAACAGACATCATCAGGACAAATATAGGCAAAATTTTTGCCTAGACTCTTTTTTTCTTCTAAATCTCGACGCATTTTTGTTGTCTTTCCAGCGCCCGGTGCCCCTGCTGTCATAATAGCTAAAGGAGTTCTGTCGGGGTTTAAAGATAGAATTGTTTCAAAAATCTCCCGTATGTCGGCACACACTCTAAAAGACTCATCCTCAGTATACTTCTCAAGATTGTCAAACGCCCTTCCCGACAAAAAACTCTCCAAAACCTTCTGAGGCAAAGAGTATTGAAACGCCCCTTCTTGATAGATCAGACTCATATCGCAAACATCGTAAACTTGCACCATAGCAGGTAACATAACCCCTCCCCATTTTAAAAAGAGGGATAATATCAATTTGATAGGATAAAAGTAGAGACTATTTTTGAAAATATAAGTAGCCATTGCTTTTAAACATTGCTAAACTTAGTCTCTTAACTTAAAAAAGTGTATAATTTATGGGAATTGTTCAAGATATTAAAGGACTTATAACCTCAATTCCACCGTTTGATGAATTAGAAAAAAAGCATCTTTTATTTGCAAAAGAGTGGATTGAGTCTGGGGCGGGAATTTTTCGCATGAACAAACCTGCAACACCTGATCCTCATTTAGTCGCTTATTTCCTTCTTTTAGATGAAGCGGAAAAAAAAGTACTCTTAGTCTCCCATAAAAAAGCAGATCTCTGGCTACCTGCAGGTGGTCATGTCGAACCGAATGAACACCCCTTTGACACTGTAAAAAGAGAAATTCAAGAAGAACTTTTTAGTGAAGCTGATTTCTTACTACCTAATCCATTTTTTTTAACAGTGACCGAAACAGCAAAACAGACTCCAAGCCATACTGATGTCTCGCTTTGGTACCTTCTTAATGGAAATAGCAAAAAAAACTACCAGTTTGACCAAGATGAGTTTTACGAAATCGCTTGGTTTAGAAAAGATGAGATCCCCTATAAAAAAGCAGATCCACATATGCAAAGATGTATTTATAAACTCGAATTCTTACACTTTTTTGAAATGTAGAAAATAGGCATCTTTCATTTCAGAAACAAATTTTGTTTCTGAAATTTCAGACACATGTGAGTCATTACACTTCCAGTAAGTAACTCTTCCTGTTTCATCTTGTTTTTTTACAAAGGCAACATAATGACCTGAATTAATACGTGGTCCGATGTGGGTAATAAAAGCATCGCACTCATACTCTGTAGGCCCAATTCCATTCGTTGTATATTCAGCTGGAAGCTCATATCTTAAGGGGACATCAATTTTTTGCATATGTTTACCCTGTATAAATTCAGTAGTTCCCCGAATGTCTTCCCTATAAAAGCGCTCCTGTTTGACAATAAAATCGGAAGGCGCATCTCCTGTAAATTTTCTTCTTCTTAGATGACCATCTGCTAAGAAATTAAAATATTGAGCCATATGTGGAATAAAGGGCGCATTTTCACGCGAATTTGCTAAAGAGAGTCCTACAAAAGGGCTAGCTCTCTGAACTTCATGAAAAACCTGACCTAAAAAGGCCTCTGAGACGTCATTATAAAGACCTGCTTCATCAAAAATATACTCCAAAGCTTCGCTAACATCTTCTTGTCTTCCAGCGCTTCTATGGATGTGTGTTCTTTGAGAGCTGCTTAAAAAAGATCTAATTTCCTGTGTGTTCACTCTGCTAGTTTCTCTTCCCTCTTGAGCCCTCAAATACCTTTTCATGTTTTTCTTTAACAGCGTATCTTCTTCCCCAGAAAGAATTGCATCCCGATAAGTTGGAATATTCATCAAAAATTGAAGACAACTATTTGCCCAACAATTATTCGATTGATTGCTTAACCCAATTGGAGCGTTACGAGTCCTTGCAACTCTCGGTATAGCATCACCTAAAACAGCTTTTGGATCAATTCTTGGTATAGCATCACCTAAAACAGCTTTTGGATCAATTCTTGGTATAGCATCATCTAAAACAGCTTTTGGATCAATTCTTGGTATAACGCTGTCAAAACCACGTCTTCTCGGGTTTGCATTGGAAACTGCTTTTACATGTTGACGTTTGGCTTGAGGAGCAGGGGGCACTTTTTGTTTTATAGGCTGAGGTTCAGGCTCATTTTCGATTAATTTAACACCTAAAATAGCCATTGCAACTACCCCAACGAGCAGTGGGGCAAACCACGGGCTTACTACAACTGAACAAACAAGTATGGCAATCGTCGAAAAAGAGGATCCTAAAATTAAAATTTGGCCCACATAGTTAGATAATGGAGTCTCCTGAAAAGAGTTTGAATAGACCCGAGGGCTCTCATTGAAAATTCCATATGAACTTGAAGAAACAACAGACATAGCTCACCTTCTATAACATATCTTAACAAAGATCCTTTAAAAACTAAATGATTAAAAAAATAATTAATACTTTTTTATATGGAATTTATTTAGAAGGTGATACCTACTGCTAACAAAGTAGTATACTCATTAAAAATAAAATAATTTGTTATAATATAAAATAAATAGGAAAAATATTATGAAACCTCGATTAAATAAATGCGCTTCTTTTTTTTACAAATTGTCTGAAATCTATCTTGTCCCTCTTCGATATGTTCTTAATAAGATTATTGGACGATGGATGACAGTATTAACGCCCAAAGAGTATGGAAACGCAAAAACCAAATTTCGAGAAATTTTGATCCGTATTTCTCTTTTTTTTGTTTTCCTTCTTTTAATTTCACCTACAGTTGTTTTTTCTATCCTCTGGGTAGTTTTTCGCTTGATTGGAGATCTATGTTTAGGAAAGCAAAATTTTTTACTCTTAAAAGGGAAGTATAAGGGATTAGGAAACAATACCTTTGCGACATGGAATGTAGCAAGCTTTCTTCCCCCTTGCACAATTGTAGATGGTGTAGCCTATTCGAATAAGAGAACACATAAAATTGGTGAACAACTCAAAGAGTTTCATTTTGTCTGCTCTCAAGAAATGGGGGGTGCAGAAGCTAGATTTATCTCGAAACAATTAAAGGATCATTTTGCAGAATTTTATACCTACATTGGTAAATCTCACGCTCCTTTTTTGCAAAGTGGTCTTTTCTTTGCCTCAAAGGAACCTGTCTTAAATGTCCATTGGTATCCCTACTCAGTTAAAAATATGCAAATTGTCATCAACCGAAGCTTTGTAATTTTTGAATTATCAAAATACTATGTCGCAATGACTCATCCAGATAGCACTAATAATTCAAATATTGAAACAGTTCGTCATGATGAAATCGAGCAAATGCTAAACACTCTTGAGCAATTTCAAGATAAACCAATTATTTTTTGCGCTGATCTTAATATTGATCGATATAGTAGTGAGAGCGGCTACAAACTTCTCACAAAAAAATTTCCCGATGTTGTTTTAGAAGATTACAAAAAGTGTAATGAGTGCAAAGACTTAGTTAACCATCCTTATTGCCCAACTAGCATCAAATCAAATTCTTGCATCACAGAGACAAACCTTTTAGCACACAATAGATTTAATCAAAAAGGCGATGTAGAGTGTTTAAGTATCGATTTTATTAGTTCAGATAAACTTTTAATTGAGCTTGCAGGAAGTGATTATTTCTACGATGTGAGCGATCACCATCTCATAAAAGGGAAAATCAAAAAGACTCTTTAGGAAAGAGTCTTTTTTTCATTTGTAAAAAATGCGGGCTTGCAATTTATAAAAGAGTATTCATCCTCTAACAACAAGCCACCTAATTAGATATCTAATGTCACGCCTAGGCGCCAAACGGGAGGTTTTTCAGTTTTTTGAATCTCCAAATGTGAGGCCTGACCCCATTAACATGACCCCATTAACAACACTCAATTTTTAATTCATTTATGATGCTAATACAAGCTTGTGGTGACTGATTAAAGCAGTTATTGAGGCTATCCGTAATCCCTTTGCAAGTTGTTTCGTCCCAACTTGATGTCGCCCCTGTTTGTTTTAAAGATTCGATATTTGCATATGAAATAAGCGTATTTCCTAGAGTGTTTAAATACCCTATCATGTTATTTAAACCAGTGCAAGCGTCCATAATCAACCTCTTATTTTGCAGTTTTTTATATTTATATCTTATTATATAAAACAACGAATTTATTGATAAACTATTGATTATAATAAAGATTGATTTTATTTGAGAACTTGTGACAAAATTTTTAGGATTCATTTATAGGGATTTTTTATGTCTATTCTAACGCTTTCTGCCGACTATATGCTATTTGGCTTGAGTCTTTTTATTCTTTCAGGAACTATTTTTATTTCGTATAAGACTAACTTTATACAATTTAAATTTATTCCTACAGTGATTCTAATGATTCGAAATCGCTCTCGGGAAAAAATTAAAAGCGGACATACGATCGCTCCTTATAAAGCTCTTTTTACTGCGATGTCGACAACTTTAGGAATTGGGACAATTGTAGGTCCTGTGATAGCGATTCGGCTAGGAGGTCCTGGAGCTTTACTTGGATTTTTATTAACCGCATTTTTTGGAAGCGCCGCAACGTATATGGAAGTTGTTTTAAGCCTCAGATTTAGACAGAAACTACCTTCTGGAGAAGTTTCGGGGGGGCCGATGCAATACTTAAATCACTTGATCTCGCCAAAAGCTGCTAAATGGTATGCCATTTTTGGCTCTATTTTAATGTCTGCCTGGTCTGCAACCCAAGCCAATCAACTCGCATCGATTCTAAACTCTCCTCTTCTTGGCAAATGGAGCATTCCTACTCTGCTTTCAGGAACAATTATCGCTATTTTAGTTTTTATTACATTAATAGGTGGCATTAAAAGAGTTAGTTCATTTTCAGCTAAATTAGTCCCGTTAATGTTTATCATTTACATATCGTCAACTTGCTACATTCTTTTTTCAAATATCGATAAGTTTGGACAAATTTTTCATCTCATTTTTACCTCTGCTTTTTCTCCCTACGCTTTAGCAAGCGGCGGCCTTGTTGGGGGAATTGTGGGGTCTCTTCGTTTTGGAATTTTTAAAGGCGTTTACGCAACAGAAGCGGGCGTTGGTACTCAAGCAATTCCCCACTCCATGGCTGAGACAAAAGATCCGCATGGTCAAGGGATACTTGGAATGTTATCTACTTGCACAGCAGGGATTGTCTCATTTTTATCAGGATTTATAGCCCTTATTACAGGAACATGGGAAAGCACTGATCTTGCTTTAGGTATGAGCATGGTTGCCGCATCATACAGACTCTATTTCTCCTATTTTGGAGTTGCAATGATTGTCCTTATCACATTTCTTTTTGCCTTTGGAACAATTTTAGGAAATAGTTACAACGGAAGCATTTGTTTTTTGTATTTAACTAACCCGAAAAAACTTAAAATATATTATGCAGCAACGGCCTTAACAATTTTTCTCGGAACTCTTTTAGAGACAAAAACCATTTGGACTTTGATAGATTTTGGCCTGATCTTTCTTGTAGTTCCCCACATGATTGCCATCATGTTAGCTCTTTATAACTTAGCCCCATTTGCGAAATCAAAAGCCCCTCTTTACTAATAGGGGCTTTTTTTTAGAAAAAAAACTAGAAGATCCCATTTGTCTCTAATAACGCAGTAAGATCTTCTTTATCACACCCAAAGACAAATCTTTCATGCTCACTATAATTTCTAGGATCAAGACTTTTTGGAAATAAAACTCCGATGTGTTCTCCGAAAATTTCTCGAATTACTCTATGTCTCATCATTAAATCTTCCTGAGCAATCCCCTCAAAAGTCGATTTTTCGGGATTAATCACTGTAATTGTAACTCGTGTAACTATCTGACCATTTTGCTTCTCACCTCTCCAAACAATATGCTCACTTACTTGATTAATTAAAGCTAAAAGCATCTCTTTATAAAAAGCTTCTCTCGAGCCTATTAATTTAGCACTATCGGAAACAAGAAAATCCCCTATCTGCACCTCGGCTGGCCCTCTTCCCGCCTCATCAGATCTATCTAAAAGAGGTGCCGCCTGATAAGCCCCCTCTAGATTTTTATCTGGATGATACCCAGATCCTATTGCAGCGCGTCCTATGAGTGCTCTTGAAGCTTTTGAAAACATCGCATACCCTGTAAAAATAGGACGCGAAATATCTCTTTCTACTATAGCGCTCATCTCTTCAAGGCTCTTTTTTTCTGTCCGTCCATATGCGCTATAATTTATAGGATCATTAAAAATGGCTGAAAGTTCACTTAAATAACCATATTCCATTCTTTTAAATTCGATCTGTGTGGATGAAAACCCTTCACATCTTGTCTGAGCGCCTGATACTATAGTAGCCAAACTTGTCATACTCCCTCCTTTTTTTTGTAAAGATATCTTAAATATTTTATTCATATGGAGCAATAAAATTTTCTTATTGTATAGTTAGGTTATGGATGCGGTTATTAAAGTAAGTTGCTTGTCTAAAAGTTTTTCTCAAAGAAAAGACCTCCCGGGCATCAAAGGCGCTTTAAAATCACTTTTCTTAAAACCCACCTCTTATCATGCAATTAAAGAGATTTCGTTTACCGTGAGCCAAGGAGAACGAGTAGCTTTTATCGGACCAAATGGAGCTGGAAAATCAACTACTATTAAAATGCTAACAGGTATCCTTCACCCAGATTCAGGCTCGATTGAGGTTCTTAATTTAGTTCCCTCAAAACAAAGGCACTCTCTTGGATTCAAAATAGGAACTGTTTTTGGTCAGAGAAGCTCACTCTCCTATTTTCTTCCCCCAAAAGATACGTTTCATCTCCTCTCCAAAATTTATGAAATTCCCGCTCCTATTTATAAAAAACAACTCAGCGAATTAAGTGAAATTTTCGAAATCAGACCTTTTATTGATAAGCCAGTAAGACAGCTCTCTCTTGGAGAAAGAATGCGCTGCGAGCTTGTTGCAAGCCTTCTTCATAAACCCGATATCTTATTTTTAGATGAGCCGACAATTGGTCTTGATATCAATGCAAAATTAAAAATTCGAGGACACTTAAACACCTTATCTAAAGAGACCAAAACAACTCTTTTTCTAACTTCCCATGATACAGCAGATATTGAAAATGTGTGTAATCGAGTAATTATTCTAGATAAAGGCAGAATCATTTTAGATACATCCCTTAAACAATTAAAAAAAGCAGCTGTCAAAAAAAAGATCCTCTCTATTACAACCGATCAAGAAAAACTTAACCTTGATCTACCTTATACAAAGGTTATTGATAACAAGGAGTATAATTTTCTTTGTGAAATCGATCTTACAAAAACAACTACAGAAAAAATTATCCACGAAGTATTAAAATGCAGAGGTATTAAAGACATTACGATTGAAGATCCCTCGTTGGAAGAAATTATTAGAGACTTATATCATGGGTAAATACATTTATCTCTTTAAACTCCATTTCATCCAAACTCTAAAAAACAAAAATTCTCTTCTTGGCTTAACTATTTTTCTAATCACCTGCCTCATCATTTTTTCAAATCTTTGGAAAATTGCGGCAGAAAGAATGCATGCTATTGATCTAAATCCCGATACTCTTCTTTGGTACATAGCTCTAAATGAATGGGTCTTGATTTCATTGCCAGATGTCCAAGACGATATTGAAGAGGATTTAAAAACAGGAAACCTATCCTATCTTTTACCAAGACCAATATCCTACTTATTATCAAAATTTTGTGAGTCTCTTGGCGCATTATCAGCAAACCTTTTAGTGCTTGGCACTGTCGGATTTGCCTTCACAGCTTACATGACAGGTCACATTCCAAATGGTTTTCTATCGGTAATTCCACTCGGTTTGATGTCAGGGATCCTCTGTTTGATTTTCCATCTTCTAATTGGCGTTTCAGTATTTTGGATGGAGGAAGTTGGCCCTTTTTATTGGCTCTTTGAAAAGCTCCTTTTCATTTTTGGTGGTCTCATGCTTCCCCTTGCAGTCTATCCAAAGTGGATCCAAACCCTTGCTTTTCTAACCCCATTCCCCTCAATTTTGGGTCAAAGAAGCGCTCTTGCAATCGAATTTGAATTAGACTCTGCTCTTCAACTTATAGCCTCTTTCTCGTTCTGGGCTATAATCGGCATAACTGCTCTATTTGTTCTCTATCGAAAAGGGTTAAAAATGTTAACAATCAATGGGGGATAACTTGTGAAATTTATCCTCTTTTTTTTCACTCTTTTAAAGATGAGCATCAAAGCCTCAATTGTAAAAAAAAGCGCTTTTATAATTGAACTCCTCTTAATGCTATCTAGTAACTTAACATTTATTATTCTCTGGTGGATTCTATTTAAAAAATTTCAAACGATCGGCTCTTGGACGCTAACTGATATGCTTGTTTTAAACGCTGTTGGAATGGGCGCTTATGGCCTTTCGCAAATCTTGTTTGGAGGTCTTAAAAACCTTTCTAAGCTAATACTGACTGCAAACCTAGATAGTTTTCTCACAACACCAAAAAACATCCTTTTTCATATAGCCGGCTCTAAATCTTTCTCAAAAGGATTTGGGAATCTAATGACAACAATTTCCCTAATTATCTTAGGAGACCTTTATACAAAAATCCCCCTTATTCTCCTTTCTATGATTACAGGGTGCCTTGTTTTTGTATCTGGAAGCATCATCGCTCAGAGCCTTGCCTTTTGGCTTGGCAAAATAGATAGTGTTGCAAAAAAATACTCAGATTCCCTCTATCTTTTTGCACTCTACCCAACAAACATCTACTCCGGAGTGTTGCAAATTGTGATGTTCTCTCTGATTCCAGCTGGCATCATCGGATACATTCCCGTAGAGTTAATCAAAAAATTTACCTTTGAAATGCTTTTTGCCCTACTTGCAAGCTCTACAGCTCTTTTTTCACTCGCCTGTTTCATCTTTCACCAAGGCCTAAAAAAATACGAATCGGGCAGCACCTTCACCCATAAATCCTAAAAACCTCCCAATTGGGGTCAGGCCTCACATTTGGTAATTTTGGGGTCAGGCCTCACATTTGGGGTCATAAATTTAAAAAATCTTTAATAAAAACAGCTGAAAACTTAGAATTCTCGCCCAAAAAGTGGTAAAGGTGGTTATGATTTGTTCAAGAAGGGGCGCTCTTTGGAAATACGCAAATCTGATATGGAGTGAGGTGAAAAAAACGACTGCAAATTGGATGCCGAACGGGCTTATTCCCAAAACTGTTGTTTGGATTGGGGCCGAAGCAGTTGGAGCAATCGGAGCTGAAGCTCTTGTTCCAGTAGCTCTCTTTGAAGCAGATAAAGTTTTAGACGGGTGCATTCCTTTTTATAGGCAAATCCCCTTATGTGCCACTTCAGCACTTCTCATCTATACTGCTATAAAAACATCTAAAAAAGCTCTAGCAATAGTCGCAATCGGGATTCCAGTTGCCATCTATGCTTACTCTTTGAAAGATTTGGAAGATAAAACATGCGAAATTGCAGGATTTTTTATCTTACAAATTTCACAAATATTTGGGGCAATTGGAGGGGGGTTTTTCGGACTTTCAATCACTGACTCTCCTGAAGTTTTTTCTACTTATAGAGAAAATATGATTGTTCATGCACTTACAGGAAGAGGGTTTGAAGCTTTAGTTAAACAGCCAAACGCCCTTTTTTTCATTCCACGTCTTTTAACAAAAATAACACTTCAAACAGTAGCTTATAACAGAAAAATTTTTTGGAGTTCATTTAAACTAAGCATTCGCAATAAACAAAAAAAACTAGGCTTTATTGCCCCGACACTTACCAAGGTTTTGATACAAAGATTTGACGCAATTAACACAAAAACTTTAGCTTTGGATGTTTGTAATTCTATCCTCCCCTTTTTTTTAGCAAAAAAGACCCCCTTTTTTTCAGCAGGAATTCAGGGATTAATAAGTAGAGAAATCGCAAGACTTCAATCTAATAGCGAAACTCTTATATTCATATTAACAAGGTCTCTTATCGAATATAAAAATCTGATTTCTACTCCCAAAATCTCTTCTTTAATAGGCACTATTTCATATCTCACCAAAGAAGCTATCAGTCCAGAAATTATCGAAACAGCGATACAAACACTTTCTCAAGAACTTAAAACAGTTGTAATGGAAAATACTCCATCTTCAAGAATTCCTGTCCAACAAGTTGGTGACAGTTTGATCTGGAATGAACAAAATTTAGATGCACTTACTGAAACCATATCTAAAGAATTAAAAAAAATCGGTATATATTTATTCGGGAAAGCTGTCTACCCCGACTACCACATTCATTTTCTAGAAATAATTCTAAAAGTACATGCTAAACCGTTTGTCTATTTTACTATTTTAAGAGGCCTAGGCATGGACATATCTGGTGATCCCCTTGAAGATTTTGAAGACATCAACCTGTCAGAGACTTTATACCAGATTCTTTTTTTCTCTCTTGCAGAGCCTTTGTTACCAGATGCTTTAAGAACCCCTATAAAGAAAACATCTACAGCTGCCCTCCTGATTGCCTCTAAAACGGTACAATCTCTACAGGGAAGACCCAAGCAAGCTGAATTTAAAGCCCCTTTTACAATAGTAGAAAACTATGTATCTAAAGGTGACAAAGAACCTGTTGAACGACTTTCAGATTCTGATTATGATCTTGTAACAGAGTAGCTTATCCCATCATTTTTCAATCTTAGTTCAACATCACAAGAACTTGGAATTTTTCCAGCTAAGATCTCTTTAGAAAGAAGAGTCACAACAGAGTGTTGAATAAGACGTTTAAGCGGTCTTGCTCCAAAATAAGGGTCATACCCCTCTTTTGCAAGAAGCGAAAGAACCTCTTTATTCCAAGAAAGGTTAATATGCCGAGCAAAAAGCCTTTTTGCTAAAAGTTCTAACTGAATCGATACAATCGACGACATTACCTCTTCTTGTAGAGGTAAGAATGGTAAAATTTCATCCAGTCTATTAATAAATTCGGGTCTAAAATGTTTTCTCAGCACTGGATCAATTGCACTAATAATCATCTCTTTTGAAAGGTGATCTCTTTTTTGGTTGATCAGTTTTTGCAGCTCTTCCGAACCTATATTCGATGTCATTATAAATAGAGCATTCTTACAATTTACCTTTCGTCCTTTACTATCAGTCAATCGCCCTTCATCAAAAACCTGCAAAAGAATGTTAAATACATCGTGATCTGCTTTTTCTATCTCATCGAGCAAAACAACTGTATAAGGACGCCGTCTAATCGCCTCGGTCAATTGCCCTCCCTCATCATATCCAACATAGCCAGGAGGAGATCCTATTAATTTCGATACCGAATGCTTTTCCATATACTCAGACATATCGAGCCGAATCATCGCATCTTCTTGATCAAAAAGCTCTTCTGCTAAAGCTTTCGCAAGCTCTGTCTTCCCAACTCCCGTAGGTCCTACAAATAAAAAGACGCCAATTGGTCTCATAGGATCATTAAGCCCAGCTCTCGAGGCTCTTATTGCATCCGCAACTGATTTTATGGCAAACGGCTGACCAACAACCCTCTTTTCAATTTTTGCTTCGAGTCCAAGTAACTTTTCTGCTTCAGAGGCAAGCATTCTCTGCACAGGTATCCCTGTCCACTTTGAAACAATTTGGGCAATTAAGTTTTCATCAACTTCTTCTTGTAAAAGCCTTCCCTCTTTTGAACTAAGAGTTTTTTGGGCATCACTGATCTCTTTTTCAAGCGCTGGAATCTTTCCATATCGATACTCTGCCACTTTATTATAGTCAGAAACCCTTTCAGCTTCCTCCTCTTGAAACCTCATTTTTTCAAGCGCGTCTTTCTTCTCTTTTAAAGAAAGTAAAAGATTCTTCTCCTTTTCCCACCTTGCGTTTAGCTTGCTCAAATCTTCTTTAATAGAGGCTATTTCCTTGTTTTTCTTTTTCATCTCCTCTTCAGAAGATGCGCTTTTCTCTCTTTTAAGACCCTCCACCTCAACTATTAAAGAAGCAAGCTCCCTTTCTTTAATATCAATTGGTAGGGGTCTACTTCCAAGCTGCATCCGAATCAAACTCGCAGCCTCATCAATCAAATCAATTGCTTTATCAGGCAAATTTCTATCGGTGATATATCTTGTGGAAAGAGAGACTGCCGCATGAATAGCATCTTCTGTAATTTGGACGCCGTGATAAATTTCATACTTTTCTCGCAGCCCTCTTAAAATAGCAATTGCATCCTCTTCCGATGGCTCCCCTACAAAAACTGGTTGAAACCTTCTTTCTAAAGCCGCATCTTTTTCGATATATTTTTGAAACTCATTAAGAGTTGTTGCTCCAATGCAATGAAGCGATCCCCTTGCAAGAGCTGGTTTTAATAAATTAGCAGCATCCATTGCACCATCAGTTGCCCCTGCACCGACAAGTGTGTGAATTTCATCGATAAATAAAATAATATTCCCTTCTGCTTTTTCAACTTCTGTCAAAACACCTTTCAAGCGCTCTTCAAACTCTCCTCGAAACTTCGCCCCTGCAATAAGACCTCCCATGTCAAGACAGAGAACCTCTTTGCCTTTTAATGCTTCTGGAATATCTTCTTGTATAATTCTTTGTGCAAGCCCTTCAACAATTGCTGTTTTTCCAACACCTGGCTCTCCTAAAAGCATCGGGTTATTTTTTGTCCTTCTTAAAAGAACTTGAATCACTCTGCGTATCTCTTCATCTCTTCCAATGACAGGATCTAATTTACCTTGTTTGGCAAGCTTAGAATAATTTTTACAAAATTTATCCAAAACTCTTACATTTTGCTCTGCTGTCGATGAATCCATATGCCGATCTCCTCTTAATGCTAAAATTGTCTCTTCTAATTTATCCTCTCTGACCTTACTTTTTTCTCTAAATTCCTTGAAGGGACTTCCTGCCTTTTTCCAAAAAGCTAGAAGCAAATGGTCGCTACTCATATAAGTGTCATGAAATTTTTTACAAATAGACTCCGCTTCGGAAAGAATTGCACTAAGTCCGCTACTTAACTTTGCCTCACCCTCTCTAGAAAATGTGGGAAGATGCTTAAGAGTTTTTTCAAGATCCTTACATAACAAGGATGTATCCAACCCAATTTCGTTTAGAATTGTTTGAAAATAGCCCTCTTTATCTTCTAAAAGGGCAAAAAGAAGATGATTCTCTGTAACTTCTACATGGTTTTTTGCTTTTGCATCAGCTACAGCTTTTTGCAAAGCTGAAAGGAGTGTATCTGAAAAATTTTGCATACTCCAAAATGTAGCAAAACCCACATTTTTTTATCGACACTAAGAAGCTTATTCTTTATATGGGTAATTTAAGAGGGTGTCTAAAAGAGTCTTCTATGCAAAATGTTTTCCAAAATTGTGCGAATGTTGCGGTACCAAAAGCATCTGCACTGGCTATGGAATATTACCATTTAGATAACCTATTATGGATTTTTAGCCTTGTTTTGAGTTTTGTTATCCCCTTTCTTTTTTTAACAACAAAATTTTCCTCCATTTTACAAAAAATTAGCCAAAAAATAGGGATTTATTGGTTTTTCTCAATTGGGATCTATCTAATTGTATTTATTGCAATTAACCAGCTTATCCTACTTCCTTTTGATTTTTATGCAAGCTACACAGTCGATCACCACTTTGGCGTATCAAACCAAACAATTGGTAAATGGTTTAAAGATTACGGAATTTCCACTTTACTGCTTTTGGTAGGCAGCATCTCCTTTATCTGGATATTTTATCTTCTCTTAGAAAAAAGCCCGAAAAGATGGTGGTTTTATAGTTCAATAGCAACCATTTGCATTACGTTCTTTCTGACATTTATCTCTCCTATCTGGATTGATCCTCTATTTAATAAAATTGGCCCTATGAAAAATAAAGCGCTTGAAAAAGAGCTTTTAGCTCTTGCGGAAAAAGCTGGTGTTCACAATAAAACGATCTATGAAATTGAGAAAAGTGAGGACACAAAAAAATCTAATGCCTATGTTACAGGTCTTTTTGGTACTGAACGAATTGTGATTTGGGATACAGCAATTAGTGCAGATAATAAAAAAGGACTAGAATTTACAATGACTCATGAATTAGGACATTATGTTCTAAATCACAATTGGTGGTTCATGCTTTATTTTTCCCTCATTACCTTTGTTGTTTTTTATCTAACTTATCTTTCAAGTAGATTTATTTTAAAAAAATTTCACTTCAAATTAGGGTTTAGCTACCTTTATAACATTGCTTCATTTCCTTTATTTCTGATCTTAATTAACTTCTTTACTCTTCTTGCAACTCCAATCTTCAATGATATCTCTAGGGAAATGGAAAGAGATGCCGACCGTTTTGGTCTAAACCTGACAAAAGATAATCAGGCAGCAGCCGAGTTATTTGCAAATTTTGCTACAAATGATCTAACAAATCCAGATCCAGGTCCCATTTACACATTTTGGAGAGGAACTCATCCCTCTTTAAAAGAACGAATTGAATTTTGTAACACCTACTGTCCTTGGAAAAAATAGCTCTCTTGATTAAAATACCTTTCCATGTTGGTCTATTCTGAAAATATCGTACACTTTATTCATACCATCAAGTCTCAAATTAAACTCATTCTCAAGACGGAAATAGGGCTTTTCGTGCATGGAGAGCGCTTTTATGATAAAGAGAAAAAAGCTTCCTATCCAATTAAAGTCGTGATCTATGACGATCAGACAAATCTTGGTTACTTCAATCCAAATTTTTATGAACTAGGATTTCATGAATCTGTTATGCAGGCAAGCAAAGAAGTCCTTACAAACTTAATTCGGCACGAACTCGGTCACTATCTCACTTATATCTTATACGGAAGCCAAGTTCAATCTCATGGCCCTGAATATAGAGATGTTTGTAAAAGCTTTGGCTGGGGAAAAGAAATTTATGAAGCAACCACCTCCCTCGATGTAGCAGCCAAAGATACAATTCTTTCTGAAAATAACATGGCGAGAAAAATTAAAAAACTACTCGCTCTTAGCTCTAGCAGCAATAAACATGAAGCAGAACTTGCGATGTTAAAATCAAGAGAGCTCCTACTCACGCACCACATCGATAACGCTCTTTTTGAAGAACCTGAAGAAAAAATGTTTCTTTCGCGGGTCATGGAAGAAAAAAAGCGAAATGCCAAAATGGTTGCAATTAGTCAAATTTTAGAAACTTTTTTTGTAAGCTCTGTTTTCCATAAAGGAGCTGATTCCACCTATCTTGAAATTATGGGAACTAAGCTCCATATTGAAATTGCTACCTATGCAGCAAGATTTCTAGAACATGAATTAGAGAGCCTTTGGGAAGAGAGTAGAAAAAAAACACCCCTAAAAGGATCGCTTGCAAAAAACTCCTTTTTTTTAGGCATCGCCAAGGGGTATTGCCAAAAAATCAAATCTTTAAAAAATCACCACTCCTCCGCCATACTCGTCATAGAAAATTCTCTTAGAGAGGCAAAAAAAATGGCCTACGGCAAACTATCCCACATACGAAAAGGGCATAAATACTGCCAAAAATCAGACCTACTCGGCAAACAAGCCGGCTCAAATCTCACCATCCGTAAAGGTGTAACAGATTCTTCTTATGGTAAATTAGCTATAAGCATGTGATGGTCAGAGAGTGCTCGGCCATCTAAATTAAATGCTTCTTTCATGGAAACATCTAATTTTAAGTCAGGTGTTGTTAGAATATAATCAATTGATTGATGCTCGTCTACTTTTCCGATAAAATGATCGGTTGCTGTGGGCTCTCCTTCATACCGGTCTACAAATCTTGAAGCCAAACCGCTTTTTTCAAACTCCCGACCTCTTTCGATATTCAAATCACCCATAATCACTGTTTTTTCAGACGGAACCACATGAGTAAAAAGGGCTGCTACTTGCCTTTGCCTCATAGAAACATCAGCTTCAGAAGTTCCAGGCTCTAAGTGCGTTGTCAAAAAATTATATTCGTTTACGTGAAAAGAGAAAAAAGCTCTTTTCATTCTTCCTGCAAGTGGTAAGCTAATAACTGTAGGATCGTTAAGTTTTACTTTTGAAGCAATAAAAAGACCGCTATCTAACGTGAGGAGTGGATCGGGATTAATTCTTACATAAAAGTGTTTGTACTCTTTTCGTAGCTTTCTATAAAGCATATCGGCTGCCGGTGGAGAGACTTCTTGCAAAGCGACTAGATCTGCATTCGTATCTATAATTTTTCTTGCAATTAGCGATGCTCTTTTTGCAAAAGGCGCCATTCCGCCAAAAGGAATACAAAGCCCGCCAAAAAGAGCGCACACATTCCAAGTAAGAATTGTTTTAAGACTCCCTTTTTTTTCTAAAGCGCTCCCTTCTAAATAAGTAAAACGGTGTTTATTGCACATTTGTCTTATTCCATCCACACTAAGCGCCACACCAAAAAGGGTCAAACTTAAAGGAATAATTGCTACATAGAAAATTGTAGTAAAAACAAACTGAACTTTTTCAGCTAAAGATTTTTTATACCCTGCCTTAAAAGGAGCATAGGAGAACATACACTCCAAAGCTCTTCCCATGGTTTTATCAAAAGGGTCTCTTAAATATAAAATAGCCGTATTCACAAGAGCAAAAGTATACTCTTTTTCACCAATAAACACAATTAAATAAGAGCTCGCAATTTACCTAAAAAAGTTTATAATTAAAAGAGATGAGTCAAAAATTTTTGCTTAAAGGAACTTTTTTTGCTATAAGTGCCTGTTTTGTTTGGGGCTTTATTTTTGTTGTTCCTTTCACCATGTCTGATTTCTCAACTCTCGAAGTAGTTATCGGTCGGTATTTATGTTACGGATCTCTTTCCGCAATCCTTTTTTTGAAAGGCAAACTAGAAAGAGATTTTTCATACGCAAAATTTATCTGGCTGAAAGGAATTTTCTTTTCCCTTATTTCGACAATTGGCTACTACATATTTTTAGTCTTAGGCATAAGGTACTCATTACCCGCTATTTCTGCTTTAATTTTAGAAGCTGTTCTAAAACCATGATTAGGATGCTTTGCTGCTATAAATTCGCTAGAAACGCATAAAAAAAATTCCGCATATTAATTCAATATTCGGAATTTTTTTTATGTGTTTATATCGGATTTTAGCACACAAATCATCCAATCGAGGTTTTAAAGCAGCTTCTTAGAAAATTTGCATAAAAAAGATCTCTGAAAAACCAAATTACCCCTCACTAACAATTTGATTTCGTTTTTTAAAAATGAATAGTGTAGCTGAAGTGATGAAAGCTAATAGAGTCCAGTACCAAACAACACTTGTTACAAGGCCTGTTTTTTTGAAAAGCCATAGCGAAAGCGCAGCTGTTGGACCACCTAAAATTTGGCAACCGATTGCATATCCAAAGGAAATGATTGTACACCGATTTTCAATCGGAACTACATCCATTACAAAAGCGTGAAAGGGAGCACAAAATAGTGCTCCTAAAAAAACAAGGATAAGTCTTATGCAAATAATTCCCTCTAAGTTGAGATAAGGCAAAAGTGAAACAAGAGGAATTGCTAAAATAGTTATTGCACTTGAAGCAAAAAACATCACTTTTTCTCGAGAGAGTTTCTTAGAGAGAAGGCCAAAAAAAGGCAAAAGGCAAAAATCAAAAAGTAATAAAACTGTATTCAAAGCAATCATTTGATTTTTAGAGTAACTTGTAATTAATGGAATAAATCCATTCATCAAAATAATAGAAATGGAATAATTTGCGTAAGAAAACCCAGAAATTAGCAAAATCAAAAAAAGCTCGTTTCGGCATGTTAAAAAAGAGAGTCTTCTCATTTTTTTTATAGGTGCAATCTGTCTAAGATTTCCTCTAATTATAAAACCAAATAAAGCTGTAATAGAACCAAATAGGTATAAAAATCTCCAGCTAGAGCAAACAATGTCAAAAAAGGACAAAACAGAGACTGCTAAAGACGCTATTATAATCCCGCCAATTGTTGTCATTCCATAAACACTACTGATAAAGTCGTAGTCAGATCGATGTGCGTTTTCTAAAAGAAATACGCCCCCACCCATCACCTCCCCTGATGCAAAAAAATTTTGCAAAAGGCGAAAAATTGTAAAAATTAGGGGGGCTACTAAACCTATTTGTCCATACGTTGGTGTCAATCCAATCAAAAAAGAGATAACTCCCATTCCTCCAAGACTTATAAAAAGTGCTTCTCCCCGTCCATACGTATCTGCCACATATCCGAAAAAAAGAGCGCCAATAGGCCTTGCAATCATTCCTAACGGAATAATTGCATAAGTCAAAATAAGTGCCATGACAGCATCTTGGCTTGGAAAGATTAACTCTGCTAAAAAAAATGAGAGAAAACCAAATAGAGCCGTATCGTAATGTTCAAAAAAATTTCCTAAATACCCACTCCAAAGAAGAACTCTTTGTTTCAAATCGTTTTTCATTTCCAAACTTTTTCTTCTGCTTCAGGGCTAAAAAGATCTGTAAATTGAAAACAATCCCATTTATCAAACCTATCCCTAGGAGAGACTGTTTCGTGATACACCTTTAACGCGCGTTCGGCAGCTCCCTCTCCGTAACACTCATCATAAGCTATGACCTCTAGAACAGGAAAACATCCAAACCCAACTCCGATAAATTTCCCCCCTTCATTATCAATATAGTATTTGGGTGTAATCCAATCAGGAAAATTTCTAAATAGTTTAGCAACTTTTTCTGGTCTATTTACATCCTCGCTGCTAATACGGGTAATTCGATCTTCCTGAAATAGATCAGCTTTTTGATATAGTGCGTAATAGGCATTTACATAAGACATCCTATCAGGAACCATTATATAAGAACTTTCCATAAAATCTTTTTCTTAATTTTTTTTTAGAAAAAGGATAACAACCTTAGTTAAAGCCAACAACTAAAAAGATCTTTGTCTCTATCAAAAAATGAGCTATAAAGTAAAAGAATGAACGAATTTGAAAAAATGAACGCCTATTTTAGGGCGGCAAACTATTTATCTGTTGGGCAAATATATCTTTTAGATAACCCTCTTCTTAAAAGACCTTTGAAAGCCAAAGATATTAAGCCAAGACTTCTTGGCCACTTTGGAACAACACCTGGTCTTAATTTTATCTACGTCCACCTAAACAGAATCATAAAAAAAAATCGGCTCAATATGATTTTTCTTGCAGGTCCTGGACACGGAGCTCCTGGAGTAATTGCAAACACATATCTAGAAGGAACTTATACAGAATACTACCCAAAAATCAGAGCAGATGAAACCGGCTTAAAAGCTCTTTTTAAACAGTTTAGTTTTCCCGGAGGAATTCCAAGTCACACCTCCCCCCACACTCCCGGATCGATTCATGAAGGAGGAGAACTTGGTTACTCTTTAGCGCATGCCTTTGGGGCTGTTTTTGATAACCCGGACCTAATTGCAGCCTGCGTAATAGGCGATGGTGAAGCAGAAACTGGGCCTCTTGCCGCAAGTTGGCACTCAAATAAATTTCTCAATCCCGTTCAAGACGGTGCTGTACTCCCCATTCTCCATTTAAATGGGTATAAAATTGCAGAGCCTACGGTTTTAGCTAGAATTCCAAAAAAAGAATTAGAACATCTATTTTTAGGCTACGGGTACAAACCCTATTTTGTTGAAGGGGATGAGCCTGAAAAAGTGCATGAAATTTTTGCAAAAACTCTAGACATAGTAGTTTTAGAAATCCAAACCATTCAAAAAGAAGCAAGAACTAGTGGGTTTAAAAAAAGACCTATTTGGCCGATGATTATTTTTAAAACACCAAAAGGTTGGACCGGACCTAAAGTCATAGATGGTCTCCATATCGAAGGCTCTTTTCGCTCTCACCAAGTTCCCATAATAGATCCAATTCAAAACAAAGACCATCTTAAATTATTAGAAGAGTGGCTAAGAAGCTACAAACCTGAAGAGCTTTTTGACGAAAGGGGTGATCTCATAGCCGAACTAAAAGACCTCCCTCCCAGAGGAACCTACCGAATGAGTGCTAATCCTCATGCAAACGGAGGTCTTCTTTTAAAAGAGCTTAAGCTTCCTGATTTCAAAGAGACACCCCTTTTGTTAGAGGGACGGGGAAAAACAAAGGCAGAGTCAACAAAGATCATGGGCGCTTATTTAAAAAACGTGATGATCATGAATGAAGACCTTAAAAATTTTCTTGTCTTTGGTCCTGATGAAACCGCATCAAATCGATTAGGCTCTCTTTTTGAAATTACAGAAAGAAAATCGACTGCAGAAATTTTTCAAACAGATGATCACATCTCTTCAAAAGGCAGAGTCCTAGAAATTTTAAGCGAACATCTTTGTGAAGGGTGGTTAGAAGGGTATCTTTTGACTGGTAGACACGGTCTATTTTCTTGCTACGAAGCTTTCATCCATATCATTGATTCGATGTTTAATCAACATGCAAAATGGTTACATATTTCTAGCCAAATTCCTTGGAGAAAACCTATTGCCTCTTTGAATATCCTTTTAACATCTCATGTTTGGAGACAAGATCACAACGGATTTAGTCATCAAGACCCAGGTTTTCTAGACATTGTATTAAACAAAAAAGCAGACGTTGTAAGAGTCTATCTACCACCTGACGCAAACTCTCTTTTATCTGTTACAAACCACTGCCTTAAAAGTAAAAATTATGTCAATGTGATCGTTTGTGGAAAACACTCTGCCCCTCAATGGTTAAACATCGATGAGGCAATCTCGCATTGCAAAAAAGGAATTAGCATCTGGAAATGGGCAAGTGATCAAAGTAATTCGACACCCGATTTAATCATGGCCTCTGCAGGGGATGTGCCAACTCTTGAATCTCTTGCCGCAACAAAATTACTTCGAAGCTACTTTCCAAACTTAAAAATTAGATTCATCAATGTCGTCGACCTACTCACACTCCAAACTCCAGGAGAGCACCCACATAGTCTAAGCGATGTTGCATATAACGATCTTTTTCCAAGTGATGTTCCCGTTATATTCGCCTTTCATGGCTACGCATCTTTGATACACCGCCTGACTTATAAAAGGGCTAATTCTTTCCACATGCATGTAAGAGGATTTAAAGAAGAGGGAACCACAACAACACCTTTTGATATGTGTGTCTTAAATGAAATTGATAGATTTAACTTATGCCTTGCAGCCCTTGATAGGCTCTCTTTTCCAAGCGACTCTGTACAAAAAAAACTTCAAGAAAAACTCTTAGAACACAAAAAATACATCTACGAGTTTGGTGAGGATATGCCTGAAATTCAAAATTGGGAATGGGAGCCATCATGAATCTACTCGTTTTAAATCACGGCTCAACTACACTAAAAGCAGCTCTCTATAAAAATTTTAACGGAAGTTACCAACTCCCCTTTTCTAAAGGTTCTGATTTTTTAACATTTGATTTAAAACAAATCGATGCTATCTGCCACCGCATCGTTCATGGCGGAGCATTTTTTGAAAAGCCAGTTTTTATCAATTCCGAGGTAAAGGAAAAACTTGTAGAGCTTACAAAACTTGCCCCTCTTCATGGAGAGGCTGAGCTAAAAGGAATCAATTTAACAAAGACCCTCTTCAAAAATAAGCCACAAATAGCTGTTTTTGATACAAGCTTCCACAAAACTCTTAAAAAAGAGGCTTTTATCTACCCAGGCCCCTACAGCTGGTTCGAAAGTGGCATTCGAAAATACGGTTTTCATGGCATTAGCTTTCAATATTGCACGAAAAAAATAGCCCTCCTCTTAAAAGATATGCCTCCAAAAATGGTCATTTGCCACCTTGGGGGAGGCAGCTCACTATGTGGAGTTAAAGATGGCTATAGCATCGATACTACAATGGGATTTACTCCCCTTGAAGGGCTTATGATGGACACGCGTTCAGGCTCAGTCGATCCAGGCATTCTTCTACATCTTCTCGAAAAGATGCCTAAAGAGACTCTTTCCCATGCACTTTTTTATGAATCAGGTCTTTTAGGCATCTCTGGCATCTCTCATGAAATGAAAGCCCTACTAGAAAACCCTTCCGAAAGAGCAAAACTCGCCATTGATATCTACCTACATAAACTCATCACCCACATAGGCTCAATGATAGCCTCCTTAGAAGGAATCGATACTCTTGTCTTCACAGGAGGTATTGGAGAAAACTCCTCCCTCATAAGAGAAAGAGCCTGCAAGGCCTTTTCCTTCCTAGGTCTAACCCTAGATTC
>Ga0194129_10000668_pt1 | contig 63568 bp, 64 predicted proteins | sample TA2KigCa35mmetaG_FD_150862 | JGI IMG/M metagenome (GOLD analysis project Ga0194129, IMG submission 150862) | Freshwater microbial communities from Lake Tanganyika, Tanzania - TA2015038 Kigoma Deep Cast 35m | ecosystem: Environmental > Aquatic > Freshwater > Lake | place: Tanzania: Lake... | reverse complement strand
AGAAAAATATGAAAATATAATTAAAGGAACTTATAATAGAACAAAAAAATATCATAAGAAACCTTCTAATAGAAGAAAAACATTAAAAAATTATTTATAAATAGCACATTTAAAAGTCGGCGTTTTAAATGTGCAAAGGTGTAATAACTTATTTGAAAGTTATATTAAATAAGTTTTGCAATTTGTATAATATAAGGTGAATTGATTATTTTATCCAGGATTAAATCCATTTCAATTTTTTTCACTTTATTCGTAAGACATACTTAAAAAATTGAAATACTTTTATGAAAATCAAATAATAACACAATAAAATAAGTAATTTTATATAATGAATATCTCAAAAGAAGAATTTAAGATTGAGTTTTTCAATAAATTGTCCGAATTGAATGAACTTAATAAAGAAGAAAATGGTTACACACTCAAAAAATATAAAATTAAATCATTTACAAATCCAACCAATTGGTTTGGTACAGATTTGACCAAATTAACTATCAAAGCATTTAATGAATACGATTGTTGGTTACAACTACATAATATTTTATATAAACATTCAAAGGGAAAATATAATTTATACGATTATGATTTAATTATAGAATGTGCATTGGAAAATTGGTATGAAGAACATGAGGAAGAAGAGGATTTTGATTACACAAATTTAGATTTTATTGTTAAGCATTTTATTATATTATTTTGTGATAATGATACATTGTGGTATGAAGAAATTATGTAATGTGTATCAATTATGATCTTTTTGATATATTTTATGAAATAAATCAATTAATCCTTTTTAAAAAGTGAATAAATGTATCCAAACTTTTTATTGATAATTTTTTTATTATGTCTCCTCATTTTTTGAAATATGGTTACCATTTCTTTTTCCAATGCTTCCAATTCATCCAAATCAGATTCATCCACATATTCATGAGAACAAATGGTTTTAATATATTCATATTGATCTGCCACATCTTTTGATTCATATAAATATCCATTTGGACCACATAAATGCTCATTATTACGGCAATGAATGGCAAGATTTTTGACAAGCGTTTTCTCATTGTTATGATACACTGTATCTTGAAACATGTTACATAATCCAAGGACAGGAGACACCTTATCTGGAATAAAATGTTTGCATGAAGAACATTCTGGAGAAAACGAAGAAATCAATCCGAGGATAGATAATGAGCAAAAGTAATATGTGTATAGAAAGAAGAAGTTCATTATCTATATACTGAAGATGTGTTTAAGTGGTTATCGATATAATTATTTGCGTATAGTGGTCACCTTTAAGATATTTCGTATAATCTTATCATGTTGCAATATATGATTCTCTCCTATACCTCCCATTGCTTCAATCACAGTTTTACTATATTGGTCAGACCGTTTTGATTCCGGATTATTATAATCTGGAAATGTTTCTTTATACGTCTTCATCAAATTTTCGTTTCTGAACGCAACCGTCTTAATCAGTTTCTTGATTTTCTTTTTATCATCGTCCTCCTTTTCCCATTTATCTTGGTCTTTCACATAAAAGGTTTCTCTCTTCTGGTCCGTGCAATGAATAGGTCTCACCGTTTCATCCAGGTCATTTAGTTTCTTGACGATAATGTTCGAAATTCCATCCACAAATCCAACATCGCCGACATTGATAAAGTCCGATAACTGCAGCTTAATTGAGTCTATGAAATCTGTTATGTTCATGGCATTTTTACACGTTTCATTCAAGAAAAAATTCAGATTAAATGCTTTATTGTGGGAGTTGGTGTGGATGGTGGTATTTGTGCTGGTATGTTTTGCTAGTTCCATGGTCACATCTTGCTGTCCTTTGATCAAATCTTGTTGTCCTTTGATTAAGTCGGCATTTTGTTTAAGGAGTGTGATGATAAGATCGTCTTTATCTAATCCTTGGATAAAAGGTTTTTCAGGTGGCGGAGTATAGACAACACACGAAAGACAACATCTTTTGGAATGTCTCCATAATCCTGCGCGGTCCTTAAAATATTTATCGCAATTAGTGCATAAATACGTCTTGCTACTTTTTGCTACAAAAGCGTTGTTTTTGTAGTCAAAAGCGTTGTTTTTGTGTTTCATGCTCTGAAGATGTTTATTGAAATTATACTTTCTGATGGTAATATAGTCACACATGTCGCAACAAAATTCCGTGCTACTTTTTGCTAAAAAAGCGTTGTCGATCGTTGTCATATATAGACAACAGAAAAGTAGCATTTAAGTATTTTTCGAAAAAATTATCATAACAAAAAAAGAAGGTCCAGGTTTCATTTGTGACGATAAGAAAAATTTCTCTAGACAAAAAAATTTCGTCAGTAAGGACCTTTTGGTCAAGTCATTTTTGGACATTTATTTTTGTCCATTTTTTAAAATTTAAAAAACTTTCCCAAGGCATTTTCGTGAATTTTGGTAATTATGTCGTTTTCTATGCCTTAATTTCATTTCTTGTGGGAGAGATTTAAAAATTCCCTTAAAATTGCCGGAATTCTGCCATTAAGTCTTGAAAATGAAATATGCATGTTCATTTCTTGTGGGAGAGAATATTGTCAAGATTCTATGTCTAGACAATATTTGTTCATTTCTTGTGGGAACACACCATTTAGTATTCCAATAGCACCACATTTAGCACCTTGTTTGGTTTGTATTTAAGGATATCCATTTCTTTACTGGTTGTCGGAAATTCTGTCTCTCCATAAATGTCTTGAAGCATCAACCATTCAAACAACCCACCTACATATATGTAGACGTTATAGAATCCGAGAGAAGTCAACTGATTATATTTATGAATGGGTTTTTCATCGTTTGCATTTTTGCCGTAAATGATGATTTTGATATCTTTTCGTCCGTTCCGAATACAGTTATTGATAATGGTTTCCTCGTTATGTATATTCATGGTCTGAAGAATCAGACATTCTTGCTCAGAGTCCGAGAGAGTATTGATCAATATATGTCCTTCTGGATGGGATAGTATATATTGAACATCTTCAAAATTGGTTTTGATAGAGGTCGGCGTTTTGTTTCCCATACTATTTACCTATGTATATTAAGTTATTTATTTATGTTTAAGTTTATCTTAATAAAAAATTGATTATTATTTTTGATTGTAACAACAATAATAATAACAAATGGGAAACACAATTGTTTATGATAAAGCTGAACCACATATTAAAGCAGATATTTTAGACAAATTTAAACAAGAATATAGTAGTTCGGATGTAATAACTTTTCCAGTTAGAAAAGTTCGAAAAGATGAATATTGCATTAGTGTGGATAAATATTTAATAAGTTTTGATTATTTACCTTATTTAGTTGATTTTGTGTGTGAATTAAACAGGCCATTTATTTTATCCGGTCCAGATGATAGAGGTTCGTATAATGTTTGCTTTATTTATTCAAGAAGTTCCTTTCAAAGTCGTTATTGATATAGTGATAAATCAAAAAACTGGATAATCCCAGAATAACATCGTATAATAAATATACCCAACCATTTCTTATTTTATGGATGGCATTATAGGCAAAGAGGAAATAGAATAAGGCGTGGATAGGTCTCAATGCGTTCCACCAAATCTTATCGCCGAATGTTTCAGGTCCAGATTTCCTGGTTCCGCTCAGAAATAAATAGGTGAATCCGATGGCAGGCAGTAATGCCAAATAACCGAGTATGGGCAAATAGGAGAGAGAAATGGTTTTGGCAATATAAACCAAAAACAGTCGCGTGGGAATACATCCACATAAAAACAATAAAAACCGTTTTTGTATTGAATTCATATACTAATATAATAAATTATTTATTATAACAGATTTTCTGCATTATTTGCTTAACCTCATGGTTGAGCAAAACATTGTGACCATTATGCATGTGAGTTGTTTGCTTTCCCTAATGGGAAAGCAATTTTTTTGATTCATACTTTTTGCTCACTCTTGAAAGTGAGCAAAAAACAAAAACGATAATTTTAATGAAACTTCACCACAATTTCCACGTCTTCTTTCTTAATGCTTTTTGTGGCGGATATCGATAACTCTTCACGCTTTTTACGCGTCTTTGTATTATCATTTAATCCATCCTTTCGCTTGGATGTGCTATTTCGACTGTTCATGTCTTTTTCAATGACATCATAATTCGTCTCAATATAATCAATGACTTTATTTTCCAATGCCCATTTAAAAAAATTCAATTGTCCAATAGTGGTCTCAATAAATGTTCCGTTTTTATACGGAAAGCTGATCCTATCCCAGCGGCAAAATGGGTCAAATCTTTTTTTGCTGTATGCTTTGAGTTTGAGTTTGTAGTCAAAATAGACTTTGAATCGGACATTTTCGCCGAACGAATTCGTCATTTCGTATAAGGTGTAATTCTTTTTTGCATAATTAGTTGCGAACCAATCGACTATTCGTAGAGAGATTTTTGATTCGCCGGTAATAATTTTCAGAATTTTGTCCAAGTATGTTTCGTCTTTATAAAAGTCTAATAAATTGATCATCAATAATTCGTTTTGGGTGGTATAAGTGGATGTCGTACTCATATTTATGATTAAATGTTAAATACTTATTTAAGTCATTTATATCATAATATATATTATTTAAATTTTATTCTATGTGTATATTAATAAATGTCAGGATTGATGACCAGATTTTTCGGACCTTTAGACAAAAGTTCGTGCGTCTATTTTCTTGTGATTTCAGTCATTTTTTTTATTGCCTTAGTTATTTTGCTTGGAAACGAAATCATCTATATTATCCAAAATATAGGTAAATTAAATAGTCGATTTGTGACAAACGGATTTATTATTATATTTAATGTATTTGTCGCTTATTTTGTGAATCGATTGTTATATACCATGTGCAATAAATCATTGGCATAAGGCGTTCATTTAATAATATTTAATCATTATATATTATTAAATATGGATAAACGAAGTATGGATGATAAACGAAGTATGGATGATAAACGAAGTATGGATGATAAACGAAGTATGGATGATAAACGAAGTATGGATGATAAACGAAGTATGGAAGATAAACCACACTTATTGAAATGGACTGACGGACTACCTTATGAACGATCCAGAAGAATGAAACATCAACAAGAAATGGAAAATCAAGAATATAGTAAAGAAGTGGAATCTTCTGCTTATACCTCTTCTCTCCACCACGACGAAAACACTTGGGATATTTTGAATCAATCTTTAGCAGGTTCAGGATTTAAAGTATCTAATAAGAGGGAAGAATTAGGAAATAAATTGGCGGATAGAGAAATGGTTCAACAAATTGGATTCAATCCATTTTTAGGACAAACCAATTACGTGGAAGATATTTCGATTCGAGATCAATTTTTGAAACCTATTAACACAACAACTGACTAACATTTATTCCAATTTCACCACCTTTAAGAAACAGACATCTGATTGATAGGTTGAGTTCGTATAAGATTTGGGTTGTGGATCTTTTTTCGCTCGTCTAACAGGTGCTCTATGTTCATATCCGGTAATACGCTCTTGTTCAATAATCTTCCATACTTTTTCCAATTGTTTCACATTCTTTTGAAACCACTCTCTATTTCTGGCGACCAATACACAACTCAACTTCTCTAATTTCCAGTAAATGAATTTCATAAAGGTATATCTATAAGGTTCAGATTCATATTTCTGGACTATATCCTCTTCCCATTGACTGACATCGTCTGGTTTCCAGATAGATAATGGCATATATTCATAGTGGGGTTTTCCTTCATTCGTAAAAAATTGGACTATAATGCCTTTATAACTTCCATCTTTTGTCGTGACGCAACTTGCAAACACTTGATCCTCTATCATTCCTATCGATGAATCCGCATGATAACTTTGGTAATCTGGATATTCTGTAAATTTCGTCTCTAAAAAATCACATTCATCCAAGTCGCAAACTTCCATTTGCAATTGCATTTGGATCCAATATTCCTTTTTGGGAATGCCTGTAATCTCTCGATTGACTATATTTTTAATTTCAAGCATGCGACCAAATCGTCCAGTATTGGATTCCACAATGATACCATCTGGAGATGCGCCGATAAAGGAATATACTGGGTGCTGAATACAACCAAAATCCTCGACTTTCGAATCATACAAGTGTTCATACATCATGACGGATAAAGGTTCGTATTTTTGTCCCCAGTGTAAAGTGGTGTTTGTATTGACCAGTTTGATTTCTTCATCCATGGATTGGACAGAAAAATCTTTCAGAGGTTGGCATTTTTCATATATGAGTTGATTGATAGTGCTTTGGGTTTCAAATGCTTTCCATGCATTACTGGCAGTAATCAAATTCCATCGAAATTGATACCATTCAGGGGTTCGTTGAACTGGTTGAGGTATTTCTCTCAATGCCTGGATTTTATCTCTTATTTCTTGTTTCAACAAATGTTGGGTTGATTCGTGTTCATGTAAAGGATGTGAATCTATATTATCATTCTTATCAATGTCATCCATATCATCCATATCTTCTTCTTCTTCCTCTTTCATTGGAACAGATCTCTCTGGATGAAATGTCGAAATAAAAATATGGAATGCATCTTCTAACAGATCATTCAAATCGTCTTCAATATACTCGCTTTCAAGAATATGATCTTCGAACTGCACATAAAACATATCTTTGATTTCTTCCAATAACAGATCGTGAAAATGTGGTTCCGAAATGAGAGAAGGATGTTCATCCATATATTCTTCCATTAAATGAAATGCGGTTTCCACCAATTCCACTGCGTGCTCATCAGAAAAAATAGAGGGTTCTTCTTCAAATAGAATACTTTCAGAGACATCTTCTAATGACTCTAATTCATCCATATACATATTCATAATAGATATATTGATGTTTTGTGTTTATATACTTTTTCTTATGTTTCATCATCTTCTTCTGAATCACATTCTGCTGCCTTGATTTCCTTCTTTCGAATTGTTCCTTGTCCCTTCTTTGGCGCAAGTGACTTAAGCGTAGAAACGCGTTTTTCGACATTTTTTAAGGTAAAATGCCTGGACCCCTTGACATAGCATAATGACGGAATTTCTTTAATGAATCCATTTTCCTTATCATAGACGACGTCTTTGACTCGTTGAAGTTTTTTACGGTCCAAACAATCCTTTAAAAAGGCGATCAATGCTTTCACTTCATCGCTCGATAATTGGTTTTCTTCTTTATAAATTTCCACATAATCGCATAACAATTTCAGTTTCATGGTTTTATTCAGTTTACACCATGGTTCATACATATTGTTTGTTTTTTCGTTTTCCAGGAATTTATCGAGACTAGAAAGGTCATTCGACGACTTTGTTTCTGGTAACTGGACACCATTTAGCATCAACGTCTTATATTTGATATTTTTTAATTCTTGGCATTCTGTATTTTGTTCATCTGCTTCCTCCATGTTGAGTATATAGTGAATATAGCAAGATAAGTTTAACTCAATTTTTTTAAATATATATTGTTATATATTATTTTATGGAACCAATCGAGATTAATACAAAATGTATCTTGTATAGCGGTAGGGATATAGTGAAAAAAGGGAGAAAGCGACAAATGCTTGATCATAATAATAATCATAGAGTGAATATAAAGATAGATTCGACCCAAGACAACATTTATAATATAAATGAAGATATAGATGATGACAATCATAGTATAGATGTTATCAAGGATTTGACACAGGAAAAAGAGAGAAAGAAACGTGTGGAATCAGAGAGATGGACATTTGATGCAAGTTGTTATTTATATGAATATCAGATGAAAATGATGGAAGACATTTATGCCAATGGAAATACTTATTATGACGACATATCCAAAATCGCCATTCAACAAATCAATCGAAAAATATATGGATATAAGCAGCAAGACATTCATAAAAAGTTATTGAATGTTTCTGAATTGATAACACTTGAATCGGTTATTCAAAGAATGGTGGAATGTCGATTGAAATGTTATTATTGTTCAAGTGAAATGAATGTTTTGTATGACATCTCGAGAGAAAGTAAACAATGGACCGTTGATAGAATAGACAATAATATTGGACATACCTTGGATAATTATTATATTGCTTGTTTGGAATGCAACCTAAAACGAAGAAGAAGAAACGATGATAAATATTTATTCACCAAACAATTAAAAATCATAAAAGTTTTGTGTGAAGATGAAGAAAAAAGTATTTGAAACGCGTTCTATATTCACTTATTCGTTCGTCGTGAAATAACCAACACGAGTTCCTGATCCAGAGACAGGTGGTAAAGGGGTTATATAATTCTCTCCAATATGTTTATCATGATATAAAGCGCCACACATAGAAGCAGGTGTGCATCTACCAACGTCAGGGTTTTTAGGATATCGTATATTATTAGTTATTTGATCGTACGACCCTAATTGAAAGGTTGGATAATCTTGCCAAATGGAGTTTGCATTGTCATTCGATATTTGATTTTTGCCAATAGATGGATAAGTATCTTGAACTAATACATCAGTTTGAGCATGTGGAAAATTGCCTGAAGCTTGATCTAAAGAATAATTCGAAAACCCTTCCGTAAAATAAGAAAGATTGAATATAAATGGCATTCCAATCGCCAATATGATTAATAATAGTAAAAATACTTTCTGATTCATATATATAATTTATATATTTTAAAACAAAACTTATATAAATAAATAAATATTTATAAAACGGTTTAAACCTAATGATAGATATTCTATACAATGGATAATACAACCGAAATGCGAGTAGTCAAACGTAATGGTCAATTAGAGGACTTATCGTTTGATAAAATATTAAACAGAATTCGAAAGTTGGGGTTGGAAGCCAATATTCATATCAATTATCAGTCACTCATTATGAAAGTGATAGATCAGTTATATGACCAAATACCGACCACTAAAATCGACGAATTAGCTGCCGAACAATGTGCCGTTATGTCTACCAATCACCCAGATTACGCAACTTTAGCAGGACGTATTGTCGTGTCAAATCATCAAAAGAATACCTGTCCAACCTTCTCATCTGTTATGAAAGAATTATATGAATTTAAAGATGTTCATGGAGAGAATCGACCCCTTATATCCGAAGAATGTTGGGATTTTACGCAACAATTTCGTGACCAACTGGATGCCATGATAGATCATGAGCGAGATTATTTGATCGATTATTTTGGTTTCAAGACGTTAGAGAGAGCCTATTTATTCAAAGTGGGTAATACAATCGTAGAAAGACCACAACATATGTGGATGCGAGTTGCAGTAGGTATTCATGGAGACATTGCAAATCCAACTGCGCTGTCATTGGTAAAAGAAACATATGAATTGATGTCTCAGAAATATTTTACACATGCGACGCCGACATTATTTAACGCTGGAACTCCCAGACCACAAATGAGTTCATGTTATTTAATCGGCATGGAAGATGACAGTATTGAAGGTATTTATAATACCTTAAAGGATACCGCGCTCATTTCCAAATATTCAGGTGGTATTGGGTTACATATTCATAATATTCGTGCTAAAAATTCGCATATTCGAGGAACAAACGGAAAAACAGATGGATTGGTGCCCATGTTACGCGTGTTTAATAATACTGCTCGATACGTAAATCAATCTGGAAAACGAAATGGATCCTTTGCTATTTATTTAGAACCTTGGCATCCGGATATTGAAGATTTCTTGGAAATGAGGAAAAATCATGGAGATGAAGAGATGAAGGCACGTGATTTATTTTATGCGTTATGGGTCTCCGATCTATTTATGGAGAGAGTCAAAAATAACGGCACATGGTCTTTATTTTGTCCTCACGAATGTCCAGGTTTATCTGACGTATATGGTGAAAAATTTGTCAAATTATATGAAACATATGAGCGCGAAGGTAAGGCGAGAAAGACAGTTAATGCTCGTGATTTATGGTTTAAAATTTTAGATGCGCAAATGGAAACAGGTACCCCTTATTTATTATATAAAGATGCTGCGAACCAAAAGTCAAACCAACAAAATCTCGGCACGATAAAATCGTCTAATCTTTGTACCGAAGTAATTCAGTACTCAGACGATAAAGAAACCGCCGTGTGTAATCTTGCGTCCATTGGATTGCCCACATTTGTGGATCCTGAAACCAAGCAATTCAATTATGATAAATTACATGCTGTTACGAAAGTCGTTACCACTAATTTAAATAAAGTCATTGATATTAATTTTTATCCCACCGAAAAAACAAAAACCAGTAATCTAAAACATAGACCGATTGGCATCGGTGTTCAAGGATTAGCAGATACTTTTGTATTATTGGATCTTCCATTTCATTCAGACGAGGCAAAAGAAGTGAATAAGATGATATTTGAAACGATTTATTATGCTGCGTTAGAGAGAAGTAATGAAATGGCAATAGAACGATCTATATACTTGGAAAAAACAATTTCAAACAATTCATATATATTAATTGACGACGACGACGATGTATTAGGATTGTCACATGAAGAATATGAACATATAATTAAACGTGTATATGATCCATGGGGTCGTGGAAAGATTGGTTCATTTAATCTATCTGGAGCATATAGTTCGTTTAATAATTCGCCTGCGTCAAAAGGTATTCTCCAATTTGATATGTGGTCAGTAACACCGTCTGACCGATATGATTGGACTTCTCTCAAAGAATCAATTATTAAACATGGATTAAGAAATTCTCTACTTGTCGCTCCAATGCCAACCGCGTCAACATCACAGATTTTAGGATTTAATGAATGTTTTGAACCTTTTACAAGTAATTTATATAGTCGCCGAACTTTGGCAGGTGAATTTGTGGTGGTCAATAAATATTTGATGAAGGAATTAATTGAATTAGGGCATTGGAATGAACAAATCAAGAATAACATTATTGCCAATAAAGGATCTATTCAGCAATTGACCATGTTACCGGAACATATTCGTAACAAATATAAGATTGTATGGGAAATTCCGATGAAACATGTGATCGATATGGCAGCAGATAGAGGTGCGTATATTTGCCAAAGTCAGAGTATGAATTTATGGGTGGAAGATCCGACGTATAATACATTAACTTCTATGCATTTTTATTCATGGAAAAAGGGATTGAAGACAGGTATTTACTATTTACGACGAAAGGCAAAGCATCAAGCGCAGCAATTTACCATCGAACCAGAACAAAAAAAGAGTGTGCAAGAGGATGAGATTTGTGAAATGTGTTCGGCATAGAAATTAAGATAAATAATTTATTTATTTATTTAATGTTTATTATTTATTTGGTTAATAAATTATTTAGAGACAAAGGGATACACAATACATATATGGTTATATTTTTTATTTCGTTTTTTCACTTTTTCGGCAAATAACACAGCATTTATATCCGCATTCACCTCGTCTTATGTAATCGTAGCAAACCTCACAAGTAAAATGTTCGCAGTTCTTAAACTTTTTAGGTATAGCAGTTCTACCATACCAAGACATACATATATTACATTTTCTATCGTCTATTGCTAATTTATGCATATTATTATCCCACCCCATAAATGCCGTAAAGAAGTCAGTATCAGTATAACCTAATTCAGTAAATAAGAAGTCCCATTCTGCTTTATTATATCGTTTATTAATCCATTTTGTATCTCTTATCATATCCTCAAATGATTTAAACTTATCTTTCCAATTATTTACATAAACGAAAGTAGGATTTTCGTCCATAAATTGTTGCCATTTATCATAATCCTTTTTAATCTTCTCAACCTTTTTCTTTGCCTCTTTTTTCTCTTGGCGAAGTGCAATCATTTGTTCGTTCAATTCAATAGTAGTCATTATTGTCTGTCTTATTCAAAAATTTACAAGTATTTTTATTCATTCAATATTTTATAAAAAGTATTTCAATTTTATTTACAATCAATACTAAAATAGAATTACTGAAAATTTATAATTATACACTTGTCAAAAAATAAATTTATTTCAATATAAAAAATTGAATGTGCAAATAAATACTTAAATGAATCTTAATAAATCTAAAGATATCACACATATGAGATTTTTAGTTTTCGATACCGAGACGACAGGATTACCTCCAAGACCTGACATTTTAAGTCAAGAAACACTTCACTTATGGCCGCATATTGTTCAGTTTAGTTACGTGATATATGATTCGTCATGCAATCATCTGGCAGAAACCATAGATCATATTATTAAAATCCCAGAGAATATTACTATATCCGAAGAATCTTGTAAACTTCATAAAATTACTAAACAAATGTGTATGAAAAAAGGAGTACCGATTGAAAAAGTATTGTCCGAGTTCTTTCATCATTTGAAATATGTGGATGTGATTATTGGTCACAATATTGAATTTGATCTTAAGATGGTGAGGTTAGAATTATTGCGGATTATATATGAATTTCCAATGACTTATCGTCAATCGCGCATTTATAGAAATCATTTATATTCTATTACCCATTTCAAGGACGTTTATTGCACAATGAAAAATTCGGTTACATTATGTAATATTCGCGTGGAAAGTAAAAATAATCCAAACAAGACCTATGTGAAATTTCCAAAGTTGTTTGAATTGCATCAATATTTGTTTCAAACGACACCCAGTGATTTGCATAATTCGTTGAATGACATATTGGTAACACTTCGTTGTTATGTGAAAATAAAACATGATAATGATTTGTTTGAGACGTCGTCATCATTTAAACGCGCAACCACTTCATTTATTCATAAATAAATGAAATAAATACAAAAAAATAACGATAATACTATTGTGGATAACCCAAATAAAGTTGATATCAAAATAAATAAATATTAGTATAATAATTATTCATATTTATACATAATGCTTGCATGGAGCAAAACTTCGGCGATGCCATATCGTAATTCCATGTTCTTTGATTCCATCCAAATGTTTTTTTGCTCCATATCCTTTATTGGAATGAATGCCATAACGTTCGTTCAATTCAGGATTTTCTTCGCATAATTGTTCGATATATTGATCTCGAAATACTTTTGCTAAAATGGAAGCTGCTGCAATAGAGGCATATGTATTATCACCACCTTCTACCAGTGTATATGGAACCACTTCTAATTTATTAGATTGTTTATTCAATGTGGTCATAGGATTAAAATAATTACCATCAATCAATAACTGAAAAGTTTTCTCTCTGTCAAAGAGTTTATACTTCGTTTGAACTTCGCGAATTGAGTCGTGCATAGATAATTGGGTTGCTTGTAAAATATTAATTTCATCGATGGTTTGTTCGTCTGCATAAGTGACCGCCCATGCCAACGCGTTTTGTTGAATATATTCTGCTGCTTCTTCGATTTTCTTTTTGGAATGAAACTTTTTACTGTCTTTCACTTTAGAACAATCAAACGTGCCATCTTTAGGTAAAATAACTGCTGCGGTATAAACTCTTCCAAATAACGGACCTCGTCCTGCTTCATCAACACCTATTTCGATAATCGAAGGGTCTTCCTTGAAACAGGGTTTTAATAGCACTTTGGGTTTTTTAATTGAAGATGGTTTTGAAGATGGTTTTGAAGATATTTTTATTTCTTTATTATTCGTTTCATTGTCAGAATCTTCAATAATTTCAGCATATTCATAGTCCGTCTCACGTTTTGCAGTCTTCATTGTCAATCTGTTTATAATTTAAGACAATGTTTTTAATTCAATTTTATAGAAGAACTTTTTTCACAATATACATTATACAATGAATACGGAAGCATTATTTCTATTCCTCATATTATTATTAGGACTTTTATTATGTTCATTTTTAGGAGGTCATTGTGGAAGAGAAGGATTTTCATCCAATGTTTCAACCACAAATAATCGCGATGGATCCAATACAAACAATAATGATGCTACTAACAAAACCAATTATGATCATTATAACCATTATACAGGTAATTCCACACCACTAACATCAGGATCTACCTATTATGGTCCACAAGGAACGACGGCAAATGTGGTTGCGAATAGCGATGGATCCCAGTCATTGCAAATCATTTTACCAGGAAGTTCAAGTCCTACTACCTTCACTTCAACTGATTCATCGTCTTCCACGGTCGAGAGTTATACCAATTATTATGGAAGTAATGGATCCATTACCACTTTCTATGGACCGAATGGTGCCACTGCAACTGTTGTGAATGGCGATAATGGACAGTTAGCGATTAAGGTGACAACATCCAGTGGAACTTACTATTATAATGTTTCTGGTAATAATAATAATGGCAATACATCAACTCAATATTACGGAAGCACCGGTTCAAGTGTTCAGCAATATAATAATGCATATAATCCGCCAGGCACTGCAGGTCCTTATAACCCACCTGGAACAGGAACAACTCCAGGATATAATCCACCAGGCACTGCAGGTCCTTATAACCCACCTGGTTATAATGGTCCAGGATATAATCCACCAGGAACAGGATATAATCCACCAGGCACTGCAGGTCCTTATAATCCTCCAGGAACAGGATATAACCCACCAGGATATAATGGTCCTTATAATCCTCCAGGCACAGCAGGACCCAATAATCCGCCTGGAACCAATGCCAATTATTACGATTCATTGCCTCCAGGAATACCTGCCAGTCAAATTCCACCTGGACAAGAAGATTTATATATATTGAAATCGGAAGTGGTGCCACCAGTATGTCCAGCATGTCCAACTGCGGCGTCATGTCCAAGACAAGAAAAATGTCCACCATGTCCTGCTTGTGCAAGGTGTCCTGAACCTGCATTCGATTGTGTTAAGCGTCCAAATTACAGTGCATTAGACAATGATTATTTACCAGCGCCAGTATTGAATGATTTTTCAACATTCGGAATGTAATTGTAATTTAGCATTATGTAAATAAGTACAATATTATTAACATAATTATTATTCTCTCTATTCTCTGGTTTTAATACATTTTTTATCCATTTGAAATGATGCACTTTTATCTTCTTGTGGAACAATATTAATCACACACCTGGATTTTTTACCATACAATGGTTCAGTACATCCTTTTTCCTTTTTCTCTTTATGCTTACGCGTCTTCTTAAATGTAAAGATTTTAGGTTTATCATTGGTGCATCGTGATCGAAAATGTTCATAACGTTCTCTCACATCGCAATAGGATAAATGTGATTTTTTGCCAAGCATTTTATTAACCAATTCATGCAGTTCATAGACATATTTAGAAAAGGTTGCTCTGCTTTTCATATGACACATTTGAAGTGGTTTTTGTTTCAAATTATTCGTTAAATTGATTCTACAATATTTGCATGGTAATACGTGTCTCAAACTATATATAAATTCGCGATATTGTTTCTTTTGCAAATCCGTAGGTTCGACTGGATAATTAAAACTGATCATATGAATAAAATGCCACGCAGCAGGTCCCCAAGATGGGGTAATCATTCCGTCCCCTGAATTATAATCGCTTTTCTTGAAGACATATTTTTTAGTTTTATTATGAGTAGAACGGTTAGTACGTGTTTTATTCATTATATAATAAATAGACAGAATATATTATAAATAAAAATATAATTAATAATATATCCTTCCAATATATGGAGACAACAGAATTGAATGTATTTACCAATAAAACAAAAACAGTGTGCACATGTTCATCTATATCCATCTTTTTGATTGTCATGTTCATAATAAGTCCCTTAAGCAATTATGTAATCACATCCACTATCATGAGACTGATCATTATTGTCTTGCTTGGATACACGATTTATTTGAATATAGAACAGACAGATTATTTAAGAAAAGTATTTGAATCTGCCGCATCCACAGATATAAGTAACCAATTATCAATCAACATCATATGTAGTTATACATTTACCTTATTTATTGGGTTGCTTATTATTTTTGTTGTAAAAAGTTTCTTCTAATTTAGGGACATCTCTTTTGATTTCCATGATTTTTTGGTAATATAAGAAGTCGTTCTTATATTGATACTTACAAATTTCAATTACTTTTCCATCAGAACCTCGGAATAACATATTCTAATGACAGACGATCTCTTTAAATAGTATTCGTTTAAAGAGAATCTTAATTTCTTGTTGGATATATATAAATGGCCAAATATATAAATTTTAACGCGAATTCGTTACCACCTTTAACAAGCGATTCTTCCAGTATTTTCTCTCGAGTGATGACTGCTGGAAGTTCTTTAGGATCAAATACATGGTTGATTGTTGGAGTGGTTGTCTTATTCGTTGCTCTAGCATTGTTCTATTATTTTTACTATATCGCACCATCTTCTAAATCCACCTATCAAGCAAATTCAGAACATGTTGAGAAAGATGGTTCTAATGGAAATACTGCAGAATTAATGTTTTTTTACGCAGATTGGTGTCCACATTGTAAAGCGGCCAAACCAATTATGAACGATTTGAAAGCAGAATATGAAAACAAAACGATAAATGGATATAAGTTGATCTTTACCGATATCGACTGCTCTGAAGAAACTGCCGAAGTCGAGAAATTGATGAACCAATATAATATTGAAGGGTATCCAACCATCAAATTGATTAAAGACGGACAAGTCATTGAATACGACGCAAAACCATCCAAAGAAACATTAACCAAATTCCTTAATACTGTTCTATAATGCTGGTGCCAAATGTGAAGATATTATATTCCATCGCAATTCATATTCTTCTATGTTGGCATAAGATGCATTTAGAATATAATGCTACACATATTAATATGTCCTTGGGTGTATTCTCATTTGGACATTTCAGGGATTTACCAGTATCATTCTGGAAGAAGAAATCGGTTTAATCAACCCTTACAGTTAGTAAGCCTACCCAAAATTTACATGGAATTGATTATGTCCAACCTTCAAGGTGCTATTTTAAATCTTCAAGGGTGTAAACATATCTTGTAATTGTTTGATTATACAACGTGGATTATTTTCCAATCTCATCATAATTGCACTCACTATTGATTGGCAAATAGATAACTCATTGAAGGAAAGACAAGACCTTCCTTCCATTTGCTCTACACGTTCTCGAAAAATCGTTTTTCTGGAATATGACATAGTTTATAACTATAACAAGTTCTTTAATTCTAAATATGTTTATAATTAGAATGAAAGAAGATGAAGATAAAATCAAAGAATTAATTATAACATAATTATAATACTCTCATTTTATATGAAAACCTTGGCAATTATTATACGTTGTCACGGCACAGTGCCTATCTTTTTTTCGTATGGGGATCCATTTCAAACAATCATGGACAATATGGTTAGACATCATGAACTGATTCCATTCGCCCCATTCAACATTGCAAATTTATACATTGTATCTTTAGCGAAATTAGCAGGGTTTTGTTACGGATCATCCAATGTGCCAAAATATGTCACTGAAATCAATAAATTAAAACATACATTGCGAAACAAAAATGTGTATACCACTGATGAACTTGTCCATTATTTATTCAATAGTTTAAACAATCAAATACAATCTGTTAAAGAATTAAATGCCAACCTATTTGGCATGAGTTATTCTCCTGAAATTACACGCATGTCCAATGGATACACATTAAATAAGATATATTCAGGTGATGCAAGCATGAATCATTTAGGTATCTATTATTTAAGCAGTAATGGCTTTACAGGTCAAGAAATTACCTCTATTAAACAAAAACTTGCCAATTTAACCACCTTTATAAATACGAATGTGCCTAATCATTATATTCGAAAATCAGATATTTTTCATGAATTGGCAGAGTATCATATTGATAGTTTGTATTTTATAGACTTAACGTGTAATGTTTTCGCAAACACTAATGAACAGTCGCCTATATTACAAGAAGGTGCTGTCAATTGGTTAAATGATGTATTTTATAATGAACATTTAAAAGGGGGCAATAAGAAACGATACAAAAAATCAAATCGAAAAAGTAATTGTCATAACAAATCCAAAAAGAATAAGTATTTGAAATGAAATTATGAATGCATTATTTATTGTAAGGAAATAATGATAGCATTCTCGTGTTATAAATAGAATAATTGGGATCATAATGGTTTGAACCTACTCCATTCCCAAAACATGCACCGCCTTTCATATGTCGATTTTTTCCACTTCGTCTATGTCTACTTATTCTGCCTTTTAAAACATGTCTTCTATACGTGCGTTTCCTGGGTCTTCTTCTTCTACGTTTTCCGCCAAACGATTCATCCGCTTCTGTAGTATAACCGGACATATTACTTGTATTCAATTCATCCACATTCATCGGTCCAAGACTTATGGTAGAAGTATCCGAATCAGTTGTGTAACCGGATGTATTAAGTTCATTCACATCCATAGTCCCCTGACTATCGAATGACTGATTCAATTGAGAATCTATGTTTGGTGGATGTAAGAGTTCATTCATTACTTGTTCTGCCATAGCATCAGAATTACCGTTAAATCCAGTATCTCCTTGATTCATTATTGCATCAACGTGATTCATGATATCATCAAACGAAATATTGGAATGTTCCAATTCTTCTATTTGGAACTCATTGAATCCATTATTTTGCAATTGTTGTATTTGTTGTTGAGAGAAGGCACCACCCCTTAACGTTTTGCGATGTTTGCGATGACGTTTCTGTCGTTTTGTATGACGCCTTGACATGATATTATATATAATAATAAGATTATAAATATTACGAACAGAAAAAACAAATGAAATTCAAAGAAGCAACCAAAGGAAAAGGTATGAGAACCTTATTTAGAAAAGCAGGATTTCAAACTTATTTGGTAGATGAATTTAGGACGAGTTGTATGTGTTCCAAATGTGAAATAGGTATTTGTAAAAAGACAATGGTTAGGGAAAATCCAAAACCATATAGAAGCGGTAATGTCTTAATCCATGGACTGATTTGTTGTAAGAACGGATGCGGTTATTGGAATAGAGATGTTAATGGTGCTACAAATATCTACAAAATTGCTTATAATGCGATAAATAATAAAGAAAGACCAAATTATTTATCAAGAAGCAAGAATTTATCAACTGGTTTAGACGAACCAGTAAAACCAAAATTTACACGCTCTGCAAAGGGCAAACCTTTTTGATTTTTAGTGGGAATTGTCCCATTTTAAATCTTCAAGGGTGTAAAAGAACAAATTCTTTTTCAGCGCAATATGATATTAACGATTCACAATTGTACTTCATCTTTGTATAAAGATTGATTAAGACATAGGGTTTATTTCAATTTTTTAAAATATAATTATAGTTTAGAAAATTTTGTTACCATTTATGCTCACATTAGAATCCCCCAGGAAATCTGACTAAATTTAACCCTATACCTGCTCCGGCTCCTGATCTAGCGGATGCTCCCATGGCAGGAACGTATGTATCAAGAATGCTGAAGGTGGCAGCGGCGGTTAAGGCAATGAGAATAATTTCCTCAATGTTTAAGGAACGTTTAGGAATAGCATAAGCAGCGATAGCGACCATTAGACCTTCGACAAGGTATTTGATAATTCTCTTAACAAGCTCACCAACGTTGATTAATCCGTTCATTATATTAAATGTTAAGAAAAAATTATATTTAATGCGATAAAAAACTTAAAAAGAAATAAATAAGTTATTTAAATGAAACATTCTAAATCTATGCAAGCGCCTGCCAAGACTGGATTTGAGAGAAAAATCGTGGATGGAAAAGAGAACCCTAATTATGTTGATATGTTGGAACCTGATAAACCCATTGCCAATCAGAATTTTGTGTGTATGTCATTTGTCTCTCCGGAGAAGATATTGAAGAAGAAGGAGTTGTTTTTTTTCGAAGAATTCCTAAAGACTTGGGAATTTAATAAATCCATGGAGAAGTTTATTCAATTTTTGAATTTCATGTCGTTCAAGTATAATATTTCCTTTGACGATCTTACCAAAGATTTCAAGGAATTTGTGGAGGAAGAGAGACAAAATTTGTTACGAACATGTTATGCAGATGATGATTACAAGACATTTGTGGATAACCATGAAGAAAGATTGCAAAAGAAGTTTGACATTGAGCACAAGTTTCAGACTTGTGTAAGAGGCATTAAGGTTCGTGGTGTGTATCCAACACAAGAAGAAGCAGAATTGAGATGTAAATTGTTAAGAGAATTGGATCCAAACCATGATGTATATGTTGGTAATGTTGGTTTATGGATGCCAGTTGATCCAGAAGCATATAAGACAGGTCGTGTTGAATATTTGGAAGAGGAATTGAATCAATTGATGCATGAGAAGAAGAAGAATGAAGATAATGCAAAGATGGCATTTGAGCAGAGAGTGAAAGAAACTAAACAAAAGGCAATTGACGAGAATATCAAGAATGCCGAAAAATCTGGAAATGTATTGACTCAGACGATTGATGAAGAAGGTAATTTGATTGGTGTCAATAATGCAAATACCCAAGAATTCGCCTTGAAGGAAAAAGAAGATATTTCCACGGAAGACATTTGTGCTCAATTGTTTGAGGGCGAAAATATTGTCACTGGCAAAACGGATAATGGTCAGAGTTTATTAAAATCTGGACCTTTTGCATCAAAACAAACTTAATGGAATTGCTAATTTTATTATATTTATTTATATATATTATTCATAAATTATTATAATTAATATATCTACTTAAAGTATTTTTATTAAAGAATACATGACAACTGCTTTTGTTTTAGTTACCGATATTCAATATTTGTATAAAGCAAAGACCACGATTAATGATTTGAGGACTATTGGTCATTGGTTTGGAGATATTGTTTTGATAACAATTGGTTTTCAATTAGATGAACAATTTAAATCTGAATATAACATTATTGAAAAAACATTTGATTCTATAGACAAAACTCATCTTTCACTTAAAATTGGTCCAGAAGGTTTTGAAAATAGTGATAAGAGAGAATTGTATAAATTAAATCAATGGGAAAAATTACATGTATTTGATCCATATTTTTTAAAATGGGACAGAATTGTATTTTTAGATGCTGGATTAAGAGTATTGGATAACGTGAAATATGTATTAGAATTGGATTATAAAAACAAAATATTGGCACCTATAAACGGAACAAGACCTATAGATATATTTACGCATCAATTGGATCATAAAGATGCTGATACCATTAATCTGATAAAAAAGGATTTTGGAGATGAAATTTTCAATTCAACATTCATGTTAAATTGCATGTGGGTCTATGATACAAACATATTACATAAATGTGATAAAACGCAATTGATTAATGCAATGAATACATATACTGTTTGTAGAACTAATGAAATGGGTGTCATGAATTTAATGTATCATTTTAAATATCATTTGTGGGAAAAATTTCCGACATTAGCATCTAACGGCAAATATTTATTTGAGTGGTGTGATTTACATAATCAAAATACCACTTGGCAACATTATTGTTTTATAAAATATCCAGTTACTATTTCACTTGATCAGCAATTTAAATGTGTTATTTAATTAGATCAACATCAATTAAATCAAAATCTGGTTCTGTAACTAAATCTATCATATATTGTCGTATATACTCGAAATTGATGATTTCTTTATAAAGTTTCCTTGCTCCTTTGGCGATCGATTTTCCCAATTTGTCATTTCTCTCCAGTGTTTGAAGACAAGATTGGATTTTAGAATCTAAATGGAGACTATTGACGTCTATTATATAGACATTCTTCAAATGGTGTAACTTATCATAGAACCAGGAATAATAGTGAGACATCATAACAATAATACATGAATTGTATCCCAGTTCAAAACATAATCGCCATGGATTGGCGTGTCCGTCAATATCCAAAATATATTTATAATTGGATTGGATATCCATGGGTATTTTTTCAACGGAAGATTCTGTAGAGAGATGTTCCGTATTCATGGCATTGTCAATATAAAAGTTTTTAGGTTTCACATTGACTAACCCCACATCAATATCGATATCAATATCGATTTTGTTGATTTTATTTTTCTTGATTTGATTGAACAATTCAATGACCTTGATTCGTTCATTTCTCTCTTTATCTAATGGATAACACGTTTTATTTTCTCCTCGAAAAACAATGGCGTTCTGTTTGGATTGCCAATCAGTATTGATTTTATCAAATGCATCGATAAAATTATTTGTGGAAAATGCCCCAAACCGTTTTCGAGTCACGATTTCCCATGCGTCTGGATATACAATACATTTATCAAAATGTTCTTTGGTGGATGCGCCTGATAATACCGGAATATGTTTGTTACGTATTTGTGGATTGGATTTACATACATCTTGATGGAGAATATATTGACCACATTTACGCTTAAACAAGACTGGAAAAGTATTCAAATTCAAGAAAAAACAGGTGGTAATGTTAGTATCGGATAGACATGTTTCAATCATATGAAAATAAATAGATTTATCCGTTTCTGATTTGTACCATTCTTTATATGCTTTAAACATGCAATAATGAAACCCCATTTGTTTCTTATTTGTGATTGGAATGCCTTTTTTGTTTTTGCGTGTTGCCTTATTGTTGGCAGCGATCATTTTTCGAGTAATGGATTGGGTTCCTGGTTTGAGTTCGGTCGTATTGGCAAATACTTGGTAAGTATGTATATTACCTTCTAAAATGAAGACAAAGACGCCATACCCCACATCATGAAACATATAATTACATGTATTGAGAAAGGCGAATTGTTTGGTTGGTTTTATGATAGACAGGAAAGGTTGAATAATATGTTTTGAAAATGTCTTATAATCGTGAATATAGCGGATATTTTTTAAATAAATACATCCCTGTTTCTCAACCAAGGTCGGTTTTCTCTCTTTAGGGATCATTCCTATTATATGTTACATATATAAAAAGTAAAATAAAAAGATCATGATTTGAAGGTTGAATGTTTTACATAATTAGGCGAACCACAAAATAGACATAACTGGACTGAGACAGTTTGGACTGAATTGTTTTTTTTGCATTTGGAGCATTTGAATATTCCGTTTAATTGACAAATATGGTGATTGTTGAAATCTGTCTTTTGATATAACATTTGACGTCTATGACTATTGTACATTCTATTATATAATAAAATATAAATACTTATACATTTGAATAATAATAATCTTGGACAATGGTATTATTTTTAATATATCGACTCATTTTAGCAGGACATATTCCTTCCATTTCTGCTGCATTTGCAATAGTGTCCCATGTATGTAATAATTCATTTGTTGATATTTCCCTCTTAAATACTTTTTTGCCAGTCGATGACGACTTTGTTGTTTGTTTTTCAGAATATGTTTTTTTGAGGGATATACCATAATATCCTTCATTAGATTCGCCATCAATCCAAACGGTTGCTTTTAATGTATATGGCAATTCATTTAAATATTGTTTAATGTCTTTCATATCATTTTCTGACAACTCTTTATTGACGCTTAATTTCCATGATTGGTATGCTTTTAATAAGGATGAATTTAAAATCTTACCACAATCCGAAAATTCGCATTTATTAAATATAAATTGTTCGACATCTAAATTGTTATATTTTTTCACATATTCCACAGTTTTTAATTTAATTCCTATATAACCATGCCGTCCATCTATTCGTTTTGGTTTGAATCGCGTATCCAAATAATGTTTAAAAGCATGAAAGATTTCTTTGGTTGGTTTCACTTTACTCCACAAGCGATATCTTCCTTCCATATTTACAGAGAATTCTTGAACGTCTGGTCGAACAATACAACTTTCATTAATAAATTCGTTAAATTTATTATTTATATCATCTTCTGGCAATAATACATTTTGATACACTGATTCTTCATTTTTATCTATAGAGTCAATTATCAATTGTTGTTTGTCTATTTTTTCCTTTAATGTGTTTATTTCAATAGTTTGGTTAGTATGAATATTTTCGAACATTTTTATTTTTTCGTTTAGCATATTGTTTTCCACTTCTAATTCTTCATTTCGTTTTGTCAGTTTGTTAAAATTTTCAACACTATACGTTTTAGATTGAATAATATCTTTTATAATTTTAATTAATTTTTCAATGGTAAAGTTTGTTTCATTATAAGCAATTATTTCTGTTTTGTTTTTACCGTTAATTTCAATACTTCTTAATTGCGGTTTAATTTTTGGATGACGTTTGATTAGATTTTCTATTTCAACCTTATTTTGAACTTTAAATGCATGTTTTAGTAAAAAATGGTTATAATGAGCATGATGATAAGATACTCTATTTGACAAATGATTTGTGTGTCCAAATTTGATTAATTTCTCTCCATTTTCATTTGTATTATCAATTGTCCCAAAATAGATACATTCTGTATTCACTGGAAATTGACTAATTAATACTTGTTCAACTTCTTTTTGTTTTTGAATAATAATATTGTCTTTACTTTGCATTTGCATTTTCAATTCACAGCATTCTTCGTTAATTGTTTCTTGTAGTATTTGTTCTAATTTCACATAATAATTGTGTATTTCATCTGCCTTTTTTGTCTGTGCTTTTAAACAAAACTTTTTAAAGGTTTGAATATTTAACAAAATTATTTCTTTATTGTGACCTCCATGAGTCTTGTCATCTTGCTTTGCAAGTTGGTAAAGCAAGTTTTTATAATCAACGTCCAATTTAAAATTCTTGTCGATAACTTTTTTGGCATTCACTTTTTGACTAAAACCTAACCACTTCCATACATCATCTAAATCTATCACATAATCTTTTACAGGATCACAATTTAAATAACAGTAAAAACTTGATATAAATATATTTTGTTCGAAATCTGTAAAATTTTCTTTGATTTTTGTTAAAAATTTGTTATTATAATCACTCGATAATTTAGTGATTGGGTTGTTTTCGATGAGACTTACGATATTTATCTGTTCCATTCGATTATAATTGTATAATAGTATAGTCTTTAAGTCATTTCTTCTTGATTTTGTTTATTAAAATCAAAAGCAAGATTATTTCTTTACCATTTATTCACCTTTTTAACATTGATTTTGGGTCCGGCGCCTCTCTTTTTGGTCTTATTTGGATCATATTGTTCTTCTTGATCTTCATCCGGTAACCCCTTCGATAATTCCCAGAACTCTTTAGATCCTAACCTGAAGTCACCGTGTGGTTCCGCCTTGTAATAAAACACCTGATCACTCAATTTGTTCGATTTGGCATTGTTATTTATCACAAGACACTCATAATTTTCTGTGCATTGATCCATCACCTGACAAAACGCCTCGAATGTTGGAAACATACCTGCATAATTTTCATAAATACGTTTTCTATTCGCAATGTAATTTTCTCTCAAAATAAAAACATAATCTATGTTGGTTCTCAGTGTGGGCGGAATGCCTAAAGGATATTGCATTGTGATGACTAACATGACCTTCCAATGACGCCCATTCATAAAAAGTAATCGCATTAATTTGTCACGAGACCACGTGTTATCGTAAAGGCAGTCATCTAAAATAACGAATGCTCTGGGGTCGATGGTGGTGCGTTTATAGGTTTCCATTTCTTTTTTGACTTGTTTTAATACGGTGCGTTGTCGTTTGAGAATGTTTTCAATGATGGCAGAATTATACTCGTTATGAATGAATAGTCTGGGAACCATTTTACCGTAAAATCCGTTACCTTCTTCTGTGCCGGATATCACTGTGCCGATAGGAATATCTTGTTGATAGAATAGAAGATCTCTGACTAAAAAGGATTTACCGGTATCACGTCTACCGACCAGAACCACCACAGGACCCTTATTCTCATTGGGTTTAAACTGTATACTTTTCATGTCAAACTTTTTTAATTCAAGTGTCATTATACAATCTAACCAAGAAATTTTTTTATTATTTAAACGCTAAATTCAAATTTCAAATAATAACAACTTGCTTTTAAACCAAGAATAAATGGCACCATACATATATGATCCTAATAAACTATTTAATGGAAAAAGGAAGAAGTGACACGCAAATGAATAGAGGTTTGTCTTATTAAACTGCATCCTTTTTCACAATTATATTGTGTTGGACGTCTATAAAATTCATTTACAGAATGACTGGAATTACAGTTATAGACTGGATTTACCATATAAGACGGAATACAAGAACCATAATAAGCGCCAAACAAACTTCCCACAATTTTGGCATTTGTATCTGTATCACCTCCACATTTTAGTACCGACATAATAGCATCCTCGTATGAATAGTTGGCAATGTTTCTTAAGTAATAGAGCACCATGATAAAAGCATGTTTCACATGTCCTTCGTTCGTAATAGCATCATAATCATCTAATGTTGGAATACTTATTGCTTCTTGGTACCATTCAAACACGGTTTCTTGTTGGTTACACATAACAGCGACATTACCTAACAACGTATCTAAAAAGGTTGTATCTATATCTTTGTTTTTAATACGACGAGAGAGAATGGAAGAAAGAATGCAGCAATAGATGCCGGTGGTGAGTTTTACGACTGGAGAATAATGGGTTAACGAAGCATCGATTTCTGCGATTTCCAATATAGTGTCAAATTCTTTATCAAGAGAGAATACGGCAATAGGGACACAACGCATTAATGAACCATTGGATTCAGAATCTTCGCTATATTCATGTGCATTTGTTGCCATATCGTCTGCATTTTCAGCATCAGATAATGCTAACATGACAGTTTGACCAATATCAAAGGGATTCGATTGATACCATTGAATATATTGCTCGGCGATCTTTTCCACTGGAAAATAAGGTTCGAATCTGTTTTCATATAAGGCGGTTAATAAGGCGATTTCCATTTCAGAATCATCTGTAAATTGTCCATCATTGATGTCGGTAGTTTTTTCTCCTGTAAAATGCATGGCATCGATGACTTCTTCTTCTGTGAATCGTCTTTTTCTGAATTCGAGACGTGCTCCAGCAGCATCTGCACACCATCCTGCCATAAAAGTATTATAAATATATGAATAATAATTATCAGATTGTTTGGTATGTGGATATTTGCAATTTTTTCCTTTTCCCATGTATATTTGTTATAATATTATCTTTATATTGTTATATTTGGTCATTTAGGACAAATGATTAAATATAATATATTTAGTGAATAATATAAATACATTATATTATGTTATATTATGATGACTAGTTTATTATTAGTATTATTGTATTTTATTGTATCAAATAGTCAAAATGTTAAAACAACAGTTAATGAACTTGACATTCAAAGTTATTTAGGTCATTGGTTACAAGTATATCAATCTCCAACAAATGTTATTTTTCAAGGTTACGGAACTTGTATTACTGCTGATTATGGTCTTTTAAATAATGGAAATATTAATGTTATAAATACACAACTAGATAAAAATAATGAAATAGACCAAATAAAAGGTTATGGGTATTATAAGAATGTGTCGGAACCAGGAAAATTAACAGTTCATCTTGATGGTGTTCCAGTTGATACACCTTATTGGGTTGTTAAATTAGGCGAAATTAAAAATAATCAGTATCAATATAGTATTATTACAAATCCATCAGGTATATCATTATGGGTATTAGTAAGAGACATAGATTCTTTTTTTGAATTATATAATACAGAAGTTATTGAATTTTTAAATGAATATAATTTTAAATATGAAACAGTTTCTCAAACAAATTGTAAATATAGCTTCAAGAATGATTACACTAATACAATGTTACGCACAAATAAATTAAATGAATGTCAGGTATCCAATTATTTACAAAATTCAGGATTTCCAGGATACTCAATACCAACAATGGTATGTATAAGTAAATATGAAAGTTCATATAATTGTGATGCAACAAATAAAAATACAGATGGTTCAACTGATTATGGTCTTATGCAGATAAATAGTTATTATTGGTGTTCTGGAGATTCAATGAGTAAATATAATGAGTGCAAAATTGCTTGTTCAAGTTTATTTAATTGTCAATACAATACAAATTGTGCATATACTGTTTGGAAACAACAAGGATATACTGCTTGGTATGGTTATCAAAAACACAAGTCCGAGTGTGATTCATATAAAATAAATTGTTAAAGAAATGTCTTTTTTTATTATTTCTTCAATATATTTATTATCTAATTTGTGACATTCTTCAAATGCATTTTATTTCAATATTATTATTGAGTTCTTCTAATAATAATATTTCTTCATGATCGCTCCATTTTTATCCCATATTAGAAGGGTATTCTTTGTCTTCATTTAGAAAAATATATGATGTAATAAACTATGCACCAAATGAAAAATATATTAGTTGGTGCCAAAAATAGAAAAGGTTATTTAGAGAAATAGATATTAAGAAAGAATAAGTTAAAAACATAGTAAATTTATATTATAATTCACTAAAGATGATTGGTATCCATTATCAAAAAAGAAAGAATACAGAGTTGTTCAATCAAATGGAAAATAAGAATTCTCTATTTCTCTCGAAACCCCAGAATTATATTCCCATCTATACCAGATTTTTCAACTTAAGTGAAACGAATTATAACAATATCAATTTAAATAATGCTTTATATTTATCCTCTATAGAAGACAGGATAGACGAGTGTTCAAATGTATTTCATGGCAAAATCAAACAAGTGGAATCGACCAAAATCAAACAAAGACCCATATTTTTCAAATTGGCGCCGTTATTGGATCCCTATAAATACATGGTAGGAAAATATGATATTACAGATTCTCGATTGTTTCGCCTACCAAATATTCAATCGACGCCTGAAACATGTAATCCGAAATTTTTAGATACCAATAATGCTGCCTATGTGGATGGAATGTTTGCCTATTTATCCAGTGAATTGCATACGAAATTTAAATTAACAGGTGGAGTCCAATATTATGGATCTTTTTTGGCGATCAAGAATGAATTCAAATTGAATGTATTTGATGATATTGATTATTTGAACAATTCGGATTTTTTCAACAAACATAAAAATAACTTGTTTATGATAGACGACTATCAACATTTATTTCAAGAAGAACCCACTAAATTGAAACCTCTAACTATTGGCAATGACGTCAGTCTAAAATCTTTCAAATCGGTGGATAATGAGGTATTTGACAATGTGTTTGAAGAAGATGTCAATAGCAATAGTAATAGTAATAGTAATAGTCATAATATGATGGATTTAAATGACTTAAAAGATTTGTCGCTGGATTTGGTAGATGTGACAAATAGTTATGTATCATCCATGACATTAAAATCAAACTCAACCTGTTCTTCACGCTCGTCTCATACAAATGACGAAGAATTGGAAATGGAAGATGAATTTTGTGACGAATGTAACAATGACGATATTTTGAATGATGAAGAGGAAGATGATAGTAAAGAGGAAGATGATAGTAAAGAGGAAGATGATAGTAAAGAGGAAGATAATGATTTTGAAGATGAGAATAGTAGCGACGAAGATGATGAAGATCATTGGACGGATGATAGTGAAGAAGAAGAGAGAATAGAAGTAACTATTCCAACATTTCCAGTACAAGTGATAGCGATGGAATATTGTGAGGACACATTTGATAATTTGATATTGAATGATGAGTTAAGAAGCGATGAAGAATGGTTATCTGCCCTTATGCAAATAATTATGACCTTAATTGCCTACCAAAAAGCATTTCAATTTACACATAATGATTTACACACCAATAATGTAATGTTCAATCAAACAGATCGCAAATATTTATATTACAAATATAAGAACAAACATTATAAGGTGCCGACGTTTGGACGAATTTTTAAGATTATCGATTTTGGACGAAGTATTTTCAAGTTTGAAGGAAAGGTGTTTTGCAGTGATAGTTTTCAGACAGGAGGAGATGCGGCGACTCAATATAATACAGAACCTTACTTTAATGATAAAAAACCAAGATTGGAACCTAATCCAAGTTTTGATTTATGTAGATTGGCATGCTCTATATTTGATTATTTAATGGATGATTTTGAGGAGATGAGGGATTTGAGTAAAATCAAGAATCCAATTAAACGACTCATATTTGAATGGTGTTTGGATGATAAAGGGATCAATATGTTATATAAAAACAATGGGGTAGAGAGATATCCTGAATTCAAATTATATAAAATGATTGCAAGATGTGTTCATAATCATACGCCACAAGCACAGTTATTAAGACCTGAATTTGCTAAATATGAATTTAGACCATGTCATCCATTAGCAAAAAGTATTGGATGGGACAATGCAAATACATTAATGGATATAGATGAGATTCCGTCATGCGTATAAAACAATATAAGTTCTAATTAAGTACCAAGTGCTAAATAATTATAATAATAATAATAATAATAATAATAATAGACATAATGAATGAATTATTATTGTTATAAAATATAATATAATAGTATATGAAACGTTCTTTTTTAGATATGCAAAACAATAAACCACCTATTAATGATATTCAAAACGAAATGCCGAATACTATAAATATAATTGATACTATATTAGAAGATGTAAATAATAACCCCAATATAATACAAACCGATACAAACAATGAAGTGAAAAATGTGAATGAAGTGGAAGAAGTCATAAACGAAGAATGGAATGAAATGAAACAATGTCAAAAAAGAGGATTTTTACAAGACATGTTGCAAATTATCATTGCGCCCATTAATAAAATAAATACATTATTTACACAAGCACAAACACCAGTTCAAGCACAAACACCAGTTCAAGCACAAACACCAGTTCAAGCAAAACCACCAGTTCAAGCAAAACCACCATCAATTATTCCTGCTACCAATATTGCATGTTTATTCATTTCAAAGCATGGAGGGTATGATGTCTATAAACAATTAAATGATAAAAATGTTGAAACGTTTGTAATTCAAACTGAAGTATGTCCAGTGGAAAATTTAATAAGATATCAGTATGCACCACATGGTTCGTGTGGATGGGGCAATTTATATACAGATTATGAATATTATTGGGATTCATATAAATTATTAGAATTTATGACCAATCCATCGTTATCAATCGAAGAGAAAAGAAATAAGTCAATAGAAAAATTGAATAGTCTTATTCCAATCTTAAGTGAACATCGCGATACTGTAACGGACCATTACAAATTATACAAAGAAAAAAATGATTACGGCGAATCAAAAATATGTAAAAATATACATAAGAGTAATAAATTATCCTTCATTCATAAAAATCAATTGTTTTTGAATAAAAGCTATCAGATATATACAAGCAAAGATATAAATAATATTCAACTATCAAGTGGAATATTGATTATGTATGACGTAACATTTAAGTTACCAGAAATATTTTTTGAACCTGGAACAGAATTACAAGAAATTCCAACTCCAATTAATGAATTCAAAACGTTAATTGATAATTTAACAAATAAAAGATATGTATTTTCATTCAAACATGGAACCTATAACAATAATGGAACTATAAGTTATACAGGATCAACCGAATTAATGTCTTGTCCTTATTTTCTGTTATATTTGAAATTGTATGAATTGGGACCAAAAAGCGACACTGTCGATGAATTTGCCTTTACTGATATTGAATTAAAGTATGGTATATCATTAGACAATAAAAAAAATATCTATAACGATATTGTTATGAATAAAATAAAGAATCGTAAAACAAATGAAATAACAGATAGTGTATTAGATATAAAAGAAAAAAGAATGATGGTGTATGAGATAAATAATATACACGTTTATTCTTATATGAAACATGTGAACACTGTTATAAATTTGGATTTTACTTGTTCAATCTTCAATGTTCAAAATAGAAAAAAAATGCTTCGATCAAAATATGGAAAAAACAAATTACGGACCTTAACTGGTGTCATTACAAATAAATTCATCAAAAAAAATGTGACAGGGGGAAAAACAAAACGCAAACAACGTAATAAAAGAAGAAAATCATTGAAAAATAGAAAAATAAAAAATAAACAAATAAACAAATAAAAATTAATAATACTGAAAATTTTAAATTTGTTGTTGGAATTATTCAAATGACAAAAACAATAAATTATAAAGATAAAATTACACTTGGTATTGTTTATTATTATTTAAAAAAAATGAATATTGATTTTTATATTGATAAAATTGATGTAATTAATAAACCAAATAGTAAAGACAAATCAAACTAATTATTTACTAATTGTTCTATTAATTAGGTCTATTTCATTTTCAGATAAATTATATAGTTTATATACAATATCATCACTTGTAATATTTTCTAAATCCAAAATTTTCATATTTTGGATTACTATATCTCTTCCATGAATATTATCTGTCATTGTAATTAAATTTATATATTTAATTAATTTTGAATTTACTAATTTAACAAATCCGTCATATTTTTCTTTTGTATCACATAACATATAAATCATATTATCAGATAAATTATATAATCCAAACTCATCATATGAAGGCATAAGATATCCTCCTGTACACATTATAATTTTTGATTTGCCGTGATCATTCATTAGGGTTTTATTATAATAAACATCGCCAGGAAATGGTTTTGATTTATTAATTTTATCAATAATAGGATATTTATAACAATCAACCATTTTGCGTGAAATATCACCATTAGCTATGTGAGTTAACCTAATTCTTTGTAATGTTTGTTTATTGTTTATATTATAAGTAGCTTTCTTAATATCAAATGTTGTATGTATTTTTGATAAAATGTTAGAACATTTATTTAATATATTAAAATCAACATTTGACAAACATAAAGGTAGTTCTTGCTTTTCATAAACAACAATTTCATCTGTTTCTATTTGTTTGTTTCTTAAAAATTCTACTTTTGTTTTACACGAACTAACTATATTATTTTTTATTAAGAAGTAGGCAAAATATGTGCTTATTCCTTTAAAATGTTTATTTGCTGTATTTAATGATAAATATACTATTTCATAAAAATTATCTATATATTTTCTATTTTTATCTTTATTAGTGATATAATTTTTAATATTAGTTGGAGTAACAAATAATAGATAATCATTTTTTCTTAAAACACTTAATGAATATTTTATAAATTCCAAATATAACTTATTGTCTCCTGTAGCATTCGCATCTTGATATGGTGGATTTCCAATAATAGCATTAAACCCTACAATATTCCACTTATATTCAATATTTAATTCAAGAGTATCTCCTGTATAATTATTAAATTCAAAATCCAACTCATCTAACCCACAATAACTTTGAACATGGCATTTCATTATTTCTGTCGTTATGAAAACATTTAACGCAGTTAGATCCGCATAATAGATACACTCAGTCATAATAACACGACATCTTTCAATTTCATCAGGATACATTTCTTCAAGACCTTTATAAAACCTATCAAATATGCCTAATACAAAATTTCCTTTACCACAGCAAGGTTCAAATACTTTTTGAGGTTTTTTCCAAAAGTCAACTGGTATTGTATTTAACATTTCATCAACTAATTTAACTGGTGTTGGAACTTCTGCATTTTGTTTTTTTTCATCATTTGTGGGTATAAAATGTTTTTCAATAAGCTCACGCAACTTATTAGCAGGGGCTATGCTATAAATCTCACGAATGTTATTAACAATTTCAGCATTATTATCTATAATATTGTTCATTCTATTTACTATAATAATATAATTATCTTTATTTAATTCAATTTTTTTGTCTTTTAATAATGAAATAATTAATCTCCCTGTTTTTTCACTTGTAAATATCTCCTTGAAATCAAATAACTTATATGACCTTGAAATTAACGCTAATAATGGAAATAAGAAACTCTTACACATTTCGTAAGTTTGGTTAATCAAAAGTTCAATCTTAGCGGTTTCTTCTTCATTTAACTTATTGTCATCTTCTTTGGCATTATCAATATCGTCAGGAGCGTCAATTTGAACCTTTGTTTTATCGCCCTTAGGACAATCTTGTTGTTCTCCTTCTAAATCTTTATTTATTTTTTTTAATTCTCTTTTTTGAAAATCTATTTTTATAAAATCACGCATATCATCATCACAAATGAGATTTTCTAAGAAAGGCGTATCATCAATTTCTTTCATAATGTTTTCTGCTTCTTTTTGGTAGTAAGACATTATCTCAATTGTTGTCAATTTTCCGTTATTGATTTGTTGTGGATCAAATAAGAATATATTGTGTTCAAATAAATAGTATAGTATTTCCGCATTTGTTTTAGTTGTTTTTGTATTTCTTCTATGTTTTTGAATTATATCTACCAAATACAAATAAGTTCGTTGAATATTCATATCTACATTTATTCCTATTGTTTTACCATCTGCTTCTGTTAAAGCTCTTGAAAATCTTTGTTTTTGATTGTCTAAATTGTGTCCGTCATCTAATGATATTGTAACATCACAATCTGTATATGTAATGCCTACGCTTCCTTTATTGCCTAACAATAAAATACAACCTTTTTTATTTTCTGTTTTTGTCTTATTCATTATCGTTTGTATGTATTCATTATATTCTTCTTTGACATTTCCAGTATCTCCTGTTGAATTAGAATATTCTATATTATAATCACTCCATAAATTATGTCTGTCTAAAAATTGTTTGAATGTTTTTTGTAATAATGATATGGTGTTATTTCTTGTATGTGTAGGAAGATACATGATAAATAGCAATGGACTTTTTTTTGAACTTTGACGTGAATTATAAGCAAATTGGGTTTCTTCTATTTTTTTCATAATTGTTTTAAATTCAGGATTGTCTTTGCCTTTCATTTTATTATCGGAAATAATACAATCAAAGAACCAAATTAAAATATCAACACCATCGGTAGTTTTTTCTAATTCAAATCTTTCGTCGTAAATAATTTCTCCTTTATCATTAGTTGTTTGTTGTAAAGCAAATAATGAACTACAACTATAACCAAAATTAGTGCCATTTTTTTTATTAAAATCATCAATTTTCTCAATTAATTTTTTATCTACATTATGTTTCATTAATACCTGAGTAGGATGTTTAGAATAATCTTTATTTAGAGTTTCATTTTCTAAACACTCTGTAAATGTATTTCCATGACGGCTAACCATATAATCAATTATATCTTCTCTATTTTTTACTGCTGGTTTTATCAATTCTTTCATAAATGCTTCATCTTCAATTTCCCATTCATAAATACAAGAACTATGAATGCCATAATATTTTTTTGTTTTATCTGCTGTTCCTGACGCAAATATATTTAGTTTTATATTTTTACGAATTTCTTCAACATCACTATCAACATCTAAAATTTCAGTTTTTGTTTTATTGGTTGATGATCCTTGATGTGCTTCGTCAGTAATAATTGCATCAAAACCCATTTTTTTTAATAAATATTTCTTCTTACTTTTTCCGTCTATTTTAAGATATTGAACGCTACAAAAGACAATACCATTAAAGGTTTCATCAATTGTATCAAATTCTTCCTGTAATTTGTAATTAATATTTTTGAAATCAATATACTTTTCTAAATCATTCATAAAACTATTTATAGTTGCTGGAACAGATGTCATTATTAGTATTTTTTTATAACCATGTTCCAATAAATATTTACATATTAATAACATAGTGATACTTTTACCGCTTCTTGGTTTATGTGCTATACACCACATTTTATGTTTATTTGTCAAAAACGACTTTACAAATTTTATTTCTGTCATTTTTTGATGTAATTTTTTTGTCAATTGTTGTCTTGGTGATAATAAATATTCCGCATTAATGAAATCAATAAATTCATCAATACTTAATAAATTAGTAAATCTTTGACAAAATACATCTAAAGCTTTAATAATATCTTTTTCATCAAATAATAAACCATTTTCTATAATTTTATCGTGTATTTGTTTATCAATATTTAGTTTATTTTTGTATTTGTGTTTTATAACAACTTCTTTATCCTTAACAACTAATCCAATTTTATAGTCATCTGTTATATTTTGCTTGGTTATTGTGTTGTCTATTTTTGATACATCAGTTTCACTATACTTGTTTTTATATTTAATTGTAAATAAAACAAGACTTGTTCCCTGTTTTATAGCCATATCAACAATATTATTTCCTCCTCCATCAACCTTTACCTTTAACAAAGAATTAATATTTTTAATTTGTTTTAAGTTTTGTAATTGTCCGTCATAAATTTCTGTATAGTTTATATTTTCTATACACTTTAGAATGATAAGGATTTGACAAAAGGTTTCAAATATCCATCCTTGCCTTCTTTCATCATATAATTCTTTATTTTCCTTCATGATCATATCAAATAATTCTTTACCTGTTAATTTTGTATTTGCCAACATATTCGCCAATATATCTTTACGAAATACTTGATTAATAAATACACTTTTTTCTTCATCTTCAATTATCAACTCAACCTTTTTAGTCAATAATTTAGATTTAACCTTTTTTGGTTTCTTGATAACAAGAATTTCTTCCTCGCCATCAGCAATATTAATCGGTTGAAATTCACTCATCTTTAAGTAATGTGTATAATAGTATATTGTATTTATTATTTAATAAAAAGTAAATCAATTTTTTATTAATATAAAATTTAAATATAAATAAGCATTTTAAAAGGCAGGATTATCTGTGAAGACAGGCGTGACTTGTTTAACCGATCCTGCAACCATGATTGGATTTAATTGATCGATCACAAAATGGGCGATTAATACACTGAAATAGACAATAAGAGTGTCTCTGAATAATAGTTTGAATGGTTTGCTTTCTTTTTCAATATATCTCATTTCTAAAAATTTAAAAACCAAAAAAGTAATTGAAATAATGCCTGCAATAATATAAATATTGGTCATATATTACAATAGGTAAGAACAATCTTATTCTTGACTGAACGCATTTATTCTAATACTTCAATTTCGTCAATCAATAAATCAGGCAATAAATCCAGTTTTGGTTCTTCAATGGTATGCACATCTAATCCATCTAATGTGAAGTCTTGATTGGATATATTCAATTTAATATTATCAGAATCCTCTTCCATTTCTCGTCTGCGTTGTTCATTTCGCATAGCACTGATTTCTTCTAAATGATCGATATTCTTGGGAGCAGGGATACTTGAAATGCCGTTATCGGTTTTCACATAATCAACTTCATTAAAACTGATGCCACGTGGTTGGGAAGGGGATTGATTATTGACTGGATTTACATTATTTTGATCAGAAGGAGCAGAGTGGATAGGTTCATGAGTCACTTCTTCTTTCACTTCTTCAATGACATCTTCTTCCACCGATTCATCCATATAGGCTTTCAATATGGCTTCGACTGGGACACTTTCTCTCAATGTGTTCAAGATACATTCTTGGACAATGATTTCCAATTCACGGTGGTTCTTTTGTATTTGGAGGGGTTGAATATTGACTTCGAATAGATAGACGTTTTTATATACTTTTCTGGCGACGTTAATGTAAACTTTATGAATGAAATCATCTAATTTGGGTATGTTCAGATCAATCTTCTTTTGTTTTTGACCGACGCGCATGGCAGATAATACTTTGAGTTGGATAATATGGACGCAAGTCACCAATTCTTCTAAATAATTACACCCAGACTTTTCACAAATTCGTTTTCTCTCGTTTTCCACAATTTGCTGATTCCATTTAGGGATGCGAGAGATTAAATTTTGAAAAGTCATTAAATACTTATCCATTTCATTATTGTCTTTACATAATTTGATCGATTCATCGAGTATGGATTTACATCCGTCGATAATAAGGGGCGTCATTATGGTTACCAATCTCGATCCCCATTCATTCTTCGATTCGTGGAGCGCACTAACATTAAAATCATCCATTTACATAAAACTTATATTTTCTAAACATAATTCTGAACTTAAAAAAATAAAATGCAACATAAACAAAAAGAGTAATTTTTCATTTCGAAATTCTCTCCGAACACGATGGAAACATACCAACAATTCATATCTCTTTTCGTCAGTCAATATTGTTTTCAAGAAGGATGGATTTTCGAGTAAGGCAATAATATCCAATGCGCTGTATCCCTTTTCATATAATTTGGTGGAGGTTTCCATCAATTTTTCTAAAGAGACACTTTCATCCAATTTATGTAATTCTTTTGATAAAGAGGTATATTTTTGTTGTTTCATGTCTTTCAAGGGAAAGGTTTCGTTAATATGATACTTGTACAAATTGACCAATGTTCCGTTGATGCATGGTTCAGGAACATATATTTCGCAAAATCTGGAGAGAATTGGTTTCATAAGATTATACTTATTTTCGGCAATAATAAAGAATCGAGTATTATGACTAAACAACTCTATACATCGACGAAGTGCGGATTGTGCGTCCATAGTCAATTTATCCGCATTTAATAAGACGATACTTTTAAATTTATTTCCATCATTGGAATGAATATGGGTTTTGGCAAAAAACTTTAAATCTTCCCTTATAAATTTGATTCCTTTGCCATGAGAACAATTGACATAGATAACAAATGATTTGATTTTCTCTCTATCGCCATCATATATCTTATGAATAAATTTATGGACGATACTTCGTTTACCGCTTCCAGATGGTCCGTGGAATAAGAGGTTTGGAATTTTATGAATTTGGTGAAAGTAATTCAATTTATCATGAATATTGGAATGGATATTTAGTAACATATAGGTTAATTATATTGTGGAAGGTGTTTTTATATTTAAATACAACGAATATATTCAATCATTTATTATTTGAAAAACAAAGAATAAATGGAATAATGGAATAATGAAATAATAGAATAATGGATTCATCCCATAAATAAAGGAAATATTTTTCTCTTTAAACAGCACTGGTCAATGAATGGGTATATGGATTGTTTTTAAAGGCGGATAAGATGTCAGGATTGATTCTATCACAACCGGCACATTCGTTATAATATTGGGGAGCATGAATAGCGCCATATGTTTGCACAGAAGGAGGGAGTCCGGATATTCTGGAATGAGCAGGATTCATACGACCATCCAATCGATCACAGTCGCTCTTATTGCAATTGACATGCATTTGTTGGTTAAATAGTTGGGTTCCACCTTGATTTGGTCTATTATAAATGGTTTGTGCTTTGATATCATTATTATGTTGTCTATATGCCGCATCATAATTCATATCGCCATAACCAGTGGCATATCCACCTGCTGCAGTATAATATTCGGCACTGGTTGTATCACGTTGTGTCAAGTCAGGACTGGTATAATTATTGACATAAATACTTTCCTTTTGATTGTTGATATTGAAATCGAGAGAATGTAAGGTTGTTTCCTTAATGGTGGTGGGAGTTGTATCTTGTGGATTGATGACATAACTTTTAGGGACAGATGTGCCGACATCTCCATATATTCGGACACTGTTAATGGTTTCGTCTTTTCGAGTGGGTCTTAAAAAGTCCATCAAGGGCGCAATAACTGCTCCAATCGCTCCACCAAATCCACTTCGCATGGTGTCAGGTTGTTTGACAGTTGATCGGTGGTTTTCATAATTGGTGTGACTCTTTAGAAAACTATCTTTGTCGGTATGATCTCCACGACCGGCGGCACGTGAATGATTCACCATTCCTTCTAACACTTCATGGCGTTTGGCAGGTTCATAATTTTGGGGAGCAGTGGCAGCCTTCACTTCAATCGATCCGGCAGGACCCATATAGTCAATGGGGATATCATTACGACGAATCACGCCCATTTCCTGGGTAGGTCTTTGCGTTTCGCCTTTAGATGCACCGGTAGTGGTCAACCATCGATCTTGGGTATTGATAAAAAAGGTATCTGGGCGTTGTTTCTCGACACGACCCAACATTTGAGTAGTGGGTGCCGTTTTAATAAAAGAGTCTGCAGGACCTTCATGACCTGCCAATTCGTATTCCAATTTGGGATTGGTGTCAACTCTTAATTGATCAACTGTTTTGGGTAACCATTTATCTCTCGCTTCCATACCTGAATTGAATCCATTCGAACCATTCATTCCATAACCTTGGTCTAACCCTGGACCGACCATAACTGAATCAAATGGTTTGACGTTATTGTTTTTCATGCCAGGAATAACACGAGACTGATAAAAATCACTTTGATTTGGAGCGCCATATGTCCAATTCATGTTTTCCTGGGGTTTAAATAAGGGCGCTTGTTCAATTTTCTTGATAACTTGAGAACCACTTCCAATCATATTATCCAATACCGTTTCTGCAATATTGACATCATATGATCTGCCTTTTACTTTGCCACCATTAAAAGGAACCATATTATTATGCTTAAATTGGTCGGAATTAAGATAATTTCCAGATATAGAGAATATTTGTTGCGGATTTTGACCAACAGCGACACCTTGTCGTTCTTTCTGTTGATACACATTTTGATTGAAATACTTATCTGTGGCGGTATTTGGGTTTGGATATTGTTGGACAGTATCAACAAGTTGGTTGATATTGGAGACAGGGTAATTTTGAGTGGGGATATCTGTATTAGGTAGATTGGTTCTTGCGCCCATATTGGCAAAGTTTTCCTGGGACAATCTTCGTATTTCCTTTTTCGTGCAATCTTCGTTTTTTTGATTGGATATAATATACATACCACCTAATGCTATTAATGGGACTGCTATTTCCATATCTATAATATATATATAAAACATTTTAAATATAGAATTGTTCTAAATAAAAAAACATTTATTGAAAACATTTATATGGTTTTAGCAATGTTGTTTACACCCTTGAAGATTTAAAATAGCACCTTGAAGGTTGGACATAATCAAGTCCATGTAAATTTTGGGTAGGCTTACTAAATGTAAGGGTTGATTAAACCGATTTCTTCTTCCAGAATGATACTGGTAAATCCCTGAAATGTCCAAATGAGAATACACCCAAGGACATATAAATATATGTAGTGTCTTTAAGTTATTTTTTCTAAAATACTTTAAGGATGCGATTTTAAATCTTCAAGGGTGTAAAATAGTTATAATTTTCAAATCCACTATTTAGTAAAGAGTGCATAGGATTGAAATGGGTTGGGTTCCATTGTTGAATTGGTAAATGGCGATGAACCTTTACATAATGTTCTACTTGAGAGACAAACCATATTTGTTCTTCTAAACTGGATGGTAAAACAATGTACATATTCTCAAGCAATAATGTAGAACTTTCATTCCATTCAAATAGCAAATACCAATATAAATACTTAATATCAATTATATAATTATCTATATTTGAGAGAAAAAAAGATTGATTGTTTATATACATGATGATGTTGTCTTGGTTACATATAATGTTTTTGCAAATGATTGGATATATAGGTTGAATGGTTCTATTATCATTTTTTTCCATGGTTATAGTGCAAATTTCTTTCAATAATACTTTATTATGCATATATTTTATATATCCATATAATCTTTACACCCTTGAAGATTTAAAATAGCACCTTGAAGGTTGGACATAATCAAGTCCATGTAAATTTTGGGTAGGCTTACTAAATGTAAGGGTTGATTGGTAAATCCCTGAAATGTCCAAATGAGAATACACCCAAGGACATATAAATATATGTAGTGTCTTTAAGTTATTTTTTCTAAAATACTTTAAGGGTGCGATTTTAAATCTTCAAGGGTGTAAATCGTTATTATATCATAATTTATAATAGAGATACATAAATGACTATGCGGTCTTGATACACTTTTCCATCTTCTATTTTACAATATTTCACATCATTTTTATTGATATATTTATCTTTATTTTCACACATAAAATCGGTAAATTCAAATAATTGTAAAGGATCAAAATGATAGGTATATTTATCACATATATTCACATTCATATTATACACATTATTATCGTGATGTAATTTACTCACCAAATATTTCGTGTAATAATAATATTTGGGATAAATGGCATAATAAATAGGACACTGAAACAATAATAATTGACTATTATTTAAATAGATTTGCGCAGTACTTTGAGTTGTATTCATGACTTTCACTATATTCATAAATCGTTTACTATATTTGTGCCATTTATTGGAATAGATATTTAATTTCCATGTCAATTTGCCTGTTTTTGGACAGAAGAATGGATACCATTTGCATTTTTTGCCGGCGGCTAATTCGCAAATATAATTGATTATTTCAGTGGGAATTCTTGAAGAAATAGATAATGATGATTTGGACATTTCAAAATGTTGATATTTGATTCTTATTCTTATTTAAATTCCATCATTCACGGAAAAAGTATTTCAATTTTTTCGTCTTTAAGTTGTTTTCATATATTATATATCGGTCTTTAAGTAGTTTTCGAAAATATATAAAAATAATCTCTTACTTTTAATGGAAAGGTTGACCCTTTATAATGGACTTTACCGTACATAAAATGATATAGATATAATGGTTTGGCATTATGTAAATTATTCACATATGCTTTGTTTATGTAATAATTTTCATTATAATCAAAATCAAAATCGCTGTTTTCTAAATGGTTGATAATATCAATACTTATATACATTTGTTTGGTTCTGCGATGCATCCATAATCCTGCTCTATATAATCCGGTTTTTTCTTCTCTAAATCCGGTTATTTTAACAACTCTTTATATTTATAATTTTTTTATTATGATTATAAACATAAAGATATTCAATTATTGTAAAATATTTCATATGGTTAAATTGTTTGACAAGAATTGGTTTGTTGACAGGTAGTTGGTCCTCCTGGATAACCACCTCTAATCAAATTATAACTTGCAGGTAACATTTGTTTAGTTTCATCCATTACACAATCCCTCTTTGGTGTGAAATAATCCTTTTCTAAAATGCGTGTGCTCAAGTTATTTTGAAATGGTAAACATACATTTGCTTGTGGATTTAATGGCGGATATTCGAAATTATTTTGTTCGGCGTCTCTGTACCACCAAGCAGGATTGGTTGCTCTAGATTGTTCTGTAGTTAGAGTGGAACATGTCGGATACTGAATCGCCTGATTCGGCACATTATAACTTTGATAATTATCCTTTCCTAAACAATCTCTATTCAATTGTCTATTCACGCCTCTTAATTCGCTTTCTAAATTAATGGTATTGGTTCTTAAATTGGCACCCCATTTTTGAATAATGATTTGTGGATCTTCCATATAACTTGGATTAGCACCATTTCCAGGAACATTTAAAATCCATCTACCAGGATCTGTTGCTTGTTGTAATGCCTTTTTTGTTCTGCAATCATCATATTTAAATCTTGTAAATGCCATAATATATATTGTTATAATATATTTCTTATTTTTAATTTAAATATATTGTTTGAATGGAAAGAATAATGAACAGTCCACCAACATTGTGTTTGAATATGATTGTGAAGAATGAGAGTAAAATAATTACTCGATTATTGGATTCAGTGATATCCATTATTGATTGTTATTGCATTTGTGATACTGGTTCAACCGATGATACCATAGAAGTCATTGAAACCTATTTTAACAATTACAATACAACAAATTCAACAAAAAAGGTGGAAGGAAAGATTGTTAAAGAACCATTTCAAAACTTTTGTCATAATAGAAATGTTGCACTTCAATCATGTCTAGGAATGTCTGATTTTGTCTTATTGCTGGATGCAGATATGATATTAAGTATTCGAACATTTGATAAATCCATGTTATGTGATGCAGATTGTTTTGGTATTGTGCAAGGAAGCGAATCATTTCATTATCAAAATATTCGCATTGTGAGAAATAATGATCAATTTAGATATGTTGGAGTAACACACGAATATATAAGTTATCCGAATGAAATGAAGTCAAAAATGTTTGAGAAGTCAATTATTTTTATTAATGATATTGGTGATGGAGGATGCAAACGAGACAAATTTGAACGAGACATTCGATTACTAACGGAAGGTATTCAAAAAGAACCGAATGCGGTTCGTTATTATTTTTATTTGGCGAATTCTTATCATGATTTAGGACGATATGATGAAGCAATAAACTATTATAAAAAAAGAATAGAATTTGGTAGTTGGAAAGAAGAGGTATGGTATAGTTATTATCGCATTGGAATGTGTTATATGAAGCAAAACAATGTGAAAGATGCATTATGGTCTTGGATGGAGGGATATAATTATTATCCAGAACGAGTGGAGGGATTATATGAAATGATGAAATGGTATAGATTGAAAGGACAAAACAAGGCAGCATATGCAGTGTATAAAATGTGTAAAGAGTTTATTGATGTGAATGTGAATAGAGAACATTATTTGTTTTTATCAGATATTGTTTATAAATCGGCACTTTTATATGAATATACTATTGTTGCTGCATATAATGGCATTTCAAATATAAACGATGCAGTGGTTAGAATTATGAATTATCATCCAAATTCTAATGAAGTGGATAATTTGTTATCGAATATGAAATTTTATAAAGATGTATTGAAAGTTCAATCCAAACAGATATTTGATCATTCCTTTGACCATTATGTTAGTGAAGAAATGGGAAAAGTAACTTTTTATTCATCGTCAAGTTGTATGATTCCAAATCCATACACAAAGAAAGGATATCTAATGAATGTTCGTTACGTAAATTACACGATTAATGAAAGAGGAGATTACTTGAAATGTGACAAGCATATCATTACAATGAATCGATATTTAGTGTTAGATGACCAATTTCAAATAGTGGATTCAGGAATCTTTGATATAACATTTGACGGAAGATTATATATTGGCGTTGAAGATGTTCGCATTTATTACGATAATCATTCATCTAAAATCAAATGCATTGGAACCGGATATCATCAATCCAATAAGATAGGCATTGTGTCAGGAGAATATGATTATGAGAGTAGACAATTGCAAAACATACAGGAATTGACGCAATCTTTTCAAGAATCGCATTGTGAAAAAAACTGGGTGTTTGTGAATTATAATAACAATGATAACGATAATAACAATGATAATAAGACCAATATTGTATATAAATGGAATCCATTGCAAATATGCAATCAATCTTCCAATACCATATCAGTGCATGAAACAAAAACAATGCCTTCCCTCTTTTCAAGAGTTCGCGGATCAACTTGTGGATTCACCTTTCATGAAGAAATTTGGTTTGTGGGGCATATAGTATCATACGAACAACCGCGTCATTATTATCATATAATATCGGTATTTGATAACAATATGAATTTGCTTCGATACTCTGCACCATTCAAATTCGAAGGCGATCCTATTGAATATTGTTTAAGTATTATCGTGGAAGAAGACCGAGTATTAATCAATTATAGCACATGGGACAGAACTACTCGAATTGGTATCTATGAAAAAACATATATTGAATCCATATTATGCTATCAATAAATCCAATATCTATCAATAATTGTCAAGTATTGAATCATTATGACTACTTATATATGGATCGAATAATGATGTATATTCTGGTTGTTTATATAACAAATACCACACATTCACTTCCCACATAATCGTTTTATACTTGGTCATAATCTCAATACATTTCTCTTTCATTATTTGAGAGAACTGTATCAAACTTTCTTTATTGCCTCCAAACACGCCCCCTGCAAAATACCAAGTTATATCTCTCAAAATATCAAATTGATATTGGATGGATAAATCCCAAATGCGTCCTATTCTAACCTTGTTTTGGTTCATATTATTATCTTCAGAATAAGAATTGGATTGAGATTCAGAATCACGTTGTAAAAGATTCAGTTTTTGCACAAATTGTTCATCAGAACATTTAAATACTTTTCGGATGCCAAAATCAATCCATATAAAATGAGATGATTGAAATATGTCACAATCAATTGCTTTTTTCATCCATTCGGTTTTATTACACATTGTGAACATAAATTCAATTGTATCTTTTTTTGGATTATCTGTATTCACTTGAAAATGAGAGAGATCATAAATATATTCATATAAATAACTATCCGATTTATGATATAAAAGAATCAATGTATTTTCTGGATTATAATCCGAAGATTGAATACGTTGATACATAGGTTCATCCACAAATATTATTTTTGGAGTGGATGATTGCAATAACAATTTACCCAGATGATAATAACTTTTGATATCGTCGTCCATTCTTGTATTGACATTGCTCATAAAGGCGGATACAATCGTCGGCATATATAATAGATTGAAAAGTATTTAAGTTATTATAATGAATTATGAATAAATTAATACACCATTACCATATGTTTGAGATGAATTTGTAACTAAATTCTTTATCCAATAATATACGTTATATCCAAAAGGCATTAAAAAATAAATTGTTATTTGATAAACGCCTCCTCCTAAATTAGCACCAGTTAAATATCCATGAGATCCTGAACCACCTATAAATGTTTGATTATAAGTCCAATATTGTCTACCATTAGGAGCATGCGTTGAGTCAGTATAAACAAAATTACCATTGCCATTAATTTGATTGTTAATGTTATATGTTGTGTCACCTATACCTGTTCCCCAATTTGTTGTTAAAGCAGAAGGAAATATAACAATTTTACATGAAGTTTGACCCCAATTGGATGATGAATTATAGAAAAAACATTCTAAATCAAATGCACAACCACCCAATACTCCATCTAAAGATGGATTAGCACCAGTTTCACTTTTAAATTGAATTTTAAGTGATCTATTTGGAGTATAATTTCCAGTTGAACCATATAACGTGAAATCGTAATTATTTAATGATTGACTATAATACCCATTTGCATTTATTTGATTTGTTATTCCAGTTGAAGCAATAACTGAATTGTTAGGCAATGAATTGATAGTTATATTATTATAAGATGGATTAATAACTGATGATATAGCAGATTGAACCCATGCAGTGGTAGGTATTTTAGTTGAATTGTCAGATGATGTCGGTTGCACAGCAGAGCATGTAGGAGAATTAGTGGTTGTTAATGTTAAATCTGTTGCATTTACAGAAACAAGACTGTTTGTTAAACCCAATATTTGTAATGATGTGCCACCGCTATTTTTGGAATAAAAATTTATGGATCCGTTGTCAACTTGATTTTTATAAGTTAAACTTCCTCCATTCTGAAATATCTCAGTGTATTTACTTGAATCATTATAATCAGAAAATTTTACATATTCAGAACTGGTTGTATTAAAATTGACACCTGTATTAAAGGTTGCAGTAGATGAATTCATAGTCAATGTTATGATTTGATTTCCAGAAGTATCATTGACTGCCCATTCATGAGAACCTCCGTTAATATTGTTATCGTAAATAAATGTATTCGAATTGGCATATATAGATCCATCTGTTGTTTTAGTTGTTAGATCTTTTAAATTGTAATAAATATTTGTTATACTGTTCACATTTAATAATTCATTTCCACTCATGTCAATATTCAAATTTCCAGTTGAATTTCCATTGGTTAATACTTGTTCTAAATTAATTGTATTGTTTGTTCCTGCTGGTCCAGTTTCACCTCTAGGACCTGTAACTCCATCACTTCCTGTATCACCTTTAGGACCTGTCATGCCATCACTTCCAGTATCACCTTTAGGACCTGTCATGCCATCACTTCCAGTATCACCTTTAGGACCTGTCATGCCATCACTTCCTGTAAACCCTCTTGGACCTGTCATGCCATCACTTCCTGTAAACCCTCTTGGACCTGTAACACCATCACTTCCTGTAAACCCTCTTGGACCTGTCATGCCATCACTTCCTGTAAACCCTCTAGGACCTGTAACGCCATCACTTCCTGTATCACCTTTAGGACCTGTCATGCCATCACTTCCTGTAAACCCTCTTGGACCTGTCATGCCATCACCTCCTGTAAACCCTCTTGGACCTGTAACACCATCACTTCCAGTATCACCTTTAGGACCTGTAACGCCATCACTTCCTGTAACCCCTCTTGGACCTGTAACGCCATCACTTCCTGTAAACCCTCTTGGACCTGTAACACCATCACTTCCAGTATCACCTTTAGGACCTGTCATGCCATCACTTCCTGTAAACCCTCTTGGACCTGTAACACCATCACTTCCAGTATCACCTTTAGGACCTGTCATGCCATCACCTCCTGTAAACCCTCTTGGACCTGTAACACCATCACTTCCAGTATCACCTTTAGGACCTGTCATGCCATCACTTCCTGTATCACCTTTAGGACCTGTCATGCCATCACTTCCTGTAAACCCTCTAGGACCTGTAACGCCATCACTTCCTGTAAACCCTCTTGGACCTGTAACACCATCACTTCCAGTATCACCTCTAGGACCAGTCGGTCCAGTATAACCTGTATCACCTTTCGGACCTTTTTGACCTATAGCAGATGCACCTGTTGGACCAGTATCTCCTTTAGGTCCTTGACCTCTTAAATCACAACAACGTTGAGACCCTAAATATTGGGTATAATTGGTATAATATCTGGACATATATAATGTGAAAATATTATATTTATAACAAATGACTAATTATCGGTTTAAGTATCTGACGGTAACTGTACTAAACATAATTTGATTTCACCTAAACTCGCCACATTATATTTTACGACTAAAGGTAAATCATTTTCCAAAAAGATTTCAATTTGCTGGCATAAATTGGTGCATTTAATAAAATAACTCAAATTCTTTAGAGAGAATTCACCTTGAATAATCTTAGACGAATCTTGTTTCGACGAAAACGACATTCCAGACATTCCATCTGATTCTGCACGATGAATTTCAGCAGACGCAAATGGTCCAGAACATTTAAAGATCAATTCATTGCCTACCGATTTGATTTCCAATTTATCGGAAATACATGATAAATCGCGGATAATCTTTTGAAAATCACATGACGGTAAATTGATGATGGATGAAAATGTTACATCTGGATATGTCAATTCTTCTGGTTCAGGTTCAATCAATCTCAACTTATGCGTTTTACATTGCTTGACACTACCATTTTCATATTTCAAGGTCAAGTGTGATACAATACCATCCACATAATCCGAATTTTCAATATAAATGGTTAAGGTTTCTTCGCTTTCAATTGTATTGATCAACTTGAATAAATGAAACATATTCACACCAATGATAATCTTCTCTTGCTTGCATTCATAGAATTCGAAATTCTGTGCGCCTAAAAACAAATGGACTAAAATAGTATGAGACTTATCCATATTAGTAATTCTCATTCCATCTGGTTCAAAGGTGATATTCGTTTCTAATAATATATCTTTTAGTGCAGTCATAAGGGTTCTAAAGGGTGTAATTTGAACCGTTTTAATAGTTAACACATTTCCTGTCGATGACGAATGGTTAGATTTATTGAGAATTGTGGACATTTTTATACTAAAGTGAATACTTTAATCTTTAAATACTTATGCGTCCAAATTGTTTATTTTAACGCAAACAAACAATAAATAAAAAATGAATAATAATACAATGAATGTTTATAATAATCTATTTCATGTGATTTAAACTTTAGGCACTCTTCTCGTTCCATGTCCATATTTTTTTCTTGCACGTTTTGCCAAAGTCAGCGCTTTTGAAGAAGGTTTACATCCTTGTTCTAAAATAGAATAATCCACTGCAGCCGCCTTTCCTGCCGTAATAGAACTCGCCAGTCTTGCTATTCCCCACGATTGTGCAGTCTGATTGGGTCTTGAACCAGACGAATAATACGCACCTGCGCCTTTATTGATTATTTTGGCAAGAGCGCGTTTTGAGCACCCAGTTGCTTTTGCCAACTTATTGGTAGCGCCGATCTTTTGCACGTGATACATTTTTTCTGCCTTGACAATATGTTTGGATTTGGTGGAAGTAAATGATTTGACAGGCGATCGTTTATAGAACATTCCCTGTTTATATAATCTGCGTGATTTCATTATTTCTCTCCTTTGTTTTCGTTTATCTTTGGCAGTAAGTCGTTTTGGTAGATATCGCAGATTTATTTTTTTCATAATATATTAGAATCAGAAATTATAATCTGATATAACAAAATAAGTATTTTAAAACAACTATTTAAAAACAATCAATTCATAGTTTTACATGAACGATAAAAAAATGCATTGTTTTAGTTCGGTCGACAAATTGTATGAAATGTATAAAGATAACGACTATATGTTACAGAGAATTTATAATCATGTTGTGTTACATTTACCAAATACACTTGAAACCGAGTCCAAAAATCATGAAAAACGCATAAATTTGAATACTTCTTTATCAGAAGAGCAACAAATTTTTATACAGGTATTTTTAAGTAAAAACAATTATTATTATCTTCCACAAAGTGGGTTTTTTTATGAATATAATGGTAAGGATTACTTTATTGTAAAAGAGGACGATATAATTCATAACCTTCTCTCTTCTATCTCTCGAGACAGAACACTTCTTCAATGGAAACATAAAACCAAATTAACTGTTTTGAAACAAATCAAAGAGAGACATTTGTTTACATCCATACCAGAAACAGATACCATTCAAAATGTGTTGAGTGTTTTATATCCTGCCATATTTTCATCCAAAAATTACGCTAAATATTTCTTGACCATTTTGGGTGATAATATCTTGAAAAAAAATACCCATCTCACCTTTTTCATATCGCCGAAACTGCGTCAATTATTGAACGAATTGGAACATGTTTCCATATCATCGATTGGTAATGATAATGTGTCCTTTAAATTTGTGGTAAAGCATCATGAGAGTCATTTGTTTGACAATTATCGTATTATAAAAATCAATGAAACCATATCGACGGATTATTGGAGAGATATATTGAAAAAAATTGGTTTGAATTTGTTATGTGTTGCAGCGCATTATTCCAATCGTTATGAACATTCAGATACTTTTTTGGCAAATATGGTGGATAACGAATTGACAGATTCTGTTTGTTTATTAAAGAAGACGACACCGTCCGATATAGTAAACCAATTTATAGAAGAGTGTCTCGATAAAACCAATGCAACGGATGAATATCAAATTGAATGGAAGAATTTGCATTTTGTCTGGAAGCAGTTTCTCTCGAGCAAGGAATTACCAAATGTTATCTATTCCACCCAATTAAAGAATTTGTTATCCGAGTCTATACACTATGATAAAGAATTGGATGTATTTAAAGGTATAACAAGCAAACATTTACCTTATTATAAAGACTTTATTCAATTTTGGGAGACCACGATAAAGAGTGATATAACCGAAGATTTGAAGGATGGGTTTGAAAACGAGTTTGAAATGGAGGAGATTTATTCGCTCTTTAAAATGTGGTCTAAAAATAAAAATGTATTGTCTGAAGAGACTATTTTAAAGATTTTAAAACATTTTTTTCCAGGGGTTGAAATCGTGGAGGATAAATTTATTTTGCATATCAAATCAACGTCTTGGGATAAAGTGTCGGATATTAATAAGTCATTACCTTATATAAAAACGATGATTCAACAAAATCAACCATTGACATTGATTTCCATTGATGATATGTATACTCATTATCGTACCTATTTTATTATCAACTCCGCTAAATTTATAGTGAGCAAACGATATTTCGAGAAATATATTTATTTCACATTTGCCGATTATGTGGTGTATGATAAGTTTTTGAAATCGGAATGGATCAATACTTAAAAAAGAAATAAAGATTCCATAAAGATAAAATAAGTATAATATGCTTGTTTATTTTAACATTATAATATAGAATCATGTATTCCTATAGACAATTTACGCCTGGTGGTCGTAAGGACACATCACGCATTATTAAATATGTTTCTGAATATAATGCATTATATGGTGCAGACGGTGAAATCAATACATGTTATTGCATTCCTGATAAATATGACAAAAACACGCCTGGATCAAGTTCACCGTCTGCCAAGGTTTCATATGCAACAAGAATTTCCAACGTGATTCAAAATGCCAAAGGTGGAAAATCGCAATATGGGAATTTCTATTTAGGACAACCATTGAATGTTAATTATTTAGGAAGATTGGAAGGTATGCCTGGTGGAAGCGGAATGCCTCCTATCAATCGATTTTAACACATAATATTCAGATTATAAAATAATAGATCATATAAATCATTGAATATATATTTTATTTTCTCGTTAAAATATATAATGACAGAACATACATTTGGTAGTAAAGCGCAAGTGTGGCATGGAACTGCCAGAAAAACATCAGGCGGACTTACTAAAAAAGATTTAATGAAGAACAAACATGGACGCATTATTTCAAGACGTAAGCATAGTATCGGAAAAAGAAGTATTAAGCATTTACGTAAAATGGGATACATTGCAAAGAAGGGTGAATTTACATTGTTCCATAAACACAGAAAGGGTAAGCATAGTCGTAAAATGAAGGGTGGTATGAATGGTGGTCCATTATCACCATCTTCCTATGATGGTCAAGGCGTCGGAACATCTGGTGTTGCTCTTCAAACTGGTGTTGCAACCAGTCATGCTGTTTAAAATGCATAATAAATATTTATGAAATAATATAATAAAATATTTTTATTATTATTATTATTATTATTATTATTATTATTATTATTATTATTATTATTATAATTATTAATAATGAAAAAAATTGATATTGAAAACGAGTTAAATATAAATGAACATATATACTAATAATGAGTGCCTCTGACGAATTATTCTTCGACGTTCAACAAAAGACTGATAAGCAACATATCCTCGATAATCCAGATACCTATATTGGGTCGGTGGAAACCATTGATGCCAATATGTGGATTATGAGTGAAGATGGGTTATCTATTGTTGAGAAAACCATGAATTATATTCCAGGACTATTCAAATTATTCGATGAAGGTATTGTGAATTGTCGTGATCATGTGGTTCGAATGCAGACAAAAGTGAATGCCAATGTTGAAAATGCATTACCTGTGTCTCATATTGATATCAGTATTGATGCAAATGGTTCTATTACAATGACCAATGACGGAAATGGGATAGATGTTGCAGAGAAGGATGGCGTATGGATTCCAGAGTTGGTTTTCGGTCATCTCAGAACATCGACCAATTATAATAAGGAGGAAAAGAAAATTGTGGGTGGAAAAAATGGGTTTGGGTTTAAATTGGTATTGATTTGGTCAACATATGGTCGCATTGAAACCGTTGACCATATTCGAGGACTCAAATATATTCAAGAATATAAGGATAACTTGAATGAGATTTGTAAACCGTCCATTACCAAATGTAAAACCAAACCATATACGAAGATCACATTCACGCCAGATTATGCAAGATTAGGCATTTCTGGATTATCTCCAGATATGATTGCCTTACTGAAAAAACGCGTTTATGACATCGGTGCCATCACTGATAAAAATATTAAAGTCAAATATAATAATGAATTGATTCCTATCAAAAATTTTGAACAGTATATCAACATGTATATTGGCGATAAATCGACAACCACCAGAGTATATGAATCGGACGGAGAAAGGTGGGAATATGCAGTGGCAATGACTCCATCCAATAATTTCATGCAAGTGTCATTCGTAAACGGCATTCATACATCCAAAGGCGGTAATCATGTCGACTATATTGTGAATCAAATAATTCGTAAACTCGTAGACTATATTGAAAAGAAAAAGAAAACAAAAGTATCTGCGTCCATGATCAAAAACCAACTCATGTTATTTTTGAGATGTGACATTGAAAATCCGGCATTTGATAGTCAGACCAAAGATTGTATGAATACTCCTTCCAATAAATTCGGATCCAAATGTGAAATCAGTGATAAATTCATTGAAAAGGTTGCAAAAATGGGTGTCATGGATGCCGCCTTGGATTGGAATCACTTTAAACAAAAAAGGGATGCCAGAAGAACCGATGGCACGAAATCGAAGAATATTCGAGGCATTACTAAATTAACCGACGCGAATTGGGCAGGAACTGATAAATCAAAAGATTGTATGCTCATTTTATGTGAAGGAGATTCTGCTAAAGCAGGTATTTTATCTGGATTATCATCCGAAGACCGTAATACAATCGGCGTCTATCCTTTAAAGGGTAAGTTATTAAATGTTCGAGGTGAATCGGTGAAAAAGATTGCGGACAATAAAGAAATTACCGAAATCAAACAGATTTTAGGTCTGGTCACTGGTAAGAAGTATCAGACTTTAGAAGATGTGCATAAATATTTAAGATATGGTAAGATATGTTTCATGACGGATCAGGATTTAGATGGTAGTCATATTAAAGGATTGAATGTGAATTTATTTGCTTGTGAATGGCCTTCTTTGTATGAAATTCCTGGGTTTATTGGGTTTATGAACACTCCGATTTTGAAGTCTAAAAAGGGGTCAAGCGAATTACAATTCTATAATGATGGTGAATTTGAAAAGTGGAAAGAACAGAATGATATTAGTGGATGGACCATTAAATATTATAAGGGGTTAGGAACTAGTACTGGTAAGGAATTCAAGGAATATTTCAAGAATAAAAAAATGGTGGAGTTTGAGTTTAATGGTAAAGATTCCGATGATGCGATTGATATGGTCTTTAATAAAAAGCGAAGTGATGATAGAAAAGATTGGTTAAAATATTATGATCGAAATGCATACCTTGACACTGGTAAAAAAAGTGTTTCTTACGAAGAATTCATCCATCGTGAATTTATCCATTTCTCAAAAAAGGATTGTGATCGAAGTATTCCGAATGTAATGGATGGTCTTAAAACGTCCCAGCGAAAAATCATCTTTGCTGCATTCAAACGTAACTTGAGATCTGAAATCAAAGTTGCTCAATTTTCAGGATATGTATCTGAGCATTCAGGATATCATCATGGTGAAGCGAGTTTGAATGGAGCAATCGTTGGCATGGCGCAAAATTTTGTGGGTTCCAATAATATCAATTTGTTCGTCCCCAATGGTCAGTTTGGAACCAGATTACAAGGTGGTAAAGATAGTGCTTCTGAAAGATATATCTTCACCTTATTGAATAAAATCACCAGAACCATTTTCCAGCAATCAGATGATGCTATTCTGGAGTATTTGAATGATGATGGATTGCAAGTGGAACCTATTTATTACGCGCCCATTATTCCGATGATTTTAGTCAATGGATCGAATGGAATTGGTACAGGATTTAGTACGGATATTATGTGTTATAATCCACTACAACTGATTGACTATTTGCAGAATAAATTACAAGAGAAAAGTAATGACGATATGGACTTTATTCCTTATTATGAAGGGTTTCATGGAGAGATTACAAAAATCAGTGATAATAAGTTCTTGATGAAAGGTAAATATGAAAAGGTGGATACAGACAAGATTCGTGTTACGGAATTACCAGTCGGTGTTTGGACTGAAAAATTTAAAGAATTACTTGAAGAATTGATTAATCCGCCAGAAAAAAAAGAGAAAGACGAAGATGAGAAGAAAGAGAAGAAGAATGAGAAGAAGAATGAAGATAACAAGAAAACAGACGAAGATAATAAGAAAAAGGATAAAGAAAAGGAAAAAAGAATTCCGCTCGTTAAAGATTATGATGATATGAGTAAAGATACCAGCGTTGATTTTACCATCACATTTTCCAAAGGAAAATTAGAAGAATTGGAAAATGCTAAAGGAGATCATGGGTGTAATGGTGTAGAAAAAGTATTGAAATTATATACTACTAATACCACTACGAATATGCATTTGTTTGATGCAAATGACACATTACATAAATTCGAGAAGGTATCGGAGATTATTGATTCGTATTATGGTGTAAGATTACAATTATACCAATCAAGAAAAGAATATATGATTCAACAGTTGCAACATGAATTGATGCGTTTATCGAATCGTGCTCGATTTATTCAAGAGAATTTGGATGGTTCCATTGATTTACGTAAGAAAACATCCGAAGTCGTTACGAATATATTAGAATCCAAGTCATATGATAAAATGGTTGAAGGAGGGGGAAATGAAGTATCCTATAAGTATTTAACCAAGATGCCAATGGATTCAGTGACTGAAGAAAATGTGGATAAGTTGAATAGAGAGAAACAGAGTAAAGAAATGGAATTAGAGACTTTGACAAATACCAGTATTCAGACTATGTGGTTACGCGAATTAGATGTATTGAAAGAACAATATATGGAATATAGAGAAGAACGTAATAGAGATGTATCTAGTGGAGAAGAAAACCCTAAACAAAAAAAGAAGGTTGTGAAACGTTTGAAAATGAATAGTTAAATAGATATGAGTAAGAATATATCATAATGTGTAACAAATAGTTTTATATAAATATTATTTTTTTTATTAAAAAATTGATTTCCAATAAAGTGTTTATTTCGATTATAATGAATTAGAATTATGACAGAACAATTAATAGACTTGAATGCATTTGAAATTTCTTCTAACTCTATTCAAACTATTTGGGATATAGAAAATGCTGAAAAACAACAATTGATCAATTTTATTGAAAACAAAATAGAAGAAAAATATTTAAAAAAATTTGATTATTACGACCAACTATTATTATCATTACAAAAAGAACATTTCGATCAAATGTCAAAACTGTTGGATGAATTAAATAAAACAAATGAATATTTATACAATTTACAAATGAAAAACTCTAATAATATGATATATATTTCTGTTGATATTGAAAATGCAAATTATTTGCCAAATTATAGTTATGGATTTTTGGTGTATAATAAGTATGAAACGAAGGTTTATTGTGACAGATTATATCCTCAATTAATGGAAATGCCTAATTTAACAGAATTAAAATTAGATTTTTGGGGCACATTTACTGATAGATTTAATTGTAATTATTATAATTATGATTCTTGTTATTCATTTGTAAAAAACGTGTTTAAAGATAATGTTGGAATTAAATTAATAAATGTAAATAAATTAGAAATTAAATGGGGAAAAGGTTTTCACTTGAAACAAGATATAGACAAAGATTTTAACTATCAGTATAGAACAACCGAAGATAATTATAAAAGTATTTTAAACAAAAATGGTTTTATGGCATTTCCTAATCTGAAACATTTAATTATTTATTTAAACAATGATGTAAATTTTGATTACCAAACTAATAATATAAGAGTAGCACAAGGAATTGTAGAATTAATTGAATTTTATCCTTGTAAAATAAATAAAATAACGATAATTCTTGAAAAAGAGAAACGTTTAGAATTTATAGGGAGTTTAGAACCATTAAGATTATTCGCTTCGAATAATAGAATAGAATGTTTAATTGAATAAATAAAAGATTAATATTCAAATAAACAAAAGTGTAAATATTTTACATTTATATTTTTCATTTTTTTCATTTTCTCTCTAAAACCAACTCTTTAATTCTAATTGTCTATCATTATTTGATGCTTGTACTGGATGTGCCAATGGTACAACTAATGTACTGGCATCATCTATATATTTCATATAACCTTGTGCTTCACTATACACTTGTTGCACACAATAATCCAATACGATTTTATTCAATTCGCGGATTTGGTCTGGGATATTAGAAGGTTTATTTAATGAATGCTGTAAAAAGACACTCCTCATGACAATTTTCAGTGAATCACAGTCTTGAGGTCCGATGACATATTGACCATTTGAGCGTTGATATACCCCTGCTCTGATTCCGTTTTGAATAATGGATATATTTTCGCGAGAGAAATAGGCGTTGGATAAAGGCGTATTATCCCATAATCCTTCTACTGGATTTCTGTAAGTAACACATTGGTTGGCAGGTATTTTATCGTATAGTTGAAACAATGCTGAAGTATTAGGCGATTTGATATTGACACGTCCATTATTATTTTGATTCATTATATAAAATAAGCAAATAGAAAAATTATATTCATTTATTTTATATGGATACATTTCAAAAAATCGTTTTATTTAGTGCCATCATTGTATTAATCATATCTTTAGTAGTGATTGGCATGGCATTATCTTATTCGAAAGACCAGCAATGGCCGCCTATGACGCCAGACTGTCCAGATTATTGGTCCATTGATGGTTCTGGTAATCATGCTGTTTGTGTCAATAGAAAAGATTTAGGCATTTGTCCACCTAAAAGTGGAGAGAAACATTTAACCATGAATTTCAATACGTCTGCTTTCACCGGAAGCAATGAAGCATGTGCTAAATATTCCTGGGCGAAAAGATGTAGAGTTGCATGGGATGGAATCACTTATGGCGTCAATAATCCATGCCAAACAAGTTAAAGTTCGTGGTGGGTGCCAAATGTGAAGATTGCCGGTGCCAAATGTGAAGATTCACAAAATAAAGGAATTCCTCTATTTTTTGTATCTTTTGGCAACGATTTAAACATAACATGGTTACATATATATTTATGATCTCGATTTCAACATTACCTGACGAATTACTAATGCTTATAAAGGAATATATCCCTGCACGAATAATGGTGCATTTGAATACGTATTATTATGCATTGTATCACTCGCATTTGAGACCATGTATAAAGTACTATGAAACATATGTTCGACACATGATTCAATACGATTATTCTTTTATCTTTCAACAGATACTTCGAGAGAATGTCACCCATTGGATTCGAAATCGAAATTATCGTTATAAAAGCATTGCCTTTAATAATTATATTTATTTTATCTTGTATTTTTGCAATGAACATAAATCCACCAATTGTCGCGAACTATTAATACAAGAATTTGAAAAACGTGATTTGTATAAAAACCTACATAAAAAGAATGTTGTTAAATATATAAATGGAAAACATACCTTTAAATGCACTTTTACATAGAGAAGAGCAAGAAAACGCCATTAAATCCATTCTCAAAGAATTTGAGTTGAACAAATCGAACATTCTATTCAAACGAGGCATTTATATTTATGGAGATCCAGGAACAGGAAAATCTGCCTTCATTACCAATATCCTCAAGGAAATGGATTACGACATTATTAAATATGACGCAGGGGATATCAGGAACACGGCAGTGATAGAAGATATCACCAAACATAAAATGGCGGATCGCAATGTGATGAGTCTTTTCCATAAAAAAGTCCAAAAAATCGCCGTCATTATGGACGAAATCGATGGCATGAATAATGGCGATAAAGGCGGTATTAATCTGCTCATCAAATTGATTCGACCTAAAAAAACGAAAAAACAAAAACTCGAAAAAACGACCATGAATCCCATAATATGTATTGGCAATTATCACGTGGATAAAAAAATCAAAGAACTGATGAAGGCATGTAATGTGATTGAACTTAAAACGCCTACTCCGCCCCAATTATCTCGGATTTGTGATGAAGTCTTGCCAAATGTGTCGAGTGAATTGAAATCCATGATTGTACAGTATTCGCAAGGCGATTTAAGGAAGTTATCCAACATTTTCCATTTACATAAAAACAAACCGGATTGTTTTACGATTGAAATACTTAATAAAATATTTCAAATGAAATCGTATAATGACGACACGAAAATAATTACCAGTAAATTATTGCATCAACAGTTCTCTCTAGATGACCATAATCATGTTATGAATGAAACGGATAGAACAAGTGTCGGATTGTTATGGCATGAAAACATCATCGACGTCATTGAAAAAATGGATAAGAAGGTCTCCATTCCATTTTATATTGAGCAATTGAATAATATCTGTTTTGCGGATTACATTGACCGAATAACCTTTCAAAAACAAATCTGGCAATTTAATGAAATGAGTTCATTGATCAAAACATTTAAAAACAATAAACATTATCATGAAACATGTGCATTGTTACAAAATCCATCGAACTTATCATATCGACAACACGAAATTCGGTTTACGAAAGTTTTGACCAAATATTCAACTGAATTCAATAATTTGAAATTCACGCAAGCATTATGTCGAAAGTTAGGTATGGACAAAAAGGATTTATTTGGGTTTTTCATTGAACTGAAACAAAAATATACCGACGAACAAATTCGCGAATTATTGAGCAACCATGAAATCGTAAACACTGAAATCAATCGAATGTTCAGATATATTGAAAAATTCATTAAAGAAGATGCTGCCGGAATACTCGATAAAGAAATAGAATGTGACGATGATGATGACGATGATGATACGGTAGACATGGATTAACTCAACCACCAGGTTCGTCCCAATACTTCTTTTTTAGATCCCTTTTTATACACCTCCATCGTTCTGATTGCATATAAATTGTCAAACCATTTATTTATAAACGACACTAATTCGTCATTCTTGATTGACAGATTGAATTGTTTGGAATATTCTTTTTTCACTTTCTCTCTTATATGTATCATAGAATCCACCAATCCTGAAAGATCTTGGTCACACGTTTTCAGGTCAGGTCGTAACCCTGCATGATGTAATATTTCAGATCCCCATGCAACTCCAATGCCTGATATCTTCGACTGGTCCAATAAAAGTCCTGCCAACTTTTTTTTGGAGTGGGTCCAAGAATCCACTTCTTTCTGAAGTTCCGTTTTGGCACCGGACATCCAATCAATTCCAAGGTGTTTTATTTCGTCTTCGTAATGATGAAACGGTTTAGTATCGCCAGGTAACCATCCATTATTCAGTTTATCGATTTCATATTGACCATCTTTTTCATGTATTTGAACGCGACCAGACATTCCAAATGACCAATTTTCTCTCTTCTTTTTATGAATCACAAATAAATGTTTTCCGTAAGATTGAGTCATATTGTCATCCTTAAATAACGCATTAATAGATTTACTTAATACCCAAATTTCAGGTCCTTCTGGCATATGTTATTCTATAGTCAATCGTTTTTAGGCATTTTTATATAACAACAATATACTTACTAAACCGATTTAAAGACATAGCATGATAGTAGATTATAACAAGCAAAACATGTACGAAGACGATTACTTCAATCCTGTAGAACCTAATGATTATGATGATGTCAATGATATTCGTTTAAATGATCCTCATAGAAAAGATGTGGGCGTTAATTATTTAACTAGAAAGATTCAATTAGATAATCATAAAACAAAAAACATTCGCGTAAAAGTATTCACATCTAGTGGTCCAGGTTCTTATATTCGAGACGCAGAATCTGGGTCTTATTATCCAAACAAGGTTGGTTCCAAAGACGAAGATTTGTTTTATAAGGTCATGGTATCTACAGGTGAGTGTAAAAGTGCGAATGGATCCAATACGTTGTTTTATTGCTCTCCGCAACATTATCAAAATCATTTATTGGATTATAGTTTTCAAGAAGTGGATAATGATAGCGTTTTAAAATGGGAGAGTAAGCGTGACGCTCGATTAAAGGAATTAAAGAAAAAAAAGGGATTTTAAATCACCAGTAACCATTAATTATTTATAGACAATTTCTTATTTTTTATTATATTAATAAGAAATACAAATACTTAAATAACTCTTTCTAACTATGTATTATTCATGGGTAAAAAAAGCAAGTTTCCGTTTGTGAGTATATGCACGCCGACCTTTAACAGACGCCCTTTTATTCCAATGGCAATCAAGTGTTTCGAACACCAAACCTATCCAAAAGACAGAATGGAGTGGATTATTGTCGATGATGGAGATGATAAAATAGAAGATTTGGTCTCGCACATCCCTCAAGTCAGATATGTCAAATACGACGAAAAAATGACACTTGGAAAAAAACGAAATATTACTAATGACATGGCAAAAGGCGATATCATAGTCTATATGGACGACGACGATTATTATCCACCAGAGCGTGTTAAACATGCGGTTGATACCTTGAAAGGAAGTAAAGCATTATGTGCAGGATCCAGTGCCATGTTTATCTATTTCAAACACATAGATAAAATGTTACAATTTGGTCCTTATGGTCCGAATCATGCAACTGCGGCAACCTTTGCGTTTAAACGAGAATTATTAAAACAAACCAGATTTGATGAGTCTTCGTCGGTGGCAGAAGAGAGAAAATTCTTGAAAGATTATAAGATACCATTTGTTCAATTAGAATCGAATAAGACCATATTAGTATTTTCACATGACCATAATTCTTTTGATAAGAAGGAATTGTTAAAGCAAATGCCAAACCCCAACATTCATGAAACGCCATTGACGCCGAAAGATTTTGTCAAGGAGGAGGATATATTGCATTTTTTCATGGAGGAGGTAAATGACTTGTTGAAGCAATATGAACCTGGAAATCCAGAAAACAAACAAGATGTGAAAAAACAATTGTCGGATTTGAAAGTGGAGAGAGAAAAACAAATGCAGGACCATATCAAGAAGCAAATGGAATATAAAGACACCTTAAGTAAATTGAATGTTATTATGAATAAAAAAGATCGATCTGAATCAGATATTGTTCAGCAATTGACCAATGAAAACACCCAATTGAGAGAACAAGTGGAATATTTGAATGGCAAAATCAAGCAACTCATTGCCATGCAAATTGAACAGAAAAAGAATGTATCCCTTTAAGTTGTTTTATAAATATATATATATGAAAACTACTTAAAGACCTAATTTATCCCTTACCCATAATCAAGTTATATAGAAATCCGTGTTTTTTGGTGGATACTTTCGTGGAAATGCATTTTTTGGTTGCCTGTTTGTAACTGACCAACGGCGTAAGATTGGTTTCTTGAATGGGTTGGAAAATGTCAAAGGAAATGATACCGCCATATATCAATCCAATCACCACTAAAGAAAAAATACCTTGCATGGTTCCCAATTTGGAGAATGCGAGCAATACTACAAACGCACTGATAATACCGACGATAGACAATTTATAATATTTAAAGACATCTTTGATAATGGTAAAGGAAGTCGCTTTCTTCCCATCAAGTAGTCCTTTATACATCATACAACTCAAATAACAATAAGATAATACGAAAAATGGCATGAATATCCAGACTCCTGCTCCCACAAAGAATAAGATTGAAAACAAAATTACCAAACCAATACCCAAACCAAAATTCAAGGGATCTGTGACCGATACCGACTCCCATTCTGGCAATCCGTCTCCGCTATCATTTGTATTCGTTTTAAAGAACCATGCCATATTGGCAAACCATAAATACACAATGTAAAACCAATTTAGGACGATGGTCATGGCAAATAATAAACCTGAAATAAGCGGTCCCAATAATACAATAATGGTTTCTGGAATACTGTTCAATGAATTCATGACGGTATTGATGGTTGCATAATTGAAGGACATGATTTTTTCCATGATAGAGATGAAATAATTGCCCAAGAAATGAGACGACGATTTTTGTTTATATTCTCTAAACATGTCCAGCATTTTATCCGACGTGTTATATTCATCATAAGGAAATACCAATTTATTGGATAATTCGTCGGTAAAGGTCGTGAATATATTGGTTTTGATTGGTTGAATGGTGGGTTTAGAATCGGTGTAAGGATAACAACTTTCTTCCGTTGGCAGTATATTGGACTGTGCTAATTTACACATGTATAACACAACACCACTTCCGGAAAAATAAATGAATACGATGAGTATAAATACCAATAAAGATGTTAAAAACCCTACCAAATTGGATGCAAAGTTTTCTGGAAAGATGGAATGATCTGTTTTTTTATCATCTAATGCACTTGTATCTGACATTGGTTACTTATATTACAATAATATAAAATATTTAACAAAACAATATTTGATATTTGATTTGTTAAAGTGGATTTTTATATCCTTTCAATATATGAAATGGAATAACATCGTATGGATCGTTTCTATCTTC
>Ga0194129_10000667_pt1 | contig 63631 bp, 59 predicted proteins | sample TA2KigCa35mmetaG_FD_150862 | JGI IMG/M metagenome (GOLD analysis project Ga0194129, IMG submission 150862) | Freshwater microbial communities from Lake Tanganyika, Tanzania - TA2015038 Kigoma Deep Cast 35m | ecosystem: Environmental > Aquatic > Freshwater > Lake | place: Tanzania: Lake... | reverse complement strand
TATGACCAATCGTCCCAATGTTCAAATGCGGCTTCGTACGCTCAAACTTCGCCTTGGCCATTGCCGTTGCCTCGCTTGGTGAAGGGTTCTTCTGGACCCGGACGGAACTGGAATGGACCTGCGGGGGCTATTCGCCCCGGACGCGGGCCACGATCTCGGTGGCGATCGACTCCGGTACCTGCTGGTAGGAGTCGAACTGCATGGTGTACGTCGCGCGCCCCTGGGTGCGCGAACGGAGGTCGGTAGCGTAGCCGAACATCTCGCTGAGGGGCACCTGCGCCCGGACGACCTGGGCGTTGCCCCGCTGCTCCATGCCCTCGACCTTGCCCCGGCGGGACGACAGGTCGCCGATGACGTCGCCCATGTAGTCCTCGGGGGTGACGACCTCGACCTGCATGATCGGCTCGAGCAGGACCGGCTTGGCCTGGCGGACGGCCTTCTTCAGGGCCATGGATCCGGCGATCTTGAACGCCATCTCGCTCGAGTCGACGTCGTGGTAGGACCCGAAGGTCAGGGTCGCCCGGATGTCCACCAGCGGGTAGCCGGCGAGGACCCCGCCCTCGAGCGCCTCCTGGATCCCGGCGTCGACGGCCGGGATGTACTCCTTCGGGATGACCCCGCCGACGATCTTGTCGACGAACTCGTAGCCACCGCCGGGCCCGGTGGGCTCGAGGCTGATGACCACGTGGCCGTACTGGCCGCGACCGCCGGTCTGGCGCACGTAGCGCTCCTCGACCTTCTCGACCGTGTTGGTGATGGTCTCCCGGTAGGCGACCTGGGGCTTGCCCACGTTGGCGGCGACCGAGAACTCCCGGGTCATCCGGTCGACGAGGACGTCGAGGTGGAGCTCGCCCATCCCCGAGATGATCGTCTGACCGGTCTCCTCGTCGGTGCGGACCTGGAAGGTCGGGTCCTCCTCCGACAGGGCCGCGAGCGCCTTGCCCAGCTTGTCCTGGTCGACCTTGGTCTTGGGCTCGATCGCCACGGAGATCACCGGCGCGGGGAACTCCATGCGCTCGAGCACGATCGGGTTGCCGGGGTCGCAGAGAGTGTCACCGGTGGTGGTGTTCTTCAGACCCACCGCGGCGACGATGTCGCCGGCGAACACGCCGTCCTTGTCCTCGCGGTGGTTGGCGTGCATCTGGAGGACGCGCCCGACCCGCTCCTTCTTGTCCTTGGTGGCGTTGAGGACCTGGGCCCCGGCCGAGAGCTTGCCGGAGTAGACGCGGAAGTAGGTGAGCTTGCCCACGTAGGGGTCGCTCATGATCTTGAAGGCCAGCGCCGCGAAGGGCTCCTCGTCGGCGGGCTGACGGGAGAGGGCCTCCTCCTCGTTCTTCATGCTCGAGCCGACCACGGCGGGGATGTCGACCGGGCTCGGGAGGTAGTCGACCACCGCGTCGAGGAGGGGCTGGACGCCCTTGTTCTTGAACGCCGTGCCGCAGAGGATCGGCACGACCTCGCCCGACAGCGTGGCGGCCCGGATCGCGCTCTGGAGGTCGTCGGCGGTGATCGTCTCCTCACCGACGTACTTCTCGAGCACGGTCTCGTCGAACTGGCTGACGACGTCGATGAGCTCCTGGCGCCAGGTCTCGGCCTCGTCGACCAGGTCGGCCGGGATGGCGACGGTCTCGTAGTTCTCGCCCATCTGGTCGGACCAGACGAGGGCCTGCATCCCGAGCAGGTCCACGACGCCCTGGAACTCGCTCTCCACGCCGATCGGGAGCTGGATCAGGGCCACAGTGGCGTCGAGGCGGTCCTTGATCATGTCGACGCAACGGAAGAAGTCGGCCCCGACCCGGTCCATCTTGTTGACGAAGCACATCCGCGGGACGTTGTACTTGTTGGCCTGGCGCCACACCGTCTCGGTCTGTGGCTCGACCCCGGCGACGGCGTCGAACACGGCGACCGCCCCGTCGAGGACCCGCAGCGAGCGCTCGACCTCGACCGTGAAGTCGACGTGGCCCGGGGTGTCGATGATGTTGATCGTGGTGTCACGCCAGTTGCAGGTGGTCGCCGCACTGGTGATGGTGATGCCGCGCTCCTGCTCCTGGACCATCCAGTCCATGACCGCAGCACCCTCGTGGACTTCACCGATCTTGTAGGTCCGACCCGTGTAGTAGAGGATGCGCTCGGTCGTCGTGGTCTTGCCCGCGTCGATGTGGGCCATGATCCCGATGTTGCGCACGCGGTGCAGCGGCACCTCGCGGATGAGTGCTTTCTCGTCGGCCATCCGGGGAAATCCTCGTCGCTGGTCGTGTCAAGGGGGTGTCGATGGGGTGAACGGACGCCGTACCGTCGGTGACGCCGACCCACCGGCGCCGATCCGCTCCGGGCCCGCCCTCGGGGGGCTCGGTGGCGGTCGGGTCAGCCGTGGGCCGCGACTACCAGCGGTAGTGGGCGAACGCCTTGTTGGACTCGGCCATCTTCTGCAGGTCGTCCTTGCGCTTGATCGCCGAGCCCACGCCGTTGCTGGCGTCGAGCAGCTCGGCGGCGAGCCGCTGCGCCATGGTCTTCTCCCGCCGCTGGCGCGAGTAGCCCACGATCCAGCGGATGGCCAGGGTGGTCGCCCGGCGGGGCCGGACCTCGACCGGGACCTGGTAGGTGGCGCCACCGACGCGGCGGCTGCGGACCTCGAGGGCCGGGCGCACGTTCTCCACCGCCCGCTTGAGGGTGGGGATGGGGTCGGCACCGGTCTTCTGCTCGATGTCGGCGAGGGCCTGGTACACGATGCGTTCGGCGACCGAGCGCTTGCCGCGCTGGAGGATCTTGTTCACCAGCTGGGTGACCACGACCGACCGGTAGACCGGGTCGGGGACGAGGTCCCGGCGGGGGGCCGGTCCGTTGCGGGGCACGTCAGATCACCCTTCCTTCTTGGCGCCGTAGCGGCTGCGCGCCTGCTTGCGGTTGTTGACCCCGGAGGCGTCGAGGGCGCCGCGCACGACCTTGTAGCGGACCCCCGGGAGGTCCTTCACCCGGCCGCCGCGCACGAGCACGATCGAGTGCTCCTGGAGGTTGTGGCCGATCCCCGGGATGTACGCCGTGACCTCGACCCCGGACGAGAGCCGGACCCGGGCGACCTTGCGCAGGGCCGAGTTCGGCTTCTTCGGGGTCGTGGTGTAGACCCGGGTGCAGACGCCGCGGCGCTGCGGGGCGCCCTTGAGCGCCGGGGTCTTCGACTTCGTCGACTTGGACTCCCGCCCCTTGCGGACGAGCTGCTGGATCGTGGGCACGCGCGTGGCTTTCTCGGGAGATCGCAGGACGGAGGAGGACTGGCCGACGGAGGGGCGGACCCCTCCCGCGGGAGGCGCCCCACCGGGGCGCCAGGCCGAAGGGAGAGGATAGCCCTCCGGCCCGGTCCCCTGCGAGGCGACCGGATCAGGCGTCGCCGGTGCCGGTCTCCTTGAGCGGGTCGGGCTCGGGCTCGGGCTCGGGTCCGGGCTCGGCCGTCGCCCCGGGCGACGGCTCGGTGACCAGGCGCAGGCCGGCGGCGTAGTCGGGGGTCGCCGGGACCTCGGCCTCGGGGGTCGGGGCGGGCGCCGCCGTGTCGCGGAGCCATTCGGCCAGGTCGAGCTCGGTGTCGGTGTCCGAGGAGTAGAAGGGCAGCGGCTCGTAGTCGGGGGCCTCGGTCTCGATCTCCCGGTACTCGAGCATGCCGGTCCCGGCCGGGATGAGCTTGCCGATGATCACGTTCTCCTTGAGGCCGTAGAGGCTGTCGGAGCGGCCCTCGATGGCCGCCTCGGTCAGCACCCGGGTGGTCTCCTGGAACGACGCCGCCGAGAGCCACGAGTCGGTGGCCAGCGACGCCTTGGTGATCCCCATCAGCTCGGGGCGGCCCTCGGCCGGACGGCTGCCCGCCTCGACCAGCCGACGGTTCTCGTCGGCGTAGCGGCGGGCGTCGACCCGCTCACCGGGCAGGAACGCCGAGTCGCCGGGCTCGGACACCGCGACCTTGCGCAGCATCTGGCGGACGATGACCTCCACGTGCTTGTCGTGGATCGACACGCCCTGCTCCCGGTACACCTTCTGGACCTCGTCGACGAGGTACTCCTGGGTGGACCGGATCCCCCGGACCTCGAGGATCTTCTTCGGGTCGAGCGACGACTTCTCGTCGCCCACGAGCCGGTCACCGGCCTTGACCTCCTGGCCGTCGCGGACCGCCAGGTGGGCCCGCCGCGACACGACGTGCTCCTCCTCGGTGCCGTCGTCGGTCACGACCGTGACGACCCGCTCACCCTTCTCGTTCTCGCCGAGCCGGGCGACGCCCGAAGACTCGGCCAGGGTGGCGGCGCCCTTCGGCGTGCGGGCCTCGAACAGCTCGACCACTCGGGGCAGACCGTGGGTGATGTCCTCACCGGCCACACCACCGGTGTGGAAGGTCCGCATGGTCAGCTGGGTGCCCGGCTCGCCGATGGACTGGGCCGCGATGATGCCGACGGCCTCACCCCGCTCGACCAGGTGCCCCGTGGCCAGCATGGTGCCGTAGCACTGGCGGCAGACGCCCTCGATCGAGTCGCAGGTCAGCACCGACCGGACCCGGACCCGGTCGACCGGGTCGGCCGCGAGCACCGTGGCGTGCTCGTCGCGCAGCTCGGTGTTGCGGGGCAGGACGGTGCCGTCGGCGAGGGTGACGTCCTCGGCCAGGGTCCGCCCGACCAGACGGGTCTCGAGGACCCGCAGGTGCTCGGGCTCGGTGTCGATCTCGTCGACCCAGATGCCCCGGGTGCTCTCGCAGTCGTCGTCGCGCACGATGAGCTCCTGGGCGACGTCGACGAGACGCCGGGTGAGGTACCCGGAGTCGGCGGTGCGCAGGGCGGTGTCGGCGAGTCCCTTGCGGGCACCGTGGGTCGAGATGAAGTACTCGAGCACCGACAGGCCCTCGCGGAAGTTCGACTTGATGGGCCGGGGGATGATCTCACCGCGCGGGTTGGCCACGAGGCCGCGCATGCCGGCGATCTGGCGGACCTGCATGACGTTCCCTCGGGCGCCCGAGCCGACCATCATCTCGATCGGGTTGAACTTCGAGGCGCGCAGCTCCTCCTGCATGGCGTCACGCACCATGTCGGTCGCCTCGGTCCAGATCTCGGTCTCCTTCTGGCGACGCTCCTCGTCGGTGATGATGCCGCGGTCGAACTGCTGCTCGACCCGGTCGGCCTCGGCCTCGTAGCGGTCGAGGAGTCCCTTCTTGGCGGCCGGGGTGCGGATGTCGGCGATCGAGATGGTGAGCCCGGAACGGGTCGCGAACTCGAAGCCGAGGTCCTTGAGCCGGTCGAGGCTGGCGGCCACGTCGGCCTTGGAGTACCACTTGACCACCTCGCCGAGCACGTCGGTGAGGTCGCGCTTCTTCAGCTCACGGTCGACGAACCCGAACGACGCGGGCAACGCCTCGTTCAGCAGGAGCCGACCGAGGGTCGTCTCGACCAGGACCCGGGACCCACCGTTGGCGTCGACCCGCTTGACGACGATCGAGGCCGCGTCGGCGGTCTTCCACGCCCAGGCGGCCTCGTCCCAGACCGTCCGGGCCGGGAACTCGTCGGCGGGGAACCGGTCGTCGGACATCCAGACCCGGATCCGGGCGTGCAGCGACAGCTCGTCACGCCCGTCGTACGCGAGGCGGGCCTCGTCGAGCGACGCGAACGACCGTCCCTCGCCGGGCGCGCCGTCGACCTGCACGGTCATGTAGTAGGCGCCGATGATCATGTCCTGCGACGGGACGGCGATCGGACGGCCGTGCGCCGGCGACAGGATGTTGTGCGCCGACAGCATCAGCAGCCGGGCCTCGGCCTGGGCCTCCGACGACAGCGGCAGGTGCACGGCCATCTGGTCGCCGTCGAAGTCGGCGTTGAACGCCGCACACACCAGCGGGTGGATCTGGATGGCCTTGCCCTCGACCAGGACCGGCTCGAACGCCTGGATCCCGAGCCGGTGCAGCGTGGGGGCCCGGTTCAGCAGGACCGGGTGCTCGCTGATGACCTCCTCGAGCACGTCCCAGACCTGCGGGCGGGCCCGCTCCACCATCCGCTTCGCGGACTTGATGTTCTGGGCGTACTCCAGGTCGACGAGGCGCTTCATCACGAACGGCTTGAACAGCTCGAGCGCCATCTGCTTGGGCAGACCGCACTGCTGGAGCTTGAGCTGCGGTCCGACGACGATCACCGAACGGCCCGAGTAGTCGACCCGCTTGCCGAGCAGGTTCTGGCGGAACCGGCCCTGCTTGCCCTTCAGCATGTCGGAGAGGGACTTCAGCGCCCGGTTGCCCGGGCCGGTGACCGGACGGCCCCGGCGGCCGTTGTCGAACAGCGCGTCGACGGCCTCCTGGAGCATCCGCTTCTCGTTGTTGACGATGATCTCCGGCGCACCGAGGTCCAGGAGACGCTTGAGTCGGTTGTTGCGGTTGATCACCCGGCGGTAGAGGTCGTTGAGGTCCGACGTCGCGAACCGACCACCGTCGAGCTGGACCATCGGCCGCAGGTCGGGCGGGATCACCGGCACCGCGTCGAGCACCATGCCCATCGGCGAGTTCACCGGCCGGCCCGTGTCGCCCAGCTTGTTGAACGCCGAGATGACCTTCAGGCGCTTGATCGCCTTCGCCTTGCGCTGGCCCTTCGAGGTGGCGATGGTCTCCTTGAGGAACTGCTCCTCCTCGACCATGTCGAGCCGGCTGATCAGGTCCTTGACCGCCTCGGCACCCATGCCGCCCGCGAAGTACTTCTGGTACCGGGCCACGACGTCGCGCCAGACCCGCTCGTCGTCGATCAGCTGCTTCGGCGCCATCGTGCGGAACGTGTCCCACACCGCCTGGACGAAGTCGCGCTCGGCGGTCGACTGGGACCGGAGGTCCTCGAAGTCGCGGTTGCGGGCCTTCTCGGCCCGCTCGAGGTCGACCTTCTTGCCGCCCCGCTCCTCGATCTCCTGGAGCTCCTTCTCGTACTCCTCGTCGCGCGCGCGCAACTTGAGCTCGAGCTCCTTGTCGATGTCCGCGATCTCGTCGCGGATGTCGGCCTCGAGCTCGGGGAGGTCCTTGTGCTTCTCCTCGTCGTCGACCCACGTGATCAGGTGGGCGGCGAAGTAGATGACCTTCTCGAGCGACTTCGGCGCGATGTCGAGCAGGTACCCGAGCCGGCTCGGGACGCCCTTGAAGTACCAGATGTGGGTCACCGGCGCCGCCAGCTCGATGTGACCCATGCGCTCACGGCGCACCTTGGACCGGGTCACCTCGACGCCGCAGCGCTCACAGACGATGCCCTTGAACCGGACGCGCTTGTACTTCCCGCAGTAGCACTCCCAGTCCTTGGTCGGACCGAAGATCTTCTCGCAGAAGAGCCCGTCCTTCTCCGGCTTGAGCGTGCGGTAGTTGATCGTCTCGGGCTTCTTCACCTCACCGTGCGACCAGGCGCGGATCTGCTCCGCCGTCGCCAGCGAGATCGTCATCCGGGCGGACTCGTTCACGTCCTGCACAAGGGCCTCGTTTCGCGGGGTGTCGTCGTCGTTCGCTGCGGGCGCGGTGCGGTCAGAAGCGGGCGGTCTCTCGGGCTGCGTCCTCCTCGTCGGAGCCGCGCTCCGGACGGGAGAGGTCGATGCCGAGGGACTCGGTGGTCCGGAACGCGTCCTCGTCGAGCTCGCGGATCTGGACCTCCTCGCCCGCCTCGTTCATCACGCGGACGTTGAGGCAGAGCGCCTGCATCTCCTTGATGAGCACCTTGAAGCTCTCGGGGATGCCGGGCTCGGGGATGTTCTCGCCCTTGACGATCGCCTCGTAGACCTTGACCCGGCCGAGGACGTCGTCGGACTTGATGGTCAGGATCTCCTGCAGCGCGTACGCGGCGCCGTAGGCCTCGAGCGCCCACACCTCCATCTCGCCGAAGCGCTGGCCACCGAACTGCGCCTTCCCGCCCAGCGGCTGCTGGGTGATCATCGAGTAGGGGCCGGTCGACCGGGCGTGGATCTTGTCGTCGACGAGGTGCGACAGCTTCAGGATGTACATGTAGCCGACGGTCACCGGGTTGTCGTAGGCCTCACCGGTGCGGCCGTCGTAGAGCTGGGCCTTGCCGTCGACGCTCACGAGCCGGCTGCCGTCGGCACCGTCGGGGTTGAGCCGGGTGAACAGGGCCTCGATCGTGCCCTGGCTGCCCGAGGCCTCGACCTCGTCCCAGTGCGCGCCGTCGAACACCGGGCTCGACACCCACACCGCCGGGTCGGTCACGGGCCGGGTCTTGCGCGCGGTGGCCGCCGGGCGGGCCTTGTCGCCCCATCCGTGCATGGCGGCGTACCCGAGGTGGGCCTCGAGCACCTGCCCCACGTTCATCCGGGACGGGACACCGAGCGGGTTGAGCACGATGTCGACCGGGGTGCCGTCGGCGAGGAAGGGCATGTCCTCGACCGGGAGGATCTTGGAGATGACCCCCTTGTTGCCGTGGCGGCCGGCGAGCTTGTCGCCCTCGCTGATCTTGCGCTTCTGGGCCACGTAGACCCGGACCAGCTGGTTCACGCCGGGCGGGAGCTCGTCGCCGTCGTCGCGGGAGAACACCCGCACGTCGATGACCTTGCCCGTCTCGCCGTGGGGCACCTTGAGCGAGGTGTCACGGACCTCGCGGGCCTTCTCACCGAAGATCGCCCGCAGCAGGCGCTCCTCGGGGGTCAGCTCGGTCTCGCCCTTCGGGGTGACCTTGCCGACGAGGATGTCGCCGGGGCCGACCTCGGCCCCGACCCGGATGATCCCCCGCTCGTCGAGGTCCTTGAGGATCTCCTCCGAGAGGTTCGGGATGTCGCGGGTGATCTCCTCGGCCCCGAGCTTGGTGTCGCGGGCGTCGATCTCGTGCTCCTCGATGTGGATCGACGTGAGCACGTCGTCCTTCACCAGGCGCTCGGACAGGACGATCGCGTCCTCGAAGTTGTGGCCCTTCCAGGGCATGAACGCCACGAGCAGGTTCTTGCCGAGCGCCAGCTCGCCCTGGTGGGTGGACGGACCGTCGGCCAGCACGTCGCCCTCTGCGACCTGGTCGCCGACCCGGACCAGCGGCTTCTGGTTGATGCAGGTGCCCTGGTTCGAGCGGCGGAACTTGTCGAGACGGTGGGTGACCTTCTTCTTCGGGCCGGAGGCGTACTCCACCACGACGGAGGTCCCGTCGACGTCGACCACGGTGCCGTCGCCCTGGGCGAGGATCAGGTCGCCGGCGTCACGGGCGGCCCGGGCCTCGATGCCGGTGCCGATGAACGGCGCCGTCGACCGGACCAGGGGCACCGCCTGCCGCTGCATGTTGGCGCCCATCAGGGCCCGGTTGGCGTCGTCGTGCTCGAGGAAGGGGATCATCGCGGTCGCGACCGAGACGATCTGCTTCGGCGAGACGTCCATGTAGTCGACTTCGTTCTTGTCGACGAACTCGACCTCGCCGCCCCGGGTGCGCACCAGCACCTTGTCGCTGGTGAACCGACCCGACGCGTCGAGCTGGGCGTTGGCCTGGGCGATGACGTAGCGGTCCTCGTCGTCGGCGGCGAGGTAGTCGATCTGGTCGGTGGCCCGGCCGTTGACGACCTTGCGGTACGGGGTCTCGATGAACCCGAACCGGTTGATCCGCGCGTACGTGGAGAGGTAGCCGATGAGGCCGATGTTCGGGCCTTCCGGCGTCTCGATCGGGCACATGCGGCCGTAGTGGCTGGGGTGCACGTCACGGACCTCGAAGCCCGCCCGCTCACGCGAGAGACCGCCGGGGCCGAGCGCCGAGAGGCGGCGCTTGTGGGTCAGGCCGGCCAGCGGGTTCGTCTGGTCCATGAACTGGCTGAGCTGCGACGACCCGAAGAACTCCTTGATCGCCGCGACGACGGGCCGGATGTTGATCAGGGTCTGCGGCGTGATCGCCTCGACGTCCTGGGTGGTCATGCGCTCGCGTACGACCCGCTCCATCCGCGACAGGCCGACCCGGACCTGGTTCTGGATCAGCTCGCCGACCGAGCGCACCCGGCGGTTACCGAAGTGGTCGATGTCGTCGCGGTAGTAGTCGGGGTCGTTGTTGTGCAGCTTCACCAGGTACGACACCGCGGCGAGGATGTCGGCCCGGGTGAGCTGGAAGTCGAGCGGGCCCGCCTCCGGATCGGCGTTCGGGACCGCGAGGCCGAGCGGCTTCAACGGGAGCTTGGCGTACTCGTCACGCAGCTTCTTCGAGACCTTGTGCCGACCGACCTTGGCCATGTCGTAGCGCTTGGGGTTGAAAAAGAGGTTGTCGAGCAGCTGACGGGCCGAGTCGGGGGTCGGCGGCTCGCCCGGACGGAGCTTGCGGTAGATGTCGACGAAGGCCTCGTCGACGGTGGCGGTGTTGTCCTTCTCGAGGGTGTTGCGCACCGACTCGTACGGGTTGCCGTTGGGGTCGAGGATCAGGTGCAGCAGCTCGTCGTCGGACTCGCCGAACCCGAGCGCCTTGAGCAGGATCGTGACCGGCTGCTTGCGCTTCCGGTCGATCCGCACGTAGCAGATGTCCTTCTTGTCGACCTCGAACTCGAGCCAGGCCCCACGTCCCGGGATGACCTTGGCGTCGACGACGTCCTTCTCGGGCTGGGTCTTGTCGGGGGTGATGCCGAAGTACACGCCCGGCGACCGCACCAGCTGCGAGACGACGATCCGCTCGGTGCCGTTGATGATGAAGGTGCCGCGATCGGTCATCATCGGGAAGTCCCCCATGAAGACCGTCTGCTCCTTGATCTCTCCGGTGGTCGCGTTCATGAACCGGGCGGTGACGAACAGGGGTCGGGCGTACGTCACGTCGCGCTGACGGCACTCGTCCTCGGAGTGCTTCGGCGGGTCGAAGACGTGGTCGGTGAGCTCGAGCTTCAGGGTGCCGGTGAAGTCCTCGATCGGCGAGAGGTCGCTGAGGACCTCGGCGATCCCCTCGTCGAGGAACCACTGGAACGAGTCCCGCTGCACCGCGATCAGATCGGGGAGGGAGAGGACCTCGGGGAGGTTGGAGAACGAAAGACGTTCGCGGGACGCGAGACGAGGCACAGCGGCTCCTCAGGCGGTACGGGAAGCGGACAGGCGCGCAAAGACCAAGGCCGGAATGATCAGCAGTCGCACGAACGGGCGGACGAACGGGCAGGCACGGCTCGTCGGATCATAGCCGCGGTGAGGCCGAGGCGCCAGGGACGCGGCCGCCCGGCCCCGGACACCGCCGGGGCCGCTCGGCCGGAGGATACGGCCCGGCCGGAGCCGGGTCAAGGACCCGCTCGATCGTCGGGCTACTTGAGCTCGACGCTGGCGCCGGCCTCCTCGAGCTGCGCCTTCGCCTTCTCGGCGTCCTCCTTGCCCACCTTCTCGAGCACGGGCTTCGGAGCGCCGTCCACGAGGTCCTTGGCCTCCTTGAGGCCGAGGTTGGTGAGGGAGCGGACCTCCTTGATGACGTTGATCTTCTTGTCACCGGCGGAGACGAGGATCACGTCGAACTCGTCCTGCTCGCCGTCACCGGCGGCGGCCTCGCCACCGGCGGCCGGGGCGGCCGCAACGGCGATGGCGGCCGGGGCGGCGGCGGTGACGCCGAACTCCTCCTCGAACGCCTTCAGGAAGTCGTTGAGCTCGAGGACGGTCATGCTCTTGAAGACGTCGAGGAGCTCTTGGGTGCTCATGGCCATGGTGTGGTCTCCCGTGTGTGTGCGATCGGTGGGCTCAGGCCTCGGGGGCCTCGGACTCGGGGGCGGACGCCTCGGGGGCGTCCTCGGCCGCCGCCTCGGGCTCGACCGGCGCCTCGGCGGTGGTCGGCTCGACGTCGGCGGGGACGTCGGGTGCGGCCTCGGGGGCCGACTCGGTCGGTGCCGGGGCCTCGGGGGTCTCGGCGGGATCGGCGGCGGCCCGCTGGTCCACGTAGGCCTTCAGGCCGTAGGCGAAGTTGCGGGTGAAGGCCTGGAACAGCCCGGCCGCCTTGACCAGCGGCGCCTGGAAGCCGCCGGCGAGGCGGGCGAGCAGGACCTCACGGGGCTCGACCGCGGCCAGCGCCTCGACGTCGGCCGGGGTCAGGATCCGGGTGCCGAGCAGGCCGCCCTTGACCACGAGGGCCGGGGCGGTGCGCCCGAACTCCCGGATCGCCTTGGCCGCGGCGACGGCGTCGCCCCGAACGAAGGCGATGGCGGTGGGGCCGGCGAGGAGCTCGGAGAGCTCAGGGAGCCCGGCCTCGTCGGCGGCCCGCCGGGCCAGGGTGTTCTTGAAGACCTTGTACTCGGTCGCTGCGGGCCGGAGCGCGCCGCGCAGCGCGGCGAGCTCGGTGACCGTCAGGCCCCGGTACTCGGTCAGGATCGCGGCGTCGGAATCCGCCAACTTGGTGCGGATCTCCTCGACGACGGCGACTTTCTCGGGTCTCGCCATGTGCGTGCTCCGGTGCCGGTGGACACGAAAACGGGGCGCCTCCGGCCTCCACCGGGTCTCCCGGCGGAACGAGGCGCCCCCGTCGACGGTCCGCGGCGGCCCCGAGGGGGCGCCCGGAGTCCACGAGCACAACCTCGTCCGGCGGGCGGGCCCATTACCCCCAGACGGCGTCCCGGAGATCCGGGGCCGACCGGGGACCGGAGGTCTTCGGCTGGTGCTGGTCGTTCTGGACTTGCTGGGTGTTGCTCGATGTTGCTCGATGTTGCTCGATCCGGCCCCGAGGGGCCCGACCGGGACGCAGATGCTAGCCGGTCTCGGCCGCGGCCTGCCCGTCGACCTTGGCCGCGGGGTCGATGCGCACCCCGGGACCCATGGTCGACGACGTGCTGATCCCCTTGAGGTACCGGCCCTTGGCCGCGGCGGGCTTGGCCCGCACGACCTCGTCGAGGACCGCCTGGTAGTTGGCCGCGAGCTGGTCGGCCGCGAAGCTGACCTTGCCGATCGGCACGTGCACGTTGCCGTACCGGTCCGTGCGGTACTCCACCCGACCGGCCTTGTACTCGGCCACGGTACGGCCGACATCGTTGGTCACGGTGCCGGTCTTCGGGTTGGGCATCAGGCCCCGGGGCCCGAGCACCCGGCCGAGCTTCCCGACCAGGGGCATCAGGTCGGGCGTGGCCACCGCGACGTCGAAGTCGAGGAAGCCCCCCTCGACCCGGCTGACGAGGTCGTCGGCGCCCACGGCGTCGGCGCCGGCGGCCTCGGCCTCCCGGGCCTGGTCGCCCGCGGCGAACACCGCGACCCGGACGGTCTTGCCGGTGCCGTGGGGCAGCGAGACCGTGCCCCGGATCATCTGGTCGGCCTTGCGGGGGTCGACGCCGAGGCGGAAGACCACCTCGACCGTCTCGTCGAACTTGCGGGTCGCCAGCGTCTTGACCAGGCCGAGGGCCTCGTCGGGTGCGTGCAGCTTCTCGCGGTCGTAGCGGGTCGTGGCGTCGGTGTAGGCCTTGCCGTGACGGGCCATGGAGGTCCTCCCTCGGGTCGTGGGTCCGGACCCGGCGGCGAGGTGCTCCGCCGGGGGGTCGTGCAGGTCGTGCAGGTCGTCCGGGTCAGTCGGCGATCTCGATGCCCATCGAGCGGGCCGTGCCGGCCACCTGGGCCAGGGCGCCGTCGAGGTCGACCGCGTTGAGGTCGGGCATCTTGGTCTCGGCGATCTGCTGGAGCTGGGCCCGGGTGATCCGGCCCACGGTCTGGGACCGGGGGCTGGTCGCGCCCTTGTCGACCCCGGCGGCCTGCCGGATGAGGACCGGCGTGGGCGGGGTCTTGGTGATGAAGGTGAAGGACCGGTCCTCGTAGACGGTGATCTCGGCCGGGATCACCGTGCCCCGCTGGCTCTCGGTCGCGGCGTTGTACGCCTTGCAGAAGTCCATGATCTGGATGCCGTGCGGACCGAGCGCGGTGCCGACCGGCGGGGCCGGGGTGGCCTGGCCGGCCTCGATCTGGATCCGCACGATGGCGGCGACCTTCTTCTTGGCCATGGGGGACTCTCGTTTCCTTCGTGGAGGGATCGGACCGACGGGGCGGGACTAGAGCTTGGCCACCTGGCCGAACTCGAGCTCGACCGGCGTCTCACGACCGAAGATGTTGACGAGCACCTTGAGCTTCGACCGGTCGACGTCGATCTCGGAGATGGAGCCGTTGAAGTCGGCGAAGGGACCGGTGACGACCCGGACCTGCTCGCCCTCCTCGAACTCGATGCGCGGTCGCACCTTCTTCTCGGCCATCGGTCCCTCGAGCTTGGCGACGCCGAGGATGTCCTCGACCTCCTTGCGGGACAACGGCGTGGGCCGGGCCCCGCTGGGCCCGACGAAGCCGGTCACCCCGGGCGTGTTCCGCACGATGCCCCAGGTGTTGTCGTCGAGCTCCATGCGGACCAGGACGTAGCCGGGGTACATCTTCTTCTGGACCACTCGGCGCTGGCCACCCTTGAACTCGACGACGTCCTCCATCGGGATGACGACCTCGAAGATCTGGTCCTCGGAGTGGTACGACCGGACCCGGTTGGCCAGGTTCGACTTCACCTTGTTCTCGTACCCGGCGTAGGAGTGGACCACGTACCAGCGACCGGGCCGGTCGAACGGGCTCGGTTCGACCGGGACGACCTCGTCCTCGTCGTCGATCAGCTCGACGACGTCGGTGAGCTCGGCCGAGGGGTCGAGTGCGACCTCCACCACGACCGCACCCTCGGCCGACTCGTCGGCGGGGTCGGCCAGGGCCGGGGATTCGGGGTTCTCGTCGAGATCGAACGTCATGGTGTCCCGATCGGTCGAGGGTGGGTCGGGGGCAGGCGGGTCGCGCCGGTCAGTCGAACAGGAAGAGGACGAACTTGCCGGACAGGTAGTCGAACCCGAAGATGAGGGTGGTCATCACCACCACGGCGATCAGCACGACCAGCGAGGAGTTGATCACCTCACGCCGGGTCGGCCAGGCGACCTTCTTGAGCTCGCTGCGGACCTCGGCGAGGTACTGGCGGGGACCGATCCGCTCCCGGGAGCCCTCCTTCTGGGGGGCCGCGGGCCGGCGTTCGGGCGCGCGGGGCTTGTCGGCGCCTTGCTTCGCCATGAGCCGTTTCGTCTGTCGGTTCACCGCCGGGCGTTCCTCGCCGTCTTGGATGCGATCTGGGATTTGGATGCGATCTGGGTTCCGGAGCACCAGCGCTGCGAGCAGGGCAGGAGGGACTCGAACCCCCAACCGCCGGTTTTGGAGACCGGTGCTCTACCAATTGAGCTACTGCCCTCTGGGGGCCAGGCCGCGGTGCGGACGCGCCGAACCGGCAGCCGGGACGATGGAGACTAGCAGCGCAGGCCGCCCGGCTCCCGGGCCGTCAGATGGGGAGCGTGCGGCGGCGGGCCCGGGCGACGACCAGGGCGACCGTCGTCGTCCCGGCCGCGGCCACCGCACCGGCCACCGCCCCGGCGTAGGCCAGGCGCCGCCGGGTCAGGACCGAGGTCACCGCCCGACGCTCACCGGCGGCGGTGATGGTGGCCAGGGTGGCGGCGAGGAGCCCCGGCGCGGGCTCGAGGTACTGGGTCCGCAGGAGCTGCAGGCCCCGCAGCATCCGGCGGTAGCGGGCGAGCTCGGCCTGGCAGCGCAGGCACGACTCGACGTGGCGGCGGACCGGCAGGTCGATGGGCTCGTCCGAGTCCACGACCTGGGGCAGCAGGGCTGCGATCTCCTCACACTGCGTCGGCATGGCGCTCCGCCTCCTCGTAGAGCAGGTCCCGCATCCGCTTCCGGCCCCGGTGGAGCCGGACCTTCGCCGCGGTCACCGAGATCCCGAGCTCCTCGGCGATGGCCTCGTGGGAGAGGCCGTAGATGTCCTTGAGCACCACCAGCGACCGCAGCCGGGGCGGCAGCTCGTCGAGCGCGGCCGCGAGGCGGGCCAGCAGCTCGTGGTTCTCGGTGGCCATCTCCGGGTGGAGCGCGACCTCGGTCTCGACCGGGTCGGCGACCTCGTCGAGGCCGACGGTCCGGTGCCGCCGGCGCTTCCCGTGCTGGGTCGCCGCGGCATTGGACGTGATCCGGTACATCCAGGTGGAGAACTGGGCCTCGCCGCGGAACCGGCGGATCCCCTTCCAGGCACGGAGGTAGGCCTCTTGCACCACGTCCTGGGCGTCCTCTTCCGAGGCGGTGAGCCGCACCGCCAGCGTGTACGTGTCGACGTAGGTCCGGCGCACGATCTCGTCGAACGCACCCCGGTCGCCCTCACGGGCGGCCGCAACGAGCTCGGCGAGGTCGATGGGTCCGGACGCTCCGGAAACTGGAGCCACGGTCAGACTCTGCCCGACGGACGGGGGTTACGCGGGGATCCCGGGCCTACCGGGTCTCCTTGTGGAGGGTGTGGCGGCGGTCCCACCGGCAGTACTTCTGCATCCCGATGCGCTCACGGTCGTTGATCTTGTTCTTGACCGTGATGTAGTTCCGGCGCTTGCACTCCTCGCACGCCAGGGTCACCTTGACCCGCTTGTCCGACGCCATGGTCCGAGCCCCTCTCGATCGACTGCGCTCGTGGGTTACTTGAGGATCTTGGTGACCTGACCCGCACCCACGGTCCGACCACCCTCACGGATCGCGAACCGCAACCCATCCTCCATCGCGATCGGCGCGATCAACTCCACCACCATCTCCGTGTTGTCCCCCGGCATCACCATCTCCGTCCCCGACGGCAACTCGATCGAACCCGTGATGTCCGTCGTCCGGAAATAGAACTGCGGCCGATAATTCCCGAAGAACGGCGTGTGCCGACCACCCTCATCCTTCGTCAACACATACACCCGAGCCTCGAACCTCGTGTGCGGAGTGATGCTCCCAGGCTTCGCGAGCACCTGACCCCGCTCCACCTCCTCCTTCTTCGTCCCCCGCAACAACGCACCGATGTTGTCCCCCGCCCGACCCTCGTCGAGCAACTTCCGGAACATCTCCACACCCGTACACACCGTCTTCGACGTCGGCTTGATCCCCACGATCTCGATCTCATCGTTCACATGGACGATCCCACGCTCCACACGACCCGTCACCACCGTCCCACGACCCGTGATCGTGAACACATCCTCGATCGGCATCAAGAACGGCTTGTCCACATCCCGCACCGGCTCCGCGATGAAATCATCCACCGCCGCCATCAACTCCAGGATGCTCTGCGACCACGCCGCATCCCCCTCCAACGCCTTCAACGCCGACACCCGAACCACCGGCACGTCATCACCCGGGAACTCGTACTCGTTCAACAACTCCCGAACCTCGAGCTCCACCAGCTCCAGGATCTCCTCGTCATCCACCATGTCGGCCTTGTTCAACGCCACCACGATGTTCGGCACACCCACCTGACGCGCCAACAACACATGCTCACGCGTCTGCGGCATCGGACCATCCGTCGCCGCCACCACCAGAATCGCCCCATCCATCTGCGCCGCACCCGTGATCATGTTCTTGATGTAATCCGCATGACCCGGACAATCCACATGCGCGTAATGACGATTCTCCGTCTCGTACTCCACATGCGCGATCGAGATCGTGATCCCCCGCTGCCGCTCCTCCGGAGCCTTGTCGATCATGTCGAACGCCGTGAACGACGTCCCCTCGTTCTGCTCCGACAACACCCGCGTGATCGCCGCCGTCAACGTCGTCTTCCCATGGTCGATATGACCAATCGTCCCAATGTTCAAATGCGGCTTCGTACGCTCAAACTTCGCCTTGGCCATTGGAAACGTGTCTCCTCGGGACGTGCGGAGGGTCGGGTGCCCTCGGGTGGATTCCTGGTGTCTGGTGCCTGGTGTCTGGTGCCTGGTGTGTAGCGGTGGCGGGACTCGAACCCGCGACGCCGCGATTATGAGCCGCGTGCTCTGACCAACTGAGCTACACCGCCGAGCAACCGACGACGGACCTGCCGTCGCCGGAGCGAGCCCTCGGTGGGGATTGAACCCACGACCCCTTCCTTACCATGGAAGTGCTCTGCCACTGAGCTACAAGGGCAAGGCCGGAAAGGATAGCCGTCGCCGCGCGGACCCCCCGAAGCCGGTCGGGGCCGGTCCGGATCCCCACCGCCGGGAAGGTCCCCGTCCCGCCCGGCCGGGGCGGACCGGGCGTCGGCGTCGCCGGGGCTACCGTGCCCTCGTGCCGTTGACCGTCCGACCCGCCGAGCGGCGCGACGCCGAGGCCATCCGGACCATCTACAACCGGGAGGTCCTCGGCTCGACCGTCACCTTCGACCTGGTCCCCCGGACCCTCGAGGAGCAGGTGGCGTGGCTCGACGACCACGCCGGGGGCCACCCGGCCGTGGTAGCGGTGGACGACGACGGGACGGTGGTCGGCTTCGGGGCCCTCTCCCCGTGGCGCCCGAGCCGACCCGCCTACGCCACCTCGGTCGAGGACTCGGTCTACGTGGACGAGGGCTGGCGGGCCCGGGGGGTGGGCCGGCTGATCCTCGACGACCTGCTCCGCCGGGCCGAGGCCCACGGGTTCCACGCGGTGTTCGCCCGGATCGTGGGCGGCCACGAGGCGTCGATCGCCCTCCACGCCCGCTGCGGCTTCGAGCCGGCCGGGCTGGAGCGGGAGGTCGGGCGGAAGTTCGGCCGCTGGCTCGACGTCGTCGTGATGCAGCGGTTGCTCTAGACCCCGGGCTCGGGATCCGGGTCGTCCGCCACCGGGGGCACCCCCGGATGGTCGTCGGCCCCGCCCGCCACCAACGGCACCGCGTCGAGGCCGGGCACCGGCGGCAGGCCCGGCAGCGCCACGGCCACGGCCGAGTGGGTGGCGTGGGCCCGGACCACCTCGGAGTGGTACTCCTCGGCCACGGCCCGGAACTCGGGGGTCCGGTAGGCCCGTCCGTCGACCAGCAGACCCTCGGTGCCCTCGATCACGGCCTCGATGTCGGCGCCGGTGAGGGTCTTGTGGGTCTCCAGGGCGTGGGTGACGGCCAGGATCTCACCCCGGTTCTCCCGGAGGAGCGCCTCGGTCCGGTCGAACAGGTCACGCAGCTTCGACTCGATCCGACCGGCGAGGGTGCCCTTGAGGAGGCCCCGTTGCTCCTTGTCCTCACCCGGCCCCGGGCGGCCGATGCCGAGCCGGTCGGTGATCGCGTGGGAGGTGATGGTGGAGCCCATGCCCCAGTACCCCTCCATCAGCGTCGCCAGCTGGGTCGCGGTCTCGAGGTCGCCGGTGACCCCGGAGGAGCTGTCGCCGTCGAAGAACATCTTCTCCCCCGCGAGCGACGCCAGCGACACCATGACGTCGGCCTCGAAGTCGGAGCGCCAGTGGGTGAAGATGTCGTCGGGCGGGATCGAGCTGACCATGCCGAGGTAGTTGCCACCCTTCTCGATCGTGGCCAGGTCGATGACGAGGTGCTGGCGCACCCGGTAGGCGACGACGGCGTGACAGGCCTCGTGCAGCGCGGTGGCGTGGCGCTCGCGCTCGATGTACTCGACGTCCTCGGGTGGCCCCAGGTCCTTGAGGTGCTTCGCCTTGACGACGTCCTTCCAGGTGACCGCATCCCGACCGTCGAGCAGGGCGCTGATCAACGACTCGTTCACGAGGTCCTTGATCGTCGCGCCGGTCGCGTACGGGGTGACGGTGGCGAGACGGTCGATGTCCTCGTCGGTCAGGTCGTTGGGGACCTTGTCGAAGTAGCCGGTGTAGGTGCGGATGCGCCCCGCCTTGGACGGGTAGCCGACCTTGTAGATGCGGTCGATGCGTCCCGGCCGCAGCATGGCGGGATCGAGGGCCTCGGGCAGGTTCGTAGCCATGATCAGCAGCATGCGGTACTTGGGCGGTGGCTTCGGCTTCATCCCGAACGCCCGGCGGACGTACCGGTTGACGACGCCGCGGGGCTTCTTCAGCCCCGACATCTCGGCGAGGAGCACCTGGAGCAGCCCGCCGCCGCCCCCGCCGCCCCCACCGCCCATCATGAAGAACCGGTTGCGGCGCCGGCCCTCGACCACGTCCTCGACGCCGTCGCCCGAGCCCGCACCGTGGAGGAGCGCGGACCGGCTCGCGTCGGAGACGTACGACATCCCGCAGCACGACCGGGCCGCCCCGAAGGGCCCGGGCGTCGACCGGAAGCCGCCACCCGCGCCGGGCATGCCCGCGAGCAGGCCCCGGTTGCCGATGGCGTCGGCCTCGTCGAAGAACGCAACGACCCCGCCGTAGCGGAGCGCGTAGCGCCGGAGCCGCCGGAACAGGAACTTGACCTTCAGGATGCCGATGCCGACGTTGAGCATGCTGGCGTCGATGTTGACGAACGGCTTGCCCGTCTCGCCGGCGATGGACTCCGCCATCAGGGTCTTGCCGGTCCCCGGCGGACCCCACAGCAGCAGGCCGCCCGGGACGTAGCCGCCCTTGCTCTCGATCCGCTCAGGGTCCTCGAGGAAGGCGATGTTCTCCTGCACCTTGCGCAGGACCTGATCCTGGCCCCAGACGTCGCTGAAGCGGGTCTCGATGTCGTCGGGGAAGAAGGTCTCGACCCCGCCCCGGGTGAGCAGGAAGCCGAACAGGAAGACCTGGAAGCCGACCCAGATCGACAGGTACGCGATCGCCTGGAGGTAGGTCGGCGAGTTCTCGGAGATCCAGTTGATGAGGTCGAAGGGCGCGAGGAAGACCGTGGTGTCGAAGAGACGCGCGACCACCACGAGCACGGCGATGACCACGATCGTCCACTTGACCGCCCGCGCGACCCGGTACCGGGTGTAGGCGCTCATCCCGCTCAGGCGACGGTTCCCGGCGGCGAAGACGCGCTCGCGCCAGAACAGGTAGTACCGGGCCGAGTGCTCGCTGACGACGAAGTGGATCTGGCGCAGCACCTCGATCCCGAAGAGCACGACGATCCACAGCTGGCCCCGGAGGGTCAGGTCGAAGGCCTCCCCGAACGGCAGCAGCGGGTTGTCGCCCATCTCGGCGGCCACGAAGAACCCGAACAGGCCCCCGAGCAGCAGCAGGAACTTCATCCGGTCCCACCAGGTCATCGGGCGGCGGGTCCGCCGCTCGCTCTCGCGGGGCCGACTCGTGTACTCGCGAGAGGGGACGGGCAGCGCGGGGTCCATCGTCACTTCTCCCTCACGGTCCACGAATCGACCACGGTCCGGATCTTGCCCCGGTTCTCGTCGAAGCACCCGACGGAGCAGGAGACGAGCAGCCCGTAGAGCTTGCGGGTGGCCTGGTCGAGCAGGATGGTCTGGTCGATGGTCATCCGCGTGCCGTCGACCTCGATGGTGGCGGCCATGTGGCTGCCCCGGAAGCCACCCTCACGCTGGATCTCCTCGTACTCGAGCACGTCGGCGGTGCCCGCCTCGAGGGCCTGGTCGACGTCGAAGAAGTAGTTCCGCAAGGTCGACAGCGAGACCTTGTCGGAGGCGTCGAAGTCGAGCGTCCGCACGACCGCGAGCCCGACCGGGTGCTCGGCGTCGGGTGCACCGAGGTGGCGGAGCGAGGGCCGGGGGCTGGCGTCGAAGGCGACCCGCCAGGTGTCGGTGAGCTCGGTCCGCCGCTCGGCCGCGGTGAGCTCGCCACCGAGCGCGGTGAGCATCTCCTTCTCGTCGAACAACGTCCAGCGGTCGGGGACCTTGAAGTAGGCCCGGTCCTCGGAGCTCTTGACGTAGTTGAAGCCGGAGTCGGTGCACCCCGCGACGGCCGTCAGGGCCACCAGCACCGCCGCGATCCCCACGATCCGTCGCCGCACCCCGAGCCTCCCTGGACGGCTCTCAGTATCCCCCATCCGGGCGGGGCGTGGGTCTCGGGGCGGCGCCGACCGAGGCACGCCCCGGATCGGGACGCCGGCGGACGTTGGTGGGAGTGGGCCGGGCTGGATTCGAACCAGCGTAGCTTGCGCAGCAGTTTTACAGACTGCCCCCTTTGGCCACTCGGGTACCGACCCGGGGGGCCACGTAAAGTAGCACCCCGGTGTCCCGAGATCCTGGGGGGAGCGACGACGATGCCGTCCTTCGACGTGGTGTCCGAGATCGATCAGCAGGAGGTCCGCAACGCGGTGGACCAGGCCGCCCGTGAGGTCTCCACCCGGTTCGACTTCAAGGGCACCGACAGCACGGTCGAGCTGAAGGAGAAGACGATCGAGCTCCACACCGAGAGCGAGGGTCGGCTCCAGGCGCTGGTCCAGGTGCTCGAGGAGAAGCTCGTCAAGCGGGGCGTGTCGCTCAAGGCCCTGTCCTACGGCAAGGCGGAGGAGGCGTCCCGGGGCACCGTCCGCCAGGTCGTGACCCTCAACGTGGGGATCTCCACCGACAAGGGCAAGGAGATCGGCAAGTTCCTCAAGGAGCAGGGACCCAAGGGTGTGACCCACCAGATCCAGGGCGACCAGCTGCGCGTCACCGGGAAGAAGCGGGACGACCTGCAGGCGGCGATCCAGTCGCTGAAGGAGCACGACTTCGGCATCCCCCTGCAGTTCACGAACTTCCGCGACTGACCCCCGCCCGGCCGACCCCGTTCAGCGCAGGACGACGAGCAGGGCCAGACCCACCGCCACGACTCCGGACGCGTAGACCCGGTGGCGCCCGAGGTGCTCGTGGAGCAGGAGCCACCCACCCAGGGCCCCGATCACGACCGAGAACGCGCGCAGCGCCGCCACGTACCCGACCGGGGCGAGCCGCCCGGCCTCCAGCACCATCGAGTAGGCGAGCGTGGTGCACACCCCGCCGACGGCGTACCGGCGCCAGGAGCCCCGGAGCGAGCGGACGAACGCCGGCGCCCGGCCCACCGCGACGCCGGCGAGCGACACGGCGAGGGCGGCGCCGATCATGATCGAGATGCCGTACCCCAACCCCGACGAGCGGCGGGCCCCGGCGACGTCGATGGTGGTGTAGGTGCCGATCGCCGCCGCCGTGAGCGCCGACCACCCGAGCACGGCCGTGGCGGTGCCCGGACGGACCAGCGACGCGAGGCCGGCGACGACCACGAAGATCGCCACCCAGGTCCCCGGACCGAGGTCGTCGGACAGGAACCAGACGCCCCCGAGCGCAGCGACGAGCGCGCCGCCGCCGCGCGCCAGGGGATAGGTGAGCGAGAAGTCGCCGGTGCGGTACGCCTGCACCAGCGCACCGACGTAGACCACGTTCACCACACTGGAGCAGACGAGGAGCGGCACGACGTCGAGGCCGGGCGGACCGACCACGAGCAGCACGGGGATGAAGAGCAGGCCCCCCAAGAGGAACTGGCCCCAGGCGGCGAGGAACTGGTCGTCGTTGGTCTTGATCAGGAGGTTCCACGCGGCGTGGAGGAACGCCGCGCCCAGGGCGAGCAGGGTCGCCGTCGTCATGGCTGCACGCTGCGCCGGGTCAGTCGTAGTAGCCGGAGTGGAAGTAGACGCACGGGACACCGACCGAGCGGAACATCTCGACGTTGCGCCGGTCGTCCTCGAACGCGAGGAGCAGCTCGAAGCCGTAGCGGCGCAGCTCGTCGACGGTCCCCTGCTTGAACTCGCTCGTCGACCCGGTGGCGTCCTCGCCCCGCATGATCAGGAGGTCCCACCGGATCGAGTACCGCCGCAGCCACCCCTCGGTGATCGGGTGGAGCCGCTCGGGACGGGCCGTGAGCAGGACGACGTGGAGGTCGGGCCCGAGCAGGTCGAGCAGGACCCGCATCTCCTCGATCACCGGGTCGTCGGTGCACGCGTCGAAGAACCCCTGCCAGTCGCGGCGCGGGGCCTCGAGGTAGTGCTGGCGGCTCGCGGCGTCGGAGAGGACCCCGTCGATGTCGACGACCGCGGCCCGGCCGGGAGCGACCGGTCCGGCGCGCCAGTTCCAGTTTTCGGGGGTCCCGGTCATTCCCCGTCGGCGGCCGTCTGCAAGAGGTGGCGGGCCTTGATGCTCTCGACCACGCCGGGATCGGCCAGCGTGGTGGTGTCGCCCAGCGCCTTGTCCTCGCTGACGTCCTTGAGGAGCCGGCGCATGATCTTCCCCGAGCGCGTCTTCGGGAGGTCCTCGGTGAACAGGATCTTCTTGGGCTTGGCGATCGGGCCGATCGTCGCCCCGACGTGCTCGCGCAGCTCGGCCACGAGCGACTCGGAGGGGTCCACGCCCCCGCGCAGGGTCACGAACGCGGCGATCGCCTGCCCGCTGGTGGGATCGGACTTGCCCACCACGGCGGCCTCGGCGACGGCCGGGTGCCCGACCAACGCGTGCTCGACCTCGGCGGTCGAGATGTTGTGTCCCGAGACCAGCATGATGTCGTCGACGCGTCCGAGCAGCCAGAAGTAGCCGTCGTCGTCGCGCTTCACGCCGTCACCGGGGAAGTACCGGCCCGGGAAGCGCGACCAGTAGGTCTCGCGGTACCGCTCCGGATCCCCCCAGACCCCCCGGAGCATCGACGGCCACGGTTGCGTGAGGACCAGGTACCCCCCACCGGGGACCCCGACCGGGGCACCGGTGTCGTCGACCACCTCGGCTCCGACGCCGGGCAAGGGGAAGGTGGCGCTGCCCGGCTTCAGGGTGGTGGCACCCGGCAGCGGGCTGAGCATGATCGCGCCGGTCTCGGTCTGCCACCAGGTGTCGACGACCGGGCACCGGCCACCGCCGATGACCTCCCAGTACCAGACCCACGCCTCGGGGTTGATCGGCTCGCCGACCGACCCGAGGAGCCGCAACGACGTGAGGTCGTGCCGACCGGGGAACTCGGTGCCCCACTTCATGAAGGTGCGGATCGCCGTCGGGGCCAGGTACAGGGTGGTCACGCCGTACTTCTCGACGATCGTCCAGAGCCGGTCCTTGTCGGGATGGTCGGGCGTGCCCTCGTACATGACGCTGGTCGTGCGGTTCGCGAGCGGTCCGTAGACGATGTAGGAGTGGCCGGTGACCCAGCCCACGTCGGCCGCGCACCAGTAGACGTCCTCGTCGGGCCGGAGGTCGAACACCTCACGGTGCGTGTACGCCACCTGGGTCAGGTAACCGCCGGTGGTGTGCATGATCCCCTTGGGCCGGCCGGTGGTCCCCGAGGTGTAGAGGAGGAACAGCAGGTCCTCGGCATCCATCGGCTCCGGCGGGCAGTCGGCGGACTGGCCGGGAACGAGGTCGTGCCACCAGATGTCGCGACCGTCCTGCATGGGGACGTCGTGACCGGTGCGGGCGAGAACGAGGACCCGCTCGACCGTCGGGCACTCCGCGAGCGCGACGTCGGCGGTCTCCTTGAGGGGAACGATCTGGCCCCGGCGCCAGGCGCCGTCGCCGGTGATCAGGACCTTGGCCCCGGCGTCGTTGATGCGGTCGCACAGCGCATCGGACGAGAAGCCCCCGAACACGACCGAGTGCACCGCGCCGATGCGGGCGCAGGCGAGGAGCGCCATCGGGAGCTCGGGCACCATGCCGAGGTACACGTTGACCCGGTCGCCCTTGCGGACGCCGAGCTCGAGCAGCGCGTTGGCGAGCCGGCTCACGTCGTCGAGGAGCTGGGCGTAGGTGATCGTCCGGGTGTCGCCAGGCTCACCCTCCCAGTGGTACGCCACCTGGTCGCCCGCCCCGGCGGCGACGTGACGGTCGAGGCAGTTCTCGGCGACGTTGAGGCGACCGCCGACGAACCACTTCGCGAACGGCAGGTCCCACTCGCACACGGTGTGCCAGGGCTCGGTCCACGTGAGCAGCTCGGCGGCCCGGGCGGCCCAGAACGCCTCCGGGTCCGCCGCAGCCGCGGCCGCCGCTGCGGCCTCGGTGACCCTTGCGCGGGCGGCGAACGCGGCGGGCGGGGGGAAGGTCCGCTCCTCGTCGAGGAGCGAGGCGATGGTTTCGAGGGCGTCGGGCTCGGACATCGGGCTCCTCGGGTCGCGCGCTCGGGGTCGGGTGCCGACCATCCCCGGGCCGGGGCAGGCGACCCCGACCGGGCGCAGACTATCCCGAGGCGTCGCGACGCAGCACCAGGACCCGGTGTGCCCCCAGCCCCGCCGGGTCGGTGAGCGCGGCCGCCTCGACCCCCCGGCTCCGCCCGGCCAGCGCGGCCAGGTCGCCCCGGGCGGCCCCCTCCCGCCAGATGCGGTCGCCGTCGGCGACGAGGTCGGCGATACCGTGACCGGCCAGCCACTCACGCTGCGTGCGGTACTCGACCACGGACAGCCCCAGGCGCGCGGTCACGTGGCGGAGGTACTCGAGCGGCAGGTCGCAGGTGATGTCCTGGGTCCCGGGTTCACGAAGGGGACCGTCGCCGCGCTCGTGCCCGCGATAGGTGCGCAGCCAGGCCGCCTGACCCCGGGCCGCCAGCGACGACGTGGTGTCGACGTAGTCGAACAGGACGACCTCACCGACCCGGAGCCGCGCACTCACCGCTTCGAGCCAGGCCCGGGCGGCCCGGGGCACCGGGATCCGGGCGCCCGGGACGACCACCGCGCCCTCGGCCACGACGTCGGCCTCCGCGGCCAGCGCCGGCGGCGCGGGGACGACGGTCTCGGTGAAGCCGACGTCGTCGCAGTCGACGCGGACCTCGGCCCACCCCGATGCCGTCCGCTCGACCAGGTGGACCGGGAGGTTGTCGAGCAGCTCGTTGGCCAGCACTACCCCGCGCACCGTCACTGCGGGCAGCTCCTCGAGGGCGGTCACGATCGGACCCCGCCCCGGCTCGGGCTCGGGCACCTCGTCGTCGCCGGTCACGAAGGGACCGAGCGCCTCGTCGGGGGGCTCGACCGGCAACCGGGACCGCTGCTCGTCGCGGAGCTGGGCCGACCGCTCGACCAGGACGTAGCGCAGCGCCGGCGCGCAGGCCGGGTGGGACCGCAGGACGTCGGCGGCCAGTCGCCCGCGTCCGGCCCCCGCCTCGACGACCAGGAACGGGTCGGGTCGGCCCAGGCGGTCCCAGGCGGCGTCGAGCGCACGCGCCACCACCATCCCGAACAGTCCGCCGACCTCGGGGCTGGTCACGAAGTCGCGTCCGGCCCGGCCCGCGCCCCCACCTCGGGAGAAGAAACCCGCCACCGGGTCGTAGAGCGCCGCCTCCTGGAAGTCGGCGAAGGCGATCGGTCCCTCCCGACCGATCCGTTCCCGGAGCCGGGCCTCGAGCTCCATCTGGTCTCCCTCGTCGGGATTCGGTGGGTGCGCCCCGGACCGGACCGCTCAGGTCGCCCGGAAGGCGAGATCCCCGATCTTGGCGAACAGCTGCGGATAGACCCCGATCACGACGACCACCGTGGTGGTGATGGCCATCGCCGCCACCAGGGCCCCCGGGACCTGCGGCGACCCGGTGTCGCCCAGATCGACCGGCGCGTGGAACCACATCCGCCGGATCACCGTGCCGTAGTAGAAGAACGCGACCACCGAGAACACTGCGGCCAGCACGCCCAGCACGACGGCGGCGGTGGTCCCGGCGTCGAGGACGGCCCGGAACATCACGAACTTGGCGAACCACCCGGCGAAGGGGGGGATGCCGGCCAGCGAGAACAGGAAGACCGTGAAGACCACGGCCATCGCCGGGTTGGACCGCCCCAGACCCGAGAAGGACTGGATCTCGGTGGAGCGGGTGCGCCGGGCGTTGGCGATCACGCAGGCGAACGCACCCATGTTCATCGCGGCGTAGATGAGGATGTAGACGAGCACGCCCTGGAAGCCGGCCCGGGCGGCGTCGTTGTCGCCCGACACCGCCAAGGGCACCAGGATGAACCCACCCTGGGCCACCGAGGAGTAGGCGAGCATCCGCACGACATCGGTCTGGCGCAGTGCGGCCAGGTTCCCCACCACGATGGAGGCGGCGGCGAGGATCCAGATCACGGGCTGCCAGGAGTTCGGGCTGGCGAAGAAGCCGAGGGCGACGACGGAGAGCATGGCCACGAACCCGGCCGCCTTCGACGCCACCGACAGGAACGCCGTCACCGGGAGCGGGGCGCCCTGGTAGGTGTCGGGCGCCCAGAAGTGGAAGGGCACTGCCGAGACCTTGAAGGCGAAGCCGGCGAGGGTGAGGAAGATCGCCACCGCGAAGAGGGCGGGATTGTCGCCACTCGCCACCGAGCCGATCTCGGAGAGCAGGGTGCTGTTGCTCAGACCGAAGATGAGCGACATGCCGTAGAGCATGACCGCCGATGACAGGACGCCGATGATGAAGTACTTGATCGCGGCCTCGTTGGACCGGGTGTCGTGCTTGCGCCACCCGGCGAGCACGAAGGTCGGCAGGGTGACCGTCTCGATCGCGACGAAGATCGTGATGAGGTCGCGGGCCGAGGCGAGGACGACCATCCCCAGCACCGAGGTGACCAGCAGCACGTAGTACTCGCCCCGGTAGTAGTCGCCTTCGTCGATGTAGTCATACGACATCAGGACCGCCACGTAGCCCACGATGAGGAAGAACCCGGCGAAGGCCAGCGCGTAGTTGTCGACCACGAACGCGCCGCCGAACATCGACCGGGTCTCGCCGTCGGCCGCGAGGGTGAACACCGGGATCAGTGCGAGGAGCAGCCCGATCCCCGCGATCTGGGGCACGGCCCGACGACCACCGTCCTTCCAGACGAAGTCGACGACCAAGGCGAGCAGCGCAACGGCCGCCAGCACGATGACCGGCGCGAGCGCGTGGTAGTCGAAGTACGGGGTACCCACGGAACGGCTCCTAACCCGAGAAGGCTCGGGTGATCGAGCTGGCGGCGTCGTTGGTGATGGAGAAGATCAGGTTCGGGAACAGACCGAAGACCACGATGCCCAGGAGCAGCGGCGTCCAGGCCACCCACTCGGGGCGGTGGACGTCGTGGATGTGGGCGTCCTCGAACTCCGGCTTGGGCGTCCCCATGCCGACCCGCTGGTACATCCAGAGGAGGTAGCCGGCCGCCAGGACGGTGCCGATCGCAGCGACGACCATGAAGGTCCGGAAGGTCCAGAGCGTGCTGGCGGTGTTGCCGAGGATGCCGTTGGCCAGGCGTGACGGCTCGAACGCGCTGAGCACCGCCGGGAACTCGCCCCAGAAGCCGGCCAGGCCGGGCAGGCCGAGGGAGGCCATGGCGCAGAAGCCGAGGATCCAGCCCATCTTCGGTGCCGAGACGAGCAGGCCACCGAGCCGGGACATCTCCCGGGTGTGGTAGCGGTGCTGGATCGAGCCGGCCAGGAAGAACAGCATCCCGGTGATGAGACCGTGGGCGACCATGCCGAACACGGCGGCGTTGACGCCGAAGTCGGTGAGCGTCGCGATGCCGAGCATCACGAAGCCCATGTGGGCGACCGACGAGAACGCGATCAGCCGCTTCATGTCGCGTTGCGCCAGACAGCACAGGGCGCCGTAGATGATGCCGATGACCGACAGGAGGCCGATCCAGGGGGCCCAGACCTGCGCCCCCTCGGGCAGGATCGGCAGTGCGATGCGGATGAAGCCGTAGGTGCCGAGCTTCAGGAGCACGGCGGCCAGCAGCACCGAGCCCACCGTCGGCGCCTCGGTGTGGGCATCGGGGAGCCAGGTGTGGAACGGGAACATCGGCACCTTGATCGCGAAGCCGAGGAAGAGGCCGGCGAACAGCAGGACCTGGGTGCCCCTGGTGATGCCGGCACCCTCGAACGAGGCGAGGGTGCTGATGTCGAACGTCGACCGCTTCGACAGGAAGTAGAGGGCGAGGAAGCTCACCAGCATCAGCGCCGAGCCGAAGAGGGTGAAGAGGAAGAACTTGATCGACGCGTACTCGCGGTTCGGGCCCCCCCAGACCCCGATCATGAAGAACATCGGGAGGAGGACGACCTCGAAGAAGATGAAGAAGAGCACGAGGTCGAGGGCGACGAAGGTCCCGATCATCCCGACCTCGAGCAGGAGGATCAGGGCCAGGAACGCCTTCGGGTTGTGCGGCTCCGGGAAGTGGTCCAGCGAGTAGATGATGCACAACGGCACGATCACCATGGTCAGGATCAGCAGCGGCAGCGAGATGCCGTCAATCCCGAGGTGGTACCGGGCGTTGATGACCGGGATCCACTCCTTGTCGACCTGGAACTGCATCTTGGCCGTGTTCCCGAAGTCGAAGTCGACGAGGATGCCGACCCCGATCGCCAGGGTCACGAGAGAGGTGAGGAGGGCGACGACCTTGATCGCAGCTTCCTCCGCCCGCGGGATCAGCAAGACGATCGCCATCCCGACGAGCGGGGTGAAGACCGCGAGGGTCAGCGCCCAGTCATCGAACCAGTCCATGTGCCGTGTGATCCCCTCAGCTAAGCGACGTTGACGATGTAGACCGCAAGGCCGATGACCCCGACGGAGGCGAGCAGGAAGAGGGCGTACCGCTGGAGTCGTCCGGACTGCAGCTTCGACATGCCGCCGCCCGCCAAGACGGTCTCGCGCCCGATGTCGTTGACCGCGCCGTCGACGACCTCCTGGTCGAAGACCTCGTAGGCCCAGCGACCCGCCCGTGCGCTCCCCCGTCCGACGGCGTTGACGACGCCGTCGATGACGTACTGGTTGATCCAGTTCGAGCCGCGGGCGATCGGCCCCTTGACCCCGGCGACGATGACGCCCTCGTAGAGGTCGTCGAGGTAGTACTTGCGCTCGAGGAACCGGTAGCCCGCGTGGGCGACCCGGTTGCGCTGGGTGAGACCCTTGAGGGCCCCGTGCTCCTCGCGCCGGAACACGAAGAAGGCGGCGACCCCGACCACGATGGTGGCGAGGCTGACCGAGATGGCCGCGAGGCCGTAGTCGAACTCGGGGATGATCATCTCCTTCGGCAGGCCGCCCACCTGCTCGAACCACTCCTGGAACTTCTTGATCTCGAACGGTGCCGACTGCAGGAGCCCAGCGACCACCGAGAGCACTGCGAGGATCACCAGCGGCACGGTGATGGCCGGGGTGGACTCGTGCGGATGGTGATGACCCCGGTACTGCCCGAAGAACGTGAGGTACACGCAGCGGGTCATGTAGGCGGCGGTCATGGCCGCGCCGATCAGACCCACCACGAGGAAGATGCGGAAGTCACCCTGGTCGGCGGTGGCCAGGATCTCGTCCTTCGACCAGAACCCGGCGAAGGGGAAGATGCCGGCCAGGGCGATGGTGCCGACGATGAACGTCCAGAAGGTGACCGGCATGGGCTTGCGCAGCCCACCCATCTCCCGCATGTCGAAGGAGTGGTGGGTGGCGGAGTGGCTGATCGAGCCGGCCCCGAGGAAGAGGCAGGCCTTGAAGAAGGCGTGGGTGAAGAGGTGGAACACCGCACCCAGCCAGGCACCGACCCCGAGGGCCATGACCATGTAGCCGAGCTGGCTCACGGTCGAGTAGGCCAACACCTTCTTGATGTCGTTCTGGACGAAGGCGAGCGCCGCCCCGACGATGATCGTGACGCCGCCGACGACGGCCATCATGTTGAGCCCGCCGCCACCGATGCTGAAGCCCTCCCAGAACACCGGGTAGACGCGGGCACCCAGGAAGACGCCGGCGACGACCATGGTCGCGGCGTGGATGAGGGCCGACACCGGGGTCGGTCCGGCCATGGCGTCGGGCAGCCAGGTGTGCAGGAAGAACTGTCCCGACTTGCCCATGATGCCGAACATCAGCGCCACCGACGCCCACATCATGAGGCCGTGGTTGACCTCGGGGCTCAGGGCGTACTCGTTGACGACCGAGATGTCGAACGACCCGGCGGCAAAGAAGACGATGATGATGCCCGTCATCAGGCCGACGTCACCGGTCCGGGTGGTGAGGAAGGCCTTCAACGCTGCGTTGGAGTTCGGCTTCTCCTCCCACCAGTGCCCGATCAGCATGAAGGAGCACAGTCCGACCAGCTCCCACCCGACCATGAGCTGCAGCAGGTTCGCCGAGATGACCATGAACAGCATCGAGGCGGAGAACAGCGAGAGCGCGGCGTAGTAGTGGGTGAAGCGACGGTCCTCGTGCATGTAGGCCGTGCTGTACACGTGCACGAGCAGCGAGATGAGGGTGACGACCACCAGCATCATCACGACGAGACCGTCGACGCGGGCACCGATCTCGAACTTGGCCGGCCCGTTCTCCCACCAGGTGAACCCGCGCACGACCGGCTCGACCTCGGGAGCGCCGGTTGCCGCAGCCACGACGCTGCGCCCGAGGGCACCCAGGCCCGTGGCCGCGCCACCTTCCTTGCTGACCGCGGCCTCGACCCGGTCGATCCACTGCATCACCGTGATGCAGGCGAGCACGAATGCCGCACCGAGCGCGGCAATCCCGATCTCAGCCCCCTTCTTCGGCATGCGCTTGCCGAAGAAGAGGATCAGCAGGTACGAGACCGCCGGGATGAGCGGGATGATCCAGACGTTGTCGAGCATCGTACGAATCAGCCCTTCAGCTGCTCGACCCGATCGAGATCGGGGCTCCGGAGGTTGCGGTAGATCAGCAGCACGATGGCCAGACCGATGCCGACCTCGGCGGCAGCGATCGTGATCACGAACAGTGCGAAGACCTGGCCGGCCACGTCCTGGGCCTGGGCCGAGAACGCGATCAGGTTGATGTTCACGGCGTTGAGCATCAGCTCCACGCTCATCAGGACCAGCACCGAGTTCCGCCGGGCCAGGACCCCGTACGCACCGGCGCAGAACAGGAACGCGCTGAGGATCAGGAAGTAGTTGATCGGCATCGGATCAGTCCCTCCGCGCCAGGGCGACCGCGCCCACCAGGGCGGCGAGGAGCAGCATCGACACGACCTCGAACGGGATCACGAACTGGCGGAAGATCGACTCCCCGACGCTCGCCGCGCTCCCGACCTCGACCATCGAGTCGCGGAAGCGGAGCTCGGTCCCGGCGAAGGCGTCGACGAGGAACACCGCGAGCACGCCGAACAGGAACAGGGCCACCACGGCGGCAGCCAGGCGCTGGGAGTTGTCGAGCTTGCCGCGTTCCTCGCGCATCGGGGCCCGGGTGAGCATGACGCCGAAGAGGAACAGCACGATGATGGCGCCGATGTAGATCAGCACCTGCACCCAGGCGACGAACTCGGCGAGCAGCAGGATGTACTGCGCGGCGCTGCCGGCGAACACCACGATGAGGAAGAGGGCGGCGTGGACCACGTTGTTGGCGCGGACGACCCCGATCGCCGCGCCGGCCATGGCGACCGCGATGATCCAGAAGGCGACCTGCTGCTCCCACATGGCCGGGCTACTTCTTCTTCTTCGCCGACTCGGCGCCGACCTCGAGCGGCTCGGGCTCCGGGACGGTCTCCATCCACTCGCCCAACTTCACCTTGTCGTGGAGGAGGCGGGCGATGCTGTGCTCGGAGTACTCGTACTCCGGGCTCCAGAACAGCGCGTCGAAGGGGCAGACCTCGACGCAGATCCCGCAGTACATGCACAGGGAGTAGTCGATATCGAAGCGGTCGAGGACGCTGACCGTCCGGTCGCGTCCGCCTTCACGCCGGGGCGGGCGCTTCTCCTTGTGACCCTCGATGTAGATGCACCAGTCGGGGCACGAGCGTGCGCACAGCATGCAGACGGTGCAGTTCTCCTCCTTGAGCGCGATCACCCCGCGCGCCCGCGTCGGGGGCTCCTCCTTCTCGTGGGGGTACTGCACCGTCACCGCGGGCTTCAGCATCGTCTTGAACGTGATACCGAGACCCCCGATCATCCCCGGGATCTTCTTGCGGGCCATCAGAACGCCACCTTGAAGAGGGCCGTCACGAGCAGGTTCGCCAGGCCCAGCGGGATCAGGAACTTCCACGCGAACGCCTGGAGCTGGTCCTCACGGAGCCGCGGGAAGGTGAAGCGGGCCCAGAACATGAGGAACGCCACGAGCATGAGCTTGGCGAAGAGGACGAGGGGGCCGATCCAGTTGGCGAGGTCGCCGTCGACCCACGGCAGCGCGTACCCGCCGAGGAACAGGGTCGCGGCGATCGCCGAGAACGCGAAGGCGGTGCCGTACTCGCCCATGAAGAAGAAGAGGAACCGGAAGCCCGTGTACTCCACGTGGTACCCGCCGACGAGCTCGCTCTCGGCGACCGGCATGTCGAACGGGGTCTGGGTGAGCTCGGCCTGCGCCGCGATGAGGAAGATCAGGAAGCCCACGAACTGGGTGAGGATGTAGGGGTTCCCGATCCAGTCGATCCCGAAGATCGACTGCTGCTGCTGGGCGACCACGATCCCGTTGAGGCTCATCGTGCCGGCCTGGATGACCACCCCGATGACGGCGAGGAGCAGGGGCAGCTCGTAGGCGATGAGCTGGCCCGCGGCCCGAAGCCCACCCAGGAGGGCGTACTTGTTCGCGCTCGACCAGCCCGCCATCAGGATCCCGATGACCGAGAGGCTCGACACCGCCAGGGCGTAGAACACCCCGATGTCGAGGTCCTTGACCACGAGGTCGGGGCCCATCGGGATGACGAGGAAGACCAGGAAGGTCGAGATCAGGACCACGGCCGGGGCGCCGGCGAAGACCTTGCGGTCGGCCCCGTCGGGCATCAGGTCTTCCTTCTGCACGAACTTGAGGCCGTCGCCGATCAGCTGGAACCAGCCGTGGAAGCCACCCGGGTCCATCGGGCCGAGCCGGCTCTGCATGTGGCTCATCATCTTGAGCAGGAAGACGTAGCCGAGGATGAGCGCGCCCGCCGGGATGATCAACAGGATCACCAGCGTCTTGATCGCCAGGGCGGCACCCCAGCCGATCTCGATCCCGAGGGTCGTGAGCGCAACGGCGTTCACCGGTCGATGTCCCCCAGGATGAAGTAGAGCGAGGCGAGGATCGTCACGACGTCGGGAACGTACACACCCCGGAGCAGCCAGGGCAGGATCGACACGTTGCTGAACGACGCCGACCGGATCTTGACCCGGAACGGCCCGGTCGCTCCCTTGGAGACGATGTAGTACCCCATCTGCCCGAGGGGGTTCTCGGTCTCGACCCAGGCCTCGCCCTCTGGCACCTTGATGATGCGCGGCACCTTGGCCATGACCGGACCGGCGGGCAGCCCGTCGAGGAGCTGGAGGACCATGCGCACCGACTCCCGGGTCTCCTGGAGCCGGACCCAGTACCGGGCGAACGAGTCGCCGGCCGCATGGGTCCAGACCTTGAAGTCGAGGTCGGGGTAGGCGAGGTAGGGCACGCCGTCGCGCCGGAGGTCCCAGTCGACACCCGAGGCGCGCAGGTTGGATCCCGACACCCCGTAGGCGGTCCCGATGTCGCCGGGGATGATGCCGATCCCCCGGGTACGGCTGAGGAAGATCTCGTTGCCCACCACCAGGTCCTCGAACTGGTCGCACGAGTCGAGGACCAGCTGCATCACCTGGCGGGTCTCGGACACCCAGCCCCACGGGAGGTCGTCCTTGAGGCCGCCGATGCGGTTGAAGTTGGGGTGGAAGCGACCGCCGGTCGCGCCCTCGATCAGGTTGAGGACGTGCTCACGGTCACGGAAGCCGTAGAAGGCCGGGGTCAGCGCGCCGACCTGCAGGCCCATCTCGCCGAGGAACAGCACGAAGGTCGCGATGCGCGAGAGCTCCGTGAGGATCGTGCGGATGTACTGCGCCCGGGCCGGGGCCTCGATGCCCATCAGCTGCTCAGCCGCGTGGACGAACGGCACCTCGTTGGCGAAGCTCGACAGCCAGTCGATGCGGTTGATGAGCGTGGTGATCTGCGGGTAGGTCCGGAACTCGGTGAGCTTCTCGTAGCCCCGGTGCATGTAGCCGATGACGGGGTCGGCCGCGATCACCCGCTCGCCGTCGAGCCGGACGACGAGGCGCAGCGTGCCGTGCGTGGCCGGGTGCTGCGGACCCAGGTTGAGGATCATGTCGCCGGTGTCCAGCTCGACGTTCATCTGGGCGTCGGCGAGATGACGCATCGCGCTCCGCTCGAGCTCGAAGTCCGGGGCGCTCGGCATCTCGGTCGTGCTCACTCGCCACCTCCTGCACCGTCTCCTGCACCGTCTCCTGCACCGTCTCCGCCGGCGGTGACCGCAGCGGCCTCCTCGGGCATCGCCTCGACGTCGACCAGCCCGGGCCAGGGCTTCACGACCCGGGCCAGCAGCGGGAAGTCCTTGCGCAGCGGGTGCCCCTCGAAGCCGGCCGGCAGGTACAGCTGGCGCAGGTTCGGGTGGCCGTCGAAGCGGACGCCGAACATCTCCCAGGTCTCGCGCTCGTGCCAGTCGGCCCCGGGGTAGACCCCGACCCACGACGCCACGAGCGGGTTCGTCTCGTCGACGTCGACCTTGAACGTTGCGCCCCAGCCCCGGGCGGTGGACTGCACACGGGCGAACACCTGGAACCGACCCGCCGAGCCGGCCACTCCGAACGTCATCTCCGTCGGCTGCACCGGCGCCGAGGTGTCGCCCCCGGCGTCGTCACCGCCGTCGCGGGGGGTGGGCGCCCAGTCGATGGCCGAGACGAACGAGAGGTAGTCGCACTCGAGGTCGCTGCGGGCGACCCCGGCCAGCGGGCCCCACGAGGGGTTGGTGACCCGGATCACGAGCTCGCCGCAGGCGGTGCCGTGCTCGATCACCGCGCCGGGCAGGGCCCGTTCGATCCGGTCGAGGAGATCGAGGTGGACCGGGTCCGGGCGCGCCTCTGCGGTCTCGGGCGCAGGCGCCTCTGCGGTCTCGGGCGCAGGCGCCTCTGCGGTCTCGGGCGCAGGCGCCTCTGCGGTCGGAGGCGCGGCCTCGGGCACGTCGTCGCCCTCGGTGACGGCGGGCGTCTCGTCAGACAACGGGCACCGCCGTCGGCTCGGGCTTCGGGCCGAGGACCACCGGCGCCGTGTGGGGGTCGTCGATCACGACCGGCTCACCGCGCCAGCGCTTCTGGAGCTGGTCGTTGCCGATCCCCTCGTTCTGGATCTGGGCCTGGAGCATGACGATCGCCTGCAGCAGCGCCTCGGGTCGGGGCGGGCACCCCGGCACGTAGATGTCGACCGGGATGATCTGATCGACGCCCTTGGTGACCGAGTACGAGTCCCAGTAGGGGCCGCCGCAGTTGGCGCACGACCCCATCGAGATCACGTACTTCGGGTCGGGCATCTGCTCGTAGAGGCGCCGGATGGCCGGGGCCATCTTGTCGGTGACGGTCCCCGAGATGACCACGAGGTCGGCCTGGCGCGGGCTGGCCGGGAAGGGGATGACGCCGAGGCGCATCATGTCGTAGCGCGGGCTCGCCAAGGCGGCCCCCATCTCGATCGCGCAGCAGGCCAGTCCCCACTGGAACATCCACAGGGAGTACTTCCGGCTGTAGTTGAGCAGCCAGGTGAGCGGCTTGGGCGTCCGGCCCTTGTCGATCAGGCCCACCGCAGGACCCCCTTGCGCCAGGCGTAGACGAGCCCCAGGGTGAGCACGACGACGAAGACCGTCATCTCGACCAGACCGAACCAGCCGAGGCTCTCCAAGTTGACCGCCCACGGGAAGATGAACACGGCCTCGACGTCGAAGATCACGAAGAGCAGGGCGAAGACGTAGTACCGGACGTTCGACTGGCCGAAGGTCCCGGTCGGGTCGGACCCGGCCTCGTACGGGATGTACTTCTGCTCCTGGGCCCGGACCGGCCGGATCAGGCGGCCCAGCCCGAGCATGAAGCCCACCATGCCGATCGCGGCCAGGATGAGCACGGCCACGGCGAGGTAGCTCCGGTAGAACTCCGTCACGCGCGCAGCCTCCGTCGGGACCCCAGTGGGCCTGCGGGCGCAGTCTATGCAGGGGGCTCGCTCGCCGGACAAACCGCGTCCGCCCCCGCGCCCGGCCCGGCGCCCGGCCCGGCGCCCGGCCCGAGACGGCTCCCGGACCGGGCGGGCACGACCTGCGACCATGACCCCGTGGCGCGCGCCCCGAGCCCCCGACCCCGTGGACCCCGGACCGCCTTCGTCCTCTCGGGGGGCGGGAACCAGGGGGTGGCCCAGGTCGGCATGCTGCGCGCCCTGGTCGAGCGGGGGATTCGACCCGACGTGGTGATCGGGACGTCGGTGGGCGCGCTCAACGGCGCCGCGATCGCGACCGATCCGAGCCTGGCGACGGTCGAGGCCATGGAGGAGACCTGGGCGTCGCTCACCGGCGAGGCGCTCTTCCCCGGGGGCACGCTGCGCCGGGCCTGGAACCTGCTGCGCCGCGACGACCACCTGATCAGCAACGAGGGCCTGGTCGCCCTGATCGAGCGGTCCCAGATCGTCGACCGGTTCGAGGACCTCGCCGTGCCCTTGCGGGTGGTGGCGGCCGACCTGAACTCGGGCGACGAGATGGTGTTCGCGACCGGGCCGCTGCCACCGGTGCTGCTGGCCAGCGCCTCGCTGCCCGGGATCTACCCGCCCATCCGCCTCGGCGGCGCCGTCCTGGTGGACGGGGCCATCGTCAACCTGGTGCCGATCTCCCACGCCCTCGCCGGGCCGGTCGACCGCATCTTCGTGCTCGACGTGTCGGACCCGATCTCCGACCGGCCGGTCCGCTCACCCCTCGACGTGGTCGTGCGCTCCGTGGCCATCTCACGTGAGCAGCGTTTCGACCTCGAGCTGCGGTGGGTCCCCGACGAGATCGAGCTCGTGGTGCTGCCCGCCCCCGACGACAACCGCGACTTCCTCGACTTCGCAGGCGCCCGGGCGCTGATCGACCAGGCCCTGGCCCTGGCCCACCGCGCCCTCGACGACCACGAGGTGCGACCCGACCGGCAGCGGCGGCGCCGGTGGTGGAAGCGCCGCCTCGACTGACGGCGGCTCAGGGCCGGATGCGGTGCTCCACCGCCCCGGCGGTGGCGATCAGGAGGTCGTGGACCAGGCCGAGGAACAGGCCGTGCTCGACCACGCCCGCCCGGTCCGCCAGGCGCGCCGCGAGCCCCGGCGCGTCGGCGATCGGACCGAAGGTGGCGTCGAGGATCCAGTTCCCCTCGTCGGTCACGAACGGGCCGGCGTCGCCCGTCCGCAGGGCCACCGTCGCCCCGAGCGACTCGAGGAACGCCTGCTCGGTCGCGCGGGCGAAGCGCAGGACCTCGACCGGGACGTGGCACCGGGTCCCCAGTCGTGCGGACGGCTTCGAGTCGTCGACGACGATGACCTGGCGCCGGGTGGCCTGGGCCACCACCTTCTCGCGCAGGAGCGCGCCGCCGTAGCCCTTGATGCAGTCGAGCCCGGGATCGACCTCGTCGGCGCCGTCGATGGTCAGGTCGATCACGGTGTGCTCGTCGAAGGTCACGAGTGGGATCCCCACCGCCCGGGCCTCGGCGGCGCTGGCGTCGGAGGTCGGGATCGCCACGACGTCACGGAGCCGGCCGTCGGCCAGCCGGGCCCCGAGCCCCCGGATCGCCCACACGGCCGTGGAGCCCGTCCCGAGGCCGACGACCGTCCCGGAGGTGACCCACTCGAGCGCCCGCTCGGCCGCCGCCTGCTTCTGCGCCTGCCTCGGGTCGTCGGTCACGGCCCCATACTGCCGCACCCCACCGCCCCCGAGCGGCTCCCGGCCGCCTAGAAGAAGACGGCGTCGCGGGCGAAGTGGATGAAGGTGCCCGGCAGCACGCCGACCACCAGGGTCAGCGCCGCGGCGCCGGCCAGGACGATCCCGGTCCAGCCGTCGACCCGGCGGGGGCGGGTCGAGTAGGCCTCGGCCACCGCGGTGTCGTCGTCGGGGGCGGTGACCAGGGTCCACGCGATCCGCAGGTAGAAGGCGAAGGCGATCACGGCGGACAGGACGCCGATGACCAGGAGCACGTAGTCGCTGGTCTCGCCGGCCTGGGCGACCGAGCCGAACAGCTCGAGCTTGCCGACGAACCCGCTGGTCAACGGGACTCCGGCCTGCGCAAGCACGAAGAAGATCAGGAGCCCACCGAGCACCGGACGGCGGACGGCCAGGCCCCGGTAGTCGTCGTAGGAGTGCTTGGCGTCGTCGGAGCCGGGCGCGGCGATCATCACGATCGCGAACGCGCCGATCGCCATGAAGGCGTAGACGAGCAGGTAGAGGAGCGCCGCCTCGCGGCCCCGGGAGGTCGCGGCGTAGACGCCCATGAGGATGTACCCGGCGTGGGCGATCGACGAGTAGGCGAGCGTGCGCTTGACGTCGTTCTGGGCCAGGGCGGCGATGGCGCCCACAAGCATCGACAGCGCCGCGAGCACCCAGAGGATCGGGCGCCAGTCGTCGCGGTACTGCGGGAAGGCGGTCAGCACGATGCGCAGGATCGCGGCGAAGGCGGCGGCCTTGGTCGCGGCGGCCATGAACGCGGTCACCGGGGTCGGCGCCCCCTGGTAGACGTCCGGGGTCCACATGTGGAACGGCACCGCCGCGACCTTGAAGCCGAGGCCGACGAGCAGGAGCCCGAGGCCGACGAGCAGCGTGGTCTGCTCGAACAGGGTGTTCCCGGCGAGGAACGTCGCGATCCCGCTGAGCGAGGTGGTCCCGGTCGCGCCGTACACGAGCGCGATCCCGTAGAGGAACACCGCCGACGAGAACGCGCCGAGCACGAAGTACTTGAGCCCGGCTTCCTGGGACCGCAGCCGACGCCGGTCGAAGGCGACGAGCACGTAGAGCGGGATCGACAGGACCTCGAGGGCCACGAAGACGACCACGAGGTCGTTCGCCGTGGTCATCATCAGCATCCCGGCGGCCGACAGCAGCAGCAGGGCGAAGTACTCGGGGGCCTCGAGCTCCTCCCGGCGAAGGTAGGCGTACGACAGGAGCAGCCCGGCGAGGGTGGCGGCCACGACCACGATGCCGAGGAAGACCGCGAACGGATCGACCCGCACCATGTCGGCGAGACTCACGATCGGGCCGTCGTCGCGGACCCGGTGCCACTGCCGGGCCAGCAGGCCGGCGGCGACGAGCAGGCCGACGACCGCCACCGAGAAGCACACCGCGGTCACCGCCGGGTTCCGGCGCAGGAGGGCCCGGATCAGGACCAGGCCGACCCCGGTCGCGACCAGCGCGATGATCGGCGCGATCGCCCAGAGGTCGACGGCCGGGGTGGCGATGGGGGCTGCCGCGATCACTGCTCGCCCTCCCGGGCCTCGGCCCGGCGCTGCTCCCGCTCGACCCGGCGCTCGGTGTCGCGTCGGTCGCGGGACTCCTCGGGACTGCGGTAGTCGGTCTTGCGCTCGAAGTTGCGGACGGCCCGGTCGGCCGCGGGCTCGATCCGGTCGAGGACGGGCTTCGGGTAGAGCCCGAGGAACAGCGACAGCGCCAGGAGGGGCACCACCACGAGGATCTCCCGCTGGTCGAGGTCCTTCATCCGGGCCACCGAGCCGGACGCCCGGCCCGCGAACGCCCGCTTGAACGGCCAGAGCATGTAGACGGCGGCGAAGATCACCCCGAGGGCGGCGACGATGGCGAAGGGGCGCTCGTAGAGGAAGGCACCGGCGAGCGAGAGGAACTCACCGACGAAGCCGGAGAACCCGGGGAGGCCGATGCCGGCGAACATGGCCGCGATGAACAGCCCGGTGAGGACCGGCGCGACGTTCCACATCCCCCCCATCTCCCCGATCTCGCGCGTGTGGAGGCGCTCGTAGATCATGCCGACGAGGAGGAACAGCGCACCGGTGGTCAGCGGGTGGCTGACCATCGTGAAGACCGCGCCGTCGATGCCGATCACCGTCAGCGAGAAGATGCCGAGGATCACGAAGCCCATGTGGGCGACCGACGAGTACGCGATCACCCGCTTGAGGTCGGTCTGCATCGCCGCGACGACCGCCCCGTAGATGATGCCGATGACCGCGAGCACCAGGAGGATCGGTGCGAGGTCGACGCTGGCCTGGGGGAACAGCTCGAACGAGAATCGGACGAAGCCGTACGCGCCCATCTTGATGATCACTCCGGCCAGGACCACCGAGCCGGCGGTCGGGGCCTCGGTGTGCACGTCGGGCAGCCAGGTGTGGAACGGGAACAGTGGCGCCTTGATCGCGAACGCGGCCATGAAGCCGACGAACAGCAGCACCTCGGCGGTGCCCGTGAGGCCGTTCCAGTCGGCCAGGGTGCGGAAGTCGAACGTGAGGACCCCGGTGTCGGCCTGGTGGAGGAAGCCCAGGACGAGGGTCGAGGCGAGCAGGAAGGCCGAGCCGAGCCCCGTGTAGATGAAGAACTTCATCGCCGCGTACTTCCGGCGCGCCGATCCCCAGCCGAGGATCAGGAAGTACATGGGGACGAGCAGGAGCTCCCAGAAGACGAAGAAGGCGATCAGGTCCAAGGTGAGGAAGATCCCCATGATCGCCGTCTCGAGCAGGAGGAACCAGGCCACGTAGGCCTTCACACGGTGCGTGATGTACTTCTCGGAGGCGAGCAGGCCGAGCGGGAACAGCAGGCCGGTGACCACGACCATGAACAGGCTGATGCCGTCGACGCCGAGCGTGAAACGCACCCCGAGGCCGGGGATCCAGGGCTGGTCGTAGACGAACTGGAAGCCCCGGTCGCCGGTCTGGAAGTGCCAGAGCAGGTAGCCACACAGTCCGGCGGTGGCTCCGGTGAACGCGTAGCCGAGGGCCTTGGCCACCTCGGTGCGGGCGGCCGGGAGCAGGGCCACGACCACCGCGCCGACGAGCGGGGTGACGATGATCGCGAGGAGCAGCGGGAAGCCCATCGTCTACCGCCCCGCCCACAGGAGCACGAAGCAGACCACGGCGACGGTTCCGAGGAGGATGCCCAGTGCATAGCGCCGGACGTAGCCGTCCTGGACCCGGCTCGCGGCCCGCCCGGCCCGCTGGAACAGCCAGGCCGTGCCGTTCACCGCACCGTCGACGATGCGGGCGTCGAAGACCCGGTTCAGCCAGGACGCCCCGCGCTCACCGGGACCCCCCACGAAGCGGGTGACGCCGGCGTCCCAGTAGTAGGCGCTGCCGGTGAGCGTGCTGACCGGCCGCAACCGGTCGACGAGAGGGTCGCGGTCCGGCGACCGCAGGCCCCGGCGGTAGACGAGCAACGCGATCGACACCCCGATCAGGGCCATGAGGACCGACAGGCCCTCGGCCGTGAGCTTCTGGGCGGTGGTCGCCTTCACGCCCTTGGCGCCCTCGAACACCGGCTCGAGGAACTGGTGGAGGAAGTCGAGCTTGCCGAACGGGAGGTTCAGGAGCCCGCCCACGGCCGACAGCCCGGCGAGGACGACGATCGGCACCAGCATGAGGACCGGGCTCTCGTGGGGCCGGTGCCCGTGCAGGCGCCCCGGGCGGGGTGGCTCGCCGAACACCACCGTCGGGTGGTCCTCGAACGGGTCCTCGTCGCCGTCGTGGCCGTCGGAGCCGTGGGGGCCGTGGGCGGTGGCGACGGCGGGATCGCCCTCGTCGCTGCCGCCCGAGACCACCGGCACGGCGAGGGCGGCGTCGGCTCCTTCGAAGCGCGCGTTGCCGAAGAAGGTCAGGAAGATCAACCGGGTCATGTAGACCGCGGTGAGCAGCGCGGCGGCCGTCCCCACGATCCACACGCCGTAATCCCCGTGGGCGTAGGCCTCGACCAGGATCTCGTCCTTGGCCCAGAAGCCCGCGAAGGGTGGGATCCCCGCGATCGCGAGCCACGCGATGACCATGGCGAACGCGGTCACGGGGAGGAACTTCCGGTACCGGCCCATGATCCGCATGTCCTGGTTGTCGCCGTTGCCGTGGATCACCGACCCGGCCCCGAGGAACAGGCAGCCCTTGTAGAACGCGTGGCACAGCACCATGAAGACGGCGGCCTCGTAGCCACCGACCCCGATGGCGAGGAACATGTAGCCGAGCTGGCTGATGGTCGAGTACGCCAGGGCCCGCTTGATGTCGGGCTGCACGATGGCGACGGTGCCCGCGAGCAGGGCGGTGATCGCGCCGATCCACATGATGACCACCGACGCGTCGTGGCTCACCTCGAGGAACGGGTACGCCCGGCACATCAGGAAGACCCCGGCGGTGACCATGGTCGCGGCGTGGATGAGCGCCGAGACCGGCGTGGGGCCCTCCATGGCGTCGGTCAGCCACAGGTGGAGCGGGAGCTGCGCGCTCTTGCCCATGGCGCCCACCATCAGCAGCAGCGCGATGGCCGTGGCCGTGCCCGCGCTGATGATCTCGGCGGCCGGGGCCATCGCCGTGTACTCGAGCGTGCCGTAGGTGGCGATGATGAGGAACATCGCCAGCAGGAACCCGACGTCACCGACCCGGTTGGTCACGAACGCCTTCTTGCCGGCGTTGGCGGCGTCGTTGCGTCGGTACCAGAACGAGATCAGCAGGTACGAGCACAGGCCCACGCCCTCCCACCCGAGGAAGGTCATGAGGAGGTTGTCGGCCACCACCAGGATCAGCATCGAGGCGGCGAACAGGTTGAGGTAGGCGAAGAACCGCGAGAAGAGCGGATCGCCGTGCATGTAGCCGATCGAGTACAGGTGGATGAGCAGCCCGACCCCGGTCACGAGGAGGAGCCACGTGACCGAGAGCGGATCGGCCTGGGTGCCCATGCCCACGCTGAACGTGCCTGCGGGAAGCCACGTGAAGACCTGGTTGACCTGGAGGCGTCCCTCGGCGGGGAGCGAGAGCAGGGCGAACAGGGCCACCAGCGATCCCAGGAAGGCGAGCGCCATCATCCCGGTGGCGAGCCACCCGGCCCGCGGCTCGCCGATCCGGCGGCCGGCCAGGAGGAGGATCACCGCCCCGGCCAGGGGCAGGAGCGGGATGATCCCGAGGTAGTCGAGGATGTCGCTCGCGTTCACGAGCAGGCTCCGGTCGCCATGGGTCAGCCCCTCAGGGCCAGCAGGTCGTCGGCGGTCGCGTGACGGCGCCGCCGGAAGATGGCGACGATGATCGCCAGGCCCACCGCCACCTCGGCGGCGGCCACCACCAGGACGAAGAACACGATCACCTGGCCGGTGACGTCGTCGAGCGCCCGGGCGAAGGCCACGAAGGACAGGTTCACGGCGTTGAGCATCAACTCGACGCACATGAACATGACGAGCACGTTGCGGCGGGTGAGCACCCCGACGGCGCCGATGGTGAACACCATGGCGGCGAGGACGAGGTAGTAGCTGCTGGTGATCTCGAGCGCGGCCAGGGTCATACCCGGGCCTCCTCGGCGGCACCGGCGTCGTCCCCGTCGGTGGCGTCGGCTGCGTCGGCCACTTCGGCCGCGTCGATGGGCGCGCCCTTCTGGCCGCTGCGCCGGGCCAGGACCACGGCCCCCACGACGGCGATCACGAGCAGGACCGAGGTGATCTCGAACGCCCAGAGGAAGTCGGTGAACAGCACGCGGGCGACCCGCTCGACGTTGCCCCCGAACCCGCCGCCCTCGAGCGGGACGCCGCTCGCCGTCGGCTGCCCGGTCGCCCACTCGTGGCCGGCGAGGACGAGGAGCTCCACCAGCAGGATGATCCCGAGCGCGATCGCGGCCGGGCGCTGGGAGGGGACCCGGTCCTCCATCGACTCGGCCCGGTCCACCCCGAGCAGCATGATCACGAAGAGGAACAGCACGACGATCGCGCTCGCGTAGACGATCACCTGCACGGCGGCCACCAGCTCGGCGTCCTGGAGGAGGAACAGCACCGCCACGGCGATCAGGGTCTGGACGAGGAAGAGCGCGGCGTGGACCGGATTGCGCGCGAGCACGACGCCGAGGGCGCCGGCGAGCGTGGCGGCGGCAGCGAGGAAGAACAGGGCCGGGATCAATGCCCACCGCTCCCGTGGCCGTGGTCGCCGTGACCGTGGTCGCCGGACCCGTCGGCGGGATCGACCTCCGGCGCGAGCGGGCTCGGCGCGGTCTGGCCCTGCTCGGGGGCGCGCACGCCGAAGCCGAGCTCGCCCGACCAGCCGACCCGGCCCTCGAACGCAGCCTGCCCGGACGGGGCGGTGGCCCGCATCCACGCGCTGGCCTCGTCGTCCTCGCCGCCCAGCCACAGCTCCCAGGGCTGGCGCCGGGCCCGGCCGGCGTCGTCGACCAGCAGCTCGGACTTCGTGTAGATCGCGTCGGACCGGTTGGTGAACGAGAACTCGAACAGCTTGGTCTCGGTGATGGCCTCGGTGGGGCACGCCTCGACGCAGAGGTCGCAGTGGATGCAGCGCAGGTAGTTGATCTCGTAGACGAACCCGTAGCGCTCCCCAGGTGAGACCGGGGCGTCGGCGGGGTTGTCGGCCCCCCGCACGTAGATGCACCGGGCCGGGCAGACCCCGGCACACAGCTCGCAGCCGATGCACTTCTCCATGCCGTCCTCGTAGCGGTTGAGGACGTGGCGACCGTGGAACCGGGCCGGCTTGGGCCGCTTCTCCTCCGGGTAGTTCCCGGTGACGACCTTGCCGACCTGGCGGATGGTGATCCCGAAGCCACTGAACCGACCCATCAGCGGATCTCCTCCACCGGCTCGCCGCGGCGGGGGAGGCAGGCCCACAGGACGGCGAGGACGACACCGGCGCCGGCGACCGCGGCGGGCACGGTCACCCAGCGGTTCCAGCCCTCGCGGGCGCCCACGACCACGACACCCGAGACCATCGCCCACAGGAAGGCGAGCTCGATCAGGTACTTCCAGCCCAGGGCCATGAGCTGGTCATAGCGCAACCGGGGCAGCGTCGCCCGGATCCACACCGTGGCGTAGAGCAGCACGAGCAGCTTCACCGTGAACCAGAAGACCGGCATCACCCAGACGTTGACCCACGAGTCGGCGGCGAGGAACCCCAGGGCCGGGCCCGCGGGGCCCCCGAGGAAGAGCGTCACCGCGATCGCGCTCATGGTGATGACGTTCATGAACTCGGCGAGGAAGAAGATCGCGAAGCGGATCCCCGTGTACTCGGTGTGGAACCCGCCCACCAGCTCCTGCTCGGCCTCGACCAGGTCGAAGGGCGGATGGTTGGTCTCGGCGATGGCCGAGATGCAGAAGATGACGAAGGCGCCGATCGCCGGCAGCCAGTACCACTGCGAGACGATCGACCCGAGGCCGGTCCAGGCCTGCTGGTCGACGATCGTGCGGGTGGACAGCGATCCGGAGTGGACGAGCACGCCGACGACCGCGAGGCCGAGGGCGGCCTCGTAGCTCAGGAGCTGGGCCGACGCCCGCACCGATCCGAGGAGGGGGTACTTCGAGCCCGACGCCCACCCCGCGAGCATCACCCCGTAGAGGCCGATCCCCGACATCATCAGCAGCCAGAGGACCCCGATCCCGGGGTCGGCGAGCTGGAGGTAGGTCTCGCGGCCGGCGACCGGGACGAGCCCGCCGATCGGGACGATGGCGAAGGCCATGAACGCGGGGATGATCGCCAGGTAGGGCGCGAGCCGGAACACCGGGGGATCGGCGCACTCCGGCGAGGACTGCTCCTTGAAGAACAGCTTGATGCCGTCGGCGAGGGTCTGGAGGACGCCGAAGGGCCCGGCCCGCTGCGGACCGATGCGGTTCTGCATGTCGGCGATGACCTTGCGCATGAACCACACGTAGAACATCACCGCGACGAGCAGCACCGTGAACACGATGATCGTCTTGACGATGACGATGAGCACGACGGTGCCGTCGATGCCGTTGCGGAACAGCGGGTCGGCGCCCAGGAGCGGGATCACCGCAGCGTCTCCACCCGAAGGTCGGTCACCGCCGCATCGGGGTCGACGAGGTCGCCGATGCCCGCGCCCGCCCGGTTGGCGGGGAGGAAGGCGACGCCCTGGGGGATGCGCGCGTCGGCCACGACGGGGAGCTCGACCGTGGCCCGGGCCGAGGTGACCCGCACGCGGTCGCCGTCGGCCACGCCGATGCGGTCGCGATCGGTCCGGCTCACCAGCAGCACGGCGTCGCGCGGCGCGAACGCGGCGAGGGACGGGGACTCGAGCACGGCCCGGTCGGCGCCGTAGAGCGTGCGGGCGGCCACGACCCGGAGTGCGTACGCGTCGACCGGCACCGTCGGTGCGGGCTCGGCCGGGCCCCGCCACTCCCACAGCGCCACGGGCGGCGCCGGCGGTCTCGCGGGCGCCACGGCGGCCTCGGCCCCGGCGGGGACGGGCTCGGCATCGGCGCCGGCCGGGATCGGCTCCCAGGACACGCCGGCGCCCAGGGGCGCGGGGCCCCAGGCGATCTCGTCGGCGTGGTCGGCGAGCGGGAGCACCACGCCGTCGCGGGCACGGCGCAGCACGGCGGCGTCGACCCCGGCGAAGGCGGGCGCCACGCGGGCGATCTCGTCCTGGACCTCGGCGGTGAGCTCGAGGTCGAAGTCGACCCCGAGGCGCGCCGCGAGCTCACCGGCGATCCGCCACGCCTCCATGGCCGCGCCGCCGGGGGTGACCTTGCGGGCGAGCCGCTGCACACGGCCCTCGAGGTTGGTGCCGGAACCGTCGTGCTCCCCCCACACGGTGGTGGGCAGCACGACGTCGGCGTGGCCGCCGGCCGCGTCGGCGAAGGCGCCGACGACCACCACCGTCCCGACCGCGGCGAGGGCCCGCTCGACCAGCGGGCGATCGGGGAAGTCGGTCAGGGGGTCGCAGCCGAGCAGCACCAGGGTGCGGATGCGCCCGTCGGCGGCAGCGGTGAGGATGCCCCGGGCGTCGAGCCCACGGGCGGCGGGAACGCCGCCCCAGCCCGCGCCCACGTGGGTCCGCCCGGCGTCGAGCGTGACCCGGCCGGGCAGGAGGCCCGGCGCGAGGCCGAGGTCGAGCGCGCCGTGGACGTTGCCGCGGTGCAGCGCCGGAAGGAAGCGGACGGTGGGGACCGCGGCCAGGAGGGAGGCCGCGTGGACGACCGCAGTGGCCGGCTCGGCCAGGGACGGGCGGCCGAGGACGACCACCACGGGACCGTCGCGGTCGGCGAGGAGGGCGGCGAGCCGGTCGGCGTCGGACCCGGTGGTCCGGCCCGCGAGCACCTCGGCGAGCGCCGCGACCGGGGTCGCGACCTCGCCGGGTCGGTGGCGCAGCGAGCACGCGGCGAACGGGGTGCAGCCGTTGTCGTGGGTGGAGACGTCGACCACCGGCACGCCGGCCTCGGCCGCCGCCCGGATCCGCAGGTACAGGACCGGCAGGGCCTCCTTCGGGTCGGGACCCACGACCACGATCGCGGCGGCGCGGTCGAGGTCGTCGATGGTCGCCCGGGGCAGACCGAGGACGACCTCGGCGGGCAGGCCGTCGTCGAGCTGGGCGTCGACGTTGTCGGTGTGCAGGACCCCCTTGGCCAACCGGGCCCAGGCGTAGGCGTCCTCGTTGGTGCCACGCGCGCCACCGAGCACCCCGATCGCGTCGGGTCCGTGCTCGTCGCGCGCCCGCCGCAGCGCCTCGGCGGCGGCGTCGAGGGCCTGGGGCCAGGTCGCCTCGGCCAGCCCGCCCTCAAGGGCCAGACGCGGCGTAGTGACCCGGGCGTCGCTGTGCACCCACTCGTAGGCGTAGCGGCCGCGGTCGCAGAGCCAACCCTGGTTCACGGCGTCGAGGTCGACCCCGAGGAGACGGACGAGCCGGTTCGAGGTCGACTCGAGCGCGCCGCGGCACCCCACCGCGCACTGCTGGCACGACGTCTCGACGCTGTCGAGGTCCCAGGGGCGGGCCCGGAACCGGTACGGGCTCGCGGTGAGGGCGCCGACCGGGCAGATCTGGACGGTGTTCCCGGCGAAGTACGACGAGAAGGGCTCGTCGGGGTACGTGATGACCTCGGTGGCGCTGCCCCGCCCCCCGAAGTGGATGAGGGCGTCACCGGCGATCTCGGAGGCGAACCGGGTGCAGCGACCGCACTGGATGCAGCGCTCCCGGTCGAGCAGGACGGTGTCGCTGATCGGGATCGGCTTCTCGAAGTGGCGCTTCTCCTCGACGAAGCGCGACTCGCCCGGCCCGAACGCGAGGGTCTGGTCCTGCAGCGGGCACTCGCCACCGCGGTCGCAGACCGGGCAGTCGAGCGGGTGGTTGACGAGGAGGAACTCGAGCACGCCGTCCTGGGCGGCCTTGACCCCCGGGCTCTGGGTGTGCACGACCATGCCGTCGGTGACCGGGGTCGCGCACGAGATCTGGAGGCCCCGCATGCCCTCGACCTCCACGAGGCACATCCGGCACATCCCGACCGGCTTCATGCGCTCGTGCCAGCAGAACCGCGGGATGTAGGTGCCGTGGTCCTGGGCGACCTTGATGAGGAGCTCGCCCCGGGGGACCTGCACCTCCTTGCCGTCGATGGTCACCGTGGCCACGTCGGGTCCGGGGGCCACGGGGATCACGTAGGGCTGCTCGGACGGCCACTGGCTCATCCGGACCGCGTCGGCGCTCATGCGTCGGCTCCGCCGCCCACGGTGACGATCTCGAGGCTCGTGCGCCGCGCGGTGTCGCGCTCGAGCCGCGCCACGATCTCGTCGCGGAACCAACGGTCGAGGCTGACGACGTGGCTCATCGTGCTCGGGCCGAGGGCGCAGATCGTCGTCTGGGCGAAGGGGGCGTTGAGCTCGGGGACGATGTTGCTGCCGAACGAGAGCAGCAGGTCGAGGTCCTCGGGGCGACCCTGGCCGTTGACCATCCGGTAGAGGACCTTCTCGATCCACGACGAGCCCTCACGGCACGGCGTGCACTTCCCGCACGACTCGTGGGCGTAGAACTTCGCGAGCCGCCACGACACGAGCAGCGGGTCGGTGGTCTCGTCGAACACCATGATCGCGCCGGAGCCGAGCATCGTGCGCAACTCCGAGCTGGCGTAGTCCATGTCGAGCGGGGAGTCGAGGTGCTCGGGCAGCAGCCACGGCGAGGAGGCGCCACCGGGGATGAAGAACTTCATGCGCTTGCCGTCCCGCACGCCACCGGCGAGCCCCTCGATCAGCTCGCGGAAGGTCATGCCCAGCTCGATCTCGTAGTTGCCCGGGCGCTCGACGTGACCCGACACCGAGAAGATGCGGGTGCCGGTGGAGCGGTTGACCCCCATGCCCGCGTACCACTCGGCGCCGTTGGCGATGATCCACGGGATCGTGGAGATGGTCTCGATGTTGTTGACCACGGTCGGGGCTGCGTAGAGCCCCTGGGCCGCCGGGAACGGCGGCTTGATCCGGGGCATGGCCCGCTCGCCCTCGAGGCTCGAGAGCAGGCCGGTCTCGTCGCCGGCGATGTAGCACCCGGCGCCGCGATGGAGCACCAGCTCGAGGTCGAAGCCCGACCCGCCGATGTCCTTGCCCAGGAACCCGTGGGCGTAGGCGTCGTCGATCGCCTGCTGGAGCCGGTCGGCCCCGATGGCGAACTCGCCGCGCAGGTAGATGAAGGCGTGGTTCGCCTGGATCGCGTACGCAGTGATGATCGCACCCTCCACCAGCTGGTGGGGGTCGCGCTCGGTGAGCATGTGATCCTTGAAGGTGGCGGGCTCGCCCTCGTCGCCGTTGATGCAGAGGTAGCGGGGGAACACGCCCTTCGGCAGGAAGGACCACTTCTGGCCGGTGCCGAAGCCGGCGCCACCCTTGCCCCGGAGCCCGGACTGCCGCACCGCCTCCACGATTGCCTCAGGGCCCATCGCGAAGGCCCGCTCGAGGCGCGTGTACGCGGCGTTGTAGGCCCGCGCGCTCTCGAACTGCCAGGAGTCGTCGGGGCGCTCCCGCATGAACCGGGTAACGACGGGGGTTTCCTGGGCCATCAAACCTCTCCTCCGGTAGCCGTGCCCGAGATCGTGCGCGCCGTGAGCTCGCCCGACCGGTGGCGCTCGATCAGGTCCACCGCCTGCTCACCGGTGAGCGGGCCGTGGAAGTCGTAGTTGATCTGGAGCGCCGGCGCGCGGTCGCAGGCGGCGAGGCACTCCACCTCCTCGATGAAGACGTCGTCGCTGCGCGCGTACTCGCGCCGGAGGTGCTCGTGGAGCTGCGGGCCGCCGTTGACGAGGCAGGAGACGTTCGTGCACACCGACACGACGAGCCTCCCGACCGGCGACAGCTTGAACATCGTGTAGAAGCTGCAGGTCCCGAGGACGACCGCCGGGGTCAGGCCGAGGAACTCGGCGACGTCCTCGATCCCCTGCGGCGTGACCCACCCGTCGCGGTCCTGGACCATGAACAGCAGCGGCAACGTGGCCGAGCGGGACTGCGGGTACCGGGCCACGATCTCCTCGGCGCGTCGGCGCTCGGTGCCGGAGAAGGCCATCAGCGATCCACCTCCCCCATCACCGGGTCGATGCTGGAGATGACCGCGACGGCATCGGCGACCATGCTCCCCGGGACCATCACCTCCATCGACTGGAGGTTGTAGAACGACGCCCCCCGCACGTGCAGGCGGACCGGCTTGGGCGAGCCGTCGGACACGAGGTAGCACCCGACCTCGCCCCGGGGGGACTCGACCGCGACGTAGGTCTCGCCCGCCGGGACCTTGAATCCCTCGGTGAAGAGCTTGAAGTGGTGAATGAGCGCCTCCATCGACTCGTCGATGCGGGCGCGGGGCGGCGGCGTGACCTTGCGGTCCTGGACCCGGTAGTCGCCCTCGGGCATCCGGGCCACGCACTGGCGGACGATCTTCACCGACTCGAGGATCTCGAACAGCCGGATGAGGAAGCGGTCGTAGGCGTCACCGTTGTCGGTGTAGATCACCTCGAAGTCGACGGCGTCGTAGGCCAGGTACGGCTGGGCCTTGCGGAGGTCCCAGGGGAAGCCGGTGGACCGCAGGATCGGCCCGGTGGCTCCGAAGGCGAGCGCCTGCTCGGTGGTGATGACGCCCACGCCCTGGGTGCGCTCCTGCCAGATCGGGTTGTCGCACAGCAGGGTCTCGTACTCCGCGACCCCGGCCTCGACCGCGTCGCACACCTCGAGCGTCGCCGCCTGCCATCCGTCGGGCAGGTCGGCGGCGAGGCCGCCGACGCGGATGAAGTTGTGGTTCATCCGCAGGCCGGTGATCATCTCGAGCAGGCGAAGCACCTGCTCGCGCTCCCGCCAGCCGTAGATCATCATCGACAGCGCGCCGATGTCCATGCCGTTGGCGGCCTGGTACAGGAGGTGCGACGCCATCCGCTGGAGCTCGACCAGCATCATCCGCATCCACACGGCACGCTCGGGGATCTCGACGTCGAGCAGGTTCTCCACCGCCAGCGCGAACACCAGCTCGTTGGAGAGGCAGGCCAGGTAGTCCATGCGGGTGACGTTGGTGCCACCCTGGACGTAGGTGAGCTGCTCGCCGGTCTTCTCCATGCCGGTGTGCAGGTAGCCGATGACCGGCTTCGCGCGCACGACCGTCTCACCGTCGAGCTCCATCATGATCCGGAGCACGCCGTGGGTCGACGGGTGCTGCGGACCCATGTTGATGATCATCGTCTCGTCGTCGTCGGGCCAGATGCCGCCCGTCATGACGACTTCGCGGCGGCGGGGCTGCATCTCCTGCGCGCCCTCGTCGGTCTGGTGCTCCAGACGCGCGGCGTCGCGGAGATCCCGTTCGGTGGTGCTCATGGCCTGCTCATCTCGGCGCCGGGTCTCCCTTGAACGTGACCGGGATGCGGGCCGGGTGGTCGTCCTTGCGCAACGGGTGGCCCGACCAGTCGTCGGGGAGGAGGATGCGGGTGAGGTCCGGGTGTCCCTCGAACTCGACGCCGAACATGTCGAACGCCTCGCGCTCGGGGAAGTTGGCGCCGGGGAACAGCGGCGTGATGCTGGGGACGACCGGGTCGGCCTCGGGCACCTCGGCCACGAGCCGGATGCGCCGGTTGCGGGGGTGGGAGAGCAGGTTCACCACCACCTCGAACCGCTCGGGCGCGACCCCCGGGACCGCGACGCGCTCCAGGTCGGCCGCGTGGTCGACGGCGGTGACGTCGGAGCACTGGGTGAAGCGTTCCTGGTCGCGCAGGAACTCGGTGACGGCGCGCAGCGACGCGCGGTCGACGTAGACCACGGACTGACCGTGCGACTCCACCGCCACCGATCCCGGGAACTTCGCCACCACGGCCGCGGCCACGGGGTCGGTGATCGCGGGGACGTCCGCATCGGGCGCGGGCGCATCGGGCGCGGGCGCGTCGGGGGTGGCGTCGCTCACGGGGTCCTGGCCGATCTGCGCACCGGGGAGGGGGCGCCGTCGAGCTGGTCGATGTGCACGCCCGCACCGACCCCCGGGCCACCCCGGCGCTTCATGATCTCTCCGGTGCGGACGAGGTCGTGGAGGTGCAGGATCCCGTGCAGGAGCGTCTCCGGACCGGGCGGGCACCCGGGCACGTAGATGTCGACCGGCACGATCTGGTCGACGCCCTGGACGATGGCGTAGTTGTTGAACATCCCGCCCGAGCTGGCGCAGACGCCCATGGAGATCACCCACTTGGGCTCGACCATCTGGTCGTAGACCTGACGCAGCACCGGGGCCATCTTCTGGCTCACCCGGCCGGCCACGACCATGAGGTCGGCCTGGCGGGGGCTCGCCCGGAACACCTCCATGCCGAACCGGGCCTGGTCGTAGTGCGCGGCACCGGCGGCCATCATCTCGATCGCGCAGCAGGCGAGGCCGAAGGACGCCGGCCACATGGAGTTGCGGCGGGCCCACCGGACGAGGTCCTCGAGCCGGCCGGTGAGGAAGTTGTGGGGAACCGCCTCGAGGCCCATCAGGCCGCCTCCTCCACTGCGTGGTCGGCGCGGTCGGACGTCCGGACCGGGTCGAGCCCGTCGCGCCCGGGCATGCCCGCGGCCCGCAGGACCCGGGCGCCCACGCGCTCGGCGACCTGGCGCACCGGACCCCACTCCACCGCGCCGGTCGACAGGAGGTAGCCGAACGGGACGAGGGCGACGACGAGGAAGACCCCCATGGCGAGCAGCCCGTAGCCGGCAAGGTCGCGCAGGACGACGGTGAAGGGGTAGAGGAAGATGATCTCCACATCGAGCACGATGAAGGCCATCGCCACGAGGTAGAACTTGACCGGGAAGCACTCGACCGGCTCGGCCTCGGGGACGATCCCGCACTCGTAGGCCGCCTGCTTGGCCGCGGTCGGACGCCGGGGCCCGAGCAGCTGCGACGCCACGAAGCTCAGTGCGGCGAACAGGATCACGAGCGCGAGCAGGGAGAACAGCGGGAGGTACTGCTCCAGGGCCACGGGAGCAGGCTATCCGCGCTGCGGACCGTCGCCGCAACGCGCCGACGCCGCGACGACCGGGGGCGCGCCGGGCGCGGGCGCCGGCGCGGGGCGGCGGACGCCGTCGGCGACGAGGAACCCGGCGTAGACCACAGCCAGCCCCACGGTCAACGTGATCGCGAAGGCCTCGTCGTGACCGACCCGACCCTGGATCAGGCCGCCGCTCGACAGGACCAGCGTGCCCACCGCCACCAGGGCGTTGGCCGCGGCGAGGCGGCCCCGCCCGGGGCCGCCCGCGGACCGCAGCAGCCGGACCGCCGACCAGCCGGCCCCGGCCACGATCACGATCGCACCGCCGCTGCTCGCCACGGCGGCGAGCACCCGGGGCAGGGCGGCGACGAAGACCTCCCGGCCCACCGGGACGGTCCGGCCCGAGATCGGCTCGAGCGCGGCCATGAGGATCACGCCGGTGGCCAGTCCGCTGGCGAAGACGAGGCCACCCCGGACCCGGCGGCCCGCCGGCCCGCCGAGGAGCAGGAACACCGTGCCGAGGGCGAGCCAGGGCACGCTGAGGATCGCGCCGCCCAGGTAGAAGACCTTGTACGTGCCGGCGTCCCACCCCGTGGAGGCGCCGAGCGCGAGGGCCGCCGAGGCGGCGGCGAAGCAGACCAGGGCCACGGTCCAGGCCCACTGGTGCGGACCCCGCCCGGCGGCGGCGCGCTGGAAGGTCGCCAGGGCGAAACTGCAGGCGAGGAACGTCGCGACCGCGGCGAGGGCGAACACCATGGCCCCGGGAGGCTACCGAGCCCCGCGCAGTACCCTTGACCGGTGACTCCCGCCCCCGGTGCACCGGGTCCGGCGCCCGTGGGCCGTCCCGGGCTCGGCGGCTACCCGGTCAACCTCCTCCTCGAGGGTCGACGCTGCGTGGTCGTGGGGGCCGGGCGGATCGCCGCCCGCAAGATCGGGGCGCTGCTCGAGGCGGGGGCCGACGTCGTGGTCGTCGCACCCGAGGCCGGCACCCAGGTTGCGGAGTGGGCCGACGCCGGCCGCCTGACCTGGGTGCCCCGCCGGTTCGAGCCCGGCGACCTCGACGAGGCCTGGCTGGCCACCACCGCCACGGCCGACGACGCCACCAACCGGGAGGTGTTCGCGGCCGGGGAGGCGCGGCGGGTGTTCGTGAACTCGGCCGACGACCCGACGCACTGCTCGTTCACCCTGATGTCGCAGGTGCGCCAGGGCGACCTCGTCGTCACGGTGGGCACCGGGGGGCGCAGCCCGGCGCTGGCCACGTACCTGCGCAACCACGTACGCGACGAGATGGGCCCCGAGTACACGGTGCTCCTCGACCTGCTCTCGGAGGCCCGCGAGGAGATGCGGGCCGACGGGCGCTCGTCGGAGGACGCCGATTGGCAGGCCGCACTCGATTCCGGCATGCTCGACCTGATCCGCCGCGGCCGGGTGGCCGAGGCGAAGGAGCTCCTGTTGACGTGTCTCTCGTCGTCGTCGGACTGAACCACCGGAACGCTCCGGTCGAGCTGCTGGAGCGCATGGCGATCCCGGGCAAGGCCCTTCCCAAGGCCCTGCACGCGCTCGTCGCGCGCGAGCACCTCACCGAGGCGGTGGTGCTCTCCACCTGCAACCGGACCGAGGTGTACGTGCGGGCCACCCGGTTCCACCCGGGCGTCGACGACGTGCGCCACTTCCTGGCCGAGACCGCCGGGCTCGACCCCGACGCCCTCGCCGACCTGCTCTACACCTTCCACGACGACGCCGCCGTCAGCCACCTCTTCGCCGTCGCCGCCGGGCTCGACTCCATGATCATCGGCGAGCACGAGATCCTCGGCCAGGTGCGCGAGTCGTGGCGGTCGGCCGACGCCGAGGGGACCACCGGCCCGACCGTGGCCCGGGCGTTCCGCCAGGCGATCGAGGTGGGCAAGCGGGCCCGCACCGAGACCGGCATCGGGCGCCACGCCGTGTCGATCTCGTCGGCGGCGGTGGCCCTGGCGGTCGAGCGACTCGGCTCGCTCGAGGGACGGCGGGTCCTCGTCATCGGCGCCGGCGACGTCGGGCAGCGCATGGCCGTCGCCCTCTCGGGCGCGGGTGCGGGCGAGGTCGTGATCGCGAACCGATCACCCGAGCGGGCCGCGACCCTCGCCGAGCGGGTCCGGGGTCGGGCCGTCGGCCTCGGCGGGCTCGCCGACGCCCTCGCCGGCGCCGACGTCGTGCTGTCGTCGACCAGCGCCGGGCACGTGCTGATCGAGCGGGCCGCGATCGAGGAGGCGATGCGCCGTCGCGACCACCGGGCCATGCTCGTCGTCGACGTGGCCGTCCCCCGCGACGTCGACCCGGGGGTCGCCCAGGTCTTCGGCGTGACCCTGCTCGACATCGACGCCCTCCGGGCGATGGGCGAGCAGTCGCTCCAGCAGCGGCGGGCCGAGATCGGCCGGGTCCGGGAGATCATCACCGAGGAGCTCGACCGCTACCGCCTCGAGCGGTCGGCCCGGGAGATGGCCCCGGTCGTCACGGCGCTGCGTGCCCACGTGGAGGACCTCCGCCGCAGCGAGGTCGAACGGGCCGGCGCCGACCCGGCCCTGCGCGACGCCCTCGACGCCGCCACGCGGGCACTCGTCAACAAGCTCCTGCACGAGCCCACCGTGCGGCTCAAGCAGGCGGCCGGGACCGACCGGGGCGACCTCTACGCCGACGCCCTCGCCGAGCTCTTCGCCCTCCCACCGCTGACCGACGAGGGCTGACGACCCGTGGCGCCGGTGCGCGTCGCGACGCGCGGGAGCGCGCTGGCCCGGGCCCAGACCGACGCGGTGATCGCGCGCCTCGGGGTGCCGGCCGAGGTCGTGGTCGTCACCACCACGGGCGACCGGCGCACCGACACGCCCATCCACGCCCTGGGCGGGACCGGGGTGTTCGTGAAGGAGGTGCAGGAGGCGGTCCTCGCCGGGACCGCCGACCTCGCCGTGCACTCAGCCAAGGACCTCCCCTCCGTGACCGCGCCCGGCCTCGTGCTGGCGGCGGTGCCCGAGCGCGGCGACGTACGCGACGCGCTGGTCGGTTCGACCCTCGCCGCGCTCCCGACCGGCGCCCGGGTCGGCACCGGATCGGTCCGGCGCCGGGCCCAGCTGGCGGCACTGCGCCCCGACCTCACCTTCGGCGAGCTGCGGGGGAACATCGGCACCCGCCTCGAGCGGGCGGCGGACTTCGACGCCGTCCTGGTGGCCGCCGTCGCCCTCGACCGCCTCGGGCTCGGCACCCGCGCGACCGACCGGCTCGACCCGGTGACGATGCTGCCCCAGGTCGGGCAGGGGGCGATCGCGGTGGAGTGCCGGGCCGACGACGACCGGACCCGGGCGCTGCTCGGACCGATCACCGATGAGCCTGCCCACCGGGCGGTCACCGCTGAGCGGGCCTTCCTCGCCGAGCTCGGCGGCGGCTGCAGCCTGCCCTGCGGCGCGCTCGCCGTCGCCACCGCCACCGGCGTCTCGATCGAGGTCCTGCTGGCCTCGCTCGACGGGCACACCGTGGTGCGGACCCGGGCCACCGGGACCGACCCCGGCGCGATCGGACGCCGGGCGGCCCACGACCTGCTCGAGGCCCACGGGGGCCGCGCGCTGCTGGAGTCGGCGCCGTGACCCCGGCGGCCCCCGTCCCCGGGAGGGACCGATGACCGTCTACCTCGTGGGCGCCGGACCCGGGGACCCCGGGCTGCTCACCCGCCGGGGCGCCGAGCTGCTGGCCCGCGCCGACGTCGTGGTGCACGACCGGCTCGGCACCGCGGACCTGCTCGACCTCGCCCGGCCCGACGCCGAGATGGTCTCGGCGGGCAAGGCCCCGGGCCAGGTCGACCTGACCCAGGACGAGATCAACGCGGTGCTCGTCGACCGGGGCCGGGCCGGGCTCGAGGTGGTGCGGCTGAAGGGCGGCGACCCGTTCGTGTTCGGCCGGGGCGGCGAGGAGGCCGAGGCGCTCGCCGCGGCCGGCGTGCCGTTCGAGGTCGTGCCCGGGATCACCAGCGCGATCGGGGCCCCCGCCTACGCAGGCATCCCGGTCACCCACCGGGGTCGCTCCACGCACTTCACGGTGGTCACCGGCAACGAGGACCCGGCCAAGGCCACCACCGACGTCGACTGGGAGGCCCTCGCCCGCACGGGCGGGACCCTGGTCATCCTGATGGGCGCGGCCCGCATCGGCGGGATCGCCGACCGGCTGATGGCGGGCGGCCTCGCCCCCGACACCCCGGTCGCCGCGGTCCGGGACGGCACCCGGCCGGACCAGCGCACGGTCCGGGCCACCCTCGCCACCATCGGGGCCGCCGGGGTCCGGGCCCCGGCGGCGATCGTCGTCGGAGCGGTGGCCGCGCTCGACCTCACCTGGTTCGAGTCCCGACCGCTGTTCGGCCGCACCGTGGTCGTGACCCGGGCCCGGGAGCAGGTGAGCGAGCTGCGCACGCGCCTGGAGCGGCTCGGCGCCGGTGTGCTCGAGCTCCCGGCGATCGCGATCAAGCCGGTGCCGTTCACGGTGCCGCCGCTCGCCGACTACGCGTGGGTGGTCTTCACCTCGGTGAACGGCGCGCACGCCTTCTTCACGCAGGGACTCGCACCCGCCGGCCTCGACGCCCGCGCGCTCGGCGGTGTCCGGGTGGCCGCCATCGGGCCGGGCACCGCGGCGGCGGCGGCCGAGCACGGCATCACGATCGACCTCGTGCCCGGTCGCTTCGTCGCCGAGGCGCTGCTCGACGCGTTCCCGGACCCGGACCGGGCCGGGGAACGGGTGCTGCTGGCCCGGGCCGAGCAGGCCCGCGACGTGCTGCCCGAGGGCCTCGGCGCCCGCGGGTACGCCGTCGACGTGCTCCCCGTGTACCGGACGGTCACCACCGCTCCCGATCCGGGCGTGCTCGAGCAGGTCCGGGCCGGGCGGTTCGACGCGGTCACCTTCACGTCGTCGTCGACCGTGCGCAACTTCACCGACCAAGTGGGCCCGCTCCCCGACCCGGCCCCGGCGGTCGTGTCGATCGGTCCGGTGACGTCGGCCACCGCGCGCGACCTCGGGTGGACGGTCGCAGCCGAAGCGTCCGAGCACACCATCGACGGGCTCGTCGACGCCGTGTGCGCGCTGCTGGCCCCGTCCCCCCGATAGCCGGAAGCCGCACCGGCCACGACGCGCCGGGCCGGCCGCCGCGCGGCCGGCGGTAGCGCCGGGCCGGCCGCCGCGCGGCCGGCGGTAGCGCCGGGCCGGCCGCCGCGCGGCCGGCGGTAGCGCCGGGCCGGCCGCCGCGCGGCCGGCGGTAGCGCCGGGCCGGCCGCCGCGCGGCCGGCGGTAGTCTCGGCCCGTGGCCTTCCCCGACCAGCGCCCGCGCCGACTGCGCCGCACCCCCGCCCTCCGTCGCCTGGTGGCCGAGACCCGGGTGACGGTCGACGACCTCGTGGCCCCGCTCTTCGTGAAGGAGGGCATCACCGACCCCGAGCCGGTCCCCTCGATGCCCGGGGTCCTCCAGCACACGCAGGCCAGTCTCCGGGAGGAGGTCCGGGCCCTGGCCGGCCTCGGGATCCCGGCCGTCATCCTGTTCGGCGTCCCCGCAGCCAAGGACCCCCGCGGCTCGGCCGCCGACGCACCCGACGGCGTGCTCCAGGTGGCGCTGCGGAACCTGCGCGACGACCACGGCGACGACCTGGTCGTGATGGCCGACACCTGCCTCGACGAGTACACGGACCACGGGCACTGCGGGATCGTGGACGCCACCGGCGCGATCGACAACGACGCCACGCTCGACCGGTACGGCGCCATCGCGGTCGCCCAGGCCGGCGCCGGCGCCCAGGTGGTGGCCCCGTCGGGGATGATGGACGGCCAGGTCGCCGCGATCCGCGGCGCGCTCGACGACGCCGGCCACACCGGCGTCCCCGTCCTCGCCTACTCCGCGAAGTACGCCTCGGCGCTCTACGGACCCTTCCGCGACGCCGCCGAGTGCGCCCCCGCGTTCGGGGACCGGCGGGCGTACCAGATGGACCCGCCCAACGCCCGGGAGGCGCTCGAGGAGGTCGGCCTCGACCTCGCCGAGGGCGCCGACATGGTGATGGTCAAGCCCGCCCTCGCCTACCTCGACGTCATCAACTCCGTGCGCAGCGCGGTCGACGTCCCCATCGGCGCGTACCACGTGTCGGGGGAGTACGCGATGGTCCTCGCCGCAGCCGAGCGGGGCTGGATCGACGGGCACGCGGTCATGCGCGAGCACCTGGCGAGCATCAAGCGGGCCGGCGCCGACTTCATCCTCACCTACTACGCGCGCGCGCTGGCCGAGCAGCTCGCCTGACCCGGAGCCTGACCATGGACGATCTCTTTGCGCGCGCCCGTCAGCGGATCCCCGGTGGGGTCAACTCTCCGGTCCGGGCGTTCGGATCGGTGGGCGGTGAGCCCTTCTTCACCGCTCGCGGCGAGGGCGCCCACCTCGTGACCGAGGACGGCCGCCGCCTGCTCGACTACGTGCAGTCGTGGGGTGCCTCGATCCTCGGCCACGCCCACCCCGTGGTGGTCGAGGCCGTGCAGCGGGCGGCCGCCGACGGGACGTCGTTCGGGACCCCGACCCGCCGGGAGGTGGAGCTCGCCGAGACCGTCGCCGACCGCATCCCCTCGGTGGAGAAGGTGCGGTTGGTGTCGTCGGGGACCGAGGCGGCCATGACCGCCGTCCGCCTGGCCCGGGGCGCCACCGGGCGGGCCAAGCTGCTGAAGTTCGCGGGCTGCTACCACGGCCACCTCGACGCGCTCCTGGTCGCGGCTGGGAGCGGGGTGGCGACCCTCGGCCTGCCCGGCTCGGCCGGGGTCACCCCCGGCACCGTCGCCGACACCGTGGTGGTGCCGTTCAACGACCGCGCTGCCGTCGACACCGCCCTCGACCGCTACCCCGGGGAGTTCGCCGCGCTCCTGGTCGAGCCGGTGGCGGCGAACATGGGCCTGGTCCCGCCGGCGCCCGGGTTCCTCGAGTTCCTGCGCGAGCGGGCGACCGCCCACGGGGCCCTCCTCGTGTTCGACGAGGTGATCACCGGGTTCCGGATCGGTCCGGCCGGCGCCCAGGGTCGCTTCGCCGTCGCCGCCGACGTGTCGATCTACGGCAAGGTGCTCGGCGGGGGGCTGCCCCTCGCCGCCCTGGGCGGCCCCGCCGCGGTGATGGACGAGCTCGCCCCGCTCGGACCCGTGTACCAGGCCGGGACGCTGTCGGGGAACCCCCTCGCCACCGCGGCCGGCCTCGCCGTGCTCGGCGCGCTGACCGACGACCACTACGTCGAGCTCGAGCGGCGGGCCACCGCCCTGACCACCGGGCTCGCCGCCGCCCTGGCCGCCGCCGGGCTCGCGGCCCAGGTGCCCCGGGCCTTCACCCTGGCCGGGCTGTTCTTCCGGGCCGACCCGGTCACCGACTACGCCGAGGCCCAGGCCGCCGACGCGGCGACCTACGCCCGGTTCTTCCACGGGATGCTCGACCGGGGCGTGTACCTGGCGCCGAGCGCGTTCGAGACCGCGTTCCCGAGCCTGGCCCACACCGACGCCGACATCGCCCGCACGATCGAGTGCGCGGCCGAGGCGGCCCGGGACGTGGCCCGGGCCTGAGGCTCAGCCCTGGCGGTCGTTCCGCTCGCGCTGCTTGCGGACGCGGTCCATGAAGAACAGCGATCCCCAGAGCGCGCACACCATCACGACCAGGAGGACGAAGGCGAGGCCGCCTCCGCCGTTCTTGCCGGCGGCGTCGACGAGCTGCTGGGCGATCGGGTTCATCACGGGCTCCCGGACTCAGGCGTTGACCAGCTCGCGCGAGCGAGCCGGGGTCTGGGCGGATGCGGCCTCGGCCGCCTGGACGGCCCGGCGGTCCCGCTCGTACCAACCGAACAGGGCCAAGCTCAGCACGAACAGGATCAGCGAGCTCACGAAGGCGATGATCGGCGGGAGGCGCACGTCACCGAGGTTGTACTCCAGGACCACGTAGCCGTTGTCCTTGGCTTCGGGGGTGCCCGCCGCGGCACAGGTCGGCTTGTCGGGGGCGACGCCGAAGGGCTGGCGGTTCGGGGCGACGCCGCAGAACTCGACCACGGCGTACTTCGGGGCGTGGGTGAACTCGCCGTCGAGCCAGCTCGGGTTGCTCCCGCCGATCTCCCAGGTCTTGGGCGTGAGGTACTTGGTCACGTCGGAGTAGATGGCGAACTTATTCTCCTCCTCCGTGTAGGTCTTGGTCGCGGTGTCCTCCTTGGTGACCAGGCCTTCGTCGACCGCGGCCTTGACGTTGGCCGCCTCCACCGCATCGACCTCGACCCCGTCCGCCTCGATGTTGCGGACGGCGACGATCTTCGACTCCTCCAGCGACGGGACCACTTCCTGGATCTTCCACGCCGGGACGGACCCCCGGAGCGTGTTGAGCGGCGACGCGGTCGTGATCCAGAGCGAGGTGAGGACGAGCATCAGGCCCATCAGGCCGCTGAACGTGGCCAGGAAGGCGAGCCGGGCCCCCATGTTGGTGCCGAGCAGCAGGTAGATCGATCCGACGAAGAGGATGACCCCCGCCACCACGACGAGCACACCCAGGATCGTGGGGTACCAGAGGCTGCGCTCGGTCAGGCCACCGCTGGCGAGGATGAGGGGGGTGAGGCTGGGCAACGTCGGTCCTTTTTTGCTCGTCGTTTCCTCGCGGGACCCGGGCGGTCGGACTCAGAGCCCGCGCTCGTAGGCCACGATGGCCTTGATCTGCCGCTCGGACAGCACGTTCACGAAATAGGGCATGCGGCCCGACGAGATGCCGCGGACGCCGTAGCCCTCGTTGGCCGGCGCCCCCAGGGCGATCCAGTCGAACTGCTCCTGCTCGCCCGCGACCCCAGGGAACTGCAGCAGGGTCGACCCGCCCCGGAGACTCGGTCCGAAGGCCCCGCTGCCCGGCGGCGGCGGGGGCGGCAGCCGCAGGTTGTCGGGATCGAAGTAGGACGCCCCCTTGGTGTGGCAGCGGGCGCAGTTGAGCCGGAAGAGCACCTCACCTTCGCCCATGGCCGCGACCTGGTCGGCCCAGGCCCGGGCCGAGGCGAGCACCGCGGTGGCCTCGACCACCTCGGCCTCG